>LFFM01002719.1_pt1 | contig 11500 bp, 8 predicted proteins | sample 643131 | NCBI WGS metagenome assembly LFFM01 (sample SAMN03777445, study PRJNA286221) | soda lake metagenome | biome: soda lake; feature: Kulunda steppe; material: water; isolation source: sample Tc-Br brine of Tanatar trona crystallizer | place: Russia: Kulunda steppe | collected 2011-07
ACGTATCAGGGAGAGGCATCGCCGTCGTCACCGGAACAACAGAGCAAGGTACCATAGTTTTGACCCTTCGAGAAACACCGCTAACGACAGCTATCGCATCTTCTGACTCCAAGAACCGGTCTCTGACGCGGTAAAACCGTGAATTATCGACCCCACCCCGACGCAGTCTTGCGTTCAACAAGGCAACATTTAAGCTACCCTCCAAATGGAAGAATAGGTGGTCTATTTCCGCCATCAGTCCGTCACGATCACGATCTGACTGCTCCCGTACCCACGAAAACATGTTGTAGACCGGCTCTTTGAGACCGTGTTCAAGCTGCGCTCGGAGCGACGAGGCTTTCGAGACGAGTCGCTCCGAGCGCAGCTTGATCCAAGCCGAAGTAGACTGGAGGTATGTATCTGACGGTGCCATTTGGCACTGGCACCGTCAGAATCGCGTATCTCGAAGCCTCCACTTCCAAAATACTGTTTCAGGTCCTCGGAAAATGTCTCTATTTACCACCGGTTCGAATAACCCCGAATGGTGTGAGCTGAACGAGCGTCAATCTTGTTCGTCGCAAGGTACTTGACTGAATTTTCATCATTCTCATCAGCTTCTTCCTCAGCTATTATTAGCCGTACGTCGCCTAATTTCGAGACTGCCAGCGTTTTTGTCCAGATATTATACGTCTCGTCGCCGACTTCTCGCTCTTCGGTGTCGACACACTGGAAGAGCGGATCGATCCACATCTCTTCGTTGGCAAACGTTACCTGTCGATTGCTCCGTAGTGGCCCGATCCAGTCCTTCCCATAGGATTCGACTGTCCTCGTACTAATTTCGATAGAACGCACTCCGGATACCAATTTCCTGTTCAATCGACGATAACCAAATGAGAAAATTTATCGATAGGATCTCGGATTCGGGTGATAACGAAGAACGTTTATCTCCAGATCAGAGCTTCATTTCGAACCAGTACTAGGACATGACTGAGATTATCGTGGGGATGTGTACTTGATTCCGAGATGATCACGAGCCTCGTCGAAGTCCGTGATCACTTCGCGGCCGAGTTGTTCGGCGATGTTGACCGCTAGTTCGACGATCTCTGAGTTCTTCTGGATGAGTTCGTCTTTATGAGGGTACTTCCAGTACGCATCCTCAACGCCGATACGGAATACTGTTCCTCCGGCGAGCAAGCCGAAGACATAGACTGCTAACCAGTTCCTACCGCCCGGATACACATTGATGATCGAGTTTTCGATCGTCTCCTCAACGGTTCCCATCGCGGAAAGTATCTGGAGGAATGACCACGGATTCTTGTGGATGGCATGAGAATGGTGTTTCCCAGCATTGATATTCATGATATGTGGTGCGTCGTCTTCATCGACTTCTCCCTTCTCGAAAACTTGTCGCTTTAGGTCTTGCACGACGTGACTGTCGTAGAGCTGGAATATCGGCTTAATATCGTTCTCTTGGTAGAAACGAAGTCCCTCAAGGATACTATCGCGCGAGTGATAACCTGTCGCATTCCCACGGCCTGGTGGAAGGATTAGCGCTCCCTGGCAGTACTTGTTACCGTCTCCCATCTCGAGCAACTGTTGTGCACCGGTTACGTAGTCGATATGGTAGTTGCCAGGCGTTCCACCCGACCACGTGTGCTGGAGCGTCAGCACGTCACCACACTCCTCGAAGACGGGATCAACTACTTCGGTAAGTAGTATCTCGGTCTCTTCACCGTAAATTTGCGGGATGCCGTTCTCGTCGCGGGGGTGAACATGAATCGCAGCAGCACCTGCCTTAACGCAGTCAATGAGTTCCTCGGTCGTCTCCTCTGGATTAGTGGGGACGGCGGGATAGTGATCGCCCGCGGGTTGCCACCCGGGACACGCGGCTTCTATAATGACCGGTTTGTCCATCGTTTCGATGGGTGGCTCCCGGTGTACGGGGAAGAACTCTTTCGCGAACTCTGGGTCGTTCTCTTTCGTCGGGTTGAACGGCTTGAACTCAAGGTCATCGTACAGGTTACGATGAACGTCTGTTTGATCCGCCATGTTAGTGAGTTAAGCTTACTTCTAATTACTTTTTCTATTTCACTCGACCCTGCACCTTTATAAGGGCTGCTGAAATAAGGTTCTTGAGAGCATCTATCCATTGATCTCATCTCCGTTCTATCATCCCGTTAGCTCCATGTGTGGCTAAAACCTGGTTCGTAGTTGGCGATTACCGTTCACCTGATCGCGGCGCTACGAATGATTACGGCTAGATATTGGGTTTCTCAAGCTGTCTTTCTGGTCTTTTCGGGATGATATATAAATGTGAAAAGCCGAGTACTTTATATACTGTCGCTACAGCACATCGTTCTCTCCTTGTGATGAAAGGACGGTGATATAGGCATTAATTGTTTTATTAATTGAGTATGGACTGACATTATATCCACCCAATGGGAATCGGAATACGTACCAGCGCTGCGCTCCGGCGCGGGTTCATCCATCGCATGTGACTCGAATATTTACGGAAGTACGTCTGACAGTATAAGGTTCAAGACTAGTCTAAGAAACGTCTGTCCCGTACGCATCGGTAGTGTATAACGAAAAAACTAATGTCGTGGTGAGTCTGGATACCTATAACCAATGATGATCGGATTTATCGAAGCGTTCTCGATTGCCATAGGGACGGTTTTTTCCTGGCCGACCTTCGGCATCTTGGTACTCGGAACACTTGTCGGCCTTCTTTTCGGGATGTTTCCTGGATTGGGTGGTCCCGTTGCTCTCGCGCTGTTGATCCCCGTCTCATTTGGGATGGACCAGGGTTCCGCGATGGTACTTTTCGCAGCGGCGATGGGCGGAGTGACATTTGGCGGTAGTATCACAGCGATTCTGCTTAACACGCCGGGGACGGCGCCGAACGCCGCGACGATGTTTGACGGATATCCGATGGCCAGAGACGGGCGCGCGGGGGAAGCGATCGGAGCGTCAGCCGCCTCAAGCGCCATCGGCGCAATCATCGGGTTGGCGGTTCTTGTCGCGATGATCCCGATCGCTCAGCGGGTTATACTTGCGTTCCAGCCGCCGGAGTTCTTCTGGCTCGCCGTTTTCGGTCTTTCCATTATCGCGGTCGTCTCGCTCGGGAACGCACTTAAGGGTCTTATATCGGGTGGTCTGGGGCTTCTCGTCTCGTTTATCGGTTGGTCCGGGCTCGTCAGTACGACTCGTTACACGGCTGGGACGAATTATCTCTGGGATGGGATCAATATCGTTGTCGCGCTGCTCGGAATGTTTGCTCTCGCGGAGCTGATCAAACTCTCGATGGAGAACCGATCGATCTCCGACCCGGAGGCTAAATCGACGTTTTCCGATACGATCCGAGGAGTCAAACTAGCGCTAAAGAACTGGACCGTCGTCGTACGCTCGGCACTTATCGGAACCTTGATCGGATTGGTCCCAGGCGCCGGCGGAACAGTTGCGACGTTTATCGCGTACTTGCAGGCGCAGCTTACGTCAAAAGACCCTGATAGTTTCGGAAAAGGTAATATCGTCGGTGTCATCGCGAGCGAATCGGCCAACGACGCAAAAGACGGTGGTGCGCTTCTCCCGACGATCGTGTTTAGCGTTCCCGGAAGCGCTGTCATGGTTGTCCTGCTCGGTGCGTTTCTTCTCCATGGTGTGACGCCTGGAAGGGGACTTCTCACCGATGAACTGTTTATCACTGCAACGATCATCGTCACACTGGTTATCTCAAATATCCTCACATCGTCGATCGGTATCCTGACCGCGAACCGGTTGACCTACATCACGCGGATCCCCACCCGAATTGTCATCCCGACGATTCTCGCGGTTATTTTCGTGGGGACGTTTGTCCTTCGAAACAACATCCTCGATGTGTTTGCGGTCGCGGTATTTGGACTGGTCGGATTCTGGATGGCCGTGTACGATTATTCACGGGTCGCGTTCGTTCTCGGCCTCATCCTTGGACCTATCGCCGAGCGGGGGTTTATTCAGTCGCTCGCGATCTCGGATACTGGTTATTGGATCTTTTTCACCCGACCGATATCGGCGATTCTGTTCATACTCACACTGTTGATTCTGGTGCTCCCGATCTTCCGGGGGTGGCGTGCAGCCTCGGCTGAGACGGAGGGGGGAACATGACGGACGACGACCTCGCATCCAGCTCGGATGGGAGTGGTTTGGGACGGATCCGACACACTGTCGAGAAACTGCTCCAGATCGATCCGTCCCATCCACAGCGCATATTCACGCTTCTCCTCCTCGGGTTCGTTTTCAGCATCATCAGTGTCAGTTTCACCTATCGGAGCGATGCCCGCTTGGTTCCGCTCGTCGTTGCAGTTCCGACACTGCTTATGCTTGTGGCCCTGTTCGCGATCCAGATCGTTCCGAAACTTCAGTCGTATATCGATCAGTACCAGTCGTCGTCGATGCTTTCCAAAGAGGCCTTAGAGGGAGGTCCTGATGAGGAAGAGGAGGAGATCCCCCTCTCGGTACTCAGAACCAACGCGATTCGGACGGTCGTGTGGATCGGGTTTATCGGTGGCTCAATCTATCTTCTAGGCCATGTCATCGGCATCACACTCGCGCTCACGCTCGTTTTCCACTATTACAGCGGCCTCTCTTGGCTTCGGGCGATCGTCTTTGCCATCATTAATGCTGCTTTAATTACTGGGCTGTTTCTGTTTGCTTTCAACGCGCGGCTGTTCCCAGGGATTCTCTTCTGATAGTACTCGATCTCTGAACGACCCAGGGGAGGTTCTATCACTGGGGGTTCCCCCGGCTTTCGTGGTCGTAGTGTCTCCTCCGATTACGATACTGAAGACACTCGGTTAAGTGGCGTCCCGATCGCTTCAGTGGAGTGTTACAGCTCGATCTCGTCGCTGCGACGGATTTCTCCGATATTCGATCCGATGTTTTCGAGCATTATTTGATGTTGCTCCGGATCGCTCGCCAGTGTACAGTCTTCGAGAACTGTGACGCTATAATCACGATTGAAAGCGTCGAAGGCCGTCGATGCAATGCAAATATTTGTATTCACGCCACCGATCAGCAGGTGGTTGACGTCGTTACTTGATAGGTACGTTTCCAGGTCCGTCCCACAGAAACCGCTGTAGCGGTGTTTTGTGACGACGATGTCGGACGGTTCGACCGGGAGTACGTCGACGAACTCAGCACCCTCCGTGCCGGTACGGCAAGGCATGTCATTATCACGTCCTTCATACTTTTTCGCCCAGACGTCCGAGTTACTGTGTTCGTCATGCGTTGTGCGGACAAAAATCGGTGTTCGCCCCGTCTCGCGATACCGCTCGATGAACGTCGCCGTCCGCTTGAGCATCGCATCGAACTCCGCTTGATCGACTTTTGAGGATGACGTGGCTCGACAGAAGTCTTTTTGAAGGTCCACCACCACGAGAGCCGGATCGCGTATCATATCCGTGGTATCATCGGCACTTCTCTTGAGAGTTATGCTCACAGCCTTACTCAAGCAGGTCGTTAACACACGTGTGTCGGGGGCCCGTCAGCTCATTACGGTGAGTACGACGACACCGGCAACGACGATGGTCGCTGCACCTATCAGCCGAGGTGTGATATGTTCGAGGCGTTCGGGCATAAATAGGGCGGCCAGCGCGATAGTAAAAAGCGTATTCGCCGGTAAGATGGGTACAACGACGCTGACGGGGGCTATACCCAGTGCCGCATAGTAAGCGACGAGAAACACAGTATTACACAGCCCCGCCAGGGTGAAGATCTTCACGTCGTTTGCGTCCAGCTTTCCGAACACCGGCATGGAACCGGTAAAGCGAAGATAGGCGACGAATCCGATGGTGGCGGCTATCGTTTTGAGAAGTACACCGACCGTCGGCGCAGTTCCCGCGTCCATACCATAACTTGCGAAGATCGGCTCGAAGCCGTAAGCTACGGCGCCGCCGAACGGCAACAACATCCCCAAAAGCAGCTTCCGGCGCGAGAGATTGTGGGGGTTCTCCTGGGTAGTCTCTAAGGAAATAAGACTAACCCCAATGACGATAGAAAGGATGGCGAGCAGTTGTACGAACTCGATTTGCTCGCCGAGCAACAAGACACCGAGAGCTGTCGCCACCAAGATGTTCACATTGACGATCGGTTCGGTCCGGCTCGCGCCGATCTCACTGATACTGGCGTATTTGAATATGCGTCCGAGCATCGTTCCAAAGATCCCTGCGGCAATAAACGAAAGAAGCGACCGAGTGTTGATCCCGTAGTCGGGGTAATGGTAGATACCGACTGTGGGGATAAGAACGACCAGATTAACCAAGATTACGATCAACACGGCGTCGTACACCCTCCCGGTGTCTGTCCCTTTCCGTATGAGAAGGTTCTGGACTGCGAGGGCCAGGCAGGCCACGATCATGAGGGTTATGCCCGCGAGGTAGGTGATTTCCGATAGTATCATTTGGCCGCATTACCCGGGTTCATCGCCATCTCTCATGGCCTCTCTCGGTTGCCCTGTTTCTCCGAGCTATCGTGTTTGCCCACCTTCCGCCCCCGGAGAGTTCCCTCTGAAACGAGAGCGACTGCACGTGTCGGCGACAAATCCGATCCGAGTCCGCCACTACAATCAACGACATGATTACTGGTCAGATAGATCGATATTAGAGGTTCCGATACCGACCCGAAATATCGGTACTTCAGTCGTGATTCGAGACCATGTTTCACTGAACGGTGGTTTCTCGGAGGCGCATACTCATGGGAGATATCGCGCATACTTTCGATCGAAAAGGATCGGACCGCCCGATATGTGGAAACACTTAATTTCGATGTTTCCGTGGTTACCGTATGGATTACGTGTTAGCGAACGCGACGATATTGCCGATGGACGGTACGCGAGACGCCATCGAGAACGGTACTATCCTCATCTCCGACGGCGAGATCGTAGCTGTCGGGACGGATGTAGAGTTCGACTTCGACGAGGGCGAGGTTATCGATCTCTCCGGGAAGGTCGTGATGCCCGGAATCATCAATGCTCATACCCACCTGTACCAAACACTGCTGCGGGCGACGTGGGAAGATCTATCGCTTATGCCGTGGCTGGAGAAAGTGTACGGGGCAGCTGACGCAATGCGGCCGCAGGACTGCTATATCGGCACTCAAATCGGCGCGGCTGAGGCGATCCGATCCGGTGTCACAACACTGTGTGAACATCAGTTTTTGAGTCCAACGCACGAACACACTACGGCGACCATCGATGCACTACTCGATAGCGGACTCCGTACCGTGTATGCCCGTACGATTATGGATAAAGGCGATATCGTTCCGGATTCCGTAACCGAAGATCCCAAGACAGCGCTTGGGACTGTCGAACGTATCCTCGAAGAGTACGATACCTCTCCGATGTTTTCGGTACGGACTGGACCGAACACGCCTCCGATCAACACGACGACGGAATGCTGTCGGGCGATACAGCAGTTCCGGGAAGAACACCCCGAGGTCGGGATCAGCGCGCACGTCTCCGAATCGGAGGCCGTAGTTGAGCAAGTGCGTGAGGAACACGGGTATGAGGGCGTCGCAGAGTATCTAGATGATATCGGTCTGACGGGTCCTGACTGCGTGTACGCTCACTGTGTCCATCTGACTGATGGGGAGATAACGCTCATGGCCGACAGCGAAACAGCGATCTCACACAACCCTGTCAGCAATATGATGCTCGGTGACGGGGTCGCACCGATCGCCGAGTGTCTCGAGGCCGACGCCACGGTCGGTCTCGGAACGGACGGGGCTGCTTCGAACCACTCTCAGGATATGGTCGAGACGATGAAGGTCGCGTCGATGCTACAGAAAGTTCACGCACAGGATCCGTCCCGGATCGACCCTCATGACGTCGTAACGATGGCCACCCGCGGCGGTGCCAAGGCACTAAATCTCGAAGAGCACGTTGGGAGCATCGAACCCGGAAAGCGCGCCGATCTGATCGTTCTCAACCTCGAAGACGGGCTTCACAACGTCACACTCAACAACCTCGTCAGTCAGATCGTCCACACGATGAAGTCCAGCGATATCACCGCAACGATGGTCGATGGGACGTTTTTGATGCGCGATCGGACGCTTCTCACATGCGACCCCGAGTATCTCCGATCGGAAGGACAACAGATCGGAACGAAGCTTCGTGAACGGATCGAGGAGCTTGATATTTGAGTGCTGTAGCTATCGTAGCCGGTAGAAATCTTGCACTTCCCTCGCCGTTTCCGAGGCCACCGCCCCGCCGCTGGTCACCCTGGCGGGAGGAGTAAATCAATCGTTCTACTGATGTATAACAGTGTGCGGACCTCTTTACAAAGACTAACGGAACCTATTCCGAGGGTTCTGTGGCCCGGTCGAACGCTTTTAGTGCCGCCTTCTCGACTAGTTGCTCGACAAGCGCCGTTTTATACTCGGCGCTGAATTCCTCGTCGTCAAAGGGATCGACGAGATCTGCGGCTGTCTTTCCAGCGGATGTCGCCGTCGATTCGGATGGGGTTTCACCGGCGATCACATCCGAGACAGATGGCAACCGGATCGGTTTGTCGAGGACCGATCCGACTGCGATACTGCTGTCCGTGATCACGTTGTCATCAACCGTGACAACAAACGCGACCGAAGCGACCGCATAATCGCCATCTCGGGGCGTGAATGACTCGTAGGCGGCACCCATCCGGTCGTCGATAACCGGGAACCCGATCGCGGTGACGATCTCGTCGTACTCATGGGCGGTCTCGAAAAACCCCTCATAGAAATTAGATCCGTCGACAGTTCGTCCCCCGTGAGAGCTCCGGAGCCGGATTTCCGCGCCCATTGCCGTCGCAAGTACGGGCGGGTCGCCCTCCGGATCCGCGTGTGCAACCCCGCCAACGAGTGTTCCTCGGTTCCGAATCTGGGTGTCGCCGATCGTATCGATCATCTCGGAGAGTACCGGCACTGCGTCCGTCGCTACCGGGCTCGATTGAACGTCAGCATACGTCTCTACCGCGCCGATCCAGAGCGTATCCTCCTCGACTGTGATCCCCGCCAGCTCGTCGATACCGCTAATGTCGATAATGTGCTCGGCGTCGACAATGCGCTGTTTGAGCATTTGAATGAGGCTTTGTCCCCCAGCCAGAACACGGGCGTCCTTTTTATACTGATCGAGGAGGTCACATGCCGCATCGATCGATTCCGGGGCATGGAATGATATCTGTTGCATATGTGTACGTGCACACACGCAATCAAAAACATATCGGGAGAGCAAACAGGTGCCTTTCAGCCGTCAGTTTCCAATGCGTCGAACACAGTCTCCGGATCAAGCGGAAGCGTATCAATCGGCTTATCAACGGCATCGTTCACCGCATTCATAACTGCGGCCGGAGCGACTGTGAGGCCGCTTTCACCGACTCCTTTCACCCCGAGCGGAGAGCGCTCGGAGGTCGTCTCCGCTTCGGATATTTTCGTTATCCGCGGTGTTTCACTGATCAACGGGAGCCGATATGACTCCATGTTTCCGGTATGGAGCTGTCCGCTTTCATCGTACTCGAGGTTCTCCCCGAGCGCCATCCCGATACCTTGGACGGCACCGCCTTGAAGCTGTCCCTCAACGATCATCGGATTGATGATCTCACCGATATCGTCGGCGATCGCGTAGTCCAGAAGCGTAACCAACCCTGTTTCGCAATCTATATCCACGATAACGGCGTGGACACCGCTGGGATAGTTCACGGCTGGATCGTTCCCGCCGTTCTCAAGCGCCCCTGGTGCCGGATTGTCGAACGATTCGGTGACGACGAGCGGGCCAGCGACCATCTCATCGGGGAGGCTTTGTCCGTTGTAGTGGGCATCGTATGCGATCTCAGACAGCGAAAGCGCTCGGTCCGGTTCGTCAACCGTGTAGATTTCCCCGTCGGCGAGTCTCAACTTGTCGGGTGATACATCTAGCTGATGGGCGGCGATATCAACGAGACGCTCACGCAGGGATTGCCCAGCGCGGTAGGCGGCGGAGCCAGCGATCGCCATCGACCGACTCCCCCACGAACCAAGACCGAAAGGTGTCGTGTCGGTATCGCCGAACTCGAAGGCTATGTCACTGTAGTCGACGCCGAGTTCGTCAGCGACGATTTGGGCGAGACTCGTTGCCGTTCCAGTTCCCATCGGACACTGATCGCTTAAAAGCGTTACCGTCCCATCTTCTTCCATGCGTAGGGTCACCGCACTGTTATCGGACGTATATGACGGGCGCTGGACGCTGCTGACATGCATGGCGGCTGCGACGCCGATGCCACGTCTGTGACCGGACGGTGGATCTTCAAGCAGTGATTCGTCGATATCCTCGAACACCATTTCGAGACAATCCATCGTACCACAGGAGTCGAGATACGGCCCCATCGGATGGGTTATCGGACAGTCCTCGTTCTCGATGAGATTCCGCCGTCTGAGCTCCCACCTGTCGAATCCGAGTTCACGCGCCGCTTTGTCGATTAAGCTCTCACGGGCGATTGTCGCCTGTGTGTAGCCGAACCCCCGATACGCCGACGCCGGAACTGTATTGGTAAACACGCACCGGCCCCCGGCATCCACGTTTTCGATCCAGTACGGTGTCGCGATCATCTGGGTCGCATAGACGAGTCCGGGCTTCGTGATTCCGGTATATCCACCAGCCTCTGAGATGATTCTATCCCGAAGGGCAACGAACTCACCGTCATCGTTCACTCCGAGCTTCATCTCATGGACCTGTGGTTGTCGGCACCACGTCGATTGGAACTCTTCGTGGCGATCGAGAACGATCTTGACGGGGCGCCCAGTCCGCATCGAGAGGAGTGACGCGACGATTTCATGATCGTGCAGTCCGAGCTTGTGGCCGAATCCGCCGCCCATATTGTCGGGCTGAATAACTCTGACCTTATTTTGAGCCATCCCGAGAACGTTCGCGAGGTCGGACCGCACCGAATGTGACTCCTGTGTCGACGAATAAACCGTCAGGGACCCATCTGCCTCGTCGTAGTCGGCAATGGCCCCATGCGGTTCGAGTGGTGTTGCAGTCGGTCGGTTTGTTTTGACGGTGTGTGTGATGACGTGGTCGGCCGCATCGAGAGCCGAATCGACATCGCCGATATCGATGCTGTACGATCCCCATTCGTTACCGTCGACGTCTTCGTCCTCTTGGAGTTCCGGATGGATCGGTTCGGCGGAGATCGCATCCTCAACGCCGATGATCGGTTCGTGTCGATCGTACGAGACGTCGATCCGTTCGAGGGCATCACCGGCGAGATAGTTCGACTCGGCGGCGACGGCGGCGACGCCCTCCCCGATAAAGCGGACACGATCAGTGGCAAGTGCGGATCGGTCCGGTTTTGAAAGCCCGGAGCGTCGATTTCCGTATCGAGGGGTGGCCTTCGCGACGTCCGATCCAGTAATGGCATCGACAACCCCCTCCATCGCGAGCGCGTCCGAAACGTCGACGGATTCGACGCTCGCGTGAGCGAGCGGACTCCGAAGGAGCTTCGCATGGAGCATCCCGGGAAGCTCGATATCATCG
>LFFM01002720.1_pt1 | contig 11500 bp, 9 predicted proteins | sample 643131 | NCBI WGS metagenome assembly LFFM01 (sample SAMN03777445, study PRJNA286221) | soda lake metagenome | biome: soda lake; feature: Kulunda steppe; material: water; isolation source: sample Tc-Br brine of Tanatar trona crystallizer | place: Russia: Kulunda steppe | collected 2011-07
AGTGGAACGGGGTCACACCAGACATCATGACGACGGCGAAAGCACTCGGTGGTATCGGGTTCCCGCTCTCGGCGGCGATCTACCACGAAGACCTCGACACCTGGGGTCCTGGCGGACATGCGGGTACCTATCGCGGCCACGTCGTCGCGATGCGAGCCGGTGTGCGCGCGATCGAGTACATCCAGGAACACGACCTCCTCGCACACACCCGCGAACTCGGCGAGCACATCAGGAGTCGCCTACGCGACGTCACAGCGGAGAACGACCACCTCGGCGACGTTCGGGGGCGCGGGCTGTTCATCGGCGCCGAGTTCGTCGACGAGGACGGTGCTCCAGACGGCGACCTCGTCGACGCCATCCAGCAGTACTGTTTCGAACACGGCGTTCTCGTCTGGACCGCCGGTCGCCACGGCAACGTCCTCCGACTCCTGCCGCCGCTCGTGCTCACACGGGAACTCGCCGACACCGCACTCGAGGTCATCGTCGACGCGATCGAGACGGTCACCGAACAGGCCGCCCAGACGCCCTGAGGAACCCGTGCTGTCGCCGACCTCGACCGACGACGCGCCGAGCAACGACAAGCCGTACTCACAGGGCGTCCGCGTCGAGATGAACGCGACCGCGTATCCGGGCTAGCGACCGCGCTCTCGGAGCCGACCCCCGTCGTGCGATTCTGTCGGCCGTACAGACGTACCCCGTTCGTGGGAGACGCGCCCCGGTTGTAGCCCCTGTCAGTTCACGGACCGACAGTATAAGTGGATCCCATTCATACACCACTACCGAATGGGCAACGACGTGCGAAACAGATTGCGTGAGATCCGGCGAGCGTTCCACCGCCATCCGGAACCGGGCTGGTGTGAGTTCCGGACGACGGCTCGCCTCGTCGACGAACTCGAGGGGATCGGCGTCGACGAGCTCGCGATCGGACGCGAGGCGCTCTCGACCGGCGATCGCATGGCCGTCCCCGAGGAGGGGACGATCGCTCCCTGGCTCGAGCGCGCCCGTGACGCCGGAGTCCGGGAACGTATCCTCGAGAAAACCGACGGCGGCCACACCGGAGCCATCGCCGTCCTCGAGCAAGGGGAGGGTCCGACGGTGGGGTTGCGCGTCGATCTCGACGCGATCTCGATGACGGAGTCGGCGGCGGACGACCACCGTCCCGCGGCCGAGGGGTTCCGGTCCGACCACGAGGGGTACATGCACGCCTGCGGGCACGACGCCCACATCGCGATCGCCCTCGGGACGATCGAGGCGATAACGGAAAGTGAGTTTTCGGGGACCCTGAAGGTGTTCTTCCAGCCCGCAGAGGAGATCTCCGGCGGTGGCAAGGCGATGGCCGAAAGCGGCTACCTCGACGACGTCGACTACCTGTTCGCCCTCCACATCGGGCTCGGACATCCGACCGGTGAGATCGTCGCTGGCATCGAGAAACCGCTGGCGATGGCTCACCTGACAGCCACGTTCGAGGGGGCGAGTGCCCACGCGGGCAGAGCACCGAACGAAGGCGGGAACGCGATGCAGGCGGCGGCGACCGCGATACAGAACGCGTACGCGATCCCGCGTCACAGCGAGGGGATGACACGCGTCAATGTCGGTCACATCGAAGGTGGGGCGGCGAGCAACGTCATCGCCGAGGAGATTACGATCGAAGCGGAGGTCCGTGGCGAGACGACGGGCCTGATGGAGTACATGCGAACCGAACTCGAGCGCGTGTTCTACGGGGCCGCGGAGATGTACGACTGTGATGTCACGCCGCGGATGATCAGCGAGTCGCCTCGAGCCGACAGCGACCCCGAACTCCGCGAGGTCGTCGCGAACGCAGCTCGCGAGACCGCTGGAGTCGATCGAATCGTCGAGTCGACGGCGCTCGGCGTCAGTGAAGACGTGACGTATCTGATCGAGCGCGTCCAGAAAAACGGTGGGCTCGCGTCGTACACGCTGTTGGGAACGGACCATCCGACGAACCCCTACACGCCGACGTTCGACATAGACGAGTCGACGCTCGAGATCGGGGTCTCGGTCGTCTCGAACGCGATCTCGGAGTGTTCCCGGTAGTCCAAAGCCGGCGTGTGTCGGGGACGGCGTCGATCGAGTATGTCGGTCTATGAGCATAGCCACCGCGAAGAACACGTCCACTGCGAGAGCGCCTCTCGATTGTCACAGTAGTCGACGACCAGTCATATTGAAAAGATCAGAAGTGTTAATCGGCGGGCACTCGGTGTAGTAGGTATGAGCCAGGACGACGTGCCGGAGTCACTCCAGCCGGCGGCGGATTCGGATCGCCCACGCGGTATTCTCACTCCATCCGACCGCGACTTCCTGCTCGGTCGGAAGACCGATTACACCGACCACTCGAAAAAACAGAAGCGAAACCGGATCAGACGCCGTGTCCGGAACGCGGTTCTCGACTTCAGCATCCTATTCGAGTGCTTAGAAGAGCGCGATCGGGAAACGGTGTTCGACCCCGACGACGAGGACCGTGATGCCTACACACAAGGGATCACCGATATGCTCGCGTTCCTCCACCTCGGAACGATGGGGTATCACACCCCGTTCAAGGATATGCTGTCGGAGGGTGTCGGAAAGGCAGAACAGCGCCTCGCAGGCTCGAACTACCGGATGGTCAACGTCGAATTCAACGTCGATCCGGTCGGACAGATCGACGTCGACGACGTCATCGCGAAGTTAGAAAACGAGGAGTTCGCCCAGCTGACCGACGAAGAACTCCGTGCGTTCGTCCGGCTCCTGACGATGTCCGACAGCTTCTCGCCGGAAGCGACTCGAGGGGAGATCAAAGATCGGGTCGACGAGTTCTCCGAACGGGTCCTCGAGAGCGCACAGACCCGCGATCAAAAACTGGACGAACTCACGAACTGAGACGGCGCACGCCGGATCGTTTTGTCGTATCGTCGCTCGGCCACAGGAACTGTCGTATCGTCGCTCGGCCACAGGAACGTCGACCGGGGACAGGAGCCGGACTGGATCCGCAAGAGCGGTTTCGTGGTCTCCGTACCAACCAGTACGATAACTACCTATCACGAAATATTTCCCCGTCGCTATTTGAGGAATATAGATTTCGTTCGGGAATCCCTCCGTTTTTCCGATAATACCCACCGTGTTGCCGTTCGACTTCGAGAGTTCGATAATAAACACAATTTGTGTACACTGATTACGGAAAGAGAAATCCTTATGAGCTATACTGCCAATCACTCGGTATGGCACTACGAGGCATGATACGCGATACTCACGTACTGTGTGCGCAACCAACCGCCAGTCACGCACTTTGGGGGGTGAGACTCCGTGAGCAGTGAAACGGACCAGGGGATGGTCGAACAGTTCTTCGACGAACTCGACCCCGTCGTCTTCGTGTTCGGGGCGTTGCTCACCGTCGGCGTGATCGCCGCGTTCTTCGTCGATCGAACCGCCGTCGCCAGCGGCATCGAAACCGTTCACGACGAGATGCTCAGCTACCTGAGCTGGGCCTTGCTGGTCATCGTCTTTCTCATCGTGGTGTTCTTGCTTTTCCTGATCGTCGGCCCGTGGGGGAAGATCAAACTGGGCGATACGGATCCGGAGTACAGCTTCCTGTCGTTTTTCGCGATGTTGTACTCGGCCGGGTTCGCCGCAGGCGTCGTGTTCTGGGGACCGACCGAGGCGCTGTTTTACTACGACAGCCCGAACCCACTGTTCGGTGCCGAAGGCGGCTCGAGTGAGGCGATCTCCCTCGCCGTCCAGCAGACACTGTTTCACTGGGCGCTCCCCCAGCTCGCCGTCTTTACCATCATGGGGATCGCGATCGGCTACTTCGCGTACAACTACGACGGCGTTCCCCTGCGTGTTTCCTCGGCACTGACGCCGATCATCGGCAAAGAGAACCTCGACGGCCCGGTGGCCAAGGTCATCGACGTCCTGGCCGTCTTCGCGACGATCGGCGGTGTCGCGACGTCGCTTGGATTCATCGGGAGCCAGTTCGTCAGCGGCCTCGATTACCAGTGGGGCATCAGCCTCGGTGACGGGGGGATCCTCCTGATCGTGACCGCGATGACGATCCTGTTTACGATCTCGATGGTGCTCGGGGTCAACAAAGGGATCCGTCGGTTGTCGAATTTCAACATGGGGCTTTTCATCGTGCTCATGCTCGTGACGTTCATCCTGGGGCCCACGATGTTCCTGTTGTTGCTCGGCTCACAGGCGGTTGGCGGGATGATCTCCCAGTTCGTCTCGATGAGCCTGTACACCGGTACCGGCACCGAGGGCGGAACCGGCTTCGTCGAGGCCTGGACCGTCTTCTACTGGGCGTGGGCCCTCTCGTGGTCGCCGTTTGCCGGCCTGTTCATCGCCCGGATCGCCAAAGGTCGCACCGTCCGTGAGGTCGCGTTTACCGGTATCGTCGCGACCTCCGCGGCGACGATCCCGTGGTTCACGTTCGTCGGCGGCACCGCCGTCTTCTTCCAGCACGAGGGGATCGCCGACTTCAGTTCGGTGATGGCCTTCGAAGCCGGCGCGGAGGTTTCGGGGTTCATCCTGTTCGATGCGTTCCCGCTGGGCGCCGCCTTCATACTCGCCTTCCTCGTCCTCGTGACGACGTTCTTCATTACGTCAGCTGACTCCTCGACGCTCGCCGTCTCGATGATGACCACCGGCGGGAAAGCGAAGCCATCGAACATCAACCGCGTCTTTTGGGGGGTCATCCTGGGCATGACCGCTGCAATCCTCATAATCCTCGGTGGCGAAGGCGGTGCCGGCGCTCTGGAACAGGCGGTCGTCATCACCGGCGCGCCGTTCGCGTTCGTCTGTCTGTTCGCCATGCTCTCGCTGATCAAAAACTTCAGTGTCAATTACGGCAACGTGTTGCTCCAGGAGGAGACGACCCTCATCGGGTCGAAAGCGGCGCAATCCGATGACGACCCAGCCCCAGCCGTCGAGCCGTCCGACGACTGATAACGATGGCTGTGAGTCGGTACCGCCGCACCCGCAGAGCGTCCTGCGGTTGCGTCGGCAATCAGTCACAGCCATCACTATGAGGTCGGTCGCGTTCGCCTTCGGTGGCCCGTGCGTCCCCGAACGGGGCGTACCACCATAACAAGATTTAATGATGCCGTACACATAATCTGTGTATGGATCGGGACACCGCACAACCGGACGTCGACGCCTTCCCCGGACCCAACGGCCGGAAATGGGTCGAGTTCCACGGGGCGAACGCCGCACCGAGTGAGTACTCCCACGAGTTCGTCTGGGACATCACACGCGAGGCCGACGGACCGTTCGTCACGGACGTCGACGGAAACGTACTCTTGGATTTTACCTGTCACATCGGGGCAGCACCGCTCGGGTACCAAAACGAGAAGATCACCGCGAAACTCCGGGAGTTCGACCTCGTCGAACCGATGAAAATCGCCGGCCAGGACCTCTACTTCGGTGCCGGACCCACCCCCGAGGAGTCGGCCGTTCCGGGCTCGAGTCACCTCATGGAGAAACTGACCGACGTCTCGAGTCAGTACGGGATGGACACCGTCTTCCTCTCGAACTCCGGCGCAGAAGCCGTCGAGAACGCGATGAAGATCACCCACGACTACCGAGCGCCGTCGAAATACGGTATCACCTTCGACGACAGCTTCCACGGCCGTACACTCGGGACGCTTTCGCTCACGAAATCCAAGGAGGTCTACACGCGCCACTACCCAGAGATCAGCGGGATCGAGACGATGCCGTTCTGTGCCGACCGCGGCTGTACCGCGGACACCTGTGACTGTGGGTTCTTCGCCGGCGGTGGCTCACAGCTCCGTAACTCCCTGTCGCCCGAGGGCGGCCACATCAACCCCGACGAGATCGCCTTTCTCACCCTCGAGCCCATCCAGGGCGTCGGCGGGTACCGCTTTCCCAGCCAGGAGTTCATGCAGGAGGTCGCGGACGTCACCGACGAGTACGACATCCCGCTCGTCGTCGACGAGATCCAGTCCGGCGTCGGCCGTACGGGCGAGATCTGGGCGGCGGACCACTACCCGATCGAACCCGACGTCATCGCCAGCGCGAAGGCCCTCCGCGTCGGCGCGACCATCTCGAGGTCGGAGATCTTCCCCAGCGAGAAAAACCGCTTGGGGTCGACGTTCGGCGGCGGCGACCTGCTCGGGTCGATGATGGGGACGTTCACGCTCGAGGCGATTCAAGAACACGATCTGCTCGCGAACGCGACCCGGCGTGGCACGCAGGCAACGGAGTTACTTCGCGAGGACACACCCGACTACGTCGAGGACGTCCGGGGCAAGGGACTGATGCTCGCCGTCGAGTTCGATACCCCCGACCGACGCGCGGCCGTCGTCGCGGAAGCCCTCGACCGCGGCCTGCTCACGCTCGGTTGTGGGAAAAAGACGATCCGGCTCCTCCCGCCGCTCGACTCGACCGAACGGGAGATCGAACTGGGCGTCAGCATCTTCCTCGAGGCGGTCGATGCGGTCGGTGCGAGCGCGAAGGCGGCGTAACCGGTCTGGATATAAACCAACGGGGCGAGTACGGTACGCCAGAACCGATGACCGGACGCTACTCACAGGAACGCTATCTCGCCGCGAAACGAACCGTCGACGACCGCGCGCTCGACCGCGACGTTCTCGAGGCGTTCACACGACGACTCGACTCCGGTGTCCACATCGTCGAGGTCGGTGCCGGTATCGGGACGATGGTTCAACGACTGCTCGAGTGGGAGCTGTTACCCGAGACGGTGACGTATACGCTCGTCGACGTCGACGAGGGGTCGATCGCGTCGGCCAGGGAACGACTGCCCGCCTGGGCGAGAGAGCGTGGCTACCGCGTCGAGTCGGCCTCCCGTCCCGACGGGTTTCGGCTCCGTCGGAACGGGTCGACGATCACGGTTTACACCGTCGTCGCCGACGCGACGGCGGCCCTCGAGGCGCGACGGCCCGACGCGGTCGTCGGGTCGGCGTTCGTCGATCTCCTCCGGCCGACGGCTGTCGAGGGGCTGCTCGACGCCCTCCCGGCTGGGTGTCTGTGTTACTTCCCGATCACCTTCGACGGCGAGACGATCTTCGAGCCCGGAGCGATCCCCGGGTTCGACGACCACGTCGTCGAGCGATATCACGAGGACATGATCCGACGGGACCATCCCGGGGATCCGAACGCCGGCCGTCACCTCCTCGAGCGGGCCGTGTCCGATCACACGCTCTACGCAGCGGGCGGATCGGACTGGATCGTCACCGCCGAGGACGACAGCTACCCCGCCGACGAAACGTACTTCCTCCACCACGTTCTCGAGACGATCCACACCGCCCTCGAGTCCGATCCGGCCGTCGACGGCGACGTCCTCGAGACGTGGATCGACCGCCGGCGAGAACAGGTCGAGGCGGGCGAACTCGTCTACGTCGCCCACGGGCTCGACGTCGTGTTCGGCGTCAGGGACTCCTAGCGACGCGCTCGAGGAACGCCCGAACGGCGTCCATCGACTCCGCCCAGGTCGGGTGGGCCCTCGCGCCCTCGAGCGCGTTGACGCCCATGCGGGCGAGCCGTTCGCGATCGGTGTCGAGTTCCTCGAGGACCCTCGTGATCGTCCGAGCGTCACCGGGGTCGACGAGGAACCCGCTCACTCCGTGGTCGACGAACTCCCGGGGGCCACCCTCCGTGGTCGCGATCGGGACGACGCCGTGTTCCATCGCCTCGAGGTACACCATCCCGAAGGCCTCATAGCGTGAGGGGACACACAGACAGTGGCTACACTCGAGAATCGACTCCAACCGCCGGGTCGACACTTCCCCCGTGAGTGTGACTTCGTCGGTCACTCCGAGCGTCTCGACGTGGGTACGGAGCGTCCGCGCGTACTGTCGGTCGTTCTCGAGACTGCCGACGATCGTCAACTGCCAGTCACCGTCGGCGACCCGTCCGGAGGCGAACGCCGAAACGAGCGTCAGTGGATCCTTTCTGGGAACGACGTTCCCGACGAAAGTCACGCGCAGTGGCCCCGTACTCGCACGGTCGACGACGCCTGCCTCCCGGGTCGACCCGGCGGCCCTGCGACCGCCCGGCGGGGCGACGAGTCGCGGTCGGCCGGCCGGTGACGGCGCGATCCGCCCCGCCCGGCGCTGGGTAAACGCACTGGTACTGATCGCCGCGTCGACCGACTCGAGGTAGCGTCGCTCTACGGGGCGGTGGAGCCGGTTCACCCGTTTCGTCGGGTCGTCCGAGCTGAGGTGATGGATCAGGGCGACGACGGCCCCGGGTCGGGTGAGCCGACGGTTGTGATACCACAGTGAGGGGTGACAGAGTTCGTCCTGTAGCAAGACGTCTACGGAGCGGTCGAGTCGTGACCGGATCGCCCGCGAACACCCATCGAGCAACCCGCGCCCGAGCGACCGCCAGGGCAGTGAGACGACGTCGACGGTGTCGCCGTGGTCCCGTAGCGAGTCGACGAGCTGTCTGTCGTACCGAAAGCCACCCGAGGTTTCCTCGAGGTCGCCGTAGACGACGAGGCCGACGTGCATCGGTTCGAACTCACAGCGACCGTTCGTGGGAGACCCACGCGACGTCGTCTTCCCGTACGCGTACCTCGAGGCGCGTCGCCGGCTCCGGGGTGAGTTCTTCGAGGAGGCGGTCGCCGACGATCCGGGAGAGGTGTTCGGCGCTCGGGTTCTTCCCGTCGAAGGCCGGAAGCTCGTTTAACGTCCGGTCACGGAACTCCCCGACGGTCGTCTCGAGTGCCTCGATGACGGCGTCGATGTCGACGAGGTAGCCGTACTCCCCGAGTTCGGGGCCTTTGAACCGGACGCTGACGGTGAACCGATGGGAGTGGAGTTCGCCTTCCGGACCCGGATCGGGAACGGTCAGAAAGTGTTGGGCGACGAACGACCGGGAAACCGAAACCGTGTACATGCACGTGAACTTCGCGGGATAATACTTAACGGTGGCTCCGAGCACCGGGTGACCGCCGTCGGCTACGCGCGACTGTCTCGCTCGGCGACTCTCGGGTGACTCGACGACGAGGGGTTCCGGGGTGGCCCCGAACGCGACTACTGTTCGGGGGCCACTCTCTGTTCGTCCAGTCGCTTCTCGGCGCGGTCACGATCCTCGGGGTAGCCGACGTCGATGCGCCAGCCGTCCATGCGGATCGCGTCGATGGTCCGCCCGGACTGGATCAGCAAGTCGATCGCGTCGGGGAGTTCGTACTCCCCGCGGTCGGAGGGCTGGACAAGGTGACAGGCGTGGAAGATCGCGGGCGTAAACGTGTAAAAACCGGTCATCACGAGGTTCGACGGTGGCTCGTCGGGTTTCTCGACGACCTCGACGATCTCGCCGTACTCGTTCGTGTCACAGACGCCGTAGCGGGAGGCGTCCTCGTAGGGCACTTCCTCGACGAGGAACGCGGCGTCGGCCCGTTCTTCCTGCTGGCGGTTGATCACGTCCCCGAGGTTCCCCCGGAAGACGTTGTCCCCGAGCATGAGCACGAAGTCGTCGTCGATGTGGGGTTCTGCCTGGAGGATCGCGTGGGCGAGACCCAGCTGTTCGCGCTGGTGGGCGTAGGTAATCGGGACGCCCTCGTATTCGTCGCCGTAGCGTTCGATGATCTTCTCTTTCATGTAGCCGACGACGACGATCAGTTCGGTGACGCCGATCGACAGGAGGTTGTCGAAGACGTCCTCGATGAGGGGTGTCCCGTCGACTTCGACGAGGACCTTCGGCCTGTCTTCGGTGAGCGGCCGGAGGCGAGTGCCCTTCCCCGCGGCCAGCACGACTGCTTGCATATCCGTACCGATTCAACCCGACCGGTATATGTTTTTGGGAACTGGCCGACCCGTCGGTCGGGATCCCGGCCGGCCAACTCGCACCGACGCTCCCCCAACCCGGCCGATCGGTGACGGTGTTCGTCCCCAGCCCGTTTCGCGTCGAATCGCTCGAGGCGGGCACCGACTGGTTGCACTTTTCGAGCGTCTGTGAGGAACTACAACGGTCAGCTGTTCCGACAGTTTCGCCCCCGGCCCGAACTGCAGACGGGATATCGCGGTTCGCCGGTACTCGGCGACGAGACGCTTCGCTGGCGTCGAGCGGATGGGACCCGATCGCGAATTGCGGTTTCGGGCGGCGCTGCTCGGCCCGTTCGCCTGGAACGTCGTCGGTGCCAGACGCGCAGGCAATCTGATCGTCGATGCCCTCGAGGACGGCCGTCGATCGATCGTCAACGTCGAAGTCCCGACCCGCGAGGATGGTGACGCGCTTTTTGCCCGGTTCGAGAACTGCGGCTACGCCGGCGCGTATTTCGGCGTAACTGTCGGTGTTACGCCGGGCACGTCTTGGCGATGGCACGGGACGACTACTATCGACCGCCTGCGATCTTACTGGCAATCGTGGTGTCGCTTCTGGCAGACGAACAGCGGGAGTCGATCGCCGGTGAGTCACCATGGCTAACGGGACGTTGCAACGTTACAGGCGTCTCGATATTACGCTCAGTATGCCCGGGACACCTGTCGCCTCCAGAGCCTGCGTCGAACCCCGTCCGCCGTGATGACCACCGACGACCACTCGAGGGAGACACCCACAGCTACTCGACCTAGCATACAGCCGCGCCCATGTGTAGAGTGATTCGTTCCCTGAGACGGCTGGCCTCTCTCGAGGTCGCTACCTACTCCCTGTCCCCGGGTATCCGAGGATGGCAGCTGTCACCAGTGGATGACCGACCTTCCGTCGGCGTCACTTTACATACTTTGTCCACGAGTATCACCTCGAGGTCGTCGTCTCCCCGGGGATCTCGACGTCCGCCGGGAGGACGAGCCGTCGTTCGGTGTACTCGAGGCCGCTTACGTTCGGCCGGCACGGACATCCAACCGTCATTATCAGCCGTCGAGAACGGTAACGGCGTTTCGTCACCTATGCAGAGGCGAACCAACGTTCGACGTCGTCATAGAAGTCTTGCAGCGTCCGCTGGTGGAACGTACCGATGTAACTGATCGGGTGACGTTGCTCGGCCTCGTTCGTCCATCGGAGAAACCGATTCGGTTCTCGAAGACCGCTTTCAGTGATAAACGCTTTGCGATCGAACACGACGTGATATCCTTCGAAGTCGCCGAGCTCACCGGCTTTCTCGAATGTTAGGCAGGAAAACCCGCCGTGTTGGAAGTCCGTGCGAAGTCCCCGAAGAAATCCGAGTTTCCGCCCGTAGTACGATTCATCGTTTCCACCCGATACCGGTGTGAAGTCACCACCGGTCAATTCGACTGCGGGCGACGAGTAACGGTTGCACAAGACGCGGATCGTCTCGTTAAGCGAGTACAGCGACGCAAGATAGTTGTGAAGCAATCGAAGTGCCTCGAACCCTTCTTCCTCGACCCGGTCCGTGTGACAGAGAAAGATCGGGTTCGTCCGCAGATCACCGTCGATGTACTCGTCGAGTTCGTAGTAGTTCTGATCAACGGTCCGCTTGGCAGCACTCAATCTGATTTCGTCTGACTCCCGTAACCGATCGTCCGGCTCGATATCAGCCCGGGCGAGTGTCTGTAGCTGGTAG
>LFFM01002721.1_pt1 | contig 11498 bp, 4 predicted proteins | sample 643131 | NCBI WGS metagenome assembly LFFM01 (sample SAMN03777445, study PRJNA286221) | soda lake metagenome | biome: soda lake; feature: Kulunda steppe; material: water; isolation source: sample Tc-Br brine of Tanatar trona crystallizer | place: Russia: Kulunda steppe | collected 2011-07
ATTCCCATCAAGAAACTTCGATAGATCCAACATAATCTATGATGAGTTAATCGGTTTAAGACAGAAAAAAATCTATGACAACTCTGAATACGCATACAACTATGATAACTGGCGTACCGAGATTTTAACCCGATGTCTAACAGGACAGTACAACGAAGAACGCCGACTAATGTATGTAGCAATGACAAGAGCCGAACAACACCTATACATAACAGCCAAAAAAGACAGAGAAAGCCCATTCTTCACAGGTTTAGAGCTGCCGGGAGAAGAGATAGAAACAGAACTAGAAAAACAAGAGTTCCAAGAAGAAAACAAACCAGTCTTAAAAGTTGAGAACGGAGAAACTAGATCTGAAGCAAGATCAGTTCATTCTGTAATGGATTTAGGAGATGTGAACGAGGCGGGAGCAGAACATGGAACAAAAGTTCATGAGTTTGCGGAAAAATATGTTAACGGCGAAGATGTTGAACCAAGCAATGAAGACGAAGAAAAAGTAAAACAAGTTGTAGACTCGCTAGAAGGTACTCTTACAGCCGAAAAACCTGTGAAAATTCCTATACAGGAGAACGGGAAGAAAGTAGTGTATAAAGGGGTTATCGATCTACTACAGGAAAACGAGAACAAAGTTAGAATAATTGACTGGAAGACTTCAAGAAATAAAAAGAAACAGTATATGAAACAGCTTGAAATCTATGAGAAAGCCATGAAACAGGTATTCTCAGAACAAGAAGTTGAGAAAGAGCTATTATTTACAGAAGCTACAGCGAAAAAGTCGGACGAGTAGCTAAAGACAGATCTCAACTGCAAACTAACGGAGGAGTCAACCACTTCTGGAGAAAGGGAAGAAGTTCATATCTCAAGAAAAGCTGATATCATGAATGAAACCATGATCAATAAACGAGCCATCCGCATACATGGCAGCAATCAAACACGAGTTTGCACCGGTATAAAAGACGAACAAGCAGGAAACGCATACATACAAGGCTGCGGACTATAGGATGAGACCGAAAAAGAGTGGAAAAAGTGAGATCACGAATGAAGAACTTATTTTTTGGGCAAAAACTCCAATAAGTACACTCTTCAACAACAATAAAAGATATCATGAAATATCTTAATACATGACCTCTCTGGACAAGCTTACTGAGATACCATATGTTACACAAGATCATGTTGATTCATTCAAGAACGCCGGATACGATTCGCTTGAAGACCTAACTGGCCTGACAGAAAATGATCTAGACTATATTGATGGTGTAGGCTCCAGCAAGCTAAATCAAATATACCAACTACTTGATAGAGAGGACATTCAAAGAGCCGAAAAAGACGAAAACTATCAGAAATTCCGTTCACTTCTAGAGGAACTATTTCAGTTCGAGAGCGCAGATCTTGACTTCGGAATCTACCGAATAATGAACGCAAGAAGAGATAGAATAGAAAATTTTCTAAATGAAGAACTAGAGGAAAAAGTAAAAGAAGAACTAGAAGAATTCAAGAATATAGAACAAGGAGATGTGCAGCAAGAGCTCGAAGAAGCAAAGGAAGACATACAGGAGAACTTTCCGCAGTGGGCTGATGAAAATGGCAGAGTAGACGAAGATGAAATACCTGAAGATGCAAAGGGAATAGCTCAGGAACACAAAGAAAGATACCTTAACGCAAAAAAAGAACTGGAAAAGGCAGAAATAGGAGAGGAAACAGAAGCAGCAATCTATCAGGACCTATACAGGTTTTTCCAGAGATATTACAAGGATGGAGACTTTATTCCGCAGAGAAGAGCAGCAAACCAGGAAAAATACGCAATACCGTATAATGGAGAAGAAGTAAAGCTTCACTGGGCGAACAAAGATCAATACTTCGTTAAAACAGGAGAAAACTTCAAAGACTACAAGTTCGACAAAGACTCCTACGAAATAGAATTCAAACTACACGACGCACACGTATAGAAGAACAACAAAAAAGGCGATGAAAAATTCTTTGTATTGCGCGACGATAACCCTGTTGAACATGATGAAAGATTTCTTACGGTACATTTCGAATACAGAACTCTAACACAACAGGACTATGACAAGTATGGTCTATCAGACGGATCAAGGACCAGCACATACAGAAAAGAGATCCGGAAGCATACTGAAGAAAATATCTTATCGGAAGTTAGTCATGAACTGTTAGAAACTCTAACTCAAGAGGTAGAGAATCCAAGAAGTGATAGTACTGTCCTTCATAAACACTTGAAGAACTACCAGACGAAGAACGAGAATGATTACTTTATCCACAAAGACCTCGGCGGATTTCTAGGACAGGAACTAGACTTCTATCTCAAAAATGAGGTATTCTCATGGAAAGAGATGACGAATGAGAACGGAGAGATGCCTCTACATGTTAGATCAAGACTAAATGCGATAGAAAACATCGCACAAGAGATAATTGATTTCGTAGCAGAAATAGAAGACTACCAGAGAAAACTTTTCGAAAAGAAAAAGTTTATTTATCAAACTGACTATATGGTAACTCTGGATAAAGTCTCAGAGAGTCTCTATGAGGACATATTAGATAACGAAGAGCAATTAGAACAGTGGAGAAAAGTATATTCGACCGATGAATGGGAGGAAAGTCTAGTATGGGATGGCGAATTCGACAGAAATTTCCTAGAAAACCACTCTCACATTATGATTGATACGGCGTTTTTTGACGCTAAATTCAAATTCGAATTGCTTTCATCATTCGAAAATATAGCGGACGAGTTATGTGGAGAGTTATTTAACGCAGAAAATTGGCAGGCACTTAATTTGTTGCAGGAAAAGAAAAAAGCAAGTATCGACTGTTCTTATGTGGATCCGCCTTACAATGCAGACTCTAGCGAAATAATGTATAAGAATAATTTCAAACACTCGAGCTGGTTAAGTTTAATAGCTGACAGAATGAGTCTTGCCAAGAATTTACTTAGTGCGGATGGCGCTCAGATAGTGTCTATTGACAAGCATGAAAGCGAAAGACTAAGCCTTTTAATCAACGAAATTTATCCAGATTATGAAAAAACCTGCGTCACAGTCAAACACAATCCTGCAGGCGTTCAAGGAAAGAATTTCTCTTATACTCATGAAAACGCCTTCTTTATCTTCCCGGCAGATGGAAAAGAATACATCGGCTACACTGAAAGAGATGAGGATTTGGTTTCTCCACTCCGAGATTGGGGCGGAACATCTGATAGAGATTTAGCTGTTAATTGTTTTTATCCGATAATAGTAGAAGATGGAGAGATTGTTGACTTTGGTGAGGTATGTGATGAGGATTTCCATCCTGAAAGTTCACATGTTGAGCGAGATGGACGCACTTACATTTATCCAATAGGAGACGATGGGACTGAAAGAAAATGGGTTTTCAGTAGACACTCTGTAAAGGAAAATCAAGATCAGCTTTTCCTTAAAGAGAATGATGGTAAACTCCGAGTAATGAGAAGAAAAACAACTCGTAAATACAGAACCGTTTGGGATAAGAAAAAGTACTATGCTAATATTTACGGTTCTGGATTGCTCACGGACTTGTTTGGTGAACTGCCGTTTGATTTCCCAAAATCTGTGCATACAGTAGAAGATAGTATCACAGCCATAACCTCTGTAGATGATGGATCTACTATACTGGATTACTTTGCTGGTTCGGGAACTACTGCTCACGCCACAATAAATGTCAATAGGGACGAAGATGGGCAAAGGAACTACATAATGGTTGAAATGGGAGACTACTTTGATTCTGTTTTAAGACCTAGAATTCAAAAAGCAGTATTTTCTACCGATTGGGAGGGAGGAGTACCTAAAAACAGAGAAGGAATATCTCATATGGTTAGATATCAGAGATTGGAGGATTATGAAGACACCCTGAATAATCTTGATGCTGGAGACAATCAGACTGGCGTAGAAGAATTTACTTCCAATAGTCTGGAGTACTTCTTGAACTTCGAGGTTGACGGACCGTCGCTGCTGGATCTTGATGGTTTGAAGAATTCTTTCAGTTATGAGATGAAGATTAGAGAAGGGGATGAGTCTAAGAGAGAAACTATCGACTTAGTTGAGACCTTCAATTATTTGTTAGGCCTGGAGGTAGAGAAGATTCGAAGGTATGAGAAACTAGATAGAGAGTATAGAGTTGTCAAGGGAACAAAGAATGAGGAAAAAATTGTTGTTGTCTGGAGGCCTGTCAGTGAAGACGATGAGGAAGAATTCTATGAAGGTGAGAGAGAATTCCTGAAGTCTGAGGTTCTCGGTGATGAGGATGTAGTCTACATTAATCATGATAGCGCTCTTGATGCAAAACCTATTGAGAAAAAGTTCCTGTCTGAAATGTGGCAGGATTAAAGCTTTGTAAAGGTCTATTACGGAGGATTTATTATGTCGAGTCTTGAGCAGATAACAGAGATTTCTGGTTTTGGAAAATCCAAGATCAATAATTTCAAGCAAGCAGGTTACGAAACTTTAGAGGATCTTCAAGGAGTTACTTGGGAAGAGCTTGGAGAGATTTCAGGAGTCAAATCCGCTGCCAAGAGACGAGCAATTCTAAACCTTTTGGAAGACGAAGGCCTCCGTGAAAAGCCTGAAAAGGAAGAAAATTATGAGAAGTTTAAGAGTCTTTTAGAGGAGCTTTTCCAGTTTGAAAGCGCTGATCTTGACTTTGGAATTTACAAGATTATGAATGCTCAGAGAGATGAAATTGAAGAGTTCCTGAATGAGGGCCTACAAGGCAAGGTAGAAAAAGAGCTAGATGAATTCTCTTCAGTAACTGGAGAGGAAGCAGAGCAGGAATTAGAGGAGGCAAAGGAAGCTATCAGAGATGACTTCCCAGGATGGACAGATGAAAACGGAGAAATTGTTGAGGAAGAGTTCCCGGAAAACCCACAGGGAGTGATGCAGGAAAGAGTTCAAGACTACAATGAAGCCAAAGAAAAAGTTGAGAAAGCTGAGATCGGAGAGGAGACGGAAGCTGCAATTTATCAGGACCTGTACAGGTTTTTCCAGAGATACTACAAGGACGGCGATTTTATCCCGCAGAGAAGGGCAGCAAATCAGGAGAAATACGCGATACCGTATAACGGGGAAGAAGTAAAGCTGCATTGGGCTAACAAAGACCAGTACTTTATCAAGACTGGTGAGCATTTCAAGGATTACAAGTTTACAAAGGATTCTTACGAGATCGAGTTTAAGGTCCATGACGCTCACGTAGAGAAAAACAATAAGAAAGGAGATGACAAATACTTTGTCCTCAGAGATGAGAATCCTGTAGAACAAGAAGATCGGTTTTTGACTGTACATTTCGAATATAGACCGCTTAGAGATGAAGACCTTGACAAATATGACCTATCCGAAAGCTCCAGAACAAAAGCCAGAGATATTCAGAAGCAAGTAGAAGAGAAAATCTTATCTGAAGTAAGCAGCCAATTGGAAGAAACGCTGAATAAAGATACAGAAATTCTGTACAGCGATAGTACTGTGCTTCAGAAACACTTGAAGAACTACAGGACGAAGAACGAAAATGATTACTTCATCCATAAGAACCTTGGAGAATTTCTAAACGCAGAGTTAGAACAATACCTGAAAAACGATGTATTCTCCTGGAAAGAACTTACAGACGACGAAGGCGACATCCCTGCTCATGTCAGAGCAAGGCTCAACGCAATAGAAAACATAGCAAAAGAGATTATAGACTTCCTAGCCGCTATCGAAAACTATCAGAAGAAGCTGTTTGAGAAGAAGAAATTTGTAGTAAATACAGAGTACTGTATCACTCTGGACAAGGTGCCTGAAGAACTTTATTCAGATATTCTGAATAATAAAGAACAGATAGAAGAATGGAAGGATCTTTATGCTCTAGAAGAACAGGAAAATGAAGGTCTTCAGAAATTTACTGAAAACAATGAGATAAACGAAGAGTTCCTCAAACAGAACCAGTCAATGATGGTCGATACAAAGTATTTTGATGAAGATTTCAGATACAAGCTTCTGGAAAGCTTTTCTGACTTGGAGAATGAAATAGAAGGTCATGTCTTCAAAGGAGAAAACTGGCAGACATTAAACTTTCTTTCAGAAAAATATGAAAATGAAATAGAGACGGTTTACATAGATCCTCCTTATAACACTGAAAACAGTGAGATTATCTACAAAAATAACTACAAACACTCTTCATGGATGAGCTTAATGGAGAATAGATTAAGTAAATCGAAAGAGGTTTTAGCTGATGATGCTTCCCTAACAGTTGCTATTGATGAATATGAGCAAGCAAGGCTCGACCTGCTTCTTAAAGAGACTTGGCCAGAGAAAGAGCAGACTCCTATCACTGTTATCCATAACCCTGGAGGTATACAGGGCAAAAATTTCAAATCAACTCATGAATATGCGTACTTCATTCACCCAGAAGACAAAGAATTGGGTCTTAAAGACAGGAACGATGATCTGGTAAAAGATGACCCTGATGTCAGGCCTTTCAGAGATGTTTCTAAAGGAGATCACCTGCGTGAAGATGCTGAAAATTGCTTCTATCCAATTTACATAGAAGATGGAGAAATCGTTGGATTTGGAGAAGTCTGTGATGATTCTTACCATCCTGAATCTGCCAATGTAGAGCAAGAAGATGGCAGAATTGCAATATATCCTATAGATGCTCAAGGAAATGAGAGGAAATGGGTTTTCGCCAGACAGAATATCGATCAAGTCAAGGATGATTTAGAGGTTTACAAGAACGACCAGAGAGAAATCTGGGATATTAAGAGAATAAAAAGCGAATTTAAATACAAAACAGTTTGGAAGGACAAGAAATACAACTCAAACTCGTATGGATCAAAGATTCTTAACAACATAATGGGAGAGGAAAAATTCACTTTCCCAAAGTCTCTTCACAATGTTAAAGACTCTCTAAATGTCCATACTCAGTTCAACAAAGATTCAGTAGTCTTGGATTATTTCGCTGGTTCAGGTACGACAGCACAGGCCGTCTTAAACCTGAATGAAGAAGACGGAGGCAATAGAAACTACATTATGGTTGAGATGGGAGATTATTTCTCAACTGTACTTATTCCAAGAATAAAGAAGGTAGTGTACAGTGAAGAATGGGAAGATGGAGTTCCTAAATCCAAGAATCGAATGTCGCATTTTTTCCAATACACCAAACTTGAAGACTACGAAGATACTCTCAATAATCTTGACGACGGAAAGAGTCAGGCTAGTGTAGAAGAATTTAATTCGGATAAGTTAGAGTATTTCCTTAATTTTGAAGTTGATGGTCCTTCGCTGCTGGATCTTGATGGTTTGAAGAATCCGTTTAGTTATGAGATGGAGATTAGAGAAGGTGATGAGGCTAAGAAGGAGACTGTTGATTTGGTGGAGACTTTTAATTACCTTCTTGGTTTGGAGGTCAGAAGTATTGAAAGGTTTGAGAAGTTTGATAGAGAGTATAGGATTGTTGAAGGAGTGATTGATGAAGATGAGGTTGCTGTTGTTTGGAGGCCTGTTAGTGATGAAGATGATAAGGAGTTTTACAGTAATGAACGAGAGTTTGTTACGTCACAGGTAGGCGACCCTGATAGGTTGTATGTGAATCATGATAGTGCTTTGGAAGGAGCTAAATCTATTGAGAAAAAGTTTGAAACGGAGATGTGGAATTAAATGGACAATTTTGATCAAAAGCTGGTTTTGAAAGAGTTCCTGTACGAACAGTTCGGAGCAGAAAAATTTGAAGACTTCAGAAATGAATTAAGCGAGGCTGAAGAAGGCTTCCAAGCTAATAATAGAAGTGAATTTTCTAAGAAACTGAAGCACAGCTCCGATCTTGATATCAAGGACTATATTCTAAATAATCTTTCTGATTACGACCAAAATATTCAGGAGTATGAGGGAAAGCTAAACAGGAATAGAGATGCAGATATTCGTTTGAAGTATTTCCAGTGGCTTTCTCTGCTTTTCACAGAAGTCTACCTGGATCTCTACTTTAACGATCAAGATAAGTTGTGGCTGGAGTTCAGCGAGTTTGTAGAAGATAAAAGGAGTAATTTAGATGCTGATGATCTTTATTCTGCAGCTAAAGATAATCTGAGCAAACTTGCTTATTGGATGGCGACAGGAGCAGGTAAGACTCTAATTATGCATGCCAACCTATGGCAGTACCAGAAGTATGGAAACGGAGAGATGGAAAATATTCTATTGATCACTCCGAATGAAGGCCTTACACAGCAACATATGGAGGAGTTTGAAGCCAGCGGCATTAATTCTGCGAGATTTAGACCAGAAAACAGCCAAGATGCAGATATTGATATCAGCGTCATGGATATTCACAAGTTAAGTGATGAATCCGGCGATAAGACCTACTCAGTAGATATTTTTGAAGGCGACAATCTTGTTTTTGTAGACGAAGGTCATAAAGGAGCTCAAGGAGATACCTGGATGAAACATAGAGAGACAGTTATTGGAGATGAAGGATTCTCCTTTGAATACAGCGCCACATTCGGCCAGGCCTTGAACTCTATCAAAAATGAAATGCTACAAAACAGATACGTGCAATCAATAATCTTCCAGTATTCCTTCAATAAGTTCCACAAGGACGGCTTCGGTAAAGACTACGATATCCTAAATTTGGAGAATAGTGATGATAACCGTCGTGACAAGTATTTGGTTGCAAACCTCCTATCCTTCTATGAACAGAAAAAATACTTTAAAGAAAATAAAGAAGAACTTGAAGATTTCAACATTGAGGACCCGCTATGGATTTTTGTAGGACAGACAGTAAATGCTACGCCCAGAGGAGGTATTAGTAAAAAAGATAAAGCTAGCGATGTTCAAAGAGTTGTAGAATTTTTAAATAGAGTCCTGGAAGAAAAAGATCAAGTTGTAAGAGAAATTGAAGATATTCTATCAGGATCTGAGTTCTTAGATGCAGATGGAAATAGATTATTCGAAGATCGGTTTGACTACCTGGAAAATTCTGGTGTGTCGGCTGAGAAAATTTATTCTGAAATCCTAGAAACTATTTTCAATGCTGATTCTGACTCTTCTCTAACTGTTGTCCGCCTAAAAAATGCCGAAGGCGAGATAGGTCTTAGAGTTGGTAGAGGAGAAAATTACTTCGGTCTCGTAAGTATTGGAGACACAAAGAAATTTACAGACAGAGTAGAGGAAAATTCCGATATAATTGTTGAAGAGCAGGAGTTCAAGAAGTCTTTATTCGATAATATTGATTCAGAAAACTCTGACGTGAATGTTCTGATCGGGGCTAAGAAGTTTGTTGAAGGTTGGGACAGCTACAGGGTTTCCAACATGGGTCTCATGCGGGTAGGTCAAAGTGAAGGTTCTGAAATTATTCAGATCTTCGGTAGAGGTATCCGTTTGAAAGGTCTGAATAATTCCTTAAAGCGTTCTTCTGCTATGGAGCTTTCTCAGGATAGGGCTCCTGAAGGAATTGGAATTCTAGAACGTCTGAACGTTTTCGGCGTCGAAGCTAGTTACATCGAAGAATTCGAGGATAAGCTTGAGGAAGAAGGAGTTACTATTGACTATGTTGAGCGATCGCTTGGTACACAGGTTGATTCAGATCTTGTTGATAATGATCTGAAGGTTCCTAGAGTGAAGGATGATGTAGAGTACAACGCTGAAACAACTGATAAGTTAAAAGTTGACAATGATCATAGGCCGGTAATTGATCTATATCCTCAGGTAGAGGTTCTTAGAAGCGAAGACGGTTCTGGCGCTGGAATTGAAAAGAAATCATATGATAGTAGAGATGATGAATTTAATCTAGACCTTGTAGATTGGAATCATGTTTTCGTGGATATCATTGACTATAAGGAGAGAAAAAATTATTCAAATACCGTTCTCAATAAAGAATTGCTGAAAGGAATCGTAGAGGAAAACCATTTTATCCTAAAATGCCCTGAAGATAGGCTTAGAGCAGAAACATTGACTGAGAAAAAAGAAAAAATTGAAGAAGTTGTAAAGATTATCCTTAGAAATTATCTTGATAACTTTTACAACTCCAGAAAAAGTGACTGGGAAGATAGGAGAAGAGAATATCACGTATTGGAAGACTCAGATCCAGAGCTTGATTATGAGCTGAAGTTTCAGGTACCTGAAGAAGACGAAGAGCTTTTAGGAGAAATTGAAGAAATTATTCAAAATCCAGGAGTCTATTATGAGGATTATATGATTGAGTTTGATAGAAGTCTTTACAAGCCGTTATTCGTGAAGCAGAGTTTTGAAGATAAAAATGAAGATTTAAGGGTTCCAGCACAGGCCTTAAACTCTGGAGAAAGGAAACTAGTTGAGAAACTTGATAACATATGTGATGATGGCCTTCTGAAGAGAAATACTGTTTACTTGCTTAGAAATCCTAGAAACAGAGGTATAGGTTTTGCAGAAGGAGGTTATCCTGACTTTATTTTGTGGATTAAAGAGGGTGGCTCTCAGAAATTGATTTTCCTTGATCCTCATGGCATGACATTCGAACCAGACAATTTAGAAGATGTTGATAAAGTTAAACTGAAGGATCGAGTTAAGGAGATTCAAACAAGATTGAATGGGAATGTAGAAATGTCCTCGCACGTGCTATCAACAACGGAACCTGAAGACTTAGATTTAGATACAAGTGAAAGGGAAAAACTAGAGGACATGAATTTCTGGTTAAAAGAAAGCGATAATCTAAGGAAAGTGCTGCTTAAGGAAAATATCATTGAATCATAGATCAAGGAGGTACGAGATAAACTTTGAAGGCTGTAGTTACTGCTGACAATCATTTGAATCGTTATTATCAGAAGATGAGGCCTGAGCAGTTGGAGAAGCGTAGGGAGATTCTCCGTGAGAATTTTTCTAAAGCAGTAGATTATGCGATTAAGGAGGATGCAGATTTATTTCTCCACTGTGGAGATCTTTTTGATATGTCGACTCCCCGGAATCAGGAAGTAGCTTTTGTGGCACAGAAGATGGCTGAACTCCAAAGCAATGGAATAGAGGCCTTTCTGGTTGTTGGAAATCATGATATGTCTTTGAGTAGTGAGGCCTCTGATTCAAGCCCTCACAGTGTTTTCGAGTCTTTTGAAGGTCCTAATATTTTTCTTTCTTCCGATGATTTAGAGTCTATAGAAATTGAGGCGGATGGTGAAACTGTACAGATTTCAGGTCTAAGTTACAATCCTTTAAACGGAGGAGATGATCCTCTGGAAGGCCTTGAAGTCGCTAATGATGCTGATTGGAATATTTTACTCACTCATTATGGTATTGAAGGCACTATGGTTGTGGATTCAGATGAGGCTTCCATTGGTAGAGATACGATAAAATCCATGGACGTGGATCTTATCTGTTCAGGCCATATTCACAAAAAATCGGAAATGGAGCTGGACGGGACCAAAACTATTGTTCCTGGTGGAACTGAAACACTGGATTTCAATGAGTCCGATTACTCTACAGGATTCTATATGGTAAAAACAGAGGATGAAATCAGTACAGAGTATATTGAGATAGATTCTCAGCCTA
>LFFM01002723.1_pt1 | contig 11496 bp, 7 predicted proteins | sample 643131 | NCBI WGS metagenome assembly LFFM01 (sample SAMN03777445, study PRJNA286221) | soda lake metagenome | biome: soda lake; feature: Kulunda steppe; material: water; isolation source: sample Tc-Br brine of Tanatar trona crystallizer | place: Russia: Kulunda steppe | collected 2011-07
AAAGCCAGCAAAAGCGTACCACTTCACGTACGCACAGTTCGACGCTGACTTCGAGTTCTGGAATCGACTGCTGAAAGTCCCCGTCCACGAATCCGAGTCGAAGAACCGGGCGGTCGGACGGATGTCTGCGGGTCATCACGGCATTTCACTGGGTGATTCGGACATCGAGTACGGCTTCGAATTCGAAGACGGCAAGAAGGCGCTCCAGGGCCACATGGTCGACGTCAAATACAACGCACCAAAGCATGTCGTGCTTCCAAACGGTGGCGACGAGCACGACTGGGACTGCTGGGAGATCGTCAAGCCGATTTTCAATCACTCGCGATCCGAGTCGAACCGTGTCTACTCGATGGTGTTCAACATCATCAAAGCAAGCGCATTACTGAATTTCAATCATCGCGACCGGGCGACACTACGGAAAGACGGAGAGACACGCGAGGCGATCCTCGTCGACCCAGAAGACGTCGTCAATGTCATCCGCTGTCTCGAAACGTTGCGAGCGACGACGCACGAGATCGACCGCAAGAAGCGCACCATCGTCGAAGGCATTCGCGTAAAGTCCGGCCCCGACGACGCGATCGAAGGAGTCGAACCGATCCGTGAATTCTTGAAAGAAAGCGATGCGTCCGAAGTCAAGCAGGGCGAGGTCGAGAACATCTTGGAGGACCTCGCCGACAACTTCCTGATCAATATTCAGGAGGGAGCCGGGGAAGGGGGTCGAAGCGTCTACCGAGCCTACCAGTGGGATAAACTCGGCAAACCTCGTATCGACGAAAACGCCGACCTGTTCGAGGACACGACTGACCCGATCGACGACCAGCCGTTCCTCGATACGTGGAAGGATCTCTGATCCAATTTGGAGACAACCGCACAGGATCTGCTCAAAAGCGCTGAGATCCAGTCGAGTGGCGATTCGTCGGGCTCGACGCCGACAATCCGTTCGAACGGGACGACTTCTTCCCCAGCGAGTTCTCCGAGTTCGCTCGTGGGGTCCAGGCTGTGACCGGAGATGAGCCCCAGTTCGTGGTCGAACCGGACGAGCTCCGGGGGATGCTCGGCCTACCCGATAGAGACGAGTTTGAAGCGACGGAGGGCGCCCGGTTGGATGAGGAGGACGCCGAGGTACAGGCGCAATTCGAGGAGCTGTGGGGAGCCAGCCGTCGACGAAAGCGACGAGGTGGAGCCCGACACGTCTCATGACTCAACGGACGACGGTGATGCCAGAAATTGATAGCTTTATAATACGTCCTCGCTGTGCTATCATATGGCAAAAGTAGGGACGATCCCTTGTCTGGTATGTGGCGAACCGTTTGAGTTCTTGACAACTTCGCACATGGGGGTGCACCCTCCCGGTTATCCTCAGACCGACCCCAAGTACAAAGAGTGGGTCGCGGAGAGATATAATGTCAAGGAGGAGGATGTCCCCCTCTCCCCGTCCGAATGGCGAGAGCGGAAACAACACTACGATGAGTGGCGTGAGAACACGGTTGTCGGTTGATAAGCCACAATTTCAGACAGGTATAAGCTATTTAATTTCAAGCCAAAATTGTTATTTCAGTTACATTTATGTTAGGATCGGAGAGCACCAAGATCGACTAGTCAACCGACACAGTCGGAGCGGACGTACCCGAATCGACGCGATCGAAGGAGTCGAACCGATCCGTGAATTCTTGAAAGAAAGCGATGCGCCCAAAGTCAAGCAGGGAGAGCTCGAGAACATCTTGGAAGACCTCGCCGATAACTAGCTCATCTCGATCGACGACAATCCCTACACGACCAACAACGGGGACGCGCTCGGTCACCAACCACTCCTCAAGTGGTAGAAAACGCGACGTCAAGAGCTCGCGTCGACTGGGAGCAATCTGCTCGACGGCTCATACATCGGGTCAGAGAGCGCAGAGATAGACATGTCGACCGCAATAGTCGGAGCTGACGTACCCGAATCGACGCCGACCGGTGGGTCGCAGGGCTTTACTACCACATCGAGGGCGCTCTGAACAACACACGAATCGGCCATATGTCGAAGGCGCCTGTTGAGGATGCTGTTCAGATAAGCTGATTCCGTGCGAAGCTAATCGAGAATGATGCTCAAATACGGGGTTGCATATTTTGTAATCATGAGGAAATCACCGAGTGTAGGTTAGCTGGCTTTATTGAAACCCTCAGTGGTTGATAGAAATCAAGTACAAGATACAGAGCATGAATCGGTCAGCACTGGCCACCTACTGACTCAGCCGAGTAGTTATGTGGTCTTGTAGATATTAGTAATCATGACAGCTGGGTCGGTTCGGATAGGCCTCCATCACAACTAACCCTGATGAGTTGCGGGCGATATTCTACGCTGTTGATGATTCAATCCTCGCCCACAACTCGGGAGTGAATATCATTCAGTTATGTTCGTTCAATTTTGGATCGATCGCTGGATCGCGCTGCTGTCGTTTGGCCTTCTTTTTCGCCTTGCTAATTGACGACTCCTGCTGCTGTGTTATCGTGAATTCCTTGTCGCCCAACATGGACTTCGCTATCTGTTGTAGATTCTTACTGGCTGAGGATCTACTCCCAGATGATTTCGAGCGGGTTCTCTTCCGGTTGGACGCTTCCGAGGTCGTGTGTTGCTGCGCGAACGCCTTCGCCGTGAGACCTTTGTCTGTAAAGTCGGTGTGCTGCGTGATCATTAGCTGGATTTTGTCCCCGTTCCGGTAGTAGTGATCTTTCGCATCTTGGAACACAAACTTCCGGCCCTCTTCCAGATACGGGTGACTGACTCCATCGCCTACCACGAACATCTTTCGTGTACCGTCATCATCACGCACCGCCCCCGCTATGTCAGGAACATGTTGTTCGTCCTTCTTAACCCAGAATATCTCGTCAACCACCGCTTCAACGGTTACGTACTCACCGCTTCCCGTGAGATCTGTCAGTGAGCAGTGGTTCGGGCCAGAATCAGTGTCGGTCCCAGCACTTGGAGCTTCGTCATCAGTTCCTATTGTTTCTACCTTGGTATCTCCATCAGCGGGCTCGGCAAAGAGGTAGTCCGGTCCGTTCGCCTTCGCGGAGACGTACTTTACGACTCTTATTTCCACCTTTGCCGGCGATTGGCTTTGAGAGAGATCAAAATCGCCTTGCAGAATGCACTTCGTTTCCCCTTTGGTAGACGGGTTCGTCACGTACCAACTTCCATCCCGATTATTGAGTCGAACAACCCCATTTTTTCCGGGTTCCGTTATCCACCGACCGTTCATGTTGTATGTTAGCACTCAAATTGTTAAATAGTTGTCGTGCTTTCGCCTAGGATCGCAGTCACTCCCTTACTTTATAAAAAGGGTATACCAGGCTGTGTCGAAATCCCATCCTTCAGACACGTTCATGTCTGAAACAGCTGGTTACTGAAAACTGCTTATTGATAGATTCTCTCCCCCGATGATTCTACCAAGAAAACTGGTGTACGCACGCTGTATTCAGCACAGCTACTGAAACAATACTTCAGGGGCGATGCGAGTGCTCTGTTGAATAGCGACCCCCAAAACGAGATGTGAGTGACCACGATTTTGTTATCGGGTTGCTCGCCAATTCACGGACCGGAACAGATTCTCTTTGCTTACTCAGTCACCGCTAATCAACACAGCAGATGCGAGGAATGTTCTGAATTCGCCAAACTGAGAATCAAGAATATTACGTCCGCCCTATCAGAGGAGAACGCTACGGTTTCTTGGCCCTATTGTTTGATAACTCAAACCCGACTATGCGTAAACACTGGTATCAACAGCCTTGTTGCGATCATCTCCTCGATTCCGAAGATCCATTTATAACAGCAGATCCTGGCGACGGGGTCACTCACTGAGAATCAGTCGGGCCGAAATTAGCCTAGGTACACGCGACCATAGATCGGTAAGCGCCGACCAGCCATTACACTGGTAATTATGAAACCTCGAATTGCAGTATATGCAAGTCTAAGGCCCTATGCCGTTCAAATTCGCGACCTTAGTCAATACTGTTATATACCTTTAGCTCCAATAATGATACGAAGTACCTCGGCGCAGTAAGCCGAGCAGAGACAACGGGTCTCTGTTTGTCGCAATGGCGAAAGAACCGCAATACGAATCGTGCAGAAGCGTTGCAGTAGAAGAAATTCACCGGGTCAGTAGTTCTGACAATAATGTAAAGATCAGTCCGGCGTCACCGGGTGAAGGTCTGTGAGTCTCTCCGATATTGGGGCAGAAGCCGAACCCGAGATCGATACGGATGCAAAAGACAGATTCGGTCCCGACCAAGCCCTAACGCTCAAAGATACTGATAATGTCCCGTTGGCTATTACTCCAAAAGATATACCAGACTCTATCCTCAATTATAACGGATCAGTTCCAACCTGGTCCTTCGCCACCGAACGCTACAAGCGCAGGATGAGCGCAGAGAGTCCTCACTGTCCTCGATTTGGTCACCACTGGGCAAGAAGAACACGTGCGAAGCAACTACGAGCAGACGAATGCATGCGTAGGTGGATAGATACGACAGTTTTGTTGACATACACAGGAGAACCGTTCTTGGAGGGCGCATCAGATCCAATGCCACCAGTGTCGTTCGCAGAGGCTCTCATGTGCTCCCGACCAGCTCGTAGAAGGGAGATGTGTACTCTGTTCGACGAGGTTGGTGGTCGATGGATGAGTATCCGTGTTATCGGTTCACACAAATCTGGGTATCCACATGAGCATGTTCTCGTTGGGACTGAATCAGAGGTCTGCGCCGACGATTTCGAACCAGTCGTGGCTGCTCACCGAGAGGAGTCACCAATTGCTGGAGAAAATAATCATGGTTCCGGTGCAATTAGGGTTGAGCAATCGCCGAACAAGGAAGAGATGACTGGTGGGATTCAGTACGTCGCAACCAATGTTCCCGGGGTTACGGCCTTACTCGAGGCAGAGGAGTTGGGTCAGACGTCGAATGGAGTTCTTGACGAACCAGAGCATGTGTTGCGAACAAGCACTGTGCTTGAGGCTACAGGGAGCCGTGCTTTTCGAATCGACGCATCAGATAGCGTAGAGAAGACATGGTACTAATAAGAGAGGAATTGTGTATGGCGTTTAGAGGTACTGTAGCGCTGGTAAACATGGGTCTAGCGAATAGGTGATTGAATAAGCCAACAATATAGCCTGTTTAACGGGGAGCGCGAGCCCGGTGAGTCGTACTGCACGCCCGAGTAAGTCGTTGAGGGAAGCCTCGATAAACAGGTTGCCAGATCGCAGAGACCGTCGTAATGTACTAAGAGTATCACAATAAGGACGCGTAGACGAATTTTGCTAAGTGGGTGTCTGATCTGAGAATTTGTAATCCGGTAATGGGTAGCAACCACTTCTTTGTAAGTGTTGCAGACTACCTTGCACAGACGATTTCCAATGCTCTGTGTATAGTGTCGTAAGAGACAGTTGTGAAATGTGAGTTACGGAGTTGAATTGAATTTGGATATTTTCGGTGCAGGGCTCAAATAGATACCTCACGTCGAACGAATCCGTCTCACACCGTTCTCAACGAAGCCATTAGTCGGAACAGAAACAGCAACGAGGCGATCTTTCTGTAGCATTTAAATATATATTAACTGATAACACTTTTGTTATCGTAGAGACAAAATACAATATAAACAATTCATGCGAGATTTGAGTCGGGATTCCATCATAATTTTTGCTACCAATATACCGGTCATCACCTATGCGGTTGTATCATCTATGTCTGCGACCATTGTGATCCTGTGGTTGGTTATTTCAATTGGACTCATATTGCATCAACATAGGGTAATACCTAAATATGAGAGATTTCACCCACGGTTTGAGTCTTTATGTAAGGATGTTGAACCATACCTTGGTGATTTAACAGGTGAGAGGAAAACACAGTTCGCCTATGAACAGTATCTCACACTTCATGAAAAGGATCGTATACTAAATCGTACAGACAGTTTACGGTCGGATATGAATAAACAGATAACAACATTTGAGAAAATATTGCTTGTCGGCAAAACAAGAGAGTGCCGAACCAATTTCAAGAGGTGGCTTGCAGAAATCGAATCACTGGTTAATAATTATCAACAGTACAACCAAGACTTTGTTGAGAGGCAATTAGACGCAGAAATAGAATGTTTAGATGTGATAGGTGGTGAGGAGTTCTCGCTGGATTTAGATCAACGACGTGCAGTCATCCGGAATGACACATATAACAAAATAATAGCTTCTGCTGGATCTGGAAAGACCTCAGTCGTGGTCGCCCGAATAGCGTACCTAATAAATAATCGCGATATAGATCCAAAACGGATATTAGCCTTTTCTTATACAAAGAAAGCCTCTAGCGAAATTGAACGTCGTTTAGAAGATATTGGAATCGATAATGTTACCGTGCAAACCATTCATGCGTTTGGCTATTCTGTAATTGACTCTCCCGGATCAACTCTTAATGTAGTGGACACAAACGATATCAAGAATTTTGTGAGAGAACAAATCCAAGAGCAGTCAAATGCAAAAGAAAGAACTTTTTCGGAACATTACCGTGAGTTTCTTTCATGGTTTAAATCAAATGAGCCTTCTGAGGTTGAATTCGATGATAAAGAAGCATATCTCAAGGCCCGCCAGGAGTCACAATACACGACAATCGATGGGAAAGAAGTAGCATCTAAAGATGAAAAAATAATTGGTGACTATTTGTATCGTAATAATATTGGTTATAAATATGAATATCATGTAAAATGGGCAGATACGAGCAGTAATAAGAATAAATATAACGTTGATTTTTATCTTCCAGATGGTGATGTCTACATCGAACATTGGGGAATAGACGAATCTGGAGAAGTAGCAGACTGGTTCACCCAATCGACACAAGAATATCAAGAAAAAATCCAATGGGCCCGTGATCAGTTTTCTAAGAATGATGAGCGTCTGGTCGAGACATACCATTTTGAATATACTGCAGGTAATCTAAAGCGTGCACTACGGGCGCGCCTGTCGGATCATGATATTGAATTCGATAGGCGCGGATATCAGGAACTTGTGGAGGCGGTATTCGAGGACAAGGATCAAGAACAGTTTATTATCGATCAATTTCAAAAATTCATTACTAACGCTAAGACATTCAAAATATATCCACAAGAGATCGAAAACAATATTAACACTGATGATTCAAAACATTACCATTTTAACAAGTGTGGTATTTTTCTCCTTAAACAATACCAGATTTACTTAACTGAATATAACTTGGTTGATTTCCCTGATTTGCTGTACGATGCAATATCTAAGATTGAGCGGAATCAAGATATGTTTTTACAAGAATATGATCACGTCCTTGTTGATGAATTCCAGGATATCGGAGCAGGACAAAGACAGCTAATCGATGCACTAACTGGGCCCAGTTCTAATCCTGAAATCGGTGATGTGAGGCTGTGTGCTGTGGGGGATGATTGGCAGAGTATATATTCATTTCAGGGAGCTGTAATGGATTTCTTTGTCGATTTTGAGGATTACTACGGCCCAAATGCAAAAACAACATTAAAGAACAATTATCGCAATCCACGCACAGTCGTTGACGCCAGTATACACACAATTGGGAAAAATACCAAGCAAGTAGATAAAAATGTTATTGTTCAATCTGGAATTGATACGATACCACGAATTCACCGGCTACACTCCAACAATTGGTACGGGTACATTTCAGTGACGGCAACCCGTGTTGCCGACCTCTGTGTAGGATATCTAACTGAGACAGAAGCAAGTCCTGAAGACATTATGATATTGTGTCGATATAATAAAGCCGTTCCTATTCTTGCGAAAATTCGGAAAACCCTACGTGAAAGAGGGATACCATATAACTCGAGTGAGGAAATTCAATATATGCCCGAGAAAGGAAAAAGACACCCCAGTGTTGACTCAACAACTGGCGAGGGTGTCTCAGTATATTCGATTCATCAGTCAAAAGGACGCGAGGCCGATCACGTAATTTTCGCACACGTCGCGACAGGGCTTCTTGGGTTCCCTCATGAAGATGAGGGCAGAGATTTACTCGACCTTGTCAGGAAAATTGATTCGCAAGACATCGAAGAGGAACGCCGACTGTTCTATGTCGGCATAACTCGGAGTGGAGGTACGCTGGATATTCTCACCCGTACAGGACATGTGTCAACTTTCATTGAAGAAATAGAGGACTACTGTTCGGAGGCTCACCGTCGATCAGTTCTTGAGCTAGAACGACCAACTTCGATAACAATTGATGTACGTATTACACAATTATTTAATACTTCGCACCAAAGCATGAAGCAATCTGGTATAATTGAATCCAACGGAGACAGTATTAGGTTTGTTACTTGGAGTCGTCACGATCCACCGACTGTGACAGAAGGTGAGTGGTACACTTTTGAACACGTTAGACTTAGAGATTTCCAGGACGAACCACAACTACAGTACACTAACAGTTCAATAATCAAACATTTGCCACATAAATTGGGAAAATTTTGTCCTGCCCCAGTTGAACATCTGTTTGACTAGTAAGTCAAATGTATATATTGCGGACAGTTCCACGTTACCGATCCTTCTAATTACGGTAGTGGAAGAATCAATAAAAAGTCGTGTGTTTGGCTAACCTACAATCGTTTCTTTGGTAAATTTGTAGGTTAGGCAATTAAGAAATGATTGTATCTGTTAAAATTCTTCAAATCTAGTACGACCGTAAGCTGATTTTACTATCTCTAATTTTTACACCCAGTCGGTTGCTCTCAATTCAGTGGTTTGAGGTTGAGCCTTGATTAGACCGTGAGGTCTGATACTCTTTCTGAAATCTTGCTTTCTGGGGCTTCTAACGGTCGATTCCTATTAACCTATAGTATGGTGCAGGGTCAGAAGGGACAGCGTGTTCTTGTAGGGCTCTACAAAGATCAAAATTGGTACGGATCAACAGTGTAACTCAACAGTTGAATAGTGTCGTGCACGGAGTCCGGATCCTCCTCTTACCGACACTGCATCTGTCCAAGCGAGTCGGTCATTGTAACTGTAGACGACGTTCACTGTTCTTGGTGTAATAGAACCCACGGTACAGAGCCAAAACGCGTTATTGATCTGATGCAGGTCGGAGATCTCTCCATCGAAGGTGTTCGACCGTGTCCTCATCAGTGTCGACGGCGAACAAGTACGAATCACGTTTGTCTCCGGTTGCTTTGCCAGCGTCATCCTCGAGGATTTCGACGACGGTACCCTGTTTTCGGTGGAGTCGCTCATGATCGGGATCATCCTCATTCGGAATATCAATTCGAACCCGATCCCCGATCTCAAGTCGTCTCATTGGTTGGTTTTACCGCTCCGCTGTCCTATCGGTTACGACTGATATCGAAGATGGACCGGGCCCGTGACTTGTTCGACGACATCTTATTGGTGTTGAACAACGTTGCACCGTTCTCCACACACACCCCCCCGTGGCAATCACCTTCAGTCCAACACAAATCAGTGCAATACGTGATCCATGGAATGGGTCATTCTCACTCGTGTGTCAAATTTTATGTGTAAGCAGTAGAATTGGATGGTAACCGGTACTCCTCCGAGCATGTCGACACCAACTACACTAAATTATCGCACGAACCGGGATCTCTTCTCCAATCATCACCTCGACGAGCACCTCCCTGAAACCGAAGCGTGGGACCAGGTTGACGACGACGAGCTCCAAGCAGCGTACGACGAAATCAAGCAACTCTGGGAGCGGGAGAAGGACACTGCTCCAAAGCGGAACGAATCCCAACTCGAGGAAAAATTTATACGCCCGATGTTCAGGAAGTTGGGTATTCCATTTGAGGTCGAAGAGAGCACAGAAGGAACGCAGCGTCGCCCTGATTACGGCTTTTTCAAAACCGAGGCAGATGCCACCGATGCGTTTCAACGCCGTGAGGAGGGTGGCGATTTTTACAAAAACGCGATCGCAGTTGCCGACGCGAAGCGATGGGGTCGCAAACTAGACACGCGCGGAAAAAAGAAACGGGACTACGAGAACCCAAGCCACCAGATCGACCAGTACCTACGATTCACATCGACGACTTGGGGGGTACTGACTAACGGACAAAAATGGCGACTCTACTACAAGCCGACGAGTCACAAACTCGACTCTTACTACGAGGTCGACCTCCCGACAGTGCTGGAGACTGGCAACTTGGAGGAGTTCAAATACTTTTATTTGTTTTTCCGCCACGAGGCCTTTGTTCCCGACGCATCTGGTGACGCGTTTCTCGACGACGTCTACGAGGAGTCAAACCTGTTTGCTCAGGATCTCGGCCAAGATCTACAGGATAACATCTATGACGCAATTGTCCAGCTGTCAGAGGGATACCTTCAGTATCCCGAGAATGACCTCGGCGAAGACGATCTCGGGTTGGTCCACGACAGTTCGCTCATCTACCTCTATCGAGTGATATTCGTCCTCTATGCGGAGGCGGAAGGTCGCGACTTGCTCAATACGAACAACGAGATCTATGAGTCACAGTACAGTCTCAATCAATTGAAACAGGAGGTCGCTGATGAACTCGAAAGTGGTGATCCTAAGTATCGCGACTGGCAAAGCAATCTGCACTCTCAGCTAGACGAGCTCTTTACACTCATTGATCAGGGCAGTAAGTCCCGTGGGATCCCGAAGGAAGACCTGTACATTCCAGCGTACAACGGTGGGCTGTTCCGAACGAATCCCGACGAGGACGACAGTCCCGAAGCGCAGTTCCTCGCGAACAATACGGTCGGTGACGAGCACCTTGCTCGAGTTATTGAACTTCTTACGCGAAGTAAGAATAGCAACGGTGGTGGGAAAATATTTGTCGATTACTCCTCGCTTGACGTTCGTCACCTCGGAAGTATCTACGAGGGTCTGCTTGAGTACCAGCTAAACGTCGCTGAGGAGCCTTTGGCAATAGACGACGGTGAGTACGTTGTCGCCGACGAAGACAGCGAGATCGTCGTAGAGCGCGGTGACGTGTATCTCACGACGGACAGTGGAGAGCGCAAGGCGACTGGGTCGTACTACACGCCCGAGTACGTGGTTGAATACATAGTCGATGAGACGCTCGGGCCACTTGTGGATGACATCCGTGAGGATCTAATCGGCTATGATTCCTACAGCGAGGGCGGATTCGCAGAGGAGTTTGCGGAGCGTATTTTTGAGTTGAAAGTTCTCGATCCGGCGATGGGCAGTGGGCACTTTCTCACGAGCGCAGTCGATTACCTTGCTCGTCAAATTATCGACGCCCAAGAAAAACAGGCTGAACAGCAGGGTGTTGAGACCATCGACAAGGATCGGGATATCAACTGGGCTCGACGGAAGGTTGCACAACAATGTATCTATGGGGTCGATATAAATCCACTTGCTACAGAGCTCGCAAAGGTCTCACTGTGGCTCCGAACGCTTGCTGCTGAGCAACCACTTGCGTTCCTTGACCACCACCTAAAGACAGGAAATTCGCTTGTGGGAAGTAACATTCAAAAAGTGCTATCAGAAGAAGAT
>LFFM01002724.1_pt1 | contig 11496 bp, 6 predicted proteins | sample 643131 | NCBI WGS metagenome assembly LFFM01 (sample SAMN03777445, study PRJNA286221) | soda lake metagenome | biome: soda lake; feature: Kulunda steppe; material: water; isolation source: sample Tc-Br brine of Tanatar trona crystallizer | place: Russia: Kulunda steppe | collected 2011-07
CGGATATAAAACGGCAGCTGCACGCTTTCCAACTGTTTCCACTCATAAAAACCATTAGCCGGAATGATACAGCGTTTTCGCTGAAATGCTTTTTTGTAATCCGGTTTCTTTTCAAGTTCTTCATCCGGAACATTAAAATTTTCGAGAGCACCGGAATCATCCGCAGAATCCCTTAAAATTAACCCCCAGTCTAACATATCGATTTTCTTCTCTCTCGTTTTACTCATCAATACCACAGGCATCGAATGACCGGGAGCTACATTATAGTTTGGTTTATAATTCTCCTTTACACTGTCGCGACTTACGGATTCAAAATATTCTTCAATCGATTCCAGTTCAGCGTATAAAGTATATCTTTGGCACATAAAATATCAATACTTGAATAATGGGCGTATGATTTACGATCAACTAATTGCCAGAGCTTACATTATTGCTTATCGATAAGCAAGTAACTAAATCAGCTGCATGACATATATTTCTTCTTTCAAACGCAGTTTTTCAATCCATTATTTGTGATGATCTTACAAACTTTGCGATTGCCTGGCAAGACCACTGGATTTTCGGTATCGATTCGGTAATCTATATAAATCAACTCCATTTTTAAAAATAGTTGAGTTGTTTGTTCAAATAATTCACATAAACCATAACTTTCATTTTCATTACCCAATCCAAGGAATCTTAAATGTCATTATTTACCAACCCTGAAGATGGACGTCCGCGTGCCGGCTGGCGTTTGATTATTCAATTTATTTTGATGCTCATTCTGTTGAGCGGCTGGCAGTTATTTGCTCAGGGCATACTTGATAACTGGCAAGGCCACGGCAACTTATCCATTATCATCAGCGGTGTTTTCGTTGTAATGAGCATCTGGATTGCCGCCTATCTGATGGATCTAAGAAAACTATCCGAATACGGTTTGCGCATCAATTCGCAATGGTGGAGTGAGCTGGCTGCCGGGATCATTCTTGGTTTATTAGGTATGGGGATCATATTTATAGTCTACAGGGCTGCCGGATGGGTTGAATTTACCGGGTGGGGATGGGATCGCACTCACACTTATCCGTTTTTTGTGGTATTTGGAGGTTATTTTCTGGCTATGGCTGCCGTCGGATTTTATGAGGAGCTTCTGGCACGCGGCTATCAAACCAAAAACCTGGCAGAGGGGCTTCGATTCCGTTTCAGTAATCGCGAGGCAGCAATGATCGCCGTCGCCATAACTTCCCTTATATTCGGCGCTCTGCATATCGGCAACCCTCATACTACCTGGCTATCCACTTTAAATATTACGATCGCCGGCATCATGCTTGGTGTACCATATATTTTAACCAATAGCCTCGCTCTACCAATCGGTTTACATTTTAGCTGGAATTTTTTCCAGGGCGGCATATTCGGCTTTGCGGTGAGTGGCAGAGCTGTGCAGGAATCCATCATTCAAACTTCAGTTGACGGACCGGAGTTGGTGACCGGCGGCCGTTTCGGTCCCGAAGGAGGATTGGCAGGCACCGTCGTTATATTAGGGTTGATCATAGTGATCCTAGTTTATTATAACAAGAAACAAAAAGGCATTTCGGTTGATAAAACCTTTACCGATCCCCCCGAAATTTTGCAAACTCCGGGAAATGAAACCCAAAAATAAGACTTGGTACTTATAGCCGTTGTTGTAGGTAATGGATTGAATATTTACCCGGTTTTGCCCGGCACCAACCTGCTGGTACCGGAATAATTACTTATTTCACAATAATCCGGGCAGATTCAACTTTTGAGTTATCAGTTTTATCTGATATCCTTCAGGCAAATCGAAATTCAAAAACCGGTACATTCAACTATTGTTGAACCGTGACGTTCTTTTCCATTATATCAACATATTTAGTGTTTGTAAGAAAACTCTAAGTGCCCTAAGAAATCGCCAAGATTGAGGCGCTCGTCCCGAATCATTCGGGACGAGCGAAACGATGATATTGGCATTTTCTTAGAGGCACAAATTAACACCATTGAAGCGCTGGCACATTTGCCCGAAAGTAGAGTGTTAAACCGGCCACTATTTTACAGTTTTCAATTTGAAATTTGATTTCTGCACCTGATTTATCATGGTGGATTTTTTCTGATTAGCGGGTCGGTTCAGGAGAGGCAAAACTCTCCTGCGAGAGATCTACACTTCAATTGGTTACTTCATAACACGCTGCGACGCAGCCTGGTAAATTATAATCCCAGTGACTCTGGCGCGCGAATTTATAACATAAAGAGAAATAATATCCAAGTGAAAGAAGAAGTAAACGAAGTTAAAGAATCTTCATCCTTTTCAGACTTTAAACTTAGTGAGGAAGTATTAGACGGACTTAGGGATGTAGGCTACGAAACACCAACTTATATCCAGGAAAAATGCATCCCCATAATTCTTAAAGGGGAAAATCTGATTGCCTCGGCCTCAACAGGCACAGGCAAAACGGCCGCCTTTGCCATTCCGATTTTGAATCAGATTTTTAATAACAAGAAAAATGCCATTCAGGCATTGATCATTACACCTACTCGGGAGCTTGCTCAGCAGGTGGATGAACAATTCTGGAGTATGGGCTACCATACCGATATTCCGTCATCTACCATTTATGGCGGAGGTGACTGGGGTATTCAGGAAAAAGCTCTTGACCGCAAAGTGAATATCATCACAGCCACTCCCGGCAGGCTGATGGATTTCATGAGAGTAAAATCACTGGATTTCAGCCAGCTCGATTTTCTGGTTCTCGATGAAGCAGACCGAATGCTGGATATGGGCTTCATTCCTGATATCAAGAAAATCATCAAAAGTCTGCCGGAGGAACGGCAAAACCTAATGTTTTCGGCTACCATTCCGCCGAAAATTGAGCAGCTTGCCAATACGATGATGTCTAAGCCTGTGCGTATCAGCGCTTCTCCTATGAAACCGGCTGAGGGCATCAGGCAAAAAGTCTATAACGTTGATGAGCGTGACAAGCTCAAGCTTACTCTTCATCTTTTTGAAGAAATGAATTGGAGTTCAGCCATAATCTTCACATCCACCAAGAGAAATGCTGATGTGCTGGCTAATGAGTTAAAGAAAAAAGGGGCGAGTGTTACCAGCATACATGGCGATCGAAGTCAGGAAGAGCGGGAAGCCGCCCTGAAGAGCTTTCGTAATAACGAATATAAAATCATTGTGGCAACGGATGTCATATCCCGTGGAATAGACATCGATAATGTTTCGCACGTGATTAATTACTCGGTGCCCCATGATACCGATGATTATATTCACCGAGTAGGTCGTACTGCCCGTGCCGAAGCGACAGGTGATGCGATCACATTTGTTTCGGGACAGGATCGTCGCTACATGCACGACATTTATAAAGCTCTGGGAGATAAAATTCAGAAAATGGAACTGCCCGAAGAGGTATCAAACGGGCAAAAGAGCTCAGATAAAAAGTCCGGCGGTAACCATCAGAAGACAAAAGACAAACCGCGCCGAAAAGACGAGCCTGGATCGAAGGAAGAACCAAAAAGCCGGAAAACCGAAACTGAAACCAAAGATAAAAAGAAAGAAAAGGAAGAATCCGGCTCCGACTCAGATCATCCGAATCAGAACAACAGAAACCGTAAGCGGGGTAAACGGGGTGGCAGAAAACGCCGCGGCGGCAAACCACCTCAGGCAAAACAGGACGGGGATTCCGGCGATCAGAATAAAAAACAATCCCGGGATGATCAGAAATCCGGCGGTCGTGGCCGGGGTAAAAAAGGGAAACCATCCGGTTCAGACAAAAGCTCGGACCGGCGAAAAGCCTCAGCTAAAAGGTCTGACAGAACGAAACCGGAAGATGGAGATAAACAACAAAAACGGCATAAAGGTAAAAGCGGACCGCATCCCAAAGGAAGAAAACGGGGCCCCGGAAAAAAACAACAGAGAAAAGGACAACAAGAAAGCCGTAGCGAAGCTATTGACAACGTCAAAAGCCCGGATATGGATAAAATCCAAAAGGGGCAGAAAAAAGGTGTCTGGGGCAAGATAAAATCTATATTCGGCAGTTAATTCAAAGCCCTGGCAGCCACATCGCTGTCGGGGCTTTTTTGTGGCTGCCGGAATGTCAGCATAAACCGTGATGGCAGTGGGGTTTTAAACTCCGTTATCTTTTTAGAAGCGTGCAATAAAGTTGGTATTACTTGCTCAAAACGACTCGCTTATGCCAATGACAAAATGTGTATCCCATTCATCTTCTATAATTGCCTCTCTCACATAGAAGGGGAACCGGATACTCAACTCCAGCCCGTCTATGAAACGACTTTGAGGTCGCCAATCACTTAAAAAGGGTAAGTCCGCAAGTTTATACCTGAATCCGGCTCCGGAAGATGCAAGTATGTTTTTACGGCTTCCGGCAAACCCGGGCATGTTTTCAATGAAATTGCCATGCCAGCTTCGTCCGGCGCCGGCAAACAATTCAAATGTAGCCGGTCTCAGATATCTATTGGAAAATGGAGACCAATCGCTCCACAGAGTGAACGTCAAAATATTATTCCCGGAAACGTCAGGCGAGCCGATCCCCGGCACGGCATAGCCGATCAACCCGTTGTTGCGGTTTGCAACAAGTTGAATCTCCTCATTTAATTCTGAATCAATATTGGCTGCGCTCCAATAGCTTTGATTCCGCCACATTTCTTCTCCGGTAGGTTGACTGACGCTCCAGCGGTATTGCACAGGCATAGATTCTGACCCGGTTCCGAACTCCGATCCCGCCCGTAACAACCAGGAATCAGTAAAGTCAAATGTATGATTCATCCGGGCAAATACATGAGCAGATGAAAAAATCCGCCCGAAACTTGATCCGCGCGCCCGGATTTCAAATCCGCTTACATCCGGATCTTCAAACTCATAGCCGGCTTCTATCCCCCACACATCACCCGATTGCCAGGTATTTCGCAGCCCGTCGGCCGTTCGCTCAGCAGTTTGTGTCTGGTGGAATAAATCGAGTGACAACCATCGCTCCGTTCGCTCAAGCCGTCCGAATTCACCGAGCATACGTGATATCGAAAGCCGGGTATCAAAAACCCCATAGTATCGAAGTGCCGAGGCTTCCAAATAGGTGTTTAAACCAAAACCCTCAATTTTATTCCGGTATCGAAATTCATAATCAATATCGGTGTTTTCAATATGATATCCATCTAACTGCCCGCTTGTGACCATAAGCCGGCCATCAATAGCATGCTGGTTAAATATGTATGAGCCGTAAAGTGTTGCCCCGATTCGTAACCCGGCATTTTCCCCGTACCATGCAGCAGGTCGCCAACTCAATCCATAATGATTCCAATCCGGTGATGCAGGTGCCATAAACCGGCTGTCAATCGGAAACGGATACCGGTTCGTCAATCTGTTTACATCCGCCATTCTTCCTGAAGGATCAATCTCCATTGCGGTAATCTCCCTGCCTTCTGTCGGGATCGTAATATCGTAATAGGGATGAGTCCAGGGCCAGGGCGTACCTTCAATGCGCGGAATTTCATCATTTTCGACCTCCTTGCGCGCCTGCATCATGTGCAACGGTATATAGACCAGTTTTTCATCTCCGTCATCAAATTCTACTTGCAGATCAATCGGCATGATTCCCTCATCCTCTCGCGCCAGAGTGACCGTGGCGCTGTCTTGCTCATCGTGATGGCTCAGATTCTCAATACTGTAATCAATGGTTCGGGTTGTGCCAAGGTAATAATCAAAATACCAGCCGAGTATCATCCCGCTTTCTTTTTCCACAACCCGTTTGAAGTCATTGGGGGTAGGATGACCAAACTTCCACTTTTCATAATATTTTTGAAATGCATTCTTCAATGTTTCCTCCCCCACTACATACTCCAGCTGATTTAAAAACAGCGATCCCTTTGTATACGTAGCCCTGCTATATCCAAAGTTGGTTCGAAAATGATCCGAATGCTGATCAGCCGGCTCCTCAAGACCGCTGTAAACGGCATCGAGATATCGCATGTATGTTTGCTGATGGGGATTCATGTCAAAATCAAACAACTTACTCATGATGATATCGGTGAAATAAACCGTAAAGCCTTCATCCATCCAAGCATACCGGGTTTCATTGGTGGCTATAGTTGTCTGAAACCACATATGCACCAGCTCATGCACGGTTACATTCACAAGGCTGTATAATGACCGGTGACCGGTAACCAAAGTGCTCATCGGATACTCCATGCCCCCGTCACCACCCTGAATAACCGAAAACTGCTCATACGGATAATCACCGATTTTTTCATTGAGCATCTCTATGGCATCTTCTACAAAACTATCCAGAAGCTCCCAGTTTCGGGTTCGTGAGCGCTCCACATACAGCAAGTGAATTTTTGTTCCGTCATCCATTTCGCTGATTTTGTGAGTGTATTCATCATCTGCGCCCCACATAAAGTCGATCACATCCGGGGCGTAAAAATGCCAGGTTAACTCATCCCCTTCGGGCAGTTCAAGCGGTTCGTCCGGGTCTTCATAACCATGCCCCACCTGCTGTGGATTTTGCAGATAACCGGTGCCACCGACCGTATAGCTGGAATCCAATGTAATGTAAACATCAAAATCTCCGAATACGCCATGAAATTCACGTGCTACATACGGGTCAGCATGCCAACCTTCGTGATCATACTGAGCAAGTTTCGGATACCACTGCGCCATTGAATAATCTATACCTTCCCGGTTATCGCGACCTGTTCGGCGGATCTGTTTCGGCACTTGTGCTTCAAACTCCAGATTAAACTCAGTGGTTTCCCCCTGACCAACCGGTTCATTCAGATACACTTTCATCACCGTCTGATCCACCCGCTTTTGAACACTTTCCCCATTTTGGGTGATTTTTTTGATTTCCTGATATCCGATTTCATCATCATTAAGATGCAAAATTCGATCCCGGACACGGCTGTCAGGATCCACGATTGTCCGCGAGCGCACATCCATCATACTCCCCGGTTGAAACGCATTGAAGTATAAGTGAAAGTAAACGTGATCCAGCTCATCAGGTGAGTTATTGTGATAAACCAGACTTTGATTACCCTCCATTATATGGGTGTCAACATCCAGATGGACATCGATCTCATACTCCACTTTCTGCTGCCAGTAATCAGGGTTTCCGGGTTGGGCGTAGAGAGAGAAGTTGATTGCCGATATAATAAAAGCAACAAGGAAGGCCGTGTAAACAGATCGAATCATATTGTCGGGTGTAATGGATACAAACTATCGTACTTTGTTTAAAAATAGCAGAAATTTCTAAAAAGTAGGGCATATTAATGTATTACTTCATCCCTGAATATTCAGAGATCCTCGCCGGTTAGAATAGCGTTTGTGATGCAATCCCCTACTGATATTCCACCCCGGTAATTACCGGCCAGATGTAACCCCGGATATTTGCTTTCAATCTTTTCCATGGTATCCAGATATTGCTGATACCCCACCTCATATTGCGGGATCGCCTTCGGCCAGGGTGTGAATCGGGTAAACACGGGATCAGATGTAATACCAAGTAATTTATTCAGATCTTCCCGGGTAACTTCAATTTGCTCACTCTGTGATTTCTGCGTCTGCTCCGGACTTCGCATCCCGCCAAGAAAAACCGTGAGCATGACATGATTTTCGGGAGCGCGCCCTGCAAATACGGTGGAATTGAATTGCACACCCAAAATCCGATAGTTTTCTTTCTGCGGAATCAGCACTCCAAACCCATCCAACGGATGTTGAACGGAATCTTTGTGATAACCAAGATTGATCACCGAAACCGGAGCATACGGAATTTGAGTGATATCACCCCAAACATCGATCTCATCATTTACCGGGATTTCAGCAAGCGCATAGGCCGGAAGTGTCATCACTACACGATTTGCATAGATCGGTTTACTGTTGCCGTCACTTTCCAGCACTGCTTTGAAACCTGAGCCGCTTGTAGCCAGTTTACGTAATCCGGTTTTGTATTCAATGGAAGCACCGGTTTTTTCAGCCAGTTTTTCGGGCAAAGTCTGTACCCCATCACGAAATGAAAATGCGCGCGCTTTGTTTCGCGGAATTTCCCTGCGTCTCGGATCTTTCTTCAAACCCCGGATCTGCCCTTTAATCAGTGAACCATACTGATCTTCAAGTGCCTGTAAACGAGGAAAACCATGCCTGACGGATAGCCTTTCAGGGTCACCGGCATAAATCCCGCCTACAAGCGGGTTGATAAACTGATCAAGTAACTCCTGATCGAGGCGGCGTCTCACAAAATCCGCAAGCGCCTCATCATCAAATTGCTCAGCTTTGGTAAAAGGTTCTTTCAGTACGCTCCGTTTTGCTTTTCCCGACAAAAGCTCCGTTCCGAAAAACCGGAGAATCGAGTCGGGCACAGGTGATAGCTTGCCGTTTTTTACCAGATATCTCTTTTGAGCCTCCGGTGACGAAATTATTTGCTCCTCTTGAAGATCGAGCTGTTCAATAAGTTTCTTGATATGCTCTGATGACTCCAAAATGGAACCCGCACCACATTCAGCCAGCCAATCTCCCTCACGTATTGATTGCATCGCCCCACCCGGCCGCTCCTTTTTTTCAACAATCCTGACCGATTTACCTTTTCCGGATAAAACATACCCTATCGTCAGTCCGGTAATACCGGCACCGACAATCAGAAAATCAACATCGGAAGAGTGTGGCATTTGATTAGAGGGTTATTTTCGGCTTTTTTCTTTCAGCACTTGCAATACCATTTGTACCATGTAGTTCACATCTGGCTCTTCAGCCATATAAACCGGCGCATTCGTGTTTTTTTGTAACGCTTCCAGCGTTGTTGGGCCAATTGCTACACAAACCGGATTATTCCGGCTAATGTAGTGGGGGAAGTAATCAAACCAAACCGAGACAGCGCTCGGGCTGTAGAACAATACCGCATCTGCAAGCGGTAATGATTCCGGTAAATTCTCAGACTTTCGGGTTTGATACACTTCTACCGGATAGTAATTAATTTTTCTTTTGGCCAGTTCCCAACCCAGCTCCGGTCGCTTAAGGTTACCGCAAAAATGAATCCAGTTTAAATCAGGATGATGTTCTGCAATATGTCGGGCAAGTCCACGGGCATTTTGGAGGGTGGGAATTTGAACATCAGAACCGATGCTTGTAAGTTCCTGAGCAGTTGCATGGCCTACAGCAAGTACTGCTTCCGGCGGGGACAACTCCAGATTATCATTAAGAAGATTGATCAACCCGCGAGCTCCGTTTTTACTGGTAATCACCCAGCCGGTTTTCTTTTGTGATTTCAGCTTCTCAAGCTGCTCGTTCTCCGGTTTTGGAAATTCAAATGAAAGCAAAGGATATCGAATCAGCTGCAAGCCGTTTTGGCGAAAAAGCTCAATATCTTTTTGATTATGCTCACGAGTGGATAAAACTTTGTTAGCAGATTTTTTCCGCTTTCCGCCCATAGTCACTCACCTGATTCAAGCCGGCTCCGTACTTCTGCGACTAAAGCTTCAGCCCCGCGGGATTTTGCCTCTTCAGCAGCTGCCTCGCCCAGTTGCTCCGGCTCATCCATATCACCCTGCATTTCAATCCTGATGCTTTGATCGCCATTCAAGCTGTTAAGCTGCCCGCGAAATATCAGTTTATTCCCATCAATCAATGCATTAGCTCCAATCGGAGCACTGCATCCACCCTCGAGTATTCGCAAAAATGTACGCTCAGCCGTAACTGTTGCTGCAACAGCCAGATCATGAACTTCACGTGCAATCTCTGCTGTTTTGCTGTCCTCCTCCCTCGCAGCGACGGCAAGCGCACCTTGTGCCGGTGCCGGCAGCATCCAATCCAGCCGTTCTGAAATCAGGTCATCAAGTCCCAGGCGCTTGAGACCCGCAGCGGCAAAGATTATACCACCCCATCCATTGTCTTTCAGTTTTTGCAGGCGGGTTTGCACATTGCCGCGGACGTCAACCAATGTATGATTCGGGTATCGGCTTAGCCACTGTCCGCGACGACGATTGCTGCCCGTTGCAATTACCGCTTTGCTCTTTTTGTCGTTTAAAAATTCGGTATCTCCATTGGATACAAGCACGTCATCGGTATCTTCACGGACGGGAACAGCCGCGATTGAAATACCTGCCGGCAGTCTGGTGGGAAGGTCTTTACATGAATGCACCGCTAAATCAATACGGTTTTCGAGAAGGGCATCATCCAGCGCTTTGGTAAACACACCCTGCCCACCGATTTGATGAATCGGCATATTCTGAACACGGTCACCCTCGGTTTTTATATAAACCAGCTCTGTGGCATACCCTTTATGTCGCAGCCGGTTTTGTACATATTCGGCCTGCCAGACCGCAAGCTTGCTGTCGCGGGTGCCTATGCGGAGGGGGTCAGGGGTCAACGGAGTCTTTGCGTTCAAGTTTGAACATCTCCTCGATCATCCGGGTGATAGCTTCGGTATCATGCCGGTTTTCTTTTATATGATCGATAGAGTGAGCAAGGATTTTCTTTGTGATTCTGCGGGTGAGTTGCTCAACTTTTTCATCATCAAGTTCACCTGAACGATTGAGAAACCGTTCCAGCTCTGTCCGCCGGATTTCTTCCAGCTTCGCGTTCAACGCTTTAATAGTGGGAACAACATGCTGCTCTTCCAGCCAGTCACGAAACTCTGATATTTCCTGCTGGATGATGGATTCAACAAGCGGAATATTTTCTTTACGCCGTTTATACGCTTCATCGGTCTTATCCTGAAGCATATCCATATTGACTACTTCAATATTGGGATGATCATCCAGAACAGGATCAATATTTCGCGGAACGGAGAGATCCAGCATGATACGGCGCCTGCCATTGAGGTTTTCCGGTATCATTTCTGAATTGATCACCGGAACATCAGCTCCTGTTGCCACGATCACCACATCGGCGTCAGCAATGAGTTGTCCCAGGTTTTGAAAACCGGCAACAGGTAACTCAAATCTGTTTCCGAGTTTCTCCGCCCGGTTTTTGCTGCGGTTAACTAACGTCACATTATGAGCTCCAAGGTTGATCAGGTTCTTACAGGTTACTTTCCCGATTTTGCCGGTTCCAACAAGTACAATATTTTTATCTGCAAGTGACCTCATATGATGGCGGGCATATTGCACCGCAGCATAGGCGGTAGTCGCCGAGCCTGTAGCCAGGCCGGTTTCATGACGGGAGCGTTTATGGGCTTTAAATACACTTTGGATGAACCTATGCAGCACACGTCCTACCAATTCATTTTTGTGGGAATACTGATAAGCTTCTTTTACCTGCTTAATAATCTGCAAATCACCCAGAATCTGGGCGTCTAAACCGACGGCTACCCTGAAAAAATGTTCAGCGGCTTCCTGTCCCTGTAATGTAAAACCGTATTCCCTGAATTCCTCCTCAGTAGCTTCACTGTGTTTAATAAACAACTCGCGTAGGGCGGCCGGATCATCGGTAAAAGTGAGAATCTCACTACGATTACAGGTAGATACTGGGATCAGATCAGTAAACCCCTTTTTTTCGGCATC
>LFFM01002725.1_pt1 | contig 11495 bp, 9 predicted proteins | sample 643131 | NCBI WGS metagenome assembly LFFM01 (sample SAMN03777445, study PRJNA286221) | soda lake metagenome | biome: soda lake; feature: Kulunda steppe; material: water; isolation source: sample Tc-Br brine of Tanatar trona crystallizer | place: Russia: Kulunda steppe | collected 2011-07
CAGTTCGGGTCTCACAGGAGCGGAGACAATCAACCAGTGTCACCTGGCGAGACAGAATCATCGCACGCCGTCTGAATCAACTATCTGGGTCGGTTCACGAATCGCGCTCCCAGTCGTCAACATCCTGGTTCCGTTCGCGCTCGCGGAGTTGTTGTTTCTGTACCTTTCCAGTCGGCGTATAGGGAAACTCCTCAACGAACTCCACGTACTCGGGCACTTTGAACGAGGCGAGCTCTCCCTCGACTGCCGCAACAATGTCTTCTGGTTCGACATCTGCATCGGGTGTCTTCCGGACCAGCGCTTTGACAACCTCGACGTAGAACTCGTCTGGTCGTGGAATGACCGCTACTTCGTCGACGCCGTCGAGCGACTTGATGACGCCTTCGACTTCGTGTGAAGAGATGTTCTCGCCGCCACGACGGACGATATCTTTTTTTCGGTCGATGAAATAGACGAATCCGTCGCTGTCGATTTTTCCGTAATCGCCCGTGTAGAACCACCCGTCTCGGATTGCCTCTGCAGTCTTTTCGGGCTGGTCGTGGTACCCGCTCATCAGGGCAGGACACTGCATGGTTATCTCGCCACGTTCTCCGCGCTCAACCTCGTTGCCGTCGTCGTCGACGATGCGAATCGCCTTCTCTGCCGGAGGCAACCCGACGCTTCCGATGCGGCGCTTTTCGGGGTCGGTCGGGTTCAACATCAACAGCGGGTCCTCGCTCAGAGAGTACCCCTCGACGACACGCAGGCCGAACCGCGTTTCGAACGGTTCGATGAGTTCCGGGGGCGTCCCCGCCGAGAAGACGTACTCAACAGGATTCTGTGCATCCATGTCGGACTCGGGCAGGTTGTCGAGCATCTTCAACATACTCCCCATGGCGTTGAACTCTGTCACATCGTGTCTGCGACACCAGTCCCACCAGTTCGACGAGGAGAACTTCTCGTAGATGACCGCCTCTGCCCCTGCTGCGACAGCACCGAGTGTGGTGTAAATCTGTGCGTTCGCATGAAACAGCGGGAGTGCTGTCAGCAGTGTATCGCTGTGAGTGAAGCCCATCCGTTTCTGGAAATCTATCGCGCTCTTTGTCCAGTTCTCGTGTGTGCCTTCGACTGCTTTTGGCGGACCTGTCGTCCCGGAGGTGTACACGTGGACGGCGACCGCAGATGCGTCGGCGTTGCTGGGCTCGAACCCATCAGGGTCACTCTCGTGAGCGAGCGCTGGCAGCGACTCGTACTCGCTTTCGTCGTCGGTTACGAGCACCTCTTCGACAGATGAGTCTATCGTTGCCGTCTCCACGACATCGAGGAGGTCGCTGGTCGTAATGAGAATCTCCGGGCGAGAGAGCGTGAGCGAGTGTGCAAGTTCACGAGACGTGTACTCGGGATTCGAAGGGGCGGTGACCGCGCCAAGGAAGGCAGCTCCAAAGAACGTAAAGAGGAACGGGCCACCGTTCGGCAGGAACAACCCGACTCTGTCACCCGGTGTAACACCCAGCGTCGACAGTGCACTCGCGTACTGCCTCGACTGGAGACCGACTTCACGATACGTGTACGTCGACTCGGGAACGGTGAGAAAGCGCTTCTTCGGTGTCTTGTCTATTCTCCGCTCAAGCAACGTATGTATCCGCATATCCGGTGATGCGAGCACGGTCTACTTGTACATTTTGAAAGATAGTTGAGAATTACAGCTCAGCTGTCGAGTTCGATGACGACCTTTCCGAGAACGCCCGAGGTCTGTGCGTGTTCGAGCGCGGCCGCTGCGTCAACCAGTCCGTAGGACTCGGCAACGAGCGGGGTGACGGTTCCATCGGCGAGCAACTGACCGAGGCGGCCGAGTGCTTCCCGGTGAATCTCGGGTGACGTCATTATCGACGAGAAGCGAACGTCGACACGGTCGAGCATTGCGCCAAGCGCGTCACCGCCACTCATCTCGAGTGGGCCCTGTGTTCCGATGAGCAAGATTGTGCTGTCACGTCCTGTCACGTGCAGGTCCGCTGTGAGATTCTCGCTAGCGTGGGTTTCCAGAACGAGATCGGCTAACCGGCCATCGAGCGCCGTCTCAAGGTCTTTCGGGAATGTCGACGACCGGTAATTGACCCCGACCGCGCCGAAGTTCTCGACGATCTCAAGTGGCCTGCCCGCTCTGGCCGTTGCAACCACCTGACAGCCAGCACCGACGGCAATCTGGACTGCAACGTGTCCGACACCACCGGTCCCACCGTGAATCAGACAGGTGTCCCCGACGGTGAGTGAGCCACGCCTGACGAGGGCCTGCCACGCTGTCGCCCCAACGAGTGCAACAGCCGCGCCATCACGGAAGGACACGCTCTCGGGGAGTGGTGCCAGTCGGTCTGCAGGCACCGCCGCATACTCGGCGTACGTACCGGGGTCATGCCATCCAAAGCCCGTCCCGTACACTCGGTCGCCGGGTTCGAGTGCCTCGACCTTGTCACCGACAGCAGTGACACGACCGGCCAGGTCAGTCCCGACCGTCTGTGGTAACTCTCGCTTCGCCGGAAGCGCGCCCTCGCGTATTTTCGCGTCGACAGGGTTGACACCGACAGCTCGAATCTCGACCAGCGCATCCGTTGGTCCAGGTGTCGGTTTCTCGACTGTTTCGAGTTGCATCACTGACTCGTCGCCGTGTTCGTGGTATCGAACAGCGTCCATAGCTACGATACACCGAGCAGGTGCAAAAAGATTTGTCTCTCGGGGTCGACAAGGATATAAATACACCCACCGCATCGTAGACGATACGATGACGCGCCTCGTTCCACCGTCGTTCGAATACGCGTACGGCCCAAGCACAGTCCGATACGGTTCCGGTTGTATCGAGCACCTCGCGGACACTCTCAACCGAGCAAACATCGAGCGCGCGCTGGTGGTCTGCGGTCGGACAGTCGGTGCGACAGATGCAGTGATCAACCCAGTCCTCGATGGTGCTGGAGACAGGGTTGCGGGCGTCTTCGCGGAGACAACACCCACAAAATCAATCGACACCGTCCGTCAGGGCGTCACACAGATGAGCGAGGTCGATGCCGACGGCCTCATCGCTCTCGGAGGCGGGAGCAGCATGGACGTTGCACGAGCGATGAGTGTCCTCGCCGTTGAGGAGGGCGACCCCCGCTCGTTCCACGCGACCGTTGGCCCGAGCGGCGAACTCACCGTTCCTGAACTCACCGAACCCAAGCCACCTGTCGTCGCAGTTCCGACCACGCTCTCTGGAGCCGAGTTGACGAGTGCAGCCGGAGTTAACTATCCCACAAGCAGCGGCGAGACGGCAGAAGACGTGCGTGCGGGACCGATATACGACCCGAAAATTGTACCGGCCGCACTGGTGTACGACCCGTCGCTGATTCGGACCACTCCCGAAGAAATACTCGCAGCATCAGCGATGAACGGAATGGACCACGGCATCGAGATGCTGTACTCGCGACACGCGAACCCGCTCACCGATTCGGTTGCAGTCCATGGTCTCCGAATCCTCGACGAGACGCTGCCAGTGCTTCGAGGTGGTGACGAGGACGCCATCGGGCAGGCCGCTGTCGGCGTCTATCTGGCGTCGTACGGGCTCATCGACCCGGTCGTGAACGCGAACAAGTACAACATCATCCACGCGTTCGGGCATATCATCTCCCGGCAGTACCCGATTCAACAGGGTGGCGTTCACGCAATTGTCGCCCCTCACGTACTTGAGTTCCTGTTTGAGCAGGGTGCAGGTCGCGTCTCTCTGCTCGCAGAGGCGTTCGGCGTGACAGGTGCGTCAGACCCAGCAAGCGCTGTTGTCGACCGGGTCGTGTCTCTCCGTGACTCACTCGAACTCCCAGCCAGCCTTCGTTCAGTTGAGGGACTCGAACGAGACGTGCTCGAAGACATCGCGGCCGGGATTCTGAAAGATGTCGGCGTTCACAACGGCCCTGCTGACCTCGACCTCACGAAGGCAGCCGTCACACAGATTCTTTCTGACGCCTGGTAACTCATCAGTCATAGCAGTCCGTATCAGTAGGTCAGTGGCTCCATCGTGAGTTCCTGACCGACGCCGGCTGCCTGTGCTCGTTGATAGAGCATATTTGCAACGGCGACAGTCTCGATACCGGTTCCCCCGCTGTCGAAGACGGTTATCTGGTCGTCGTCGGTCCGCCCAGGCGTCTTCTCGGCGAGAACGTCCCCGAGTTCGGCGTGGATGTGCGCATCGGTGACTGTGCCGGCGTCTTTCGCCGCGAGGAACGAGCCAGCATCCTGAGAGGCACGAGCACGCAAATCCGGCACATAGCGGGCACGAGCGACCGTCTCCACGTCGAGCTCCCGGCTATAAGGGGAGTACTGGCCCATCGCGGTGATGTGTGTCCCTGGTTCCAGGCGCTCCCCGTCGAACACCGGTTCGTCGGACCGTGTTGCAGTGATGACAATCCCCGCAGAGTCGAGTGCTGCATCCGGAGAGTCAACCGCCGTTACGGTCGCATCCAGTTGGTCGTCGAACTGTGACGCGAACGACTCTCGGTTCTCCGGGGTCGGTGAGTACACACGTACGTCCGTCAGGTCACGCACCACCGAGGCACACTGGAGCTGTGCCGCAGCCTGGCCACCCGACCCGAACAGCGCGAGTGTCTCGGCGTCCGTACGGGCGAGCGCGTCAATACCGACAGCACCGGAGGCAGCCGTTTTTATCGCGTTCATCCCGCCACCATCGATGAGGGCGAGTGGCTCGCCGGTGTGTGCATCGAACAGCGGCGTCAGGAACCAGGGGCCACCACTCGTGAACCCGGCAGCGTAGACGTACCCACCCATAATCTGCTCTCTCGGAAGGAGTGCAAAGTAGCTATCCAGCTTCCCAGCGGGTTCGTCCCGACGCAACGAGAGACGAGGAGCGGCGTCACCCCCGTTCCCTCGGTCCGTGTACGCCTCTCTGGTCACCTCGATACAGGACTCGGGTTCGAGGAAGTCGTCTGTCTCTGCCTGTGACAGGAATAGCGGCGTTGCTTGCGTAGCCATATCTCCGGTGAGACGCTACGGATATAAAAACCTCCGTGAAGATGACACCGTCGCGAACGAACCAGTTCGTTCTCGCGGTTATGCTTGCCAGCGGACTTCGCGGAGTGCCTCACCGGGGTTCTCGGCACGCGGATGGTGCCAGACATGACCCAGTTCAGTCCGGTAGGCCATCATACTGTCGACGACACCGACGACGAGCATTGGCATCTCTTCGGCGAAAATTTCGTACGCGCGCCGGTACCGCTCGCGACGTTCCTCGGGGTCGGCAACCGAGCGTCCGTCTCTCATCGCCTCGATGTACTCATTGTACGAATCTGGGTCCTGTTCGTGCCAACCTTTGCTGAAGTTGGCCCAGCGACCGTTCTCATGGACGGACTGCCACGCCATGTTGTCGGGGTCGTCGTCGTTTCGATACTCCCCCATATTCGTCTCGAAGTTCCCCTCAGCGATGTCGCCAAACATGGCGGAGTAATCGCTGTCACGGAGCGTGACGTCGACACCGATTTCACTCCACATCGCCTGGACCGTCTGTGTCATCGTCTGGTAGGTGCTGAGCGTTGCAGCGTGCATCTCGATTTCGAATCCGTCGTCCCAACCGGCCTCTTCGAGCAACTGCTGGGCTCTGTCAGGGTCGTATTGGTTCATCTCGTCGATATCCTCGAAGTAGTACCACGACCCGGGACGACCGACCGTCGTGACGGGAGTACCGAACCCTTCGTAGGCAGTCTGAATCACGGCTTCGCCGTCTATTGCCATTCGAAGTGCGCGTCGTACCCGGTTATCACCGAGCGGCTCAATGTCGTGATTGAGCGCGTTGAACAGGAAAAACGGCGACGCCCTGGTATCGGTGACAATCTCATCGTTATCTTCGAATTCGACGAGCTGTGAAGCACTGACGAACGGGTCGAGGTGCAGTTCGCCAGTGTTCAACCGCGCAGCGCGTGTGCTCGATTCGGGCAAGATGTCGATTGCAACCTGCTCGAAGTGGGGCAACCCCTCCTCGTGATAGTTGTCGTACCGTTCGAGTACCAGCTGGTCACCTTCGGCCCACTCGGCGATTTTGTAGGGACCACTCCCGTGAGAACCTCCTTCAGTCGCGTAGCTGTCGGGCCCCATCTCTTCACGAACGTTTGGGTTGCCGAGTGTCATGTAATAGGCGACGTACTCCTCTAGCGGAGCCCAGATGTCTTCGAGATGGAAGTTGAGTGTCGAGTCATTATCCACCGAGGCCCGTTCGAGACCCCCGGGGACAAACGTCTGTTGCCCCTGTGCAGACTCCGTCTCCGGGTCGAGCCAGTAGTTCACCTCGTCGGCGAGTATGTTGGCGTCGACCGTATCGCCGTTCTGGAACTCGACACCGTCACGGATCTGGAACTGAACGAGAGTTTCACCGTCTTCTTCGAGCCACTCCCAGTCCTCTGCGAGGTCACCTGTGATGTACTCTTGCCCTTCGTCTTCGTCCCAGGCCACCTTCAAAAGCGAGTTGTACGTCAGAAACTTCCAGGCGTGCCCAGTCGTCTGGGTGATATCCCGTGGGTCGAGCGTTTCGAACGTCGCTTCCGATGTGTAGCGGAGCGTGTCTGGTGAGTCTAGGTCGGCATCACCATCGTCAGTATCGTCTGCCACGGGGTCAGTATCATCAGCATCATCGTCATCACCATCATCCCCGAGACACCCGGCAACCAGTGCAACACCTGCCAATCCGCCGTATCGCAGTATGGAACGGCGGTCCGCGGTCTGTTGGACCATAACAAGGCAGTTGTCGTCATAGTATATATTAGTTGCGGCTAGATGACGCAGTTTCGCCGGATAGTCCGCTTCGACGATACCCACATCCCCCCAGCAGTTCATCGCAGTCGTGATTTACACATCGCACTGGTTCTCGAACCGACCGACTGGTGTCCCGGATTCAGCGTTGACTTACCGCGAACCAGATTCAACCGAGTGCGCCTCCGAACCAGATTCAACCGAGTGCGCTCCCGAGTCGACTAGGGACGTTCGAACGGTGGTCTCAGCCGGTGACTAGCAACGACGAAAAGTATTTCTTCGGGTACCGTATTGTACCATCACAGCACATGAAACGACAGCAAGCACACCGTTCTGGAGACGGTCGTATCGAGAGCCATCCACTGCGACAGACGCAAACCGGAAGGGCTGAACAGTGAGTGGTGTCATCGAGCGACTCGTCGGGGACCTGGAACGTCTCGGCGTCGAGTACGTCTTCGGCTATCCCGGTGGACGTGTTATCGAGTTCATCGAGGAGGTCTCTGCTTCCGAGGAGATAACGTTCGTCCGTGCTCGTGACGAGCGGGAAGCGAGCTTCATGGCGGAGGCGTACGGCCGCGTTCACGGGCGGCCAGCAGTGCTTACCGGACAGGGTCCGTGGATTGGGTCCACAGGCGCACAGGGAATTATGGAGGCACACTTCGGCTCGTCGCCACTCGTGGTTATCACGGACGCATCCGAGCGAGGTGATTACGCACCGCTGTCACCGTATCAACAGTCGCGGGGTGACTACGGTGGGATGTCACTCCCCAAGATATTCGATTCGTTCACGAAGGAGTGGTGGTACGCCAACTCTGCAGCCGACGCCATCAGGTGCACTCAACTTGCGTTCAAACACACGACGGCTGGACGGCCGGGACCGACAGCGGTTATTCTCGACGGCGACGCCGTAAGCAGTAACGTCCCGGAGGAGCTGGTTCCACAGCTGTGGGACCCAGTTGCACAAACGCGGAACTGGCAGGCTCGTCCTCTGGAGAGAGACATCGAGGCCGCCGTCGAGGCACTCACCAACGCTAAGCGACCAGTTATCATTGCAGGTAACGGTGTGCACGCCAGCCGTGCACATGACGAGCTTCGTGAGGTTGCGGAGCTGTACGACTGTGTGGTGACAACATCTTACCTCGGGAAGTCGGCGCTTGCGGAGACACACCCGCTTGCAGGGGGCGTCATCGGTGCCTTCGGACAGGAAGGCGCGAACCAGGCAGTCAGTGAAGCCGACGTCCTGTTGATTGTCGGCTGTCGCATGAATCCCAACGACACAAACTGGGGCTCACCGGCGTTCATCCGTCCCGACGAGCAACACCTCATCCACGCAGATATCGATTCAAGAAACGCTGGCTGGGTCTATCCCGCAGACGTGGGACTCATCGGCGACGCGAAAGCGACGCTCCAACTGCTCTACGAACGTGGAACAAAGCAGCAGACGGGTGCGAGCGAACGAGCCGCGGCAGCGAAAGCGTCGTTCGAGCCTGAACCAGCCGATGGCGACGACATCGTCCCGGCACAGGTCGTCAAAGCGCTCGAAGCAGTCGTGGACGAAGAGACGTACATCTGCTCCGATGCGGGCAACAACCGGATGTGGCTGTTCAATTACTTTGCCTCGAAGTCACCACGGAGCTTCTTCGGTCCCGGAGGACTCGGCGTGATGGGCTGGTCGGCACCTGCGGCGGTCGCCCTCTCGATAACGACGGAGACAGATGTCGTCAGTGTCGCTGGAGACGGCGGCTTTGCAATGACGATGACTGCTGTCGAAACGGCAGTCGAGTGGGACGTTGCGCCGACGTTCGTGGTTCTCAACGACGCTGGACTGGGTTCGGTTCGTGACTTCGAATCGTCTCACGGGAGCATCGACGGCGTGCGGTTCGACAGATTCGACTTCGCAGAGACTGCCCGCACGTTCGGCGCCAACGGCATCTCTGTCGAGGAGCCCACAGCGCTCGAATCGGCACTCACGGAGGCCATCGAAAACGAGACGGCCACCGTCGTCAACGTCGATATTGCAGGTGAACACGATGTCTTCGGAGACAGTGGTATCCAGTCGTCGTTCTACGCCGAGATGTCCGGGGGATTGCACGAGTAGCCGGTCGTACATCTGTTCTGTCTCGGTCGAACCGAAAAAAGTCGAGTGATGACTCCGCTACGGTGGCACGACTCGACTGTGGCGCGTGATCTTATTCGAAGACGGCGTCAGAGTCCATACGTACGACTCTGTCGTTCATATCGTCGTAGACGAACGCGGCCGGGAACTCCCGGTGGTCGTACACGCCCTCAGTCTGGCCCACGAGCTGCTCGACGCGGGGAACGCGTGGTCGGTGAAGCACACCGATGTGGGTGTGTGGTTCATCACCGACAACCTCGACCTTGTTTTCCGCGCCGGCCGGGAGGTAAATGATGTCGCCCGGTCCGCCTTCGATAGACTGTTTGTTCCCGTCGTTGTCCTTGTAGTGCCAGACACACCGTCCTTCCGTATTGATAAGGATCTGGTACATCTCCGGGCTGTGGTTGTGCCACGGGATGACGTCACCAGGGCTCCCGGTCGTCCACGTGATAATGTTGTCGTTCGTGAGTATCGGTGCTCGAATGACTTGTGCACCGACGTCCTCGTCCTCCATGTCGCCGGACTCGTCGATGACGGGTGCTTTATCAACTGACACTCGGTATGCTTTCTGCTCTGGCAGCGCAGAGTGGTCAATCTCTACCATGTGCCCCATGATTTGAGCCACCTATATATAACCTTGCTGCTAAATCCTCACTCGTCGACAAAAACGAAGAATACTGTTGCCGTTTCGGTTGTCGTGTCCTCCCGGAGCCTCAACTAATCAGGGAAGGTCCGATGGAACTGTTCACCATGGCTCGGTCAGCTGTGCTCTCACGCTACTCAGTCGAGACTGCATCCTCGTCCATGTGTCGGACTTCGTCGTTGTCGGTGTCAATCCGTAAGCCGACGATGGAGTCGGACAGCTCCCAGGGGTCGTATGTGTTCTCGGCGTCGCCAACGAGCTGTTCCACCCGGGGAATCGGGACCTTCGGGTAGATCCCGATGTGGGTGTGAGAGTCCTCACCGACAACCTCAACTTTGTTCTCGGCCCCACCCGGCAGATATACGATGTCTCCCGGCTCTGCGTGTATCGACTGTTCCTCTCCGTCGTTGTCTTTGTAGTACCAGATACACTCTCCTTCGAGAGTGATGAGAACCTGGTACAGACTCGGCATGTGCGTATGCCACGGGATGATGTCCCCTGGTTCACCGGTCGTGTAGGTCACGTGGAAGTCATTCGTGATGACTGTTTCGCGTATCTCCTGGTTGCTCTCCTCGTCGTCGAGTGCCCCGGGTTCAGTTATTACAGGACAGTCATCTGGTTTGATTTTGTACGCCTGCTGCTCAGGCAAGACACTGTAGTCTTTCTCGCTTACCATGCAGTTTGTGAATCTGAGTGTTCTGTAATAAAGGTTTGTACCACGCTGGCTCTCTCAATTGCACTGTCGCTCTCAACGGTTAGAGTGCAAGACGCAGCGACAGTCACCGCCGTCGTATCGAACGCGAGTATATAAAACACCGTTATATTGCGGTGTTACCGAAGCGCCTTTGAGTATATATATGATATTAGGTTTTTGAATCTATTCGTAAGAATCTGAATCTGTCTATTCTTGTCCGACCCTGGCGACTTTTTTGGAGAGATACAACCAATTAGACAGACATACACAAACATATGTAAAATTTCTCTTTGACCGAATTCTTGCCACCTGTTCACACAGTACATTGAATAAATTGGGGCGGGGTAGTCGGAAATTTACTTCTATCATAATACTTCATGACACTCACCAGTATTACCGAAAGGTCCACACGTTTCGTTTCGGTGTGAGCGAAATGTTCATACGTTCTTGGCCAGTACCAGTGTCCATGAACGACAACCGCCGGACGGTGAAATCAGACGAGACGTTGTTCAATATCCTCCGGGTCGTCAGGGACCACAATGGGATTCGCCTCACCGAAATCGCCGAGGAAGTCGGCCTCGCTAACAGCACCGTTCATTCACACCTCCTCACACTGCAGGAAGCGGGGTTTGTGGACAAGACAGGGAGTGGTTATCGGCTTGGGCTCCGGTTTCTGGAGTACGGAACGGTTGCCCAGAAGCAACGTGAGCTGTACGTCGTCGGCAAAGACCTGGTTGATGAGATTGCAAACGAGACGAACGAGAAGGGATGGTGCATCGTCGAGGAGAACGGCCAGGCAGTGTACATCCACGCGTCACACGGCGACCGTTCGATAAAGACCTACACGAATATCGGGCACCGAACGGGACTGCACCACCTGGCAGCCGGGAAAGTCATCCTGGCGAACCTTCCCGAAGAGCGTGTTGAGGAGATTATCGACGCACATGGACTCCAGCGTCACACCGAACACACAATCACATCACGAGACGAACTCATGGCGGAACTCGAATCCGTCCGTGAGCAAGGCGTCGCGTACAATCTGGAGGAGTCTGTCCTTGGCTTACACGCAATCGGTGCACCGGTGATCGACGACGAGACCGTCCACGGTGCAATCAGCATCTCCGGCCCTGCAAACCGGTTGTCCAGAGAGCGACTCGAAACGGAACTGCGAGAGACGATTCGAGGGTTCGCAAACGAACTTGAGATTAACATCCGGGCAAACCGTGACAAAGCACCGCTGTTCGAACAAGAGAAGGCCTGACAGCGTCCACCGATACAGTGTGATA
>LFFM01002726.1_pt1 | contig 11495 bp, 13 predicted proteins | sample 643131 | NCBI WGS metagenome assembly LFFM01 (sample SAMN03777445, study PRJNA286221) | soda lake metagenome | biome: soda lake; feature: Kulunda steppe; material: water; isolation source: sample Tc-Br brine of Tanatar trona crystallizer | place: Russia: Kulunda steppe | collected 2011-07
CTTCTGCACTGCTTTGAGGTGGGGCTTCTCGTCTTCGCCGTAGTGGCCAAGATTGACATCCTCCCGCGCCTGAAGACGTCCCCAGAAATCGAAGATTTCTGGTGTGCGAACGAGACCTTCGGTCTCGTCAACGCGGGAATCCCACGGCACCGCACCGCTTAGTTGGGATATTACGGTTCGCGGTTCGCAACCTGTTCTCGTGTGACGAAAACGCCCTCACTACGGTCGAACAGGTGAACCGCTGGCTGTGCCAACCAGCCGTTATCCCTATCGCCGCCATCCGTGGCGAGACTCGGGAGTACCTTTTGTCGAATGTTTTCCGCGCCGTTCACGTCCGCGTTCGAAACCGTATCACATTTCTCACACACGTACAGTCCGCGTTCCACACGCTGTTTGTCGTCGGTGTGACCACACGCTGAACACGATTTCGATGTATCGCGTTCCGACACCAACTCTACGTCGATGCCCTCGGCTTCCGCCTTGTATTCGAGTAGCGTCGTGAAACGGTCGAACGCCCACCCGTGCAAGTCAAGATTTCCGTGGTCACCCCAGTTTCGGGGTTTACCGTTCTCGCCGTCCTCTCGAATGCCACCGAGATCGCCAACGACGAGCGTGCCGACACCTCGTTTGACACACTCCTCCACAATCGCTTTCGAGAGTGCGTGCAAGAAGTGAGTCCGGCGATTAGTCCGCTTGCGATCGAGACGGGTAGCCTCTCGCGAGGAGGAATCGTCGCACTTGGCTTTCTTTTTCGCGAAGTAGTATTCGTCCTCTTTGAGTGAGCCGCCGGGATACAACACTGATTCATCGCCGAACGAGACGGCGGCGAAGTTGCAAATCCCAAGGTCAACACCAGCCACCTCCTTACCCGGTGATTCCGGGTCGATGACGGTGCGACAGACGAATTGAAGACGCCACTCGTCGTGCTTGTAGATCGCGCGAACCTGTTGAATGTCCCACTCGGTCAGGTCAACATCCGGGCGAGTCTCGTACTCACACAGGATGAAGTCTGAACGGTGTTTCTTAAGATTGCGACCTTTCGAGAGGCGAACGCGGTTGAACTGTTCATCGTGCTTGAAGCCGGCCGCTTTGAACGACACGGTTGAACGTGGATGGGAGTCTCCGTTTTTGCGGTAGCCGGGCGGTCGGGCACGGTCGTCACCGTTCCGACGCTTGCCGAACCAACCGTTAAACGATTCAGCGAGTTCTTCGAGAACGCGCTGACTGGATTGAGAATGTAAGTCCGTATAGCGTTCGTGACCTTTGAGTTCGGCTTTGAGTTCCCCGTCATCGGGAATCTCGCCCGTTTCGTCCCACTGTTCTTGTGCGTAGTAACGACCGACGTTCCAGAGTTTCGAGGCGGCCCATCCGAGTTGGTCGAGGTCGTCACGAACCTGTCGCTGGTTCGTGATCGTGGCCTCGAAGGTTCGGATGGTTCGACTCACTTTCAGGCTTCATAACCGGTTATGTGTACCGTTTTCTTAATAATGTCGATTAGCGTTGAACCAGCCTTGCTATCGGCGGTGGGTTGTGTAGGAGATGTCGGATTCATCCTGATCCTAAAGGGTCAGGTATTCTCCTCGAATTTGTATAACCAGGTCAATCGCTCGAGGCCGTGACCAACGCCCCTGGCGGTTCACCCGGAAGTTCGTCCCGGTCGTGTGCGGCCTCGAGGTCCAGATCCGGCCCTCGAGCGATAATGCCACTCGGCGTGACATCCGGATGTGTCGTGTAGTAGTGTTCTTTGATGTGGTCCATGTCGACCGTGTCTGAGACACTGGTTTTCTGGGTCGGGCTGTTCCCCGCTCGAGCATTCGGCGTTTCCTCTCGGTGATCGGAAACGCCCGTCTGATACAAATCGCGCACATACGGCCAGAGATGGTCGAACTCCCGGATAAACTGGACATTGCACATAAAGTGCGTGTGATAGACCTGGTCGAACCGGACGAGCGTCGTGAAGAGACAGATGTCCGCGAGGGTCAATCGATCTCCCGCGAGATACCGCTGGTCGGCGAGCACGCCGTCCCAGTGCTCGAGCGCCGAGAACAGCTCGTCGATCGCCTCGTCGTACGGTTCCTGTTTCGTTGCGAACCCTGCACGATACACGCCGTTGTTGATCGGCTCGTAAATGTCCTCGATGATCCGGTCGATCTCGTCGCGATAGCCCTCGGGATAGAGGTCGACGTCTCGTGTCGCGAGGTCGTCGAACTCGCTGTCGAGCATGCGAATAATCTCTTCGGACTCGTTGTTGACGATGGTGTCTTTCGCGGTGTCCCAGAGCACCGGCACCGTCACCCGACAGGTCGCCTCCGGATCGGCTCGAACGTAGAGTTCGCGGAGATACTCGGCGCCGTGTACGTGATCTTCCGTGCACCCCGCCTTTTCAGGCGTGAACTGCCAGCCGTCCTCGCCACGGTACGGGTCGACGACCGAGACGGAAAGCACGTCCTCGAGCCCTTTCAGTGCGCGGACGAGCAACGTGCGGTGTGCCCACGGGCACGCATACGAGACGTAGAGGTGATACCGTCCTGCCTCGGGCTGGAATCTGGCGTCGTGATCGTCTCGGATCTCGTTTCTAAACGTCGTGGTCTGACGGGTGAACGCCCCCGACTCGTCCGTCGTCTGGAACGCATCGGTTCGCCACTCGCCGTCGACGAGCATATTCATACCTCGAGAGAGGGGTGGACGGCACAAAACCTCTCGCTAACACCGATGTCACCGGTCGATGGGTGGGTTTCACGCCCGAGCAGGCCCGTGACCACCCAGGTTTATACCCACCGCGTGTTCACTCGAGGTATGGCAGACGAGGAGTCGGACCGTCACCGACAGAGCCGACTCGTCACGGACGACGATGGTGGCTTCGACGCCGAACGAGCCCGCGAGGAGTCCCTTCCCGTCGAGGGCGGCGACGTGATCAACACCGACGAACTGGCCGACCATCAGACCTACCTCGAGGGCCGGGGGATCTACGACGAACGCAACCGAGTCAACGACCTGACGGGCCGTGAATGGAAGTTTGCGACGAAATCGGTGATCCCACAGGCGTATCCACCAGCCCTCCAGCACGACCTGCGGAGCGAACACGGGGGCCAAAAACCGCCTCGCCTCTGTGCGGAGCTGATCGGCCGGTTTTCGAAAGCGGGCGACACCGTCCTCGACCCGTTCGCGGGGGTTGGTGGCACCCTCCTCGGGGCGAGTCTCTGTGCCCACGAAGGAACCGGCTTGCGCGAAGCGATCGGGTTCGAGCGCACCCCACGGTGGATCGAGGTGTACGAAACCGTCCTCGAGCGCGAAAACGAGGAGCGGCGAGCACGGGGCGAACCCCCGTTGGCCGCCCAGTCGATGCACCAGGGGGATTGTGGTGAATTGATCGCTGACCTCGAGACCAACTCGATCGATCTGTTGCTGACGGACGTCCCCTACTGGGATATGGACGAGCGTGAACAGACCCGAAACGAGCGGGCGACTCGTGAGAGCAGTTTAGGGTCGTTTGCGGGAGATGAGCCGGCGAGTCCGGAGGTGCAGGCGGAACTCGAGGGAACGTCGAAAGCCGACTGGCTCGAGGCCATGGCCACTTATTTCGACCAGTTTACCCGCGTTGTGCGTCCGGACAGCTACGTCGTCGTCTTCATCGGCGATATGTACCGCGAGCAGTCCTACGAGTTTCTGACGGCTGATCTGGCCCGGGCGCTCGAGGCGGAGACGGCACTCACTCTGGTTGCGACGATCGTCTGGTACGACCCATCGAAAGATTTGCACGTGTATGGCTATCCGTTCTCGTTCGTGCCCTCGGTGGTTCACCAGAACGTGCTCGTGTTTCGGGTCGGGGACTAATACCGGGGGACTGATCAATCCGGTTTCACGCGTCTGACTTGTGTCACACAACCGTCTGACTGAATTTTATACCCCGTGACCGCTTTGCACCTAACGAGGCACGCGCCACAACTGACGGTATCAGTTCCCATCCTTCCCCGGTGCGTGCCTGTACGTACCCTCTCCCCCCTTTTCGAACTCGAGCAGCTATTGCACCGTCTCCCGACCCGAATACAAACGCGAGCACGCCGGCCATGGGTCCGATCAGGGGTTCGCCAGCAATGCCGAGCGGACGCCCTCAATCCCGGACGTTTCCGTGATGACGGCGACTTCGTCGCCTTCGGCTAGTTCCGTCCCCGGGAGCGGAATCGTGAGTGATTCGGTTGCCCGGCCGTGGGCGTATATTCGTGATCCTTCCGGTAACTCGAGTTCGCTCATGCGTTTGCCAATCGCCGGCGAACCTGGACCAATCTCGAGGACGGTGAGCTGCAGGTTTTGAGCGATGTCGGCGACGACGTTGAAGTCCCCTCCAAGGAGTGCCGTCTTCGCTCCCGCTGCACCCAACCGCTCGGGGTAAATAATTTCGTCCACGTCGGCGGCGTACTTCTCGTAGATGTCTTCACGGTAGTCCTCATCGATCCGTAACACCGTCCGACAGCCGTAGTGCTTGCCCACCATGCATGCGGCAAAGTTCACGTTCAGGTCCGGACACATGGCTCCGATGGCATCGGCCGCTTCAATTCCCGCCTCACGCAGGACGTCTTCGTCGTCACCGCTGCCCTGGACACACTCGAAGTCGTTGTTCGTCTTGGCGGCGCGCTCGAGACGATCCTGGTCGATATCGACGATGGTGACGTCGTGGCCTTCCTCGGCGAGAATGCGTGCCGTTCGCGAGCCAACCCGTCCGTATCCCACGATGACGAACTTCATGCCAGGACCGTACGCGGGGGTGGGTGATATATGTTAGTCTACCTCACGCTCACTCGAGGGTCCTGGAAACGATTATTCACGAAGAATTTTCACGGACTCTCACCTTGGGTCGGACATGCACGCGGTGACGTTTACCGGCCATGGCGGGACGGACGTAATCGAGTACGCCGAGGTTCCTGACCCAACCGTCGGCCCCACGGACGTCTTGATCGACGTACAGGCGGGCGCGCTCAACCACCTCGACGTCTGGGTCCGGCGCGGTCTCCCGGGTATCGACCTCGAAATGCCTCATATCCCCGGGAGTGACGGGGCTGGCGTCGTGCTCGAGACGGGCGAAGCCGTTACCCGATTCGAACCCGGTGATCGTGTCGCCCTTTCAGCGGGCGTTGCCTGCGGCGAGTGTGAGTTCTGTCGTGATGGGGACGAACCGCTGTGTGTTAGCTACCACATCATCGGCGAACACGTTCCCGGCATCCACGCAGAGTACGCCGCTATCGACCAGGACTCACTGATCCCCGTCCCCGAGCACGTCGACTGGGAGACGGCCGCCTCGAGTACGCTCGTGTTCCAGACGGCCTGGCGGATGTTGATCGACCGGGCCGACCTGACTGCCGGTGAATCCGTGCTCGTCCTGGGTGCGAGCGGCGGGGTCGGCCACGCAGCTCTCCAAATTGCTGATTACGCGGGTGCTGAGGTGTACGCGACCGGCTCGAGTGAGGAGAAACTCCGGTATGCCGAAGCCCACGGGGCCGACCACGTCGTCAACTACGAGGACGAGAACTTCGCCGACTGGATTCGCGCAGAAACTGGCAAACGTGGCGTCGACGTCGTCGTCGACTATATCGGGGCAGGCACCTGGCGGGACTCGATCAAGAGCCTCGCGAAGGGTGGCCGATTGGTTACCTGCGGCGGCACGGCGGGACCGAGCCCTGAGACTGACATTCCCCGCATCTTCTGGAATCAGCTCTCGATTCTCGGGTCGACGATGGCCACCCCCGGACAGGTCGACGACGTCATGGACCTCGTCTGGGACGGCACGTTCGAACCAGCCATCCGCGACACCCTGCCCATGAGCGAGACGGCTCGAGCACACGAACTGCTCGAGGGTCGTGAGGGCTTTGGCAAGGTCGTGCTCAAGCCAGATAGCGACCTCGAGTGAGCACTGGCGGAGACGGCCGCGCCAAATCGTGAGGGCTATGCACACGCACTCATTAGGTCCACCCGTGAGCGACCAGAAAGACGGCTACGTCCACGATCCGGCGGCGTTCGACGGCGATGGCGAACCCACCGGTGAGAGCGAACAGGCGGGGCCCGACCAGGACGACAGCTGGCTCGAGGAGCCGGTCCATCCCGAGTCGGTCGACCGGGAGTTCGGCACCCGTGGCTGGATCCTCGTTGGCGTCATTTTCGTCGCCTTCATCGTCGCCCCGGGGCTGATTCTCGTGATCCCGCCGGGCACCGATTACCTGTTTGCCCTCCTCATTGTCCCCCTGATCCCTGCGGTGGTACTCGGGTTGACAGCAGTGTGGGCGACGACGCGGCCCTAACAGTCACTCGACGTCGACGAACTCCTCGTAAAACTCCGCTGTCAACTGTTCTCGTTCCCACTGCTCTCGAGCGTCGTCACCGATGACTGCGGCCCAGACCATCAATATCGTACTGAATACGCTGAGACCGACGAAGGCGAGTAGTCCGGTGGTCAACACCGGCTCAAAGATGAAGAGTCCGACGAACCGTGACTGCAGCCCCGAGAGGTCTGGGCCGAACAGGAGCCACCGTGCCGGAAACGGTCCGAGAACGGCGATCGGTAACGGATAGACGATCGTGTTCAACACCGGTCCGCCGTAGCCTTTGATGAACGCGACGCCGAAATACGCCCAGACGGCAACCGCCGCAGCGACGCCGCCGACCCGTTGTGGGGTGACGGCCTCCTCGAGGGCGACCACCGAGAGGTCACCGTAGACGACCCATACCGTGGCGAAATACGCCAGGAGACAGACGGCAACCCCGCCACAGACGGTGAGTGCGTGCTCGAGGCGAGTCTGGTTGTCGAAGGGGGCGAGTCCGAGCGGGCGCTGCATACAGGCGGGGGAACGAACGGGGTGGTGTTGAACGTTGCGAGTGTCGGTCTATGAGGTGGCAGTCGTGACCGCGCCCTGATAGTCAGTCAGTGTTGCTCTCATCGTCATCAGCGAAGATCGTATACGCGAGGCCGATGAGCGCGAGGCCGATGCCCAGGACGTAGAGCGGATCGAGGATTGCCTCGTTGGTGTACCCAAGTTGTGGAAGCAGGTGATTCGTCGTGATCACGAGCGTCACACCCACCAACAGGAACACGCCTTCGGGGTAGTTGAGTCCGACGAGGCTCATTGCCCCATCTCGAGCGGCATATGGCTTGTATCCGTCGAACCCTCGAGCGCGCTCCCCGAGAGATTCTATCAGCGGTGCGTCCTCGAGCGAGGATAGCAGTGTGCTCGGTCGAAAACGGCACCCACTCGAGTGACCACCTCACTCTCGATAATCGTCTCGTCCGACCAGCCGCCAGTACGTCTGGGAGATGAGTACGATAGTGAAGCCAACCCCGAGCACGGCGGCGGTCACGAACGCCGCGGTGGTACCGAGTGCCAGCCAGACCACGACCCAGGCGAGGAACACGAACAGCACCGCACCCACTGCCAACTCGAGCAACTCACGAACCGTCGTCCGGTGACTGGAGAAGTCGACGTAGCTCGACTCGAGGTGCTCGAGGAGGCCCATGCGTGGTCACCACCACAGCCAATCATAAAACCGCCACCCTTTTTCAAGATTCGTGGTGTCGCCTCGAGTATGACAGCCGATGGCCACGCCGAAGACGAGAGCGATGATGGTGACCGAGTCCGTGCACACGTCTTCGTCTCCGGGCGAGTCCAGGGTGTGTACTACCGGGCGACGACCAGAGACACTGCCCGGGAACGGGGCGTCGATGGGTGGGTCAGAAATCTCGAGGATGGCCGCGTCGAAGCCGTGTTCGAGGGGCCAGAGAGGGCTGTCACAGGTATGCTCGAGTGGTGTCACGAGGGTAGTCCGGCGGCCGATGTGTCCGGTGTCGAGGTCGAGTGGGAATCTCCCCGCGGGTTGTCGGGATTCGAGATTCGTTACTAAACTATCTAGTCCGCGCTCGCTCGAGTCACGGGACCCACAATCTTCAACGCGATTCGCGTCGAAGCCTGGGACATGATTACTGGCGAACGTATGGCCGCCGTGGACAGGAACGCCGCCGCCCTCGGGGTTCCACAAAAACAATTGATGGAGTCGAGTGGCCACGCCGTTGCTCGAGCCGTCGACCGTCTGGCCGACGCGGGCGACCGAATCGTCGTCGTCGCCGGTCGAGGAAACAACGGCGGGGACGCCTTCGTCGCTGCCCGGTTTCTCGAAGACTACGAAGTCACTACCATCCTGTTAGGCCGACCCGACGCGATTCGAACGGACATCGCCCGCGAGAACTACGACGCCCTCGAGACGTGTAGCTACCCCCTCGAAACCGTCACCGACTCCAGTGACTTTGACTTGCCCGAGTGTGATCTCGTCGTCGACGCGATGCTCGGTACCGGGATCACCGGCGAGTTGCGCGAACCAGAGGCGACGGCTGCTCGAGCGATCACCGACGCCGACGCGACGGTGCTCAGTGTCGACGTGCCCTCGGGATTCGACGCCGACGATGGCGACCACGCGAGTAACGGCGTCGACGCCGACCACGTCGTCACGTTTCACGACACCAAGCCGGGGCTCGAGGCACTTTCGACACCGGTGGAGGTGGTCGATATCGGTATTCCAGCGGCCGCTGAGTCCCGGGTCGGCCCGGGTGACGTCGCGCTGGCGCGCCCCGAGGGTCGGACCGGTCGGGCGTTCGTCATCGGTGGCGGGCCGTACACGGGTGCGCCCGCACTCGCTGCCCAGGCCGCCTTGCGATCGGGGATGGAACTCGCGTTCGTCGCTGCCCCCAAGACGGTCGCGGGCGAGATCCAAAGCTACGCCGAGGACCTCATCGTGCAACCGTACGGGGGCGAGGTACTCACCCCCGAGCAGGTCTCGGACCTCGTCGACACGGCCGAGCGCTACGACGACGTGGTCGTCCTCGGACCCGGCCTCGGGACGGACGAAGCGACCCTCGAGGCGGTCGAACGGTTCCTCGAGCGGTATACAGGTCCGGCAGTGATTGACGCCGATGCGCTGGCGGTCGTGCCGGGTCTCGAGACGGAGGCGACGCTCGTTTGTACACCAAATCGTCGGGAACTCGAGCGGATGGGTGGCCCAGCAACGACGGATCTCTCGACGGTGACGGACGAGATCGAAGCCCTCGCAGCCGAGTTGGGGCACGTCGTCCTCGCGAAGGGGGCGACCGACGTCATCACCGACGGTGAACGGACGGTGACCTGTCCGAACGGGACGCAGGGCATGGCCGTCGGCGGCACTGGTGACCTCCTCGCGGGCATCACCGCTGGGTTACTCGAGCACGCAGACTCTTTCGAGGCGGCTGCTGCGGCCGCTTACGTCAACGGGGCGGCGGGTGAGTCCGTTGCCGAATCGAAACACGATGGCTTGCTGGCGTCTGACCTCCTCGAGGCCATCCCGGAGATGCTTTGGGGTGGGCAGGATGAGTGAGACGCAATGACTGACAATGACGGCGGCGCGGGGGATGGGACCCACGAACAGCTCACGCACACGACAGCGGACGGCGACGTGCAGATGGTCGATGTCGGCGCAAAACCGGACAGTCGGCGGCGAGCCGTTGCAACCGGGACGATCCGGCTCCAGACGTCGACACTCGAGGCGATTCGAGCCGACGAGGTCGGCAAGGGAGACGTTCTGGCAACCGCTCGCGTGGGGGCGATTCAGGCCGTCAAGCACACCTGGGAGACGATCCCGATGTGTCACCAGATCCCGATCACGAACGTCGACACAGCCTTTGGATTTTTGAACGAGGCTGATACAGACGAGGAGACGGCCGCACTCACCCTCGAGGTGACCGTCGAAACGACGGGGAAGACCGGCTGTGAGATGGAGGCACTCGAGGGGGTGACGACCGGGCTGAACGTCGTCTGGGATATGGTGAAAGCGGTCGAAAAGGACGCCGACGGCCAGTATCCAGCCACCCGGATCGAAGACGTCCGGGTGCTCGAGAAGCGAAAACAGGGGGCCGAGTCTGCCACGACCGAATCACTCAACTCCTCGTAGCGGACTGGCGTATACGTGGACGTTGGACTGACTTTCGCCCTCGGGGCCGCCCTCGTCTGGGGCGTCTACATCTACCTGCTCAAACGGCTCTTCACTGGCTATCCGCCCGCCGCGCTCACGGTCCTGATCAATGCCTGTGCACTGGCCTGGTATCTCCCCGTCACGCTCACACAGACGGACAGCTCGAGCACCGCCGTCACCGGATTCGGCCCCTCAGAAGTGGGTGTCGTCTCCCTGACGGTGGTCATGACAGCCGTTGCGTTCGTGCTCTTTCTCCGGGCGATTGCGACCGGCGACGTCTCGTACGTGACGCCGATAAACAAACTGGTCCCGATGTTCGTCTTGCCACTCGAGATCCTTCTCTTGGGGCAGGTACTCGCGCCGATTCAGGTTGCCGGGGTCGTCGTAGCGACGCTCGCCGTCTACGTCGCGAACTACGACCCTGGCGGGTTCTTCGAACCGTTCCGGAAGGCAGCGCGCTCTCGTCCCGCACAGTTGGCGCTCCTGAGCGCGATGTGTTACGCCGTGAGCGACCTCGGCAAACGCGTTTCCTTACAGGAACTCGCCATCCCCGAGACGCTCTGGGTACCCATGTTGCTCTTCGGCGTCCTCGTCGTCCTCCTGCCGAGTGCGCTCCGTAACTGGCCGGGCGTGCCTCGAGCGGACCTGCCGAAGTTCGTCCTCGCCGGGGGGATGGTCGCCCTGGGCGAGCACGTCACGACCGTGGCCTTTGCTATCTTACCGGCCAGTATCGCCTCGCCGGTGATCAACACGCAAGCCATCGTCGCCGTCATCCTTGGCGGGATTTTGCTCGGTGAACGCCACTTCCGTATCCGGCTCCTGGCGGCCGTGCTCGCCGTCGTCGGTGTGACGCTCATCGCTCTTTGACGCGGTCACGAATCTTCCCGTTCGACACGATCGATACGGACCCGCACGTCGTCGCCCACGGCACACTCGAGGTCTGGGCAAATGAGCTTCGCGCCGAAGTGGGCGTCTCGAGCGCAAAAACACGAGAGCCCAGTGATCGGGACCCCGTCGACGGTGACGGTCAGGTCATCCCACTCGACGGTCCGCCCGTCTGGCGTGCCGAGGCTGGTGCCCCAGAGCGAGACGACGCCAGCGCCCGAATCCGACGCTCGGCCGAGCAGTCCGCCGTTGTCGTAGTGTGGGATCCCCCCATCGAGCACGCTGCCACAGTCGGCGGCGATACCGACGAATTCGTTCCCAGGATCGGGATTGACCGGCGCGTCGAGGACGGCGTACGTCTCGCCCCTCTCGACGACCGTGCCCGTTCCGTCCCACTCGAGGGCGGCAAGTTCGACAGTCGATCCGACCGTGAGGGGGAGTGAGCCGCCGGCCCGCTCGAGGTGCTGGTCGGGCCTCCGAAAGCCAACGTGGAGGTGGTTGTCGACCCACGGCGCGAAAAAGCCGGCACGCACGAGTCGTCCGAGGGAGTCACCGATCTCGACGTGGTCACCCGGCTCGACGGTCGGTTCGACGTGAAGAACTCGACAGACGAGGCTTGTGCCCGGTGTACC
>LFFM01002728.1_pt1 | contig 11491 bp, 7 predicted proteins | sample 643131 | NCBI WGS metagenome assembly LFFM01 (sample SAMN03777445, study PRJNA286221) | soda lake metagenome | biome: soda lake; feature: Kulunda steppe; material: water; isolation source: sample Tc-Br brine of Tanatar trona crystallizer | place: Russia: Kulunda steppe | collected 2011-07
CAGTGGTTGCTAGTATTGTTTTCTTATTCATTCGAGTATTGGAAATAAGTATATAAATACAAATTATCAAACCTTTATCACACTGGCAAGTTCACGGCGAGGACGTGTCTAAGGCAGGGTGGTGGTAATGGACCCAACCTTTATTATGATGGGTGTATTACTACCATGTAGAGGAAAAAGACAATGACGACTCAAACGCATTGGATGGAATACGGCGAACCGACCGGAAACGACCGCGTTGAAGCCACAAAGAGAGTCACCTACCAGACTGGTCCCAACGAAAGATGCGAAGATGATGTGATTCGTGGGACTCTCTCCTACGACGCGCTGGAGGTCTGGGAAGAATCGGAACACGTCCACGAGGACGGCAGCCTGTGTCTCTCGTCGTTAGACAGCGAAACCCGCGAGTTCGTAGAATCGCAATTCGAAGAAAAACACACCGACGCAATCAACGGCGAGCTGACCGACGATGAAATCGCTGATGCAATCAACAGTCAGGGTGGCGGCGGCGACCATCCAAACTCGATTACCGTCCGCGAGGTGCGCGATGCGCTAAACTTCATCGCTCGCAGTGCTCAAGAAGTTTGGGGCACTTGGATGGATAATATCGAAAACAACGACACTGAAGTCGTTGCTGAAACGTCCGATGTTTTGGTCGTCTCAACTGGTACGGTCAACGTTGTCAGCGAGGAATTGGACGCAATGGAATACGAGGGCGAACTCAACCGTGACGGCGAAGACCGCAGCATTCTCGCTAGCATCATCACGAACTGTATGCACAAGATTGCACGTCAGCACTCTGGCCGTAACTGGTCAGTTGACTATCCTTGGGTACTCCCGCGCCCGGACAGAGACGGCCAACTCTACGTCGAAGCCGTCGTGAACAGCCTCCAGAAACGCGGCCTTTCGCCGGGCCAAGCGTGGGCGTACTACGGCGTCGAAATTCGTGGTGAGTCCCGTAACCAGTGGGGCAGTCGCAAGGGTGATGCCGACCACAAGAACGTCTCTGACGCGCTGGAAAAAGCGAAGAGCAAACTTCCGTAGGTTTTCACGCCACAAAACTCCAACACACAGCCGTATATCAAACAATCAGATTTATTTCACGAATATCGATGTTTAAATACTATATTTCAGACGAGTTCTGAATAAGAAAACCGTACTAGCAACTACTGATAGGATTTGCAGGGCGAGAAAACTCACGAGTTTAGTCGTGGGAGGATGTCACGTATTTCTGCATCTGTGCTCACTTACCAAATCCAGAGCAATAAAGTTATGTGTAGTAAACTAAATTATTTAATTATGAGCTGCTCAACATATACTGATGTCACCATCATGTACGACGATGTGTTAGGCAACACACGAGATTTCACATTCGAAGGCGTGTCCAGAATCACCCCTCAAGGTCCCAAACGAGGTTCTATTGGATATCAGTTAGTCGGATACACAAGAGGTGGAGACGTAGAAAACATTGTACTAGAGAATGTTGCTCGCGTTCACAACCCAGGACAACTAGACCGCCCTATCCCTCGCTCTTCAGAAGACCCTAGCAAAACAACCGAAGAAGCACGAGCTCAACAGTTAGGAGCGGCAGAAGTTGAGAGACGCTGTTACCAGGCGATTTAGTTTTTGGTGGAGTTGACTGAATACTTGGTAGTCGCGTTCTCATCGTACCCAAACTCGGAAGCCAATTTTCGCAAATTATCGGAATAGCTCGTCTTAAACTCAAGCCAATCAGCAACACTAATCTCATAACCTCGTTCATGTGTCATCGACTCATGTTCTAATACCTCAATCTCAGCCTTGTCTGTTGGGCTGTATGAGTGAAATGGAATGTGTTTCGGAGGGACGCCCTGAAAATATAATACACGTGTGTACTCTTCTTCGTATGCAAAGTCTAACAGCGCCTCAAACAACAGAGAGCGAACGCTCGTCATCTCAGATTGAGGGTCGTAATATACATTCTCAATTACGGCATAATCTTCACAGTTCAGTGGTCGGAGCTTTCCGAAACCAACTTTTGAACCATCCTCAATCACGAGGGTATACTGTCGGGCACGGAATGAGATACCATCATCAAAGCCTGCTTGAGAGAGAGACTCTAAAAGCCAATCTTGTTCATGTGGCTTTACCTTTCGAGTGTACATACACAGTATAGTATAAGTCTGGTGATAAATCTTACTCTGCGGTGGTTCGCCGGCACACCAACTACAATTTTGCGCGAATCAAACCTCCGCGTAGAATATCTGAAACAGGAATATATAGGATTCGCATAGCAATTACGGCGACAACCACTGAGGCAAAGATAACCGATAGACTCGTTGGAGTTGACGTGGCACATACCACAACCTCCTCATGAGTCGCTGCAAAAAGCGCTCCCCCTCCAGATACTGTGGCTTCAGTTTGTAAGAGACGGGCATTCAAAAACGAGACTGTTTGTAATGTACATACAACTGTCGTGATGAGAAGTGCAGTGACTATTGCAATTAGGACTGTTGCGACGGCCAACGAGGCTAACACTACTGTGTCTACTGTACGTTTTCCGATATGCTGTGTAATGGCCCGATTTTCTGGTTTAACCGGCTCTGTATCTTTCTCGGAGTCTCTCATCTTGTGGGGTATTTGTTCGTATAACGATTCCTGGACAGTATCAAAGTCTTTCCGGGCTCAACTACAGCAGTCCAAAGCAGGAATCGCACGCAGGCATTTGCTCAAACCGATAGCGTCCGTGACCAACTTCAACTTCCAAGTTCATCATTTCGATTCCTGTTCGGTTTCCACAATTGCAGAAGCCAAATTCATCCACATGTCGCTCGTAGCTACCAGACATAATTTTGATTTTACTTTTCCACACATGTATTTTGCGGTGCGAAGGAGTCTTCTTGTGGCCGATGGACTACCCCTACCTAGTCGCCGCCGAAGAGGCGGCTCCTTGAGTAAGGGGGCTTAGCGCCTGAAATTAGCTAATGAAAGTAGTGATTCAGATAACACCTAAGCGAACACAGGTTGATTTTTGGATATGATATATCGCAAAAGCAAAAACGATAGGGCAGTCTCCGATATTGTCGGGACAGTCCTTCTCGTTGGTCTCACGGTTATCCTCGCAGCCGCAGTCGGACAGTATGCATTTGGGATTGTTGATGACCTCACTCAACCAGTTCAAGCAGGAGTCCAAATCCAAGAAAACCAACTTGATGAGCAGACATTTGAGGTTGTATTAGTTGCCTCAGACTTGTCTGGGGCTGATTCGCTCCAAGTCTCTGGGCAACAAATTAGCCCATTTAGCATGAACCAAGTTGGAGAGACTGTGATTATAACCGCACCACAGGGTGAAGTGATTACTGTTGTGGCCTCTCGCGGCTCCGAAGTGGCTTTAATTCGGACCCATACTGTAGGCCAGTAATGACAACAAGGCTATATTAATGGAAACTAAACATATCTCAATTACCCTGCGTCTCTCATCTATAAAGACCATTTGATTGACCAACTAACACATGAGCGAAGAGAACAATACCCAATTTACCAAGTCAGTATTTGAGCAAGAACCATTCACTACTGTTTGGTCACACGTACAAACTTTCGAAAGTGGACACTCCTTATGGAAGATTTCAGATGGGAGTGGACACTATGTGTGTAACGAGCTGAACGAGGGGGGTGTGAGTTTGCTTGATATCTATGGAAATGAGGTTCAGTTTGAGGATAGTTCTACGATTCAGTCATTTCCCTCGTTCCCAGATATCTCATTCGCACGAAGTGCCCACAAGAAGAGAGTCGCCACAGATTCAGTAGAAACTACTGAGAGTGACGAGTACAATTACGAAGAGTATCAGGACCTCTTAGATGCGGTCTACGCGAAATTCGCTGAAGAACAAAAAGAAAGTGCTCCTGGGGCGGGCGATTCGGGCGCTGATTCTGAGCTTGAAAGCAGCGTATCTACGGAATCTTCCACGACAGACGAAGAGACACACACAGACGGTACTTTAAAAGAGCGGCTTGAAACAGCGATTCACGCAGGAAATCAGGTACATACTCACACAAAGTCCAACCAATTTTCTCTGAAAGAGGGCCCAACACAAGATGCAGACGAACCCCACTCTGAGCGCACAGCCGAGAAGGGACAACCAGCCACATCAGAAGAGGAGGATGTTGAACCAACAGAATTGGCTGTCGAAGACGAAGTGGTCGTAAATGATGCAGAAGTAGACGTTTTAATCCCTGAAAACGATGGACTTGAGACGACAGATGAACTCATCTTTGAGGATTCAACAGAGGTCATTTTTGAAACCGATGTTGAAATAGACACCCAAAACGTGTCTGATGAGCCCATTTTCGATGAAAATGAGACTGTCTCAGTAGACGAATTCACAGATGACCCGATTGATGAGGGTAGCGAGCCCCTCTTTGATGAAGACCCGATAATCTCAGAGCCAGTACAATCAGAGGCTGAGGGCGAAGATGATTTACACAACACGGAAGAGACACATTCCGTTACCGACGTTGGGAGCGACTTCGAGAGTCCTCAACAATCGCATGTCGATGACGAGGTGGGAGATGAAGACGAGTTTGTAGTGGATGTGGTGGAGTCACCGCCCAACGAGGAGAGTGCGAATCAATCAGGTCCGGTAGAAGACGAATATTCAGACGATTTTAGCAATTTCAACACTGAGTCGACCCACGCGTCTGAATCGGAGGAGTCTGAGCCGGAAAGTGGCGTAGACGGCGTTGAAACTGATGAGGATGTGCATGCTGGAACTGAGTATTTTGTACCAGAGTCAGAGGAGCCAGTAATTGATTTCTCGCCAGAGTCCGACTATGCTGAACTTGAGGAAGAGGGTGACAGTTTCAGCCCTTCATTTGACGATGTTAGTTCCACTAGCAAAGAAGAAATCGAAGAACTCGGAGAGGATTCGACCTCATTTCAAGAGGGACTACCTGAAGATACTGCTGAGTATGAGACTGTAGATGATAGTGTTGATGAGCGCTCCTTCGAGACAGAGGAAGGAGTTGAAGTTGATTCGACTCACGAGTATCCAAGCATCACAGAGTTTGATTGGCGCACCTCTATCAATGTGTTCACTCAGCAAGTGTCCGCGGCCCGGGAAGGGGATGTGGCTGCGCAATCGAGGTTAAAGAGTGCACCCCGGCGTGCGCTTTCAGCAATCCGTTCAAATTCGAATACTACGAGTGTCGCAGTAGCTGGCGCGTATGGTTTAGTTTTCACAATCGCATGTGCCCTCACGATTCTTGCCGCGATTTTGCTACCAGCGGAGTCACAAGAATCACAGTTTTTCACAGAGCCAAGCAGATATGCTGACTTGCTGTTGGTAACAAATACCCTCACCTTATTCGGCATTGTGGCGGGGTATGCGGTTTCAAAGGCGCACCGCCCTCGAAACCAACAAATTGCCGCTCACTTTGGGACAGGTGCATTGCTGAGCGTTCCCGTTTCGCTATTAGTCTTCATCAGTGGTACGTTCCTGTTGGGTCAAACATCAGCTTTCGTCGCGTTTGAGCGGCTTTGGGTCACAATTCGAACAGAGGTCTACGAGTCACTTCCAAACGCTGCCATTCCAGTGTTTGAGGTGTACACTAACCAGGCCCCACTTGGTGTCACAATCAGCCAGATAGCTGGCTTGTCTATGCTTCTCGGTAGCGGGTTGTTTGTCGTTGTGCTCGCAGAGGTTGGATTGCGCGTCTTGACTGACGCGACCGAGATGCCGCGTACTGAGTCTACTCGTACACCATCTGATGAGGAGAGTGTGAATAGCTTTGAGACTGGTGGTACTAGCCACGCAGAAAGTGCGTACGCAGAATTTACAGACTCTGATTTATCTATCACTCATGACTTGTTTACACTGCCAGAAGAGATGGGTAAGTCACCGTTCAAGCAGTACGAAGAGCACACGAGGTACTGGGTGAAAGCCCCGTATGCGTACATATCGATTGTGTACAACAGTGAGCGAAATGACTACCGGTACGTAATTGTTGAGCCTGAGCTTGATGATATTGAGGTTGCGCTTATGGAGGAGTTCGATGAGCGACTCGGGACAGCACTTCGGTTTGAGGAAGTTGACGAGTTCGATGAGGAGCGGCAGGTTGAGCAGAAAGTTAGCCGATTAGAGCAGAAGGTGCTTCAGCTCGGGGCCGAGTACAATATTAGTTCGACTGAGGAATCTTTCCATAAGATTCTGTACTATCTTGAGAGGAATTACATCTTCTACAATAAGATTGACCCGTTCATCAACGACCCACACGTAGAGGATATTTCCTGTGATGGGGATGAGAAGTACATCTTCGTCTATCACCAAGATTACAACGACATGATGACCAACGTCAAGTTCGCTCGAGATGAGCTCCGGTCATTCATTGTTCAACTCGCACAGCGGTCTGGAGAGCACATTTCTGCTGCAGACCCTATGTGTGATGCAAGTCTTCCAGATGGGTCTCGTGCACAGCTCACGCTAGGCAGCGAAATCACAACTCACGGCTCGACGTTCACGATTCGACTGTTCAAAGACATCCCGTTCACCCCGATTGACTTGTTGAAGTACAAGACATTTGATTTGAATCAGATGTCTTACTTATGGCTGGCAATTGAGCACGACAAATCACTCATCTTTGCCGGCGGTACAGCATCTGGAAAGACAACGAGTATGAACGCAATCTCGCTGTTTATTCCGCCTAAAGCAAAAGTTGTCACGCTTGAGGACACGCGAGAAATTAATCTTCCACACGACAACTGGATTCCGGGAACAACTCGGGACAGTGTTGGAAACGCAGGTGGCGATGAAATCTCCATGTACAATCTGCTTGAAGCGGCTCTCAGACAGCGCCCAGAGTACCTTGTTGTCGGTGAGATTCGTGGAGAGGAGGCTCAGACCCTATTCCAGGCAATGAGTACAGGACACACGACCTATTCAACGATGCACGCAGACAGCGTTGAACGTGCAGTTGGCCGGCTAGAGAACCCGCCGATTAACGTTCCGCGCGCAATGGTCGACTCTCTCGATATCATGTGTATTCAGCAGCAAGTGCGGATTTTCGACCCGGAAACAAAGAAAACGCACAACGTTCGCCGTAACGTTTCTCAAACGGAAATTATCGGAATGCGCTCTGATGGGTCTTTCGTCACTCACCAAGCATACCGTCGCGATGCAGAGCGTGACGAGTTTATCGAGCAATTGGAGGACTCTCACGTGCTTGAAGACATTCGCGAAGACCAAGGATGGTCTCACGAAGACTTGGAAGCAGAATTACAAGAGAGAAAAGACGTGCTCCTGTATCTTGTTGAGAACGACATTACAGAGTTCGAAGCCGTCGCTCGAACAATTCAGGCGTACATGATTGACAGTGAGACGATTATCTCCTCAATTCGAGACGAGACATTCGACCCAGAAGCGATAACCGGAATCACTTCTGTTGAGTTTACTGAGCCAGATGTCAAGCTCACGGAGCTTCCCGGCCCAAAAGGCGATGAGGACCCAACACAAGAGCTACGAGCTCATGATGTAGATGAATAGTGAGAAAAAGGCCGAAGAAGGTCAAATTACTGTATCGAAAGCTAATCCCCACTCTGAGGTCACCCAATCCCAACGAGATAATTTTGACCGTTCCGTGCGCGGAGCAACGAGTGATTTCTCACAACAGTTTGACGCATACTCGTACAAGCTATTTGGACGGTACTTCTCGAAACGACGAGAAAAGTACGTTGAGCTTCAGCAACTCCTGGATGAATGCCAATATGGGATTAGTGCTGACCTGTATCTAGCTCGAGCAACGCTCTCTGCCATACTCGTCGGTATTATTGGTGTAGTCATCGGGCTAACATCAGTCTTCACCCTCCAGTATTTTGCCATTCTTCAGACTGTAGAGTTGCCACACATATTTCCACACTCAACAATCCCTGTGGACTCATTCGTCCGAATATACAAGTTTGAGCTGCAAGCGCTCTTCGCGATGGGTGCACTATTAGTCTCATTCTCAGCCTCTGCGTTTGGACTCTCGTACATCTGGCCAAAACTCAAAGCCGGCGGTCGACGGCGCAAAATCAATCGAACAATCCCATACGCAACGACATTCATGTTCGCTCTTTCTCGAGGGGGCATGAACTTCATTGAGATTCTTGAGAAGCTTGCAGAGAGTGAAGAGATTTACGGAGAGATATCACGAGAGGTTCGACCAATTATTATTGAAATCGAGTACTTCTCGCGAGACCTTCCACAAGCACTCTATATTGCTGGAAAGCGAACCCCGAGCGAGAAGTTCCAAGGATTCACAGAGGATTTAATCGGCGTCATAGACACGGGCTCTGACCTGACAGGGTTCCTCGAGGATAAATCCGAGCAGTTCCTTGATGAGTCTGAACAAGACCAGAAGAACTTCATTGAATTTCTTGAACTCCTCGGAGAGGTGTATGTCACTGCATTCGTTGCAGGACCCCTGTTTTTACTCATCATTACTGTAGTGATGTCGATGTTGGGCGGTACAAGCATCGTTCAATTATACGGTATTGTGTATCTCCTCTTGCCAATCATGAACGTCTTGTTCTTCTTGTTCATCGACACCATCAGCAGCTCTGAAGGAGACATTGCAAGCACACTTCCCGTGGTTGGGCGAGCACGAACATCTGAAGAGCTTGAAGTGCTGAACGAACAGGTAGAGGACGATTCGCGTGTTGAGCGGATGATTGAGGCGAAAAAGAAACGCGAGAAGAGTCAGTTCGTCCGCGAGCCTCTCAAAACAACGCTTCGAAACCCGATTTACACACTCTTAGTGACTGGTCCACTTGCTCTGTTAACGATTGGATTTGTTCTCCTAACAGGCCTTGTAGAACCGACACTTGATGCGATGTTTGAACAGCCAATATTCAATACGTTCTTCCTTGGCGTTCTACCGCTCCTCATACTGGTTATTCCGTATTCGTTATTCTATGAGGTAAACGCATACTATGAGCGAAAACTCATCGGGCGATTACCAGACGCACTGAAGCAACTCGCCTCAAACAATGCTGTCGGTATGACGCTTCCTGAAGCCCTTGAGGCTGCTGCTGAAAACACGGGTGGAAGGCTTGGTGAGGAGTTTAAACAAGTCCGGAACGACATTGAGTGGAAGCACGACATCAATGGAGCCCTCGTCGCCTTCTCTAACCGCGTTCAATCTCCAGTCCTCGCTCGGACGGTCAAACTCATCACAGAAGCCAATCAATCTACCGGAGATATTGCTGAGGTACTGGACGTTGCAGCAAAAGACGTTATCACGCGCAAGAAGCTTGAAAGAGAGCAGAAAGGTGCGATGCGAATGTATACTGCCGTCATCATTATTTCATTCTTGGTGTACCTCGGTGTCATCGCGATTCTAGATTCTTCGTTCCTTAGCGCGCTTGGAGGACTTTCTGGAGAAGAACCAACTGGAGGTGCTGACGCCGCACAACAAGTCACCGGAGAGTCCGGCGCAGGGGGCTTAGACGTGTCTGACCTTCCTGTTGAGCGCTTCAAGATGGTGTTTTTCCACTCAACCATCATTCAAGCATTGTCCTCAGGTATGTTAGCCGGTGTACTTGGTGCTGGAAGTGCAAAAGCTGGACTCAAATTCAGCACAATTCTCATCATAATCGCGACAGTAACCTTTGTTGTCCTGTGAATGCAGTCACATTCCCACCCACCGAAAACACGGTGACGCTCGTTGACTGCTCGCGCGCACGGCCCAACAGTTCACCTCAATTCGAAAGAGCGCTCTCGGGGTAAATATACGTCAAACAAATGCAAATTGTACACATAGGATAATCCACGTACATTCGAATGAGCGATACCGAGCCAATATACCCCTCCCAGATATCAACCAGAGACCGTAGTGAGATGGTCTGCCCAGCGTGCTTTACCAAAGGGCTTGAAGAGAATCCCGCTTTCAAAGGGGATTACTCAGGAACTGCTGACCTGCTCAAAGCAACGCGATGTCCGGACCCGAGCTGCTCAAATCACGGTGGGATTGAGCCTGAAGAAATACGAGAACAAGTAGACACCCAACCTATTGGTGACGTACTGTCTGTAATTACAGACCTAAACATCAGCTTGTCTGCGGTCGCCCAAGCAGCGGCAGTACTGATTGGGTTTTTATTCATCCTGAATCAGGTATTTGGTCTCGGGTTTCTCGGAGATGTTGGGCTTGGAGGACCGTCTGAAGTCGCTCTTGACGGGCATACGGTAGTAGGAGAAATAGTGACTCCTAATGGAAGTGGTCTAACAGCAACTGACGGTTTGCTACTAGAGCTATCTCCTGGTGATGAGTTTGCCAGAACTGACGAAACTGGGACGTTCGTATTCGAAAACATTGCTTCTGGTGACTATACGCTGACCGCAGAGCCCCCAGATACCGCGGAAATCGCCCCAATTCCAATTACTGTTGCTTCTGATGGGACTGTCACTTCTGAAAAGACCGGTGTCATCACAGATAATCAAGTAACAGTGACTCCAACAGACGCCTCGATTACAACGTTCGAAGCTATTAGTGGACCATCTACGCTGGACGTATCGTATGATAACCCACTCAACGTTCGCTCGAACCCTCAGGTGAGGATTGAGCCCGTTGTGACGCGTGAGACAACACAAACTCGACCAGTCTCAACTGCCTCGAGCACAGAGTTCTCTATCCCTGGAACGCCCGTCGACTCGACAATATCGCTAGATGCACAAATCTCTCGTCAAGATGTGTTCGATGAAAGTACGTGGAGCGGAACGACTGGCAGGTTCGCTGCGTTAGGAAATCTGCCCCCACGTGAGTTCAAAATCAGTGTTGAAGAAGAGTCTGGATACCCCACAAAACAAGAGTTCTATCGAGTTTCTGACGGAGACACCAGAGAGTTCACTGTTGAAGGAGGCAGAACCCGTGGAGAAGCAGAAATTGCAATCTTCGGTGGAACCGCTGAAGGAGAGCGTGTAAAAGAAGGAGTGTGGTCTGGCGTCGACCCTCGAGTGATGATTGAAGAAGAGTCTGCGCCAAGTACGTTAACTATCACTCTTGACGGTCAATTAGAAGACGAGAGCAGACAACAAACAGGAAGTGTTTCAGGTGGCGTTATTACGCCATTCATCGAGGGGACGCTTCCGGCAGTGGGGGCACAAATTACATTTGAAGGCGGAGTGCCTGAAACAACCCGAATCGGCTCAGATACGCTCGACATGGCGGGCACAGAGGGACCAAGAACCAGAGAGGTTCTCATTGCCACAGTTTCTGATACAGGAACCTACGAGATACAACCAGATGTTACTGTCCGCCAACACCCCGAATATGTAGATACAGAATATCGAATTGGTTTAGACACCTACCCAATTGTAGAAGGGATGGAGCCACAAACACACGAGCTCCAAGCAGGCGACCGAATCTACCTCAGGCAATCTGTGACTCGCAATGCGAACGTTGAGCCCGAGCCATACTCTGACAGCTCTGCTGTTCAAATAAGAGATGTATCATTTACATCTACGTCAGCTAGTCCGGGTGA
>LFFM01002730.1_pt1 | contig 11478 bp, 9 predicted proteins | sample 643131 | NCBI WGS metagenome assembly LFFM01 (sample SAMN03777445, study PRJNA286221) | soda lake metagenome | biome: soda lake; feature: Kulunda steppe; material: water; isolation source: sample Tc-Br brine of Tanatar trona crystallizer | place: Russia: Kulunda steppe | collected 2011-07
GGCCTGGGACAGATGCTCATGTGGGGAAGAGATATGGGAAACATGAGTCTAGTTATAGGTATAATAGCAATAATTGGTGCTTTTGGATTTATATCAGACAATTATATTTTCAAAAATATTGAAGACCTGGTGCTTAAACGCTGGGGATATAAAGGAGAGTGAGAAATTATGTTAAACCTGTCTAAAAAAATAATTATACCTGTGATTATAATCATAGTGAGCTTAATTATTGGAGGCTTAACTTTTGGTTCTTCTGCTGAAGATGAAACAGAATTTACAAGAAATAAATTAGTTATAGGATATTTCCCCAATTTAACTCATGCACCTGCTATGATTGGACTAGAGCAAAATTTTTATGAAGAAATATTAGAAGGTATAGAAGTTGAGACTCAAACCTTCCCTGACGGATCATTGTTCATGGATGCTCTTACCACTGGTGCAGTTGATATCGGTTTTGTTGGCCCCGGACCTGCTTTAAACCGATATGTCGAAGGAGCAAAAATTGTTAATATAGCCGGAGCTAGCAATGCTGGTAATGTAATGGTAGCTGCTCCAGGAGTAGATATCAATTCCCCGGAAGACCTGGCAGATAAAGTTGTTGCTACTCCTGCTTTGGGATGTACTCATGATTTGCAATTAAGAAAACTAATTGATCAAACTGAATTAACTACAACTCGTCGGGGAGGTAGTATTGATCATAGAACTCAAGCACCTGCTAATGTAGCAGGCCTTTTCAGAAGAGGACAAATGGATGCAGCGATAGTCTCTGAACCCTGGGCTTCTCGAATAGAAAAAGAAGGAGAAGGTCAGGTAGTAAAAGAATGGAATGAAATTCCCTGGGAAGGAAAATTACCTGCAACAATAACTGTTACAACGGAAGAAATATATAATAAAGAAAAAGAGGTTATAGATAAGTTTATTTCTGCTCATCAAAAATCTGTAGATTTTCTCAATGAAAATCCGGATAAATCTGCTGAAATTATACAACAGCACATAAAAGGTATTACTCAAAAGGAATTAGCTCTTCCTGTTATCAAATCTTCACTGGAAAGAACTGTTTTTACAACAGATTTAGATAAGACCAGTGTGTGGGAAATGGCTGAGGTATCCAAAGATTATGGCTTTGTTAGTTCTGCTAATCTTGAAGGTTTTTTTCAGCTAAATTCTCTGGAGTAGATTATTATGATTATTACTAATCCAAACAAATTAATAGGTAATACACCTCTATATAAACTAAAAAAACTAATTCCTGCTTATTTGCCAGATTTTCTTATTAAACTGGAGTACTTTAATCCAGGTGGCAGTGTCAAAGATCGGCCTGCTGAAAATATGATTTTAACAGCTGAAAATAATGGAAATCTTCCTAAAGGAGGAGGCGGCTTAATAATTGAAGCGACCAGTGGCAATACCGGAGTAGGATTAGCCAGGGCTGCCTCAGTTAGAGGCCATGAGTGCCTGCTGGTTTTACCGGAAAGTACCAGTGAAGAAAAAAGAAAACTCATGCAGGCCTTTGGGGCTAAATTGGAACTCACTCCGGCTGCCAAAGGAATGAGAGGAGCTTATCAACGCTCTCAGGCTTTGGCTGAAGAAAACCCGAAATGCTTTAGGCCTGACCAGTTTACCAACCCTGCCAATCCTGAATCTCATCGCCGGTCCACTGGCAAAGAAATAATAACAGCAACCAGAGGAAATTTTCAAGCTCTGGTTGCTTCTACTGGCACCGGAGGAACCATTACTGGCACAGGAGAATATCTGCGAAAAATTAAACCAGATATTGATATTTACACCTTCGAATCGGAAAATTCTCCCTTTTTAAGCCAAGGAAAATCAGGCTGTCATAACATCCCAGGAACCGGACCTGGTTTTGTGCCTGATATTTTAAACCAGGATATATATGATGAAATAATTCTGGTAAATGAAGCTGAAGTTTATGATGTTAAGGAACAGCTGGCTTTACAGGAAGGCCTGCTGCTTGGTCCCTCCTCTGCAGCAGGTATAGTGACTGCCCTGCAAATCGCTAATCGTTATAAGGAAAAGGACAGAATTGTTATAATAGCTCCTGATGGTGGCGAGAGGTATTTTAGCGAAACTATCAGTCAATAGTATTAGAAATCCAGTTCTCCACCCTGGGCAGCTTTAATAAATTCAGAACAGTGAGCATCTTCACCCAGTAAAGTTCGTGCTGTTTTAAGCAAAGCCATGATTCTTTCATCCAGGGGGTCTATTATGGCACTATCTAGCCCTCGACCCATTGCCAGCACTAGAAAAGTTCGGTTTATCATCTTTCTTTTCGGCATACCATGGGATATATTGCTTAAACCACAGGTTATATGAACCCCTTCACAGGATTGAGATATCTCATCGATGGCCGCCAAAATTTGATTGCCAACCTGTTGGTCTGTTCCAATGGGTTGAATTATGGGGTCAACAAAAATATCTTCTATATCAAGGCCAGCTTCAGTCAACCTCTCAACTAATTTAACACCAACTCTTACTCTATCCTCTGTTCCCTGAGGCATTCCCCCATCATCCATAACCAGGGCAATAACTCTGGCCTCAAACTCCTTAAGAATTTGCAGGGTTTCGTTAAATCTTTCTTCTTCAGCAGTAATAGAGTTTACTAATGCTTGACCATCATGAGCTTCTAGACCTCGACGTAAAGCTTTGGGATTGGGTGAATCTATACATAATGGTACATCTACAACTTCCTGGACAGTATTTACCAGCCATTCCATTGCTGCTGGTTCATCTTCCAGTAAAGTTCCACAATTAACATCAATATAGTCAGCTCCAGCTTCTTCCTGTTTTTGGGCCAGGTCTTGAATAAACTCTACATCTCTTTCCTTTACCGCCGGTTCAACTTCATCTCTACTGGTATTAATCAACTCACCAATGACAATCAAGATTATCTCCCTCCTTATCTAAGATATTTTAAATGAATAGAGCTATTTATATTATAAAAAGGCGAAAAGTATAATCAAATACTGCACATCAAATAAATTGGGTAGTCAGAGCTAGGTCTGACTACCCAAGATATATATTAGTTTGCTAAATCCTGAATAACTCTTACAGCTTCGTTAGCATTTTCAGCATAACCATCGGCGTCAATTTTATCAGCCCAACGCTCTGTTACAGGACCACCACCTACAACTACTTTAAATCTATCACGGAGATTTTCTTCTTCCAGGGTCTTAATCAGATCTTCATTTGCCCCCATGGTGGTAGTCAAAAGAGCGCTAGTTCCTATCACATCAGCATCTACTTCTTTTGCCTTTTCTATAAATTCATTCGTTGGCACATCAGTACCCAGGTCATGAACTTTTATACCATTTGCTTCCAGAATAGAAGCAACAATTCCCTTGCCAATATCATGGACATCACCTTCAACTGTACCTAAGACAATTTCAATATCTTCAGCCGTTTCTTCTCCAGCAGCGGCTGCCGCCTCTTTAAGTATTCCTGATGCCTCTTTCATAGCTTCCGCACATCCCATCAACTGCGGCAAAAACAATTCTCCTCGATCAAATAGCCGGCCAACTTCTACTATTCCACTGGTAAACCCTTCTTCTATCATTTCCAGGGGAGGAATATCTTCCTCTAACGCCTGGTTGGCCAGCTTTTTTGCTTCTTCCACATCAGCATCAACAACTGAGCGGGCTGCTTGTTCAAAAAGTTCACTACTCATATAATCTACCTCCTGACTTTTCAGCCCTAGATTTTATTGGTTAAACTTTAAGTGTATTTCGTCAGCATTTAATTTAAACTGATCCTAGCAATCCAAAAGAAATCTTTTTTCACCCTCTAGTTATTTCAATTTCACAATTTAAGAGATATTAATTTAACTAGTTTTATCTTTAAAGTTTTCCACGGAATTTATCTTTATATCTAATAGCTCAGCAATATTCATCTTAGCTTCCATACCTTTAGGCTCTCCAGCCGCTGGCTGCACTCTTCCAATACCGTATTCTTTTCTCACTTCATCCATAATAACAGGGTCAGACATATCGGCAATATCTACATCTAGTTTGTCAGCGACATATTCTTTAGCTTCTTCTATACGCATGCCTTCAGACATTTGCAAACGCGCTACCAGGTCTCCGGTAGTGCGAACTCCTCCCATGCCCGAAGCCAATGCGTGGCTGATGACCATACCATTAGGGTCACCAACACCTACCTACAAACCATCCTGCTTACCAATCTCTGCCAGGGCCACTGATGCCCGGCAAAGCGAATCAGCAGGAGGGGTTTCAACTATCGGAACACCACCAACACCCATACCCACATTAGCATGGACTGGGATATCAGCCTCTTCAGCACAGGCTTTCATCATAGCAACAGTCCGCCCTATATTCCAGGGAATAGATTCACTACTATTGATATTTACAACAGGACCAAAGACATCAACACCTGCTTTTTCAGCCATTTTAACCTGCTCATGAGGATATAAGCCAGCTAAATTTGTTCCCTCATACTCTAAATCTCCATGCATGCCTAAAACAAATTCATTAGACATACCCATTTCGATACTTATATCTGGATATTTCTCCTTTAATTTCTCAGTAGCTCTTAAGGCTGCTAAAAAGTCCGGTTCACCGGCAGAGCCTGTGGTGTCAAAGTTGATACCATCTGCTCCGGCTTCATACATCTTGCTGCTTACAAATACCATATCCTTAATTCCATGCTCAATCATGCCTTCATAGGCTTTTTGTGCTTCATCTATTTTCCCTTTAGGCAATAATTCAGCTGGATTGGGGAATTCTCCATCCGGCTGACTATAAAGGGATAAATTAGGCATTGCACCATAATATAACGGTAATATTGTGCTTAAGAGAGCCTGCTCCATCTCAATCTGTTCTTCAGCAATTATTGGTTTAACCGGTTTAAAACTATAATCAACATGGGCTAATTCAGCCGTATCAGAGCAAAACACTCTTTCATAGATCTGTAAATCAGGAATTCGGCCAATAGAAATTACTAATCTTTTTAATTTCACCGACCCCTCATCAAAGGTCAGTACCACTTCATTGCCTGGTTCAACACTGACAAATTTACTGGGCCTTGTATATAAATCGGTCAAGTAATCAATTTCTTCTTGTGGCAGAGTATCAATTTTAGCTCTATCTACTGCATCTTCTACTCCGCGAACTATATCTTCTCTAATTTCATCCTCTGACATTTCAATTTTCATGCCGTCGCCCATTCGAGTTTGAACCATTTTGTCACTCCTTTCTTATATCCTATCTGCTACTTTTAGTTTTTCTCTTCGGACTCAAAAAAACTAAGTTAAGATACCAACAACTGCAAATTCAAGTTTAAAGTTAACTAATGAAGTTTATCATCACCCCCCTAAATTAATTTGCAATTTCTCATCAACAAATAAATGTGAATATATAAACAAGCAAAAACCGCTCTTACTCTGGTTTAACAACCAGGCAAGAACGGCTAAAAAAGAGATTCAACTGGACTATATATTTCATATAATCTCTCCCGAAATCATTCATAATAATTTAACAGAACTAATTTCAGGAACAACGAAACTACTTTTTTTATGTTAGTGTTTTTTAAATTATCATATAATTTAATCTTTGTCAATTTTCAGTCAAGGGATCTCCTCGTCCTTCACAAATAATTCTAGTGATAACCAGTTCATCAAAGTTTTCTTGTTCTTGACTACAATCAATTTTATAAGATTCAATCTCAGCTTTAGCAAATTTGTTTTGCAAAATTTCCCGGCCTCTTTTTGCTGCCATTTTTTTAGCTTTTGAGTAGGAAGAAAACTCTTCTGGTCCGTTACTATGAAAAATAACGTAATCTCCCTCAACCTTTTTTACTAGAATTTCTTCTCGATAAAACATCTGAGCAGCGGCAGCGCCGATGGCATTAGCCACCTCAAAATTACCTGGAATAATCGTTTCCCCAGAGAAAAATTCTTGCAACTGTTGTAAGAAAGCTTCAGCTGGAGCACCTAAAGCTACTATGGGATTAGCAAAATTAAAATCCAAATTAAATTGATTATATTCTTGAAATGATACTCTTAGTAATTTATTTTGCTCTTCTTTATTCAGATTAGTATTAGCTTTTTGCAGAACATGCCGTCCTATTTCTAAAGCAATTTTTTCTTTCACTTTTTTGATTAAAAAGTCTTCAGATATTGCTTTTTGATTATGCCCTCTCGAAGTTGATACATCAAGTCTAATTCTATCCTTTAATATCAAAAATCCAAGTTTAGCTACATCAGATTGCCATAAATTTAATTTTCCCAAAGCATGCAGTACATCAGTTGGAGTTAAGCCCGTTCTCTTGACAATATCCAATCTTTCCAAGCGGTCAGAACGCAAGAATTTCAGGTCAATTAAGTCTAATTCTTCTTTTAAAAGAGCCAATGATTTTGGACCGGTTTTTAACAGATTTATGATTTGCTGCTCTCTTCTGCTATAAGATATACTGGTTTTATCTTTTGCTAGTAGTAAAAATTGAGTATAAGTAAATTCTAGCATCTCTTCTTTAACTCTTTTTAATTCTGAAACAAGGTTTTGATGCTCTTCAGCTGCTTTAGCCAGGGGAATAATTCTCCGAGGGCCAATCTTAAGTTCACCTTTTTTAGTCAGATTGATTTCACTATCTCCACCAATACCAGCAGTTCTCAAATCTAGGGAGGCAATACTAGTCTGCCATTTTCCAACTTTAGCACCCTCAACCGATAAATTTGGTCGTCCATCTTCTAAAATTGCAATATCAGTAGTTGTACCTCCCATATCTACGATAATTGCATCTTTTACCTCTGTTAGATATTTAGCTCCCGTCACACTGGCAGCCGGACCAGACATAATCGTTTCTATTGGTCGCAATAAGACTTCCTCTTCTGGTGCTAAACTGCCATCTCCCTTTACTATCATTAGAGGAACATCAATATTCATAGTGCTTAAAACGTTTTTTACCCCTTTAGTAAGATCTGTTATTAAAGGAATAAGTCCTGCATTAAGGGTAACTGTAGTAGCTCTCTTGATTAAATTTAACTTATGGGAAAGAGTCTGGCCACAAAGTACGGGAACATTTAGTTTTTGTTGCAATATCTCCTTCGCTTTCAACTCATGAGCAGGATTTTTAACACTCATATAACCCGAAATCCCCACACTATCAACTTTTGTCTGCCATTCTCTTGCTATTTTCTCTAATTTAGCCTCATCCAAACTCTGTTGTTCTCTCCCTTTAATATCAAAACGACCGGCAACAGCTCTTATTCTATCGGTGGGAATATCACTAGTAAATTCAAATTTATGCAAATATTTTTTTTCATAACCTAACAAAATCAGCCCTGTTCTCGCTCCCCGACCCTCAACAATGGCATTAGTGGCCAGAGTTGTTGAAAGAGCTACATACTCTATCTCTGATAACAAAGCTAAATCTAAACCCTCGAGCACTTTTCTGATACAACTTACTAAATTATTAGGAGTTGTTAACACTTTATTTTTATCTAATACTTTCTGTTTTTCATAGGCTAAAACAACAGCGTCAGTATAGGTGCCCCCTGTATCAATTCCTAATATTTTTCTCATCATTCCACCTCAGCTTAAAATTGCGTAATGAAAAAAATCTATTATAAATCCCCTTCATTCATCAATTCCACAAATTTATCTGCTAACTTAGGGTCAAATTGACTGCCGGCACAGGCCTTTATCTCTTCTAAAGCCTCTTCTTGAGTCTTAGCTTCTTGATATGGGCGGCCATTGGTCATCACATCATAGGCATCAATAATAGCAATAATCCTGCTAAGCAACGGTATTTCATCTTTTTCCAGGCCCTGGGGATAACCGCTGCCATCCCATTTTTCATGATGGGATAGTATATGTTCTGCTACCTGAGCAAATTCTTTTGTGGCCAGGGCAATTCTATAACCCCGTTCAGGGTGTTCCTGAATAATTTCCCATTCTTCTTCGTTTAACTTAGTGGGCTTATTCAATATTTCTTCAGGTATAACTACCTTGCCAACATCATGGAGAGAAGCCAGCAAAATCAAATTGTTCAGCTCTTTTTTATCTAATTTTAATTTACTACCTAGATCTAGAGCCATTTTTGTCATTCTGATAGTATGCTCTTCCGTTTCAGCAGTTTTTGTTCCCAGAGTATTTAACAGGCCCTTTACTACTCTATTTTTTGTGCTCCGACTAGATATAAGCTTATCTTTTTGCATATTGCTATCAGCCTGATCAAAAACATCATAAATATCCTGCTCAGAAGATTTTTTACTGCTCATTCCTATCCCCAGGGATATTGGCAGTTCATCCTGGAAAGACTTAGAGCACTGATCTTCTATTCTTTGGCAAATCTCGCCTGCTTTCTTCTCCTCTGTCTCTGGCAAAATCAGGCCAAATTCATCACCACCAATTCTAGCTACAATATCTTCACTGCGGACTACTTCTTTAATTATATTTCCAGCTTTTTTCAACATTTCATCGCCTTTTTCATGGCCATAACTATCATTGATAATTTTGAGGCCATTAATATCAGCCATTATAATAGTAAGGGGTAATTGCCTCTCCGTGTCCAACCTCTCCATTTCCGTTTCAAAAAAACGACGATTATATAGCCCCGTTAAATGATCATGAAAAAAGGCATATTGCAATTTTTCTTTTTGTGCTTTATGTTCTCTAATGTCTCTAGCCACACATAAAAGACATTTATTATTAGCCAGACGGGTAAGTTGAGCATTAATTTCCACTACAATATTTTCTTCAGCAAAGGATTTAATTTCTGTTTCAAATTTAGCCTCTCCTTTATTGCTGATTTCTTTTTTCATTTCTTTCAAATCTACTTGAGAAAAAAATCGTTGTACTATCTCTGAAGTTTGCATAGTTAAAATTTGTTCCCGGGAAGCCTGCATAATTTCTGCCATTTTATCATTTATCTCAATAAATTTTAAAGGTACTCCTTTTTGCTGTTGGTACTGCAATATAAAAACAGCATCATTTATGTTATTAAAAATAAGTGAGTATTTGTTTTTTAGTGTTTTTAATTCTTTCCAGGCCTGACGGATTTGCAGCATATTATTAATTTTGTTTTGCAGCATTTTTTTAGCTACTGGCATAATAGCTACATCATCAAACAAAGTTCCTAAATTTTTATAAACCCAGGGATCATTCTTTTCCCCCAATAATAATATAGGAATAAAATACTGGATGGAGCTTTTTAATTGCTTAAATATTTGGTTATATTCAGTGAGATAACTCTGATCTGTGATTATTAAATCCAATTTTCTTAGCCAATTAGTTTCTTCATCATCACTTCGAAATAATTGAGAAAATAATTTTTCTCGCTTTTGTTTGCTCGCCATATTTTCACATAGATCAATCTCTTTTTTCTCATCGAGAAAATTTATTAGTAATTTTAAATTCTGTTTGTTTTTAACCAGCAATAAAGTATTATATCTACAATCATTGCTTTCCTGTTTAGCAATATCTTGCACTAGGGTCAAAATGATCCCCCCTTTACTTAAACCATTAATTAATTTATTAATCTATAAAATCCGGGTTTCCAGTCAAAATTCCTCTAAGCTTTTCATAAGGCTCGCCTACTTTTATGCCTTTATTGGTGATTTTGAATTCCCTTAAGCGGTTTTCAAAACCACTGGTACGTTTCTTCAGAACCCCTATAGCCTTTTTTAATTGACCGTTGATCTCTAAATAACGGAGCAGGATAACATTATCTGCTAAAAAACTGATTTTATCATCTGTAATCTGCAAATCCCCTGTAATATTAGGGATTTCATTGGTCATTATCAAAGCTATATCATTTTGAGTTAAATAGTTGCGAAGTTTATGCAAGAACTTAATTATATCGGTTTTGTTAAGGTTATTATCAGAATAAAAAGTTATAAAGCTGGTTATGCTATCGATCATAACCATAGTGATCTCATTATTAATTTTATTGCTTTCAATCTTTTCTTTTATCTGATGCATAAAGATTTCTGGCGTTAAGTCTAGCTGTTCATAAGAGTAAATTTGCAGCCTATCATCGTTCAACATATTATCCATAGGAATATTGATAGACTTTGCTCTGCTGATCAAAGTATTCTTGTTCTCTTCAAAAAGATAAATCAACGATTTTTTCTGCTGACGGGCCGCTTCTTTGATAAAGGTTAGCCCTAACGAGGTCTTACCACAGCCTGTGGGGCCTGTAATAATCGTGTTTACTCCCCTCTCGATTCCTCCATGAAGCAAGCTATCAATCTCCTTAATGCCTGAAGATACCTGCTCAACATTCAGCTCTGCCGGCGCCTTTGTCCGTTCATTTAATTTGATTATAGGGTAGACAGAAAAACCTTTTTCAGAAAGGCGATAAGCATGTTTTCCTTTGCGAAAACCAGAGGCTCTATTTTTACTTATTCTTATTTTGCGACTATCATCCTGTTGGGAAAGGTTTATAACCCCATCACAGAGGAATTGCAAATCATCATCAGGCAAACTGCCAACTTCGGAAACTAGAAGGGGAGTTACTTCATAGTCAGACAACAGTTTTAGCAAAGACTGGATCATTTTGCGAAACTGATAATCATCTGGAGCTAAGAATCTCAATTGATTTATGCCATCTAAAAAAACTCTCTTAGGTCGCAACTCTTTTATCCGCTGAGTTATTTTAGCAAACAAAGGAGCCTGTTCCACCTGGTTACTGGGGAAAATATTATAGTCTTCTGACTTATCAATAAAATTGCTAGAAGGGCTTAAATCTAAAAAATTTACTTCTTGCAGGTCATAACCACGCCGCAAAGCATTTCTCTTGATCTTATCTGCCGGTTCTGATAGGGTTATCAACAAAACACCTTCTCCTTGCTCTACTCCTTGACATAAAAAATGAAGACCCAAGGTTGTTTTGCCACTACCAGCCCCACCTCTTACTAAATAAGCATCTTTTTTTGTAAAACCACCATGCAAAATTGTGTCCAATCCCTCTATGCCTGTGGCAATTTTCTTTTGCTTTGACATTTATTAGCCTCCTCAAGCTCGCCTTCCTTAAATTGCAGAATATTATTTTGTTATAATTTTCTAAAATTTTTGTTTTATATTTTTCATAATGACAATCAGCAATGATAAAGCCACTAATTATCTTTTCTGTTTTCTAATTATAACACTTCAAGAAGTGATTGTCTAAATTGCGCAAATAAGAACGAAAATGGCAATTAATAACTTAAACTTTTAATAATTGTTTATAAGTAATTTATAGAAAAACAGCTGACAACTGAACTGCCGTCCAACAGCCAGTGCCAACTGTTTCTATTCTTTAATTATCTTTTGTTTCAGAACTTTAATTTTAGAGTTTACAGTTTAAATTTATCTGCTTGCTCTGCTAATTTCTGCGCCATCTCCGCTAGCTCCTGGGAAGCAGCGACTATCTCTTCAGTGGAAGCGGTCTGTTCTTCGCTAGAAGCGGAAACTTCCTCAGCATTGCTGGAAGATTGCTCGCTGACAGCGGCGATTTCTTTCA
>LFFM01002731.1_pt1 | contig 11477 bp, 9 predicted proteins | sample 643131 | NCBI WGS metagenome assembly LFFM01 (sample SAMN03777445, study PRJNA286221) | soda lake metagenome | biome: soda lake; feature: Kulunda steppe; material: water; isolation source: sample Tc-Br brine of Tanatar trona crystallizer | place: Russia: Kulunda steppe | collected 2011-07
CCGCCGGAGACGCCGACCGACGTCCGGGAGTCACTCTCGTCGGCGATCCAGGAGTCCGTCGGTTCGGACGACCTCCGGGAGTGGGCCGAGCGGACGGCCGTCGACCTCGGGTACGGCGACCTCGAGGACGCCGCCGACGTCCTCGAGACGGCCACGGAGGTGTACGACCGCCTCGAGGCGATCGGAGCGAGCCACGACGACGCGGGTGATCACGATCACGACGCGGGGGATCACGATCACGATGCGGGGGATCACGATCACGACGCGGGCCACCAGGACCACGACGGCGGTGGGTAGGAGATCACCGCCGTCGGTCGGGGCGCACGTTCGAGCCTGCCGCCGATCGACGGCTCCGGGGAGAAGGGGAGCTAGACGACGGCGTCCGGAGGTGGGTTCGGGCGACGACCGACCGCTCACCGTCCGGACGAGACGCGCCGGTAGCTCCGCTTTGCGACGTCCCAGACGGGGTAGAGCCCACGGTAGACCGGCGTCGGCGCGTTCCGTGCGCCGGCCTGGAGCAGCCGGTGGCCCAGCGGCCGGCCGGCCGCGCCGACGAGGCCCCCGAGATCGACCGACTCGAGCCACTCGAAAAACGCCCGTTCGGGCGCCGAACGGGGCTCGGTCTCCCGGACCCGCTCGCGGATGTCCGCCCACATGAGCCGCTCGTCCTCCCCGAGGATCCACGAGCCGTCCTCGAACGCCTCCCTGACGATCCGGTAGTCGGCGTCCTCGAAGCGGTAGCCGTGATCGTTCGGATCCAGCCCCGCGAGCCGGAGGCCGATCGACGTCCGGTAACACTTTTCACACTCGCTGCAGTTGCCGTCCAGCCGGACGTTACACGTCTGAAGGGCGAGCCCGGGGGCATCGGTCCGAACGTAGTCGGCGATGAGATCGAGACGCTCCTGGCGCGTGAGATCGTACACCTCGTGGCGGCAGTCGGTCCCGGTCCACCGGACCCGCTCGTCGATCTCCGGACGGGAGCCCCACTCGAGGTCGACGCCCTCCCAGTGGGTCGCCGCGATCGAGAGCTCGCCCATCCCGCGGGCGTACGCCAGCGGAGCACAGAGCCCGAGCAGCCCGAGCCCGTGGCCGACGGAGCTGTACCAGCCGCCGTCGACGTGCCGGGAGAAGTGTGCGAGCAACATCGGGTGATCGAGGGCCTCGAGGGGGTTGGCCGCGACGAACGCCGCCTCGAGTCCGCGTTCTGCGGCGAACGCCGAGACCCGCTCTCTGAGCGTCGCCCACTTCCCGTCGTCGGCCGGTTCGGGGCCGATCGTCCAGCCGCGGACGGCGATCGGGGTCGGCGCGGCTTCTCGACGGCGGACGTAGGCCGCCGTCGAGTCGACGCCCCCGGTGAAAAGCAGGCCGTGGCCCGACCGGTCTTCGGGCTCGGCCCCGACGGTGCGTCTCGCGTAGAGCTCCCCGCCCTCGATGAACTCCGGGTACATCCCCCGCAGCGTCGCCTCGACGTCCGCCAGCGCGTGGGCGAACCGGGCGTCGACCTCATCGACGTAGACGTCCGCCCCGCGGGTCCAGGCGACCGGACAGAGCTGGGCGAGCGCCGGGATCGCGAGGATTCCCTCGGGGACGTCCTCGATCGATACGTCGTACTCGGCCCGAAACGGCTCACCGGAAAAAAAGCGCCGCAGCTCCCGGGAGGGTTCGATCGCACACTCGAGGGTAGTTCCGTTCGCGTCGACGGCGTCGAGACGGATCGATGGGTTCGTCGGCATGTCGTGGGGACGGCCGGCGGTCGTAGCCGCCGGCCTCCGTCGAGCGGATCACGGTTACACACAAAAAGGGTCGGAATCGTTGATCGGTCCCGCGGACGGTAGGTGTCACGATCCGCCGGTGGGGCTCCGACCACCCGGAGCTCCCCACCGGCCTTCGGGGCGTGTAGCGATCGCTTTCGGCCGGTTACGGGAGCCATAACAAACCCCTGGCGCCGGAACCCCGAGAGCGAATGGATTCGGACGGATCGGCCATCGGTAGACGGCTGGACGGTGTGGTTCGATGAGCCGGCCGGCGCTGAACGTCCTGCTCGCGATCGGGTTTCTGGGCGTCGCCGGCGCGGTCGCGGTCGCGAGCGGCGCGCCGCCGACGGGCTACGAGCCGTCGATCTACGAGGGGACGCCGACGCTGTTCTGGCTCGGCATCGGCGTCGCGTTCGCGGTCGCCCTCCCGACCGCGCTGGTCTGCCGGGGACGCCGGCAGGGGCTCGGAATCGCGCTCGGTTCGAGCGCCGCCGTGGCCGTCGTGGCCCTCCCGGCGATCCGTGGCTACCGGTTTTCGGGTATGGGCGACGCGTTGACCCACCTCGGCTGGACCCGGGACTTCCTCGGGGCCGAGATGTTTCCCCACGAGCTGTTCTATCCGGGGCTGCACAGCTTCGCGGCGATCCTGAGCCGCGTCGGCGGCATCGGCCCCGAGCGAGCGTTGCTGTTCGGCGTCGTCTTCCTGTTCGTTCCCTTCGTCCTCTTCGTTCCGCTGGCCGTCCGGGCGCTCGGCGGCGGTCCGAGCGCGGTCGGCCTCGGAGCGATCGTCTCCTGGTTCGTACTCCCGATCAACAACGTGGCGACGCACACGGGCGTCCACACGAACTCCAACGCACTGTTTTACGTTCCCGTCGTGCTGTTCGCGATCCTCGCGTACCTCCGCCGTCGGGACGACCGGGAGCGGCTGTTCGGTCTCTCGCCGTTCGGACTCCTCGTCGTCGCGAGCGGGATCGGGCTCTTGCTGGTCCACCCCCAGCAGATGATAAACGTCGTCGTCGTGCTGGCGTCGATCTCGCTCGTCCAGCTTCTCGCCCGCTGGCGCCTCGAGGACGGTCCGTTCCTCGAGCATCCCACGGCGTACGCCCACACCGCCGTCCTCGGGGGAGTGTTTCTGGTCTGGTCCGTCGCCAACGAGCGATTCCGCCAGGCGGCCTCCGGGCTCGTCTACGGCATCCTGACCTACGACGTCGGCGCCAGCGGCGAGGTCGAACAGCGGGAAACCTCCCTGGCGGAGATCGGTGGTAGCCTCCCGGAGCTGTTCGGGAAACTGTTCCTGGTCAGCGCGCTCGTCGGGCTCGCCGTCGGCCTGTTCGTCCTGCTCACCTGGCTCGGCGTCACCGACGTCGACCGGGAGCGGAAGGCACTCGTCACCTATCTGGGCGTCGCCTTGGTGCCCCTCGGGGCGATCTTTCTCGTCTACTTCGTCGGCACCCCGACGATGGCGTTCCGCCAGGTCGGATTCATCTACGTCCTGCTGACCGTCCTCGCGGGGCTGGCGCTGGCCCACGGCCGCGGCTGGCTCGCCGGCGGCATCTCGACGCCCGGCGCGGACACCGTCGTGAGCCTCGTGCTGGCCGGCTGTCTCGTCCTCGCGCTCGCGACGGTGTTCGCCTCGCCGTTTATCTACACGCCGTCCCAGCACGTCACCGACCAGAAGGTAAGCGGCTACGAGTCGTCGTTCGAACACGGCGGCGACCGCCTGTACGCCGGCTTCGGCTTCGGCGTCGCCCGGTACGCCGACGGCATCCACGGCGTCGAATCCCCCGACCGCGAGCGCTACGAGCAGCTCTCCGACGGCGTCGTCGATCCGGAGGCGTTCGAGAACGGCAACTACAGCGGCGCCTACGAGGGCTTCGACTACTACTTCGTCTCGACGTCGTACGACGAGAGCCGGGAGTTCGACGTCTACGGCGAACTCCACCACACCGAACGGGGCCTCTCCGGGATCGACGCCGAGCCGAACGCGGACCGGGTCGTCTCGAACGAGGAGTTCCGGATGTACGCCGTCGACGGGGTGGACTGATCGCGTCGTCTGGAGAGACCGACCTCACGCACGTCGTCGGGACGAACCGATCGCATCGTCGGGACGGAGGGTCGATCAGATCGCGTCACGAACGCGCTCGAGCACCGAGAGGGTACCGTCGGCGTGGGAGTCCGCCAGGACCTCGTCGGCGGCCTCCCGGGCCGGCGCGTCGGCGTTCGCGACCGCGAAGCTCCGGCCGACGGCCTCGAACGTCGAGACGTCGTTCTCCGAGTCACCGACGGCGACGGCCCGTTCGAGGTCGACGTCGAGAGCCGCCGCGAGCCGCCTGACACCCCGACCTTTGGTCACCGACGGCTCCTTGACGTGGTAGGCGTAGCCGGTGTCGACGAGCTCCAGCCCGCGTTCGGCGGCGAGTTCGCGGAGTGGACCTTCCGGCTGGCCCCGCTCGACTGCGATTTCGGTCTCCCGCCAGCGGTTGACGGTGTCGGCACCCTCCCAGCCAAGGGAGTAACCCGCGGCCTCGTAAGCCTCCGCGACGGCCCGGGCGGCCCCGGCCTCGCCGGTCACGTGAACGGTCTCGCCGGTGTAAACGATGCCGCCGTTCTCGGCGACGACGCGTTCGGGAATCCCGAGGAAGTGACAGAGCGCGACCGGATACGGGAACGCCTTCCCCGTCGCGAGGAGGACGGGAGCCGTCCACGCGCGGAGCGGATCGAAGATCCGGGGATCGATCCCCCAGCCGTCGGGACGGGTGAGGGTGCCGTCGATGTCGAGGACGAGCGGCGGAGTCATATCCTCCGATCGGGGCGGGCCCGTCCTAACGGTTCCGGAGCCGGATGGGTCCGGACGGACCTGAAGTCGGATGGAGCCGAACAACCGACGACGGGTGCCGTACGAACGGCTCCACTGCCGGCTACGAGGGCCGGACGTGACCTCGACGACGGACTCCGAGACCGGACGTGACCCCGAGGACGTCGCTCAGAGCCGGTCGACGATCGTCTCCTCGTCGACGACGAGGTTGTACGCCTCCTCGTCGTCGTTCCAGAGGACGAGCACGCGTTCGAACGAGAGGAGGTCGCCGTAGCCGGCGGTCCGGAGCGCCCGGTTGAGCGCCGTCTCCTTCGTCAGGACGGCGTAGTGGTCGACCGACTGGCTCCCGTCCGCGATCAGGTAGAGCGGGTTCGCGTCGCCCTCGCTCAGCGAGTGGCTGAACTTCGCGGCCAGCAGGTCGATCCGGCCGGTGACGTGTCGGTCCATCTCGGCCATCCTCGCCCAGCGATCCGGGTCGGGCGCGAGGTCGATCCGGCGGCGGCCGTCGAGACGCAGTATCGAGTAGGAAAACTGGACGTCGACGTTGACGAACTCGCCGTCGCCGGCCCGATCGAGCCGACGCTGGAACGCCGGCGTCTCGAGGTCCGGACGGACGTCGAACGACCAGCCCCGGTCGGTGGGTCGCTCGCCCGGCCAGAGGCGCACTGCCGGGCTGTAGGGGGTAACCCGCGGCTCCTCTAGGGGTTGGTCTCCTGCCGGCTCGATCCGCTCGTCCTCGACGGCCCGCTCTAGGGCACGCAGGCCGACGCTGGTGTGTCTGTCCGCGGGTGCCAGCGCGAGCAACGAACCGTCGAGCGCGAGCGCCCCCAGATACCGCCGGAGGACCGCCTCGGGGTCGTCGAGTTCGTCGAGGACGTTACACGCGAGCACGAGGTCGGCTCCCTCCTCGGCGGAGCCGAACGCGTCGGCCGGCTCGAACGACTCAGCCGTGGTCCGGTGGATCGTCGGGTGGACGTTCCGACCCGCTCCGGAGAGAAGCGTCTCGAGGACGTCCGCCGCCGCACTCGGCTCGACGGCGTGGTACTCGACGAGCGCGTCCGCGGGCAACGCGTCGAACAGCCCGAGCGCGGGGCCGCCGACCCCCGCGCCGACGTCGAGCACGCGGAGCCGTCGACCGAGCAACCCCCCCTCGGCGAGCTCCGAGAGGGCGTACTGGACCGCCGCGTAGTACCCCGGGAGGTGGTAGATCGCGTAGCCGGCCGCGACGTCGGGATCGTAGACGACCGGCTCGCGTTCGAGATACCGCCGTTTCAGCCGCCGGATCGTCGACCGGAGCAGCTCCCCGGAGGCTCCCTCGTGCCAGTCGGGGCCGTACCGGTCGGCGAGCTCGGAGTCGAGACGGTCGGCGTAACTCGCGGGGAGCCGACGGACCGGCTCGTCGATCGGGGAAACGGGGTCGTCACCGACGGGAACGAACCGGCCGTCGGGACGCTCTACCAGCCCGAGGTCGAACGCCTCCTCCCGGAGCAGCTGCCGGACGACGGCCGGATGTGGCTCCCCGGGGACGTACTCGTAGATCTCCTCGGGATCTATCGGCCGGACGTTCCGGAGGTAGCGGGCGTTCGACCGGACGGCCTCGCGACGGTCATCCATCGTCGTCCCCCGGATCGTCGGTCATCCATCGCCGTCCCCCGGACCGTCGATCACTCATCGCCGTCCCCCGGACCGTCGATCACTCATCGTCGTCCCCCGGATCGAGCCAGCGATCGCCAGCCTCGCGGTAGAGCGTCCCGAACGCCGTCCGGTCGGCGTCGGCGACCCGTCGGGCGGTCGCCGCGACGTCCCTCGCGCCGTCGAACTCCTCTTGGATGTCGGCGTACACCCGCGGCGTGCCGTCGGTGACCGTGCCGACGAGCTCCCGGAGACGCTCGTAGACCGGCGTCTCGAACTCCCGGGGGACCGGCTCCGCGGCGAGGGCGAACGCGAGGACGGCGGCGTGGGCGGCCGCCTGGACGGACTCCATCGCCGCGTCGTGGTCTGCCGCGGTGGTCTCGAACGGCTCGTTGCCCGCGGCCTCGAGGTCGGCGAGCAGCCGGTCGGTCGTCGGTCCCGGCCGGTCGGCGACCACCGCGATCGAGCCCGGCGCCCGCTCGGGGGCGAAAAGCGGGTGGAGGCTCACCCGCTCTACGTCCGGCGCGTGGACCTCCATCGCGGCGATCGCCGGCGCCATCACCCCGGCGACGTCGAGGATCGCCTCCTCGGCCCGCGGGGCCTGGGCCTCGATGGCCGCCCCGAGCTCGCTCATCGGGACGGCCAGACAGACCGCGTCGAACCGCTCCGTCCCGTCGAGTGCGACGGTGCGGCCGTCGACGCGCTCGGCGGCCGCCCGCGCCGCGTCGTCGTCGACGTCCGCGAAGGCGACCGACGCCCCGATCGCGTCGGCGAACCACCGGCCCATCGCGCCGGCGCCGACGATCAACACGTCCATTGTCAGGGGGTATCCGGCCCCGTCGCAAAAGCCGTTCGGTCGTCCAGGACGGTTCCGGGCGGGGCCGCCGTCAGCCGGACCGGGGGGTCACTCGTGGAGGGGTCGTTCGGCCATCCGGTTTCGTAGCTCCCTCAGGTGGGCCCGCGAGACGCCGTCCTCGAACTGCTGGATGACGGCGAACACCTCCGCACGGGAGATCTTGACCGACCCCTCCCGGACGACGTCCTCGGGTCGTTCCCGGAGCTCCCGGAGGGTGCCGACGGCGAGCAGGTAGGGGATCGCCCACGCCGAGAGGGTGTTGCCGTGGCGCTCCGGAACCGCCTCGAGGTAGCGGTGGGCGCCGTCGAGATACCCCTCCGCGCGGCCGACGACCCGGCGGACCACGTTGGTGACGCCGCCGTGGTTCTCCTCGTCGGCGACCGCCTCGAGGTCGACGTCCTCGGCGTCGAGCCACTCCGCTGGCAGGTAGACGTTGTTCTCCTCGCGGTAGTCGCTGTCGACGTCCTTGGCGATGTTCACGAGCTGGAGCAACAGCGCGAACGAGCGGGCGTTCGCGCGCAGTTCCTCGGCGACTTCGGGGGAGGCTCCCCGGGAGACGAGGCCGGTGATCAGCGTCCCGACGGTGCCGGCGGCGTACCAGCAGTACTCCTCGAGTTCCTCTAAGGTCTGGAGCCGGAGCCCCCCCTCCTCGGCGTACCGGTCGGTGAACATCGCCATCCCGCCGACGAGCTCCCGGACGGGCTCGCGCATGATCTCCCGTGGCTCGGGGTCGAGACGCTCGTAGCTGCGGATCACCCGCGGCGTGTTGGCGACGACCTCCCAGTCGGCGTCGGGCTCCTCGGGGATCCACGGCTCGACCGCCGCGAGGAACTCCTCGGCGGTGACCGGATCCTCTGGATCGAGCACCCGATCGTAACGCGCGAGCAGTGCCGTCTGCTCGGCCGGCGGGACGTGTCCCGCGTCCTCTATCGTGTCGGCGATCCGACAGAGGAGGTAGCCCAGACAGATGTGGCGGGCCATCGGCTCCTCGAGCCGATCGACCGTGATAGAGAACGTCCGCGAGACACCGTGAACGGCCCCGTAACACCACTCGAGGTCCGCGTCCATCGTCGATTCCGGCTGTCCCGTGGTCATCTATTGCGGGACCTTTCGGGGCCCCCCCGGAAAAACGCCCCGGTACCGGCACGGTCTCGGCGAACGACGGAAAGGATAAAGCGAGAACCGGCCGAACGGTCGGACATGGATCTCAGACCGTCGCCCGAACAACGGCAGATCCGGGAGACCGTCGCGGCGTTCGTCGACGAGGAGGTGATCCCCGTCGCCGACGAGATAGACCGCACCGACGAGTTTCCCGCGGATCTCGTCGAGCAGATGGCGGAACTCGGGCTGATGGGGATGCCGTTCCCGGAGCGCTACGGCGGCGCCGGCGTCGACTACCACTCGTACGCGATCGCCTTGGAGGAGCTCTCGCGGGGATCGGGTGGGCTGGGAACGATCGTGGCCGCACACGTCTCTCTGGCCGCGAACGCGATCTACGAGTTCGGCGACGACCGACAGCGCGAGCGGTATCTGACGCCGCTCGCGGAGGGAGCCGACGTCGGCGCGTTCGCCCTCTCGGAGGCCGGCGCCGGCAGCGACGTCCCCGCGATGGAGACGACGGCCCGGCGGGACGATGAGGGGTACGTGATCGACGGGAGCAAACTCTGGATCTCGAACGGCTCGGTCGCGGACACGGTGATCGTCTTCGCGAAGACCGACCCCGACGCCGGTAGTCGGGGGATCTCCGCGTTCGTCGTCCGGCCGGCCGAAGACGATGGGTTTCACGTCGAGGGAACGGAGGAGAAACTCGGCGACAAGGGCTGTCCGACCGCGGAGCTCCGGTTCGACGGGCTGTGGATTCCCGCCGAACGCCGGCTCGGCGAGGAGGGCGAGGGATTCGTCCAGGCCCTCGAGATCCTCAACGGCGGCCGGATCACCATCGCCGCCCGGGGGGTCGGCATCGCGCGGGCGGCGTTCGAGGCCGCCCGCGAGTACGCCCGCGAGCGCGAACAGTTCGGACGGCCGATCGGCGAGTTTCAGGCGATCAAACACAAGCTCGCGGACATGGACACGAAGATCCAGGCCGCGAGGCTGTTGATGCACCGGGCCGCGGATCGGAAGATCCACGGCGAGGAGTACGTCACGGCGGCCGCCCAGGCGAAGCTGTACGCCAGCGAGGTCTCCCGCGAGGTCGCCGAGGAGGGGATCCAGATCCACGGTGGCTACGGCTACACGAAGGATTTCCCCGCCGAACGGTTCTACCGGGACGCGAAGCTCAACGAAATCTACGAGGGAACGAGCGAGATCCTCCGGAACACCATCGGCGACCGGCTGCTGGAGCCGTGAGCATGTTGGGGACGAGACATAATCGCGCGGGACGAACAGCGAAGACTGATAGTCCCCCACGAGTGTAACTCAGTCATGCGAGACGAATACGACGTGGTGATCGCCGGCGCTGGCCCCGCGGGAGGCCAGTGTGCACGCGACCTCGCCGCCCGGGGGTACGACGTCGTCGTCCTCGAGACCGAGACGGAATCGGAGTTCCCACGGACGAGCAACAAGTCGACCGCTGGCACGTTCCCGTCGATGATGACGGCCTTCGGCGTCCCCGACGACGTCGTGATGAACTACACCGACAGCGTGGTCCTCGAGTCACCCAGGGACCACTTCGTGAAAGAACAGGCCGGTGCCGTCCTCGAGTTCGCCGACTTCAAACGCTGGCTGGTCGCCGACAGCCGCGCCGACGGCGCGGAGTACCGGTTCGACGCCCGGGTCACCGGTCCGATCCTGGAGGACGGCGAGATCGTCGGCGTCGAGTACAACGGGAGCGAGGCGGTCTACGGCAAGGTCGTCGTCGACGCGACGGGGCCGAGCGCGCCGCTGGCGAAGGCACTCGACGTCGTCGACCTCAAACGGGAGAACCACGCGATCGGGATCGAGTACGAACTCGAGGGGATCGAGGTCGACCACCCCGGCTTCGCCGACCTGACCGACGCGATGATGCTCAGACTCGACCACGCCATCGCCCCCGGGGGGTACTCCTGGATCTTCCACACCGGCGGGGACGAGGCGAAAGTCGGGCTCTGTTACATCCAGAACCACATCCACACCCGCCACGCCGAGGAGTCTCGAACCATCGACGGCTACCTCGAACACTGGCTCGAGACCGACCCGCGGTTCGCCGACGCCGAACGGATCGAGGGCGTCCAACACCGCGGCTCGGCACACATCCAGCCGCCGTCGAACCTCAGTACGGACAGCTTCCTCGCGATCGGCGACACGGTGCCGACGCTCGATCCGCTCTGGGGGGAGGGGATCCACAAGTGTATGAAGTCCGCCCGCGCCGCAGCGACGACCGTCGACGCCTGTCTCGACGACGGCATCGAGGACACCTCCGCCTCGGAGATGGCCCTTTACGACAAACTCTGGCACCGCGACGTCGCCCCGCGGATGGACACGCGCCTGCGGATGACCGAGTTGCTGTATCTCGCCCCGAACGACCGGTACGACCGGCTGATGGAGGACTTGAATCGCCTCGACGACCGGACACTGGCACGGGCGAACGACGGCGACCTGCGGGCGATCGCCAGCCTGTTGCACCTCGAGGACCTCCCGCTTCTCGGCCAGTACCTCCGGGATCACCTCGACCTCGATCTCGGCCCGTTCGGCCGGTTCACGGGCGCTGCCGCCGGTCGGACCCCGAGCCCATCCCGGTACGACTGACAGCTCCGAAGGCGTGGCGCTCGTTCGAGCTCGGTGACCGCTCTGTTAGGTCGTTCGACTGGTAACGGATGCCCTCCGGGCCGTCAGCCGGTCTCGGGACCTGTCCGGAGACTCAGCCGGTCTCGGGACCTGTCCGGAGACTCAGCCGGTCTCGGGAACTGCCTCCGGAGCGTGTTCGGCGAGAAGGTCGATCACCGCCTCTGCCCCCTGGAACCCCTCCGCGAGCCGGCCGCGCTCGACGCCGTCGACGAAGACGACGAGCGTCGGCACCGACCGGACGTCGTACGCCTCGATCAGCCCGGGGTCCGTCCGGGGGTTGATCAGCCCGACGGAGACGTCGGCGCTCCGGGCGACGGTGCCGAGCACCGGCTCCATCGCCGCACACTTCGGACAGCCACTCGTAAAAAACTCCACGAGGGCGACGTCGGCCCCCGAGACGAACGACTCGAGCTCCGTGGCATCCGCGAGCCGGCTCGGCTTCGCATCCGGATCCATACCCACCGTCGGAGCGTGACGGACAAATCGGTGTCGGCGCCGAGGTGATCGAGTAGCGACGACCGAATCGCGCCGGCGGCCCGTCCACCACGCCACCGATCGACCAGTACCCGACCAGCCCTGGGACGGACAGCTGTCGACGACGGCCCGACCAGCCCTGGGACGGACAGCTGTCGACGACGGCCCGACCAGCCCTGGGACG
>LFFM01002732.1_pt1 | contig 11476 bp, 11 predicted proteins | sample 643131 | NCBI WGS metagenome assembly LFFM01 (sample SAMN03777445, study PRJNA286221) | soda lake metagenome | biome: soda lake; feature: Kulunda steppe; material: water; isolation source: sample Tc-Br brine of Tanatar trona crystallizer | place: Russia: Kulunda steppe | collected 2011-07
AGGTCTGAGGTACGGTTGCTGTGCGGGTGGATTCAAAGGGGCAGCCGGGAGGGCGGCGCAGGCGACGGCAAGCACCGCAACGAGGGAGCGAACGCGACCGAGTGAGGCGCGCAGCGAGCGTGCGCCGCCCTCCCGGCTGGGGCTCTGGAAGTCCTCACCGCAGAGTCATCTGCGATTTATAAACAGCCGCCAGCAACACCCCAATCCGACTTATGAACAACCACTCCACCGTATTGCGAGACCTACTCCCGACATCCAACGAGAAGAGACGTTCGCTCGTCGACTGGTTCGATGGCTCGAACTGCAACACCCAAGTACCCCCCGGCCCAACGCTGAAACATGCTCGCGCTCCTCGAGTTCGTCACGCGACTCCTCGGCGACGTCGGTCGATTCCTCGACATCTTCATGAACGAGCTGATCCTCGGGCCGGTCGATCCGCTGACGGCGGTGCTCGTGGTCGTCGGCCAGTTGCTCATCGTCGCCGCGGTCTCGGTCCTCGGGTACGCTGCCGTCGGTGCGCTGTTCGACGAGTTCGGCGTGACGCTTCCGTCGCTCGGTGGTCGCGGTCGGCGCGACTGAGCACGCCGGACCCGCCGCGTTTCAGTCGTCGCTCAGACCCGTCGCTTCCACGGACGCGCTCTCGGCTTCTCGCGACGATCCGTCGGCCGGGTCGGCGTGGTCCGATCCCCCTTCCGGTGTCACGAACGTATCGAGCGCGGCCGACAGCTCTTCGGACTGGTTCGAGAGCGTGTGGACCCGACGCGTCACTTCCGACACGGTCGCCGTCTGCTGTTCCGCGGCCGCGGCGACGTTCTCCGCCTCGGTCGCGGTCCGCCGACTGACGGTCGCGACTCCGTCGACCATGTCGACGACCTCCTGGGTCGTTCGGGCCTGGTCGTCGGTCGCGTCGCTTATCTCCTGGACCGTCTCGTCGACCGTCGTCACGTCCTCGACGACGCCCTCGAACTCCCGAAGGGTCGATTCGATGGTTCGCACGCTCTCGGACACCTGTGACTCCATCGTCTCGACGTCGGCGGCCGTCTCCGCGGACGCCGACTGCACCTCGGCGATGCGGCCCGATATCTCCGCGGCCGACTCGCGCGTCTCCTCCGCGAGCGACTTCACCTCGTCGGCGACCACGGCGAATCCGGCACCCGCCTCTCCCGCTCGAGCCGCCTCGATGGACGCGTTGAGCGCCAGTAGGTTCGTTTCCTCGGCGATCTCGTCGATGACGGCGGCGATCTCGTCTATCTCCTCGACGCGGTCGACGAGGTCGGCAACCGCGGTCGCGGTGTCGGCGATCCGCGCTTCGAGTCGTTCGAGCTCATCGATGGCTTCGACGGCTTCCTCGCGACCGGCACGTCCTCGATCGGCCGCGTTCCTGGCGGTCGCGGCGGCGTCGTCCGCCGACGCTGCGATCTCCTCGACGGTCGCCGAGAGCGTGCTCATCTCGCTCGAGACCGCCTCCAGCTCGGTCGTCTGTTCGGCCGCACCGTCCGATATCTCGCTCACCGAGCGGGCGACCTCCGCGCTCGCGTCGTCGACCTCGTCCATGCTCGTCCGAACGTCGTCGCTCGTCCGGGCGACCTCGCCGGTGAACATCTCCACCTCCCCGACGGTTTCGCCGAGCGTGCCGATCAGTCGATCGTAGTCCTCCACCAGCGCCTCGTATCGATGCTCCTCGGTCGAGAGCGACTCCGCGGTTATCGTCGCGGTGAGATCACCGTTTCGGGCGCGTTTCGTGGCGTCTCCGAACGCGTCCACGAGCGCCTCGAGTTCGGTCGTATACGCCTCCATGTTCGTTGCCATCTCCGAAAGCGAGTCGCCGAACGTCCCCGGGACGTCCTGCTCGAGAACCGGATCGTCGAACTCCTGGCCAGCGAGCGACTTCGCCTGCGCCGACACGGTCGCGAGGTACCGCTGTACCGCCGCGAACGACTCGCCGAGGCTCCCGACCTCGTCGGGACGGCCGCTTCCCGACACCGTCTTCTCGCCGATCGATCCCGCGGCGATCGCGTCCGCGCTTGCTTCCAGATCACGTATCGGGACGGTGACGTCACATCGAACGATGAGAAGCGTGTTGTAGATCGCGACGATCGCCCCGAGGAACAGGGCGCCGGAGACGACGTAGAACGTCGTTCCGGACAACAGAAACGGCGTGAGAAAGATGGCAACGGTGACCAGAAACTGGATCCCGACGGCCGCGACGACCTTTCGCTCTATCGATCCCGAAACGCCCAGGAGATCCATCGTCCACCGGAGGGCGCCCTCGTATCGCCCCCGTATGCCGGCGTGTCGCTGGCACGTGCTCGTCATACGTCGACGTCGATCGAAGGGAGATAAGAACCTCTCCCCCGAGTTATCAGGACCGATTCTCGGCTCCCGGAGTTCGGGAACGCGACGGTGGTCGGTCGTGACGCTCGCCACCCTCAAAAGAGGCCGTCGACCGCCTCCGCCGCGAGCTCGACCGACGCCTCCAGGTCGGGGCCCAACGGGGAACCGACGACGAGTCCGTCAGCGTGTTCGGCGACCGCGGCGGCGCGCTCGCGGACCGTCTCCGGCGTCCCCGCCATACAGAACGCGTCGACCATTCCCGGCGTCACGCGGTCGAAAGCCGCCGAGAACTCGCCCGCCGAGACGTGCTCGCCGATCGCCGCCGCGGCGTCGGGGTCGATACCGTGGCGCTTCAGCACGGGCGGAGCCGCTCCAGCGGTGATGAACGCCACCGGCGGCCGAGCAGCCTCGCGGGCGGCCTCCCCGTCGTCGTCGATGGAGACGGCTGCGTACGCGATCAGCGCGAACTCGCCGCGATGATCGGGCCGGTCCTCGAGGCCGTCGTCGACCTGATCGCGAGCCCACGCGAGGTCTGCCGGGTGTGAGCCGTTGTACAGGAGGCCGTCGGCGTGTTTCGCCGCCATCCGACACATGTGTGGCCCCTCGCCCCCGACGTGGACGGGAATCCCCGCACCCTGCGGGGGTTCGTAGTTGAGTCCGGCGTCCTCGGCGTCGAAGGTACCGTCGTGGTCGACGCGCTCCCCGGCCCACAGCGTCTGGGCCGTCTTGAACGCCTCCAGCACGGAGCGAAGCCCGCGCTGGTCGGCGAGTCCCAGGTTACGGAGCGTCGACGGGTCGCCGGGGCCGAGCCCGAAGACGGCCCGGCCCTCCGACAGCTCGTCGAGAGTCGCGACCCGCGAGGCGAGCGTGACGGGATGGGTCTCGTAGGGGTTGGCGACTCCCGGACCGAGCTGGACGGAGTCCGTCGCGGTCGCGAGCTGCGAGAGGAACGCCCACGGGTCGCGATTGTTGTAGTGACACGTCGAGTAGACGGCGTCATAGCCGACGTCCTCGGCGCGGACGCCGAGGTCGACGAGGCGATGCAGGTCGTGTTCGGGGGTGAGTTCGATGCCGAGCATGGTTGGTTACGTCTGGAACTCCCAGTCGCGGAGCGCTTGCCGCACGAAGTCGCCGTCGACCGCCCGGAAGTGGTTGTCCGAGCCGTCGTGGTCGCCGAACGTCCAGTCACGGACGACGACGACCGGCGTACCGCCCGCCCCCTCACCGGCGACGAGGTTGGCGGCCGACGCCAGCTCGTCGATCACGCTCTGGACGGTGACACCCATCTCGCGGCCGTCTCGGTCGTGTTCGCCACGCCAGTCACGGCTCGCGGGCATCCCGGCCCAGCCGATCGCGACACCCCGCTGGCCGTGTCTGAAGGGGCGCCCGCAGGTGTCGGTGACGACGACGCGGTCGGCCGCGAGTCCCTCGCGGATCCGCGCCGCGCTCTCGGAGGGCCGTTTCGGGAGCAACAACACGTCACCGTCGGGAACGTTCGATCGGTCGATCCCCGCGTTGACGCCGATGTGACCGAAGCGGGTCGCCGTCAGGAGGAACGGAACCTCCATGATCAGCTCCGTCGACTCCTCGATCACCGCCTGGGCGAATCGCGGATCCTTCTCCTCGCCCGAGATCTCCGCGAGCCGCGCCGCGACCTCCTCCGCGCGCGGACTCGGGGGAAACTCGTCCAGGTCGTAGGTCCGGCCCTCAGCCTTGGAGACGATGGTGCTGGCGACACAGACGACGTCGTCCTCGCGGAGGTCGACGCGGGCGTCGATCATGGCTGCCAGATCGTCTCCCTCCCGGATCTCGGGGAGGTCCGGGACGGTGAACAACTCCATACCTACCCAACCGCCGCGACGAGGAAAAACCCCGCCGGTACCGGGCCGGCTTGACGGTAGTGGGGGTTCGACAGCGGTCCGGCATGGCCGACGGCGACGACCGGGTATAACCGGATCGCGGTGAGCGCTCGGAGAGCGCGAACCGCGAGGTTGGGGAGGTGTGGGTGGGGTGACGTGCGGGCTTTGGAAGCGTTCTTCGTCGTCACGATAATCAACTGCGTATAAACGACTGGCTGGCGCTCTCGCGGCCTCCCTTGGCGCTCCGCACCCCTTATAAACCAGACCACCAATTCCGTATCGTGGACCTTCACGTCCGGTACGAGGGCGACGACGACCCTGATAAGTGTACGGCGCGGAAGCTCGCGCGGTTCGACCTCGCCGAGCTGCACCGCTCCGACCGCGCCACGCCGTACGGGATCGTGTTGAACCCGCACGCCGAACGGGCGCTCTCGCCCGCGGACACCGACCTCGCCCACGAGAACGCGCTGGTCGCACTCGACTGCTCGTGGGAGTCGGCCGGCGAGAAGCGGTTCTCGCTCCCGGGCGAGCACCGCGCGCTCCCGTATCTCGTCGCCGGCAATCCCGTCAACTTCGGGCGGCCGATGCGGCTCACAACGGTTGAGGCGTTCGCTGCGGCGCTTCACCTTCTCGGTGAGCCCGATCACGCGGAGCGGATCATGGCGAAGTTCACCTGGGGAGAGACGTTTCTCGAGCTCAACGAGGAGCCGCTCCGTCGCTACGCGGAGTGTGTGGACTCTGCGGAGGTCGTTTCGATCCAAGCGGAGTATCTCGACCGGGAATAGCGAACGTTTTTATTTGACCTGTCGAATGTGTATATATGGTATCCACAGGCGACACCGCCCCCACGTTCACCGCGACGGTCGGCACGAGCGATCACGAGTCGTTCGACCTGGCAGACGAGATCGGTGATGGCGTGGTCGTCCTCGCGTTCTTTCCGGGAGCGTTCACCCCGCCGTGTACGAACGAGATGATCGCGTTCCAGGAACACGCTGACGCCTTCGAGGCGGCGAACGCGACCCTGTTCGGACTCAGCGCCGACTCGCCGTTCTCGCTCGGCGCGTTCCGCGAGGAGCACGGCATCGAGTTCGACCTCGTGAGCGACATGGGTGGGGACGCGATCCGTGCGTACGACCTCGAGATCGACATCGCGGACCTCGGGCTCCACGGGATCGCGAACCGCGGCGTATTCGTCATCGACGCCGAGGGCGAGATAACCTACGCATGGGTCGCCGACGATCCGACGAACGAACCCGACTACGACGAGGTACTCGCGGCCGCACGCGCCGCCTGACGCGAAGCGGTCGCGGTGTTTTATATCGAACCGACGTATCGATCCGTGCATGCCCTCCGAGCGTCCTCGTCGCGCCCCGAGACGGGAGTCCGACCCCGTTGGAGCCACCGTCGAGGAAACGGATGCGGGCGACCGCGGAGCCGCGGGCGAGTCCGACGGGGTGGACGATGACGCCGCCAGCGACACGATCGAGTGGGGCCCGGTCCGCCACGATCGGCTCCGGTCGCTGATCGTCGGGTTCGGGGTAACCGTCGCATTCGTTGGCGCGGTACTCGTCGCATCCGTCGCGGACGGCGTCGGCTCCACGCTCGTCTCCGGATCGCGCAGCACGGTCGTCGCGCCGCTCGTGGCGGCGAGCCCAGGCGATGCCTTCGTGGGCGTCGTCTTCGTCGCCATGCTCGCACTCCTCACCGTCCCGTATCTCTATCTGTGGTACACCGAATGGACGGGTGAACGCGGCTCTCTCAACGCTCGACTTCCCGGCCTCCGCAGGCTACGTCCCGTCTGGGTTCTCGTGGGTGCGGCAGCCCCCGTCGTGCCGTGGCTTCTCGGCCTCGACTGGAGCGCTCTCGGCGGCCGTGTCCTCGTTGCGTGGATCTGGATCGTACCGTTTGCGCTGCTGTGGCGAGGTGTCGAGATCGAGTTGGATCCGACCAACCATGAGATCCGCCGGCGATACCCCACACAGGATCGGAGCCGGACCGACGACCTCGACACGGTGATCCGAACACGACGGATCGACATCCCGCGTGTCGGGACGGTGTTCTTACTCGCGTATCGTGGCAACGCGTGGTACCGCTCGACCCCGTGGCTCACCGTCCCGCGGGAGCGGGCGGATGCAGTCGAGAGCGCCCTCAACGACGTTCTCGCCCGCTCGACGGGGCCGAGTCGTGCGAGCGTTCCGGTCCGTGCGATGCTCGCGCTGATCGGGTGCTCGACGCTCGTGCTCGGTGCCGCGCTGTCCGCCGCGGGCGAAGGCGGTGCGGCCGTCGCGCTCGGCGCGTTGTCTGCACCGTTCACCCTGCTGTTTCTCGCGCTCGCTGCCCGCCTGTGACGGTGCTCCGAGCGTTGTCGGGCGCTCGAACCGAGGCCGGTCTCGGCTCGGAGGCCGGGCGCGCGCTCCGGGTCGAGACCGCCGGCACCGGACGACTCAAATACTCATAGCCTCTGTTCTCGAACATGGACCGACAACGGCTGGAGCGGGCGCTGGCCGACGAGTTCGGCGGCACGGCCGCACAACGTCGTGCGGTGGCGCGGACGGCGCGTGACCTGTCCGATTCCGGAAAGCCGTCCCGTGACCGTGGCCACGGCTTGACCGTCCCCGCGGTCATCCGACACCTCTCCGACGCGCCCGACGGGTCCTCGCTCGTCGAGCGATGGAACTGGTGGATGGGTGCCTTGGAGGCGGCCTACGGCGGTTACGACTACTTCACGGTTCGGTTCGTGGAGGACGACGAGGAAGCCGGTCTCCGCCGGTAGCCGGAACCGGCGTCGGTGTACGGGATGACCCCCGCGTTTCGCGTTGAGACCGGTGGAACCGTTTACTTTCAGTTTCACTCCGCGGATGGCTCGGGTATAGGTGGGTCGCGTCGCTACCGACTCGTATGAGCGTGTCAACGAGCGATCAGCCGCGATACGTGACACCGACGCGCGTGGACGTCACCGAGTGTCGAACCGATCGGATCTCCGATCGTGCCCGGTCGAACCGTGTCGACGACAGCGAGGTGTACCTCGAACGCCGGGGCGGCAGAACGTTTCTCGTGACGGCTCCCGCAGACCGCTGATCCGAGCCGGCCTCGTCGCGCGGGTCAGTCGTCGGCCGCGAGTGACTCCTGTGGCTCCGTAGTCGTATCGAGGCGACTCGCGAGTCCGACGCCGAGCGTTCGGTCCGTTACCGCCATCGACTCGGACGCGGCCGTGTCAGTCGTCATCGCCCGGATCGCGTCGACGTTCTCCGGAACCACGTCCGCCTCCTGGTGCACGTTCTGGAACAGGTAGAGATCACGCCCCGAGACGTGTATCGACTCCGCCCACAGACAGTTCTCCCAGAGATCTCCGCGGGGCCGACCGACGTCCCGTGCGTACTCCTGTAGCGCGCCCGCTCCGTCGAGACCCGCGCCTTCCGGAATCATGAACAGTCGCCGCTCCCCGTCGAGCAGCTCGCGAACCGCATCGGCGGTCGGTTCCGTCTCAAGGGTGACGTTGACGCTGTGGGTGTGCATCGCGGTTACGGGCGCTTTCAGCGCGGCGGTATCGACGTCGATGTCGGACAGTACCGTGTTCACGTCGGGACCGTGGTGTGACGGGATCGACGCCGGATCGGGGACGATATCGTTGATCGGGCCGCGGTCGGTCTGAGCGGGGTCGCCGCCGCGTCGAATGAGAGTGATGCGTGCCGTCTCGACGCCGAACGACTCCTCGAGCGGTGCGAGCAGTCGAGCGATCCCGGTCGTGTTACAGGAGACGACGCGGACGGTATCGGCGTCGCGAGCAGCCTCGAAGTTCGTCCGAGCGACGAACGAGACGTCGGCGACGGTGGCGTTCTCGCCGCCCTGGAACACGACACGAACGTCGTGAGCGTCGTAGATATCGCGGTTTCGGGCACCCACGCCGGCGGGACAGCAGTCGACGACGACATTGACGGCGTCGAGGAGATCGGGGAGGGTACCTGCGACGGGGATATCCGCGTCCGCGAAGTCATCGATACGACTCTCATCGGCGGCGTAGAGGTCGTGGTCCCGGCGAATCGCCGATTCGGCCTCGTGGTTCGGACTCCGCTTCGCGACGCCGCGGAGGATCATGTCGGGTTGGGCCACGACCGCGTCGGCGACGCGTTTCCCGATCGTTCCGTACCCGTTCACGCCCACACGTATCATATCCGTACACCTGCCGGCTTCACGCATAATGTTTTCTATAGAATTTGACAGGAATTAACTACGACTCGAGTAACGGATCGGTTAATTCGGCAGACGAAAGCGTGTAACTTCATTACGTAATTTGATCTATAAGAGCGCGGTGAACACGTCTCCCGACCGGCAATATCGATCGGGGACGGACGACGCTCGCTCCGATCCGGTCATCGACGTCACGGTCGAGCGACGTCACTACCACGGCCGAGCGACGTCACTCGCGGTCGAGATCGATGGAGGTCGGGACCGGAGGCGCTCGACCACGTCGATCAACGACCGCGAGCGATGGGAAGGACTAACCTCCACGGCGGTCGACACGCTATCATGAGCGAACGTCTCGCGGAGGCGGCCCGAACGGCGGTCGAACAGTGTCTACGCGTCAGATCCGAGGAATCCGTCGCCGTCGTCACTGACGACGAGCGCGAACCGATCGGCGAGGCGCTGTACGTGGCGGCTTCGGAGATCACCGACGACGCCATCCTTCTGAAATACCCCCCGAGCGAGCAGCACGGAGTAGAGCCACCCGCACCTGTTGCGGCGGCGATGGCGGAGGCAGACGTCTTTCTCGCACCGACGACGAAGAGCCTGAGTCACACGCGTGCCCGTGGAGCCGCCTGTGAGGCAGGCGCGCGGGGAGCGACGCTCCCGGGCATCACCGAGGACGTATTCGTCACCGGCCTGGATGCCGACTACGCCGCCATCGATGAGGCGTGTGACGCCGTGCTCGGCGCGGTCGACGACGCGGAAGAGATCCGCGTGACCGCTCCCGCCGGCACGGACATCACCTTCGGCATCGGGGACCGAGAGTGGCTCGCGGACACCGGGTCCGTCCATGCGCCCGGTGACTTCTCCAATCTCCCGGCAGGCGAAGTGGCCATCGCCCCCGAGACCGGCACCGGAACCTTCGTCGTCGACGGGACGATGATGCCTCACGGGCTGCTCGACGAGGGACGTGAGCTGACCTTCGAGGTCGAGGACGGGCACGTCACGTCCATCAGCGACGACGCGATCCGAGCGGACGTCGAGGCGGCCGCCGAATCCGTCGGCGACGCGGCGTACAACCTCGCGGAGCTCGGGATCGGTACCAACGTCGGCGTCGACGAGCTCGTCGGCTCCGTTCTGCTCGACGAGAAGGCTGCCGGCACGATCCACATCGCGATCGGCGACAACGCCGGGATCGGGGGCGACACCGACGCGCCGCTCCATCTCGACGGGATCGTTCGGGATCCGACGGTGTACGCGGACGGCGAGGAGATCACGCTGCCGAGCCCCTAGACGGCCCGAGACGGGTGGTTCCGTCGACGACTGCTTGCTCGACGGCTCCGTTGACGGCTGCGGAACGAGACCTATCTCACTCCAGTTTCGATCCACACGGATCGCCCAGTGATCGATAGCGGGAGTGAGTAGATCGATATGCTGTGGTGGTTGTTTATAAGTGACCGAGCGGTGTTGCCGGCGGCTGTTTATATATGGATGGCTCCGTAGTGGTCACCTCCAAACTCCCCAGCCTCGTCGGCCGGCCTCCGCTTCGCCCGGACTCAAGCGAGAATCGGAGATTCTCCGGCAGCCGGCGGCGGAGCCGCCGATGACACCGACCGCGCCGACAGTCATGAGCCATCGTCGCAGCCGTTCACGCTCTTTTTATATACGATCCCGTCGACACCGGCCTGGTTACCCTATTCCAGCCATCGACCCGCTCCGTACTAAGCAAGCGAACCCGAGAACCGGAAACGACGAATTTCTCAGCGGCGTCACCGATCCGGACGCCGCCGGGCTTCGAGGCCGGATATCGTCGAGTTCGGAGAACCGAACGCCTTACACCCGACGGACACGGATCGAACGGTAATGAGCACGCTGCTGTGGATCCTGACGGGGATCCTCGCGTATGCGGCCGCCACCATGTGGCTCCGGAATCGGGGATATCTCCCCGACTCCGTTCGTGTTTCGGGGCCACTGACGACGATCCACACCCGCCGAGGTCGAGCGTTTCTCGACCGTCTCTCCGGCCCGAAACGGTTCTGGCGGGTCGTCGCGAACGTCGGTCTCGGCGGCGCGCTGGTCGCGATGGTCGGCTCGTTCGTCCTGATCGTCACTAGCGGGATCTCCGCGCTGACGGCGGCACAGCCCTCTCCGGTCCAACAGCCGCAGAACTTCCTCATCATTCCGGGGGTCAACGAGTTCCTTCCCCTCTCGGTCGCCGGCGAGATCGTCGTCGGGCTGGCGATCGCGATGGTGGTTCACGAGGGTGCACACGGCCTGTTGTGCCGCGTCGAGGGGATCGATATCGAATCGATGGGGCTCGTCCTCTTCGCGTTGATCCCCGTCGGCGCGTTCGTCGAGCCGGACCAGGAGGGGGCACAGGAGGTCTCACGAGGGGCACGAGCCCGGATGTTCGCCGCGGGCGTCACCGCGAACACCCTCCTGACCATCGTCGTGTTCGCGCTGCTTTTCGGTCCCGTAGTCGGTGCGATGTCGGTCGCGCCCGGATACGCCGTCGGCGAGGTGAACCCCGGATCGCCGGCGGCGGCCGCCGACATCGGTGAGGGCGATCGACTGGTAGAGGTCGCGGGCGAGCCCGTCGAGACGGCGAGCGAGTTCGAGGCAGCGATCCGCGAGGCCGACGCCGACGTCGAGGTGGTCGTCGACGACGGTGACGGGGAGCGAACCGCGGCGGTCGCACGCGAGTTGCAAGCCGTGGGATCGGCCGGCGGGAACGCGCTCGGACTCACGATCACCGACGAGCCGGCGACGATCACGAGCGTGAACGGCGAGCCGGTCCGGACCGAGAGCGACTTCTTCGACGCCGTCGGCGACGACGAGCAGGCGACGGTGACGACCGCGGCCGTCGGCGTCGAGGGCGGCGCCGGCGACGCCACCGAGGGCGTCGAGCTGGCGATCGGCGCGTACGTCGTCGGGGTCCAAGAGGACGGACCGCTCCACGACGCGGGCGCGGAGTTCGGCGAGCCCCTGACGGTGGTCGAGATCGACGGGGATCGCGTCGTCGACGATGACGCCCTTTCGGACGTTCTCGCGGAGCGCGAGCCCGGGTCGACCGTCGAGGTCGTCGCGTACACGACCGA
>LFFM01002735.1_pt1 | contig 11473 bp, 14 predicted proteins | sample 643131 | NCBI WGS metagenome assembly LFFM01 (sample SAMN03777445, study PRJNA286221) | soda lake metagenome | biome: soda lake; feature: Kulunda steppe; material: water; isolation source: sample Tc-Br brine of Tanatar trona crystallizer | place: Russia: Kulunda steppe | collected 2011-07
CAGTCGGCGGGCCGCCGGAACCGCTCGGCGGCCCGCCGACTACTCCCTCGCGCGCGTCGGAGTCGCGCGCGCCGACCGCAGGAGCACGGACGTGCCCCATTCCGTCGGGTCACCCGCCCGTTCGCTCTCCCCACGGCGAGGCCACGACGCTTATATATCGAGCACGGGACCCCACGGCCATGAGTCGAAACACGACGTTGGACGCGGCGGGGGAGGGCCGATCGGACGGGGGTGACGTCGACGTCGCGGTCGTCGGCGGCGGCGCGGTCGGCGTCACGACCGCGGCCGACCTCGCCGCGCGGGGCGCGACGGTGACGCTGTTCGAGCGCGGCGAGCTCGCGAGCGAAAGCTCGGGACGGGCGGCTGGCGTGCTCTACGACGCGTACGCGGAGGACGTCGACGCCGCGCTCGCGATCCGAGCGATGGATCGATTCCGCGCCCTCGACGACTCGCTGCCCGGCTTCTCGTTCACGCCGTGTCCGTACGTCATCGCCGTCCGCGAGGGCGACGCGGACGCCGACGCGGTGCCCGACATGGTCGAGCGCATGCGGTCCCACGGCGTCGACGCCTCCGTCGTCGAGCCCGACGCGCTCGGCGACCGGTTCCCGCTCGAAACCGCGGACCTCGCGGTCGCCGCCGTCGCGGAGGGCGGCGGCTGGACCGACCCCGGCAGCTACGTGCGGGCCATGGGCGGCCGCGCACGACGCGAGGGCGTGACCGTCGAAACGGGCGTCGAGGCGCAGCTCCCGGGACCGGCTCCGACGCTTCACGTCGACGGCGCGGGACACGAGTTCGACGCAGTCGTCGTCGCCGTGGGGGCCCACACGTCGCGGTTCCTCGCGGACGCGGGGATCCCGGTGCCGGTGAAGCCGTACCGCGTGCAGGCGCTCGTGAGCGACGCGCCCTACGCGGGCCCGATGACCTACGACGCGACCGCCGGCGTCTATTTCCGGCCCCATCCGGAGGGGTTGCTCGCGGGCGACGGGACGGTGCCGACGGAGGCGGACCCGAACGACTACGACGGGGAGGCCGACGACTGGTTCCGCGAGGAGACGTCCGAGACGCTTCGAGAACGTGCGGACTACGGGGCATCAATCGACCGCGCGTGGGCCGGACTCTGCACCGCGACGCCCGACGGCGACCCGCTCGTGGGGCCGATCGCGGACGGCGTCTTCGTCGCCGCCGGCTGGCAGGGTCACGGCTTCATGCGCGCGCCCGCCGTGGGCGAACACCTCGCGGAGGGCGTGCTCGCCTCGCTCGACGGCAGCTCCCCCGACGCCCCGGGCTCGCCGTGGATCGAGGCGTTCGATCCGGATCGGTTCGACGGGGACGAGGCGTTCGTGATCCGCGAGGGGATGACCGTCCGGAGCCGCAGCGGGGAGTGAGTTCCCGCGCCGTCGTGACGGTCACGGCGCAGTCGACGCCACGGCGCAGGCGACGTCATCGTGCAGGCGACGCCACGGCGCAGGCGACGTCATCGTGCAGTCGACGCCACGGCGCAGGCGACGTCATCGCGGCCGGTAGTCGGTCAGCTTCCCGGAGTAGATGCTGACGTCGTCGAACCGTCCCTCGTAGGCGACGTTCGTCGGAAGGGTTGGCTCGTCGCCCGAGAGGAAGATCCGGTCCGCCTTCACCCACGTGTTCTCGTACGCGAGGTGGGCGAACTCGAGGAATCCGCGGAGTCGGTGTGAGAGTCCGCCGCGGTGGACCACCGTGCGCGGGCGTCGCTCGCGGAAGGCGGCGGCGACGTCCACGGGTGACGACAGCGGCTCGTCGAAGGTGGTCCATGCCTCGCCCACGCTCCCTTTTAAGTGTGCGTACGAGGAGCCGAACCCCGGCAGGTCGAGGTCGCGGGCGATCCGTTGGGCTCTGACGTTCTGGTGGGGCAGCAGCTTCGTGTTGTACGTCTCGATCGCGTGGAGGTTGTCGGCGTGGGCGTCGATCTCCGGGCGGGTGAGCGAGACCGTCGCGAAGTCGGGATGGGGAACGAGCACGGCGGCATTCTGTCGATCGAACTCCGCCATGGCACCCTCGAAGGTGATGAAGTCCGGCACCGGCTCGTCGAGCCCGAGCACGAGGAGGTGCTGGCGATTCCCCCAGTCGCCGGTGAACACCTCGCGTGCCGGCACGACGGTGAGGTCGTCATCGGAGAATCGACGGGCACGTTCCCGGATCGTCGGGAGCCGCGTGAAGTGGGGCGCATAGACGATCGCGTCCATCCCGCGCTCCTTCGCGAGGGCGACGACGTCGGAATCGAGGACCTTCACGTGGGCATCGACGCGGGTACGGGCTCGGGTCACGCCCGAACGTTGCCGCCCCCGAGCAAAGGCGTGTCGCTCGGAGGTGGATGGCGGCCCCCGCCGGACGGGATGTTGCTCCCGCCGGATGTGACGCCGCCCTCCGCCGTCGGGGAAAACCGTTAACCCCCTCGGCGGATACGGTCGCGTATGTCCCGCTGGACGTGCGGCATCGACGGCTGTGACGCCGCCTTCGAGGACGTCGAGTCGGCCATCCTCCACCAGACGACCGAGCACCAGCGGCACGAGTGTAAGGTCTGTGGCACGATCGTCCCCGACGGCTACTTCGCGATCCGGCACGCGTTCGACGAACACACCCGCGCGGAGTACGTCCGCGCGTACGACGCCGACTCCGCCGCGGTCCGCCGCCGCGAGGAGGTCAAACGCGAGATCGAGGCCGAGGCCGACCTGCAGGCGGTCGTCGAGCGGCTGAACGGCGGCTCCTGACGGACCGGGAGACGACTCTCGACCGCGGAGTGGCCGGCACATGACCCTCGACCGCGGACCGACGGATACAGGAACGCCCGTCGACGAGAGGTGGTATGGACGAGATCGACGTCGAGCCGGTGGAGCGCGTCGACGACGCCGCGAGCGTCGACGTCGACGCCGACCTGCCGCAGGGCGTGGACGCGCCGGAGTACGTGCTCTACGGCGGCAAGGGCGGCGTCGGGAAGACGACCATGGCGGCCGCGACGGGGCTCTCCTCGGCGGCGGGCGGCGTCCGCACGCTCGTCGTCTCGACGGACCCGGCCCACTCCCTTTCGGACACCTTCGAGGTGGACGTCCCGGCGGAACCGACGCGCATCCGCGAGGAGATCCCGCTGTACGCCGCCGAGATCGATCCCGACGCCGCCATGGGCGAGGGCATGTTCGGGGCCGACGGCGATCCGCTCGGCGGAATGGGCGACGTCGGCGACGCGATGGGCGGCATGGGTGGAATGGGCGGTATGGGCGGCATGGCCGAGGACGCCGCGGAGGGGATGGCGGATGCGCCCGGCGACCTCTTCGGCGGCACGATGCCCGGGGCGGACGAGGCCGCCGCGATGCGCCAGCTGTTGGAGTACCTCGACGATCCGCGGTTCGACCGCGTGATCGTCGACACCGCGCCGACCGGCCACACGCTCCGGCTGCTGCAGCTGCCCGAGCTCATGGATTCGATGATCGGCCGCGTGCTCAAGCTGCGCCAGCAGTTCTCCGGCATGATGGACGGCTTGAAGGGGATGTTCGGCGGTGAGGACGACGAGGCCGACCCCACCGCCGACCTCGACGAGCTGCGTGACCGGATTGAGCGGCTTCGCGACGTCCTGCAGGATCCCGACCACACGGACTTCCGCGTGGTGATGATCCCCGAGGAGATGAGCGTCGTCGAGTCCGAGCGGCTCGTCGCCCGGCTCGACGAGTTCGAGATTCCGGTGAACACGCTCGTGGTCAATCGCGTGATGGAGCGCGTGAGCGACGTGGCGGACGTCGACCCCGAGTGGATCGTCGAGCCCGACCCCGAGCACTGTGAGTTCTGTGCGCGACGCTGGGACGTCCAGCAGAACGCGCTCCGACGCGCGACGGACCTCTTCCGGGGTCGCGACGTGAAGCGCGTCCCGCTGTTGGCCGACGAGGTACGCGGCGAGGCGGCGCTGCGGGTCGTGGCGGCGTGTCTGCGGTGAGCGGCGGGCACACGCGAGGGTACCAGAACAGCAGTTTCGAACGGACGGTCTTATACGCGGGACGCACCTCCATCGGATATGAACTGTCGGCGGTGTGGGACCCCGCTCACGAAGCCCGGGGACTACTGTCTGACCTGCAACACCGCCAACGCGGACGCCGTCGTGATCGAGTTCGAACGTGACCGCGCCGAACTGACGATCCTCGACGAGGACGAGGTCGTCGGACGAACGACGGTGACGACCCGACCCGAGAACGCCGAGCAGCTTTCGGCGGTCCAACTGCGGAACTTCGCCGGCCGCGTCGCCGACGAGATCCGCCGCAAGCGTCCCGAAACCGTCTACGCCGCCGGCGAGCGCGAGCCGTTGCGCGAGACGCGCGCACAGATCCACCACGAGTTCTACCGCGTTCCGGACGACGGCACCGACGGCGACGGCGACGTCGTCGGGTGGGTGCTCGATCGACGTGGTGACCGCGCGCTGGAGGTCGTCGAGACGCCGCCACGCGAGAAGATCGGCGGCTCACACTCGACGCTCATCGGCGGGCGAAAGGGGCGGAAGGCGATCGGAACCGTCGCGAAACACCCGCACGTCAAGAAGATCGTTCCGGGTCCCATCGACGCGGGCGGGACCGGATCGCGAACCGGCCTCCGAGCGAAGGCGACGCGGGCGGGGACCAACGGCAACGTCCGGTTGCTGCTTCGGGACGGCTCCAGCGTTCAGGAGAATCGGATCGTCACCACCGCGATGGACCGCGAAACCGGCGAGCGCGTCCGCGCCGATCTCAACGAGGCGCTCCGCGAGGCGGAGCTACAGGACGCGTGACCGACGAAGCGACCGCTCTCCTCCCGCGGACCACCGCCGAACTCCCACCGGCGACCGCTCCCCTCCCGCAGACGACGACTCCCGGTAGGTATTTCAGCCCGCGACCACGATTGCTTATAAATGCTCAGCGACGTCATGGAGGACTACGTCAAGGCGATCTACGTCCTCCAATCGGAGGAGGGCCCCCCCGTCTCGACGTCCGCGATCGCCGAGTACCTCGATAAGAGCGCCCCGTCGGTGACGGACATGCTGGGGAAGCTTGCCGACCGCGGGCTTGTCGACCGCGAGCCATATAAAGGGGTGGAGCTGACCGCCGAGGGCGAGGCGGTCGCACTGGAGATCGTCCGGCACCATCGGCTGTTGGAGGCGTTCCTCGCCGAGCATCTCGATTACGACTGGAGCGAGGTCCACGACGAGGCCGACGCCCTCGAACACCACATCTCCGAGGAGTTCGAGCGGCGCGTGGCGAAGGCGCTCGGAAACCCGGAGGTCGACCCCCACGGCGACCCGATCCCCGGCGCCGATCTGGAGCCGATCGAGGAGGGAAGCGGGCCGCGGCTCTCCGATCACGTCGAGGGCGACCGTCTCGTCGTCACTCGCGTCTCCGACCGCGACGAGGACGAACTCGAATACCTCGCCGACGCGGGCATCACGCCCGGCACCGAGGTCGAGGTCGTCGACGTGGCTCCATTCGGACTGATCACGGTGCGAACCCCCGCGGGCGAGCAGGGCCTGCCGGCGGAGATCGCCCGCTCGATCCGCGTCGAGCCGGCGACCGAAAGCGAGAGCGGTGACCGAGGCGAGAGCGGTGACCGAGGCGAGAGCGGTGACCGAGGCGGGGTGGATGACCAAGGCGAGAGTGGGGAGGAACACGCCGACGCCGGCAAACCCGACGGCGCGTGAGATGAGAACATACCACTCGCCTCAGCGGGGTTTTTTACTACACCGTCCGTGACGACCGACGTGGTACTCGCCGACGTTCTCGTCACCTTCCTCATGGGGACGGTCTTCGGGCTCGCACTCGCGGCGCCGCCGGGCCCGATGAACGCCGTCATCGCCGAGGAGTCGGTGCTTCGTGGCTGGGCAGCCGGCGCCCGCGCCGGCCTCGGTGCCGCGACCGCCGACGTGCTCTTTTTCGCGCTCGCGTACGTCGGCGTTGCCGCGATCGTCGAGTCCGCGCCACGCCTCCAGACGGCGATGATCGGCGCCGGCGGCCTGCTGATGTGCTACTTCGCGATCGGTGCGGCCCGCGGAGCCCGTGCCACCTTCCGACCGACCGGGGGCGACGAGCCACGGATCGAGGGCGGGAAGGGATTCCGGAAGGCGCTCGTGTTGGCGCTGACGAACCCGTTTCAGGTGCTCTTCTGGTTAACCGTCGGGATCGGGCTGCTTCGGCCCGGCCGGCTCGACGTGCTCGCCCCCCTGCCGGTCGTCGGCGAAGCGCTCGCGGACACGCTCGTCGTGACGACCGGCTCCCCGGCGATCCTGGGCGGCTTCTTCGCCGGCATCTTCGGCTGGGTGCTCGGGTTCCCCGCCGTGCTCGTCGCCGCCGAACGTCGAACGGAGACCTTCGCACCCCTCGTCGCGGTCGGCTCCGCGCTGGTGCTTGCGGGCTTCGGCGCCTTCTTTCTGTTCGACGCGGCCACGACCGTCCTTGCGTGGCGGTGAGCACACGCCGGAGCGGTGCCGGGATGGACAACGGCTTTCTACTCGGGGCGTGACATCTCCGTATGTTCGAGAAGTCGAAGTGGATCAAACTCCCACGTAGCGTTCTCGTGGGTCACGGCGTCGTCGACGAGCTAGGCGATGCGGTCTCGGAGCTCTACCTCTCGGGTCGCCCGCTCGTCGTCACCAGCCCGACGCCGAACCGGATCGCCGGCGACCGGGTCCGCACACAGTTCGACGATCCCGCGACCGCGGTCGTCGAATCGGCCTCCTTCGACGCGGTCGAGAAACTGATCGACACGGCCGAGTCGGTCGACCCTGGCTATCTGATCGCGCTCGGCGGCGGCAAACCGATCGACACCGCGAAGATGGCCGCCGACCACCTCGGCGTCGGCTTCGTCTCCGTCCCGACCGTCGCGTCCCACGACGGCATCGTCTCCGGGCGATCGTCGATCCCCGAGGGCGACACGCGCCACTCGGTCGCGGCGGACCCGCCACTTGCGGTCGTCGCGGACACGGAGCTGCTCGCGAACGCGCCGTGGCGGCTCACGACCGCCGGCTGTGCCGACATCATCTCCAACTATACGGCGGTAAAGGACTGGCGACTCGCACAACGACTCCGCAACGTTGAGTACAGCGAGTACGCGGGAGCGCTCTCGGAGATGACCGCCGAGCTGCTCGTCCAAAGCGCCGACATGATCAAACCCGGCTTGGAGGAGTCCTCGTGGGTCGTCGTGAAGGCGCTCGTCTCCTCGGGCGTCGCGATGTCCATCGCCGGTTCCTCCCGGCCCGCCTCGGGGGCCGAACACCTCATCTCCCACCAGCTCGACCGCATCGCGCCCGGAAAGGCGCTTCATGGACACCAAGTCGGCGTCGCGTCGGTCATGACCGAGTATCTCCACAGCGGCGAGGAGGGGCAGTGGCGAGCGATCCGCGACGCTCTCGCCTCCCTCGATGCGCCGACGACGGCCCAGGGGCTTGGGATCACCGACGACGAGTTGATCGAGGCGTTCACCGGCGCCCACGAGATCCGCGACCGCTACACCATCCTGCAGGGCGGGATCAGCGAGGAGGCGGCCGTCGAGGTCGCGACGACGACGGGCGTCATCGACCGACCGTCGTGACCTCGAAAGGCCAATAACGGTTCCGCGACAACCGGAGGTATGTCCGCAGCCAGCGTTCGCGAACGCGTCAAACGCCGTCCCGCGGCGACCGTCATCCTCCTCACCGTCGTCGGCTACGGCGCGGTGCTCGGCGCGTTCCTCGTTCCCGGGTTTCAGGCGCTGTTTCCCGACCTTTCACGGTCGACCGTCGACGCCATGACCCACGCGATCGCCGCCGTCAACTCGCTTACGATCCTCACGCTCTCGCTCGGATGGTACTGGATCCGCAACGGCGAGGTACGAAAACACGCCGCCGCCATGGTGACGTCGTTTGTGCTGATCCTACTGTTTCTCGGCATCTACGTGCCGCGCGTCGCCGGCGGCGGCACGAAGTACTTCGACGGCCCCGAACTGGTCGGCATCGTCTACCTCGTCATGCTCGCGATCCACATCGTCCTGTCCATCCTCGCCGTGCCGGTGGTCCTCTATGCCCTCCTGTTGGGGCTCACCCACTCGGAACGCGAGCTCCGGACCGAAACGCCACACGCCAGAGTGGGTCGGATCGCCGCCGGATCGTGGCTACTCTCGCTGGTGCTCGGCGTGATCACCTACGTCATGTTGAACCATCTCTACGGGTTCACGTACTGAGCTCACCCCTGCCCTACCGTTCGATGCCGTTCACCGTCCAGTCCTCGTGGGCGTCGGCGGATCGATCCCGGCGTGATCGACGGTGAACCGAGGGTTTTTCCCCGACTCCACGCGCAGGTCGGCGTATGACCGACCCGGTACGCCGCGTCGCCATCCTCGGAGCGAACGATGGGGAGGTCGCCGAGGCGGCGAGCAGCGGCGCGAACCTCAAGACGGACCTCGAGATGGCCGTCGAGACGACCGCCGCTCGCGTCTCGTCGGTCAGTCGCGCCGACGCGATCGTCGCCGTCGGAACCGACGCGGTCTCCGCGGCCGCAACCGACGGGCACGGCGTCCCGATCCTTCCGATCGGCGTCGGACGCCTCGGCGTTGCGCGGCCGGACGCGGTCGAGGCGCTCCGATCGCTCGTGGCGGGTCGCTGGCGTCGAACGTCACACCCGACGCTTTCGGTCACGGTCGGGACCGACCGCTCGGCCCGTCACCGGGGCGCATTCGACGCGACGCTGCTGACGGCCGAGACGGCACGGATCTCCGAGTACGCCGTCTCGTTTCCGAGCGGGCGCCGTGAGTCCTTTCGGGGGGACGGCGTCGTCGTGGCGACGCCGCTCGGCAGCGACGGCTACGCCGGTGCCGCCGGCGCACCCGTCCTGGAGCCCCGATCCGGGACCTCCGTGACCCCGATCGCGCCGTTTCGGATCCACGGCGTCCGGTGGGTGGCCGCCGGAGGCGTCACGCTGTCGATCGAACGCGACGAGGAGCCGGTCGAACTGGTCGTGGACGGGACACGGCGGGGAACGGTCACGCCACACGAGCCGATCGAGATCCGCGTCGATCGCGGGTTCGATCTGATCTCGGTACCGGTCGGGCGGGAAGGCGACGACGCGGTCGATTGGAAAAACTCTAATGAGTCGTGCACGGAGTGACGGGTATGGACCCACTGCAGTTCCTCATTCCCCTCGACTGGTTGACGGTCGTCGGGCCGGTGCTGCCGTTCGCGATCCTCGTGATGGCGGTTGCGAACCTCGCGACGCGGCACCTCGCACACCGTCGACACGTTGAACAGGGAGCGGACGGCGACAGCGTCGAGCAGTACACGCCCCACGCGTTCACGAACATCGGGCTCATTCTGTTGAGTTTCCTGTTCGCGCTCGACGCGCCGACCGGCGGCGTCGTGTTGTCCGTCCTCGTCGTGACGATGCTGATCGCCGACCTCTTCGAGTTCGAGGCGCGAAACGTCGAGGCGCGAAACGACATGACGATCGAGGCACCCAAAAGCGCGATCGTCGCCTCGGCGCTCGTCGTCTTTTATGCCGGCTACTACGCGCTCTTCTTCCTCGTCTCCGGCGTCTGGGGGCAGATCATCGCGTAGGGCGCTCGCGCCGGCGCAGAGAAACGGCGGCTCGGAGCGTTTATACGCTTGACGCGCCGAACGTCGATAATGAGTGCGTTCCCCACCGGCCAGTTGCTTTACGGACTCTGGTACGCCCTTATCGGCGTCGCGTTCTGGTCCTCGGGATTCGTCGTCGCCTACTACCTTTATAAGCGATGGGGCGCCGACGAGGGGCCACAGTCGCGTCGCGACTCGTCGTGAGTTGCCGTGTTCGGTCGTCGTTCGCTCTCCGTATTCGGTCGTCGTTCGCTCTCCGTATTCGGTCGTCGTGATGGCCCTTTGGGCGATTCCGTTCGACCGTCAAGCGGCGCCAATCGGCGGTCGGACGCTCCCGCACGGATGGTTAATTCTTTAAGCACGCGAACCAACTCCCAACTGAATAATGGCGTCCGATTCGGTGAAACTATACACGGCCATCTACGTCGCCCTCGTCCTCCTGGCGCTCTCGAAGTTCATCTTCTTCGAGTTCGACCAGTTCTTCACGTACCAACAGGCGTTCGCGGGGACGATGGTCTCGGCGGTGATCAAGTCGGTGCTCATCGTCGGCTACTATCAGCACCTCCGCTGGGAGAACAGGTCGCTGACCTACCTGATGCTGCTGGCGCTCGCGCTCGCCCTGCTCCTCATGGTGGCCGCAACCTACTCCATCACGTAGTCGGCCACCCGCGTTCCGTCCGCCGTTTTCACCGCTTTTGACCCCTCCGGTCGGTAGATCCCCACACCGTCGGGTCCGTTCGTCGATCGTGTCTCCAGCTTTCGTCGGTCCCCTCCCGGCCGACGCCGAGGAACTATTAGTCGTTGGAGCGAGAAGCACTCGACATGGAGCTTCGAGACGCGACCGCGGCGGACGTCGCATCGATCCGGGAGGTTGCCCGTGCGTCCCTGCGTGCTTCGTATGGACACGCCGTCGACGAGGCGATCCTCGAGGGCGCCGTGGAACGATGGTACGACACCGACGATCTCTCCGAGGAGGTGGATGACCCCGCGACGCGGTTCGTCGTCGCCGTCGACGACGGCGCGGTCGTCGCCTTCACCGAGGTCTACGTGGTCGATCGCCGCGAGCGCGTCGGAGAGATCGACTGGCTCCACGTCCACCCCGACCACCGCGGGCGGGGGATCGGCTCCGATCTGCTCGCCCGGATCGAAGGCGAACTCCGGGAGGCGGCGGTCGACGCCATCGAGGGGCGCGTCCTCGCGGAGAACGAGACCGGCGCGGAGTTCTACGAGCGGGAGGGGTACGAACGCGCCGGCGATCGGGAGGTCGACGTCGGCGAGAAGACCTTCGAGGAGCGGATCTACCGGAAGCGACTCGCGGACGAGCCCACCGGCGGACCGACCGCGGCACGCCGTGAGACCGATGACGGCGAAACGATCCACGTTGCCTTCGGCGAGAGCGAACGCGGGTCGAGCGCGCCGTTCTATGCGGCCTACTCCGATGACGCTCATCAGCGACGGTACGGATACTTCTGTGGTGCCTGCGAGAGCACGAACGTCGCCATCGACACCATGGACGCCGTCGAGTGTCTCGAGTGTGGGAATCGCCGAAAGCCCGCCCGCTGGGACGCGGCGTACTGATCACAACGTCGATTTTACGCCCAACACGCGCTCTTCTTTTCCACGACCGGGATCCCACTCGCTCCCGTCACGGTCGGCGTCACGATGATCGGCGACGGTTCGCTCCATCGCCTCCGCGACCGGGGTGGACTCCCAACCGAGTCCCGCCAGTTTGGCCGTCGAAAGCAGGTGTGGATACTCACGAAAGAGCACGAAGTCGTCGGGCGTTAGGTCGCCCGCCGCGAGCGCGTCGGCACCCGCCGGCACGACATCGATGTCCGTGTCGGCGGCGTCCGCGATGGCTTCGATCGTCTCCTCCAGCGTGAGCGCCCG
>LFFM01002736.1_pt1 | contig 11472 bp, 9 predicted proteins | sample 643131 | NCBI WGS metagenome assembly LFFM01 (sample SAMN03777445, study PRJNA286221) | soda lake metagenome | biome: soda lake; feature: Kulunda steppe; material: water; isolation source: sample Tc-Br brine of Tanatar trona crystallizer | place: Russia: Kulunda steppe | collected 2011-07
AAGCCTGTACACGGGCGAAAACAGACGGTGTGAGAGAAAGAAGTAGACGGAGGGGCGTAAACCTTTTATATAGGTTTACCGCGCCCTCTCACGGCAATGACCTGGGTTCGAATCCCAGCCGGAGCATTTCTTTCCTTCCGCCTTCTTATGGTTTTAGCCTGCGCTACCACGTATGTTCGACTCAACGCACAGACCCAGCAAGTTCGAAGGATTCACACACAACCGTGCAGTCATTCGTTTTCCCGTTTTGCGACACCTATCGGGTTCGCAGGACACGTCTCTATCCCCACTCCCGTCGTGCGGTTCGAGTATTTGGTCAGCAGCCAAAGTGCCATCCACTCACCGGGAGGCTCGGTCTCTGGAGGGGCAGATGAACCTTGACGATTATGTTCTGATCCTTCTGGAGGTTGTGCTGAGTCCGCTGAATCAAATTAATATGCTAGCCGCCGAGTAGTATATCCTGTAATGGGCCATGTCTACTATCATTTTCCGGACGATAAGCAGTTCTCTCTTGATTTCGCAACCCCTGATCCCGCTGAAATAGTTTCACGGATCGTGGACTACGATGGTGACGTGGCGGTGAAGGTTCGTCAGTACAATCTGAATGAGGAGCTCTATGTCGTGTATACGTCCCGTGGTGGTGGCGGTGTAGTGAAGAACCTCGATTTCGACCTAAGCGACGCGCTTGAGAAGATGGAATCTGATAATGGTGTTATCGTAACTCGTCTCTTCGAAATGTATCGTGCTCTCCTTTCGCAGAACGAAGAAGAAGGGGGAACTCCTGTTGAGGCATACAAGAACATCGATATTGATGCGTTTCCGGAAGCTCTTGATGAGGTCTCTTGGGATGGTTCAGCGACGGATGTCGCTGGTCGTCTCGCATCGAATCTTATCTTGAAACACGCGCTGCCGAATGCCAATCATCGAACCGCTGTAGCGTTGGTACAGTTCTATTTACGTCGTATCAACCCCGATTTTTCAATGCCGGAGACTGCGGTTCAGATCGATTCAGAAGAATATGACTGGCGTGAATGGGTGAACGAGTACATCAACCAGTCAAAACGGCTCCTGACGGTCCGTCGGAACAATGTTCTATTCAAACACTTGCGTGAGTTTGGAGTGACGACAGTAGAGCGAAAACATGAGGTGAAAATTGACCTGACTGAGTATGAACTCGATATGTACCCGCACGAAGCGAAAAAGCGGTATGCACGAGAACACGAGCAACTCTGGATCGGATTCGTTGAAGAGGCCGTCGAGCGGGCAGGCTATTCCGAGATAAAAAACGCGCCAGCGATGTCCAAGGCAGCGTTCGCAGAAAGGCTCCGGCAGTTCGAGTAGAGAATCCAGCTAGTCCTGAAGAGTGGCGACTGTTCGGCCCGTTTCCTCGGCCTCTTCACTACGCGACATCTCGTATCCCGCGAGTGCCTCGTCAATTTCTTCGTCAAGACTCATTACTCAGCGTAAAATTAGTCGTGAGAGGGTATAAAATCTCGCATAGCTTTTTAAATAAACAGGTCAGGATCTCGTGGGTGCCGTGGTCGTTGTATGAAAACGTATAACAGACTGCGACGATGAAGGGATCGGCCCGGATGACGAGCTGTTCGAGGAGGGACACCGGTTCGCGCCCGACGGGGACGCTCGGAGCCTCGTAAGCCGTCGTCGCAGGAGACGCGACGAACACGCCGGTCCTGTTGAACGTCCGGGAGCGTCACACCGAACACGGTGCCGATAGCCCCGAAGCGACGAAAGAGTGAAAAACGGCATACGGCCGAGATGGGAGCGAACCAACGGGTGTGACGAGTGCGTACGGCGATGAAAACGTAGACGAAACCCCGCTATAGCCCGAGTGTTACCGAACTTCCACGGCGTCACGAGGGCTGGAGGAGTGACATCAGCGACGAGGGACCGACGCAAATACATATGAGTCAAAGGGCGACCAGGAGACTTCGTGATAGACCCTCAACGCGCGTTTGTCGAGCCGTTGCTCACGTGGTGGACGGCGAACGGTCGTGACGGATTGCCGTGGCGGGAACCCGGCCGGACGGCGTTTCAGGTGCTGGTCGCCGAGATCCTGCTGCAGCGAACCACCGCGACGGCGGTGGCCGGCGCGTACCGGCCGTTCGTCGCGCGGTACCCCACGGCCGAAGCCGTGGTCGCGGCCCCGACTGAAGACATCGAACAGCGAATAGATCGACTCGGGTTAGTCAAACGCGCCGAATTTATCGAGCGGGCCGCGTTACGGATCTTCGATAGCCACGGTGGCGACGTTCCCCGCGACCACGCGGACCTCGTGGCGCTGCACGGAGTCGGCGAGTACACGGCACGATCCGTCTTGATACACGTGGACGGGGCCGGGATCGCCGCCGTGGACGTGAACGTACGACGACTGTTGTCTCGTTTCTTCGGTATCGACTCCGCTGCTGTCTTGCGATTAGTAGCAGCGTGTGGGCAGTGAAGGTTAGACCTAAGCACTCGATTCGGATTCTCCGATTGTTGATTCAGTAATCTCTTGTAGCTCATCGATAGTCAACGGTGACAACTCTACGATTTCGTCGTCGGCAGTATAGAATATCTGTACCGAAATCTCTCGATTGGGGTATTCATTCGCCACAACGTGGTGGTACACGCTGAGTTGCTTCCGGTATTCAGATTCAGCGTGACGGCCAAGATCAGTTTTGTAGTCAATAATGTGAACCTGTTCCGGGGTAGTTACCAGTAGATCGATGATCCCGACGAGAGTGACCCGTGGCTCCAGATTGAGTGGCAAGATTGCGGTGATCTCCGGTTTGAATTCCCCATCAAGAGAATCAAGCAGCGTTTTGACGTGTTCTTGATCGCTGCCGACGGGGGAAACGTCTTTTCGCCGAACGTAGTCTTCCGCGAACTGATGCAGTCGATCTCCAAACTCCGTTCCCCGTCCTTCGTCCACATCGTCGTAGACGCTGTCGTCCATAATCTCGTGGACACTCAGTCGACGCGAACGGAAGCGTTCTGGAACCGTAACAGAGAACACTTCGTCCTCGGTCTCTTCTCCCTCTCTCGCGGTAACGGATGAGTCAATCTCCGTTGAATCAACAGATAGTTCGGTGAAGAATGGACTTGGATTGTCTCCAGCGGTGAAGAACAAGTGTCGCTTCGCTCGTGTGACGGCAACGTAGAAGAGTCGTCGTTCTTCATCATATTCGGATGGAAGACAACCCGTTAGCAGATCGTACGACCAGTGTTTGTACACGTACGGGCGTCCGTTCGAGTCGTCATATACTGAGCGTTCTCTGAGACCAATTGGCTCCTGATACTGGATTGTCCCTGATGATGGCTTTCCGTAGTGAGGGAATGCACGACGATTCATGTTTACACAGAAGACGATAGGATACTCCAGCCCCTTCGCTCCGTGAATCGTCTGCAGCGTCACGGAGTCATCACCTGGACTCGAATCAATCTCCACGGTCGACCCGGCTTCGAGATTAGATTCGATGTACGCAATCACTTCGCTCCATGTGGAAAGCGTTGCATCGTACATTCCAGTGAGTTCTCGAAGCAGGCCGTTTGCGTACGCTCCGTCGTAGCCGTATTCATCGAAGACGATTCGAGCGAACCCACCGATCGTTTCACACTCATGGAGCTGGTCTCGAAACGCAACCATCGGCTCAGGATACGTTTCTGCTTCGAGAATCTCCTTGGCCTGTGGAAGTGCGTATCCGGCGTCTTCCAGCACAGTTGCCCATCCTCGTTTCTCATTAGCTTCACAGATTCGGAGCCACGCGAGGAGTAGCTTCGATTGGTCGGTATCGAACAGTTCGATCCCACCTTCGTAGGCTATCGGAATCCCGTATTCCTGGGCTGTTTCGAGGAGTTCCCTGGCGAATGATCGCGTCCGTGTGAAGACGGCGATATCGTCGTAGGACGGCTTTCCAAGCCGCTCGTGTTCCGCAGCCGCCTTTTCGGCAGGGGACATCTCGTCCGTCGTTTTTGGGTCGTCCCGAACCTCTACGCTATACGCATCGTTGTTGACGACGTGTTGTATCCGATCGAGAATAACTTCTGTTTCATCCTCATGGGCCACCGCCTCAATCCGGCTGTTGTCGACGTGGTTTGTCGCTTTCAGCGGCTTGAGATCAATCGCTTCCTTATCGATCGATTCACTATTCGTCGCGGGAACAGTCAGCGTTTCCGTAGCCAACGACAGAATCGATTCTGCCGATCGGTAATTCAAATGTAGTGGGATCTCTTCGATGTCGTCAACCTGATACGCGATCCTGTCGACGTCTCGGTTCAGTTCGGATTTGTATCGGGCGATCCGTTCGTCAAACTGCTGAATGTTTTCGACGGCGGTATACTGGAATCCGTAGATGCTCTGCTTCCAGTCTCCGACGACACAGATATTATCTCGTTCGGAGAGAAGCAACGTGAGCTTGAACTGGAGTTGGTTAGTATCTTGGAATTCGTCAACCATCACATACTGATGTTGTACTTGCTCGCGGACACTCGGGTTCTCACATAGCATCACGAACGCAAATGCGAGCATGAGGCCCTGCGTGAGGTAATTGCGTTCTAGTGCGTACTGTAGATACTCAAAATACACATCGTGGACGAACTCGAACAGCTCCTCACGGTCTTCATCGAACGCTTGCTCGACCGGCTCGGTGTGCACCTGCGGATAGCCGACGATCTCGTCTGCGGTCGGTGCCTCGGGTGCGTACTCTGCGACTTCCCAGCCGCTTACTGATGAACGAGCGTCAGATTGTGTTGGGCCGTTTGCGCCATCATTCGGTTGATTCTGGCGCTCGAAGAGTTCCATGAACTCGTCCCGGTTGCCTTCGAGTGCCGCACCAGTCTCCCGATACCAGCCGTCTCGTTGAGGTATCACGCCTTTTGCGGCGAGTTCAGCGACCAGCGATCGAAGCGAATCGGGCGTGTCGATGGCGGCAAAGAGCTGTTCGTACTCCGGATGTTTATCCTCGAACCGCGAAATAAATGTATTAAAGAGCATTCGTTCTCGGAGCCGGTCCTCGATCAGATCCAGTGATTGAGGCACCTGGTCATCGATCCCGAGGTCACTCGGTGTTTCGTGTCCGTATCGCCGAAGCAGTTGATAACAGTAGCCGTGGAACGTACTGATTGGGGCGTCCTGTAACTGAACCGGATCGTACGGCGATCGTTGAGCGATTCGATCTGCCATCTCTGCGGCCGCATTCCGGGTAAACGTGACTAGCAGGATGTCATCGGGTTCGGTTCCCGGCTGTTCGAGGATATTCGCGTAGCGGTGTGTGATGGTGAACGTTTTCCCGGTGCCGGCTCCGGCATTAACCAGGTAGATCCCGTCGGTACTGTTGATCAGTTTCTCTTGGTCAGGATTCGGGGTAATCTCTGTCATCTGTTTGTGAGGATGCAATCTCGGTGGGTAACTCGATCCCAGTTTGGCCCGTCGTCTTGGTAGGCGACTGGAAATCGACTCGTCCGGTACTGGTTGAGTGCGTCGAGTTGATCTGCGACGAATGACTCGAAAGCGTCGAGATCGGATTCAAGCACATAACCAGGTGGCATGTCGGCAAGATCGTCGATAACCATCTCGCAGCCATCTCGAACGTACTTGTATTCTCCAACGCGTGCTTGCGTGTATTCGATGAACCGCTCTGTCACTTGGTCGCGCTGGTCTGGATTTTCACCGGCCCGCGGAAGCGGATTGGATTCAAAGAAGTCCCGATATGCGTCGTAGCCGAGCGACTGTAGCGCTTTACAACGGTTGTTCGAATCGGCGTAGTCTGTCACCGTTTCGAACGTGTCTCGACTGGCCACAAATTCGTCAAACGTCGCCGGGACGTAGGTTATGGTTGTCACCAGATCGGCCGGATCGGGGGGCGTCCCCGCGAGGGCTTCTTCAATATCGTGAAGCAAATGAACGAAATGCATCTCCAGCCGTTGGTCGGGCTGTTCCTCTCTGTGCTTTGCCAGATAGACAAATGCCTGAAAATCGGGATACTCATCAACTGGATCGATCGAGGCGGCATCGAGAATATCCGAAGCACTGCTCTTTGCGCCGGTTTTGTAATCCACGACGGACGTTTCATTTTGGAGCAAATCGACGTAGCCGTGAATACCGATCGAAGGGGATACGAACCACCGTTCGGTAAGCGGCGAGTCTATTTCGACGCCGAGTTCGGTTGCGAGTTCATTCTCGCGATCCCGGTAATCGTACGTCTCGTACGTTGCTGGTTCCACCGGATTTTCATCGAGGTACGCGACGATCGCATCGATACCGATCTCAAGCCGCGTGCGCTGGATAGATCGCTTGGTATCTCCGAGATACGGATCTAGCCGGTCGCACATCGCATCGAGTACGTCCTCGCGTTGCGTCACCAAGACTGATGGATCACTGGTGTAGATTTCTGCCGCTTCGTGAAGTACCGTTCCTCGGACCATCGGAAGTGACTCAGGAGACTCGACAAGCCGGTCAAAATACACCTCCCTCGGAGCGTTAGCGAGCGACTTTAACCGTGATTGACTGACCGTTGTCTTCGGCGTCGTTGACGCCTCATCTGCCGCTGGGGAAGCAAATGGGGATGTCGGCGTCGCAGTCGTGTGACTACTGTGACGCTCGTGGGGGAGATCGCCAAACGTTTCGAACGAGTCATCGAGGAGTCGGCGTAGATACACGCACGGTGGTATGTCGTCTCCCGCTTGTGTTTCTTGTACGAAGTAGTACCGCTGGTCGCCGTTTTGAAGCAATCGTTCGAACCGTGCCACATCAGTTTCAAGATACTCCGCTGGATCGATCCAGGGGTAATCGGGTGGTGTTTGTGCCCACTCTGGGCCAAGACCGACGTAAAATACGATTGGTCTGTCGACGTACGCTGTCGATGTCGCTCCTGTCAAGAGAACCCCATCTCGGTCGTTGGTATCAGTTGGTACTGTAAACGCATCCAAGTAGTACTCGAAGTGGGTAACACGATCCTCGGTGATCGCTTCGTCAAGTAGTCCGAGAGCGTCAAGTTCCCGGCGAAGGTCTGTAAGCTGTGTATCAGCTGTCGATTCGTAGACCGATAGGCAGTCACGGAACGTCCCATTCCTAACGGTCTCCCGAAACTCATCGTAGCGCCCCAACTGCGCAGAAGCGAGTGAATCAACTCGTCTTTCATCTAGTTCTCGGGAAACAGCGATTCCGGCAGTAGTGAGTACGGGGCGGATTTCAGAGAGCCGCTGATTTGACCCGGCAAAGGTCGTCTCCAATAGGCGCAGTAAGCCTCGTACGTTCTCGTCTGCTTCAAATCCGGGGCCGCCGCTGTACGGGATTCCCTGTGCTTCGAGAGCGGACTCGATGAGTGCGCTATACTGGCTTCCCTCGACGAGGACAATCCCGAACTGCTCCGCTGTATCTACATCGATCTGGTTAATGATTGTCCTGACAATCGACGTTGCTGACGGAAAGATTCGGAGCTCTGGAAACGAGGTCTGAGTGTCAGTTAGCGAGGAGTACGTCTCATACTCGGTCGGCGGTGGTAGCATCCCCTGATCGAGTCTCGACAGTTGTTGTTCATCGATAACGGCGACATCCTGATCCGTAGAGATCGTCGTCTGGTCAGCCGCAAGGTAGCTGCTGTCCAGCTCGTTCAATAGCGCTACGACTGTCTGTGTGGCTGCCGTGTTGAATTCTGGGTAGTCGAGGATTGCTTCACGGGTACCTGTGGTAGTCCAGCAATCAATCGAGAGTTCGAGCGCTCTGACAGCCTGCTTCCACGAGAGGTTTGTCTGTTCGATCACCTCGAAAAAGAGCGGTCGGATGTCATCAGGAAACATCTCTTGGGTAGCATAGCTCCGAGGAGTCGCGGACAATCGACCAATACGAGGCGTCCGTACGCGATTGTCGAGGGCAAGGGTGAGCGGTGCTTCAGTAGTAATGACAATGTCGTGGTCTGCAACTGCCGAGTACAAGGAATCGATTGAACACGCTTCGCGCATTGGCACAGTTGGAACACTAACCGAATAATATTGAACTTGACCCTACTGTAACGCTTCGATCAACGATGTGGTAGGGGCAATGAATCAGATCACGGAATCTCATACGAAAAGTGTCGTGTGTGCATTGCAGCTCAATCCGGAATCGGAATATAAATACCCTCATGGTGGTCATAATAGACAACTCCAAATGACGAAAAATAACAGCTCCAAACACGTTCCTAGTCAGCCGGTCGTTGTGCAAGAAGATACGCACCAGAACGAAATTCCAGAGAATATTAACTCAGAGCTGTATTCGACAGACAGGCCGACCAACTCATTCCACGAATTCAGAATTGAGCCGGACGACGATCTTGTTGAAGCGCTTCGCAACAACGGCTACGCGGTAGAGTTCAGAGAGCGTTGACATCCTCCCCACCCTAAAGAGCGAGGACTCCACGAAGTGGAGTTTGAGGTTCCGTGCTTCCTCGGCGTTCAAAGACGCTTTCGCGTGACTTGTCACCGGTAGCCGTCCAATTGTGACCGGAGACGTGCATTACAACGAATACAGCCCTGTCAATGGGGTCTCTCCATCCAGACGCGCTGGACACTTCAGCGAGAATATCGATCGAAGGGTTGATCTATACTGTTCGTTCTGTACACGAACATACGTTTCCTCACAAAGAGACATTAGTCCCGTCACCGGCATCGATCGCCCGCTGGTAGACGTCTGCTCCGGCGGCCGAATCAAGCGTCGCTGAGCCGACGCTCACGACTACTCTTATACCCGTCGAGTCAGGCGACGACCGTCGACCGGCGATCAGGTCGCCGAACGGGACGAGATCAGTGACGTTGAGGTCGCTTGCGAGTAAATCGCCCGTTTCGGCGGCTTCGTCCGGTACGTCTGCGAACACCGTTTTCGACCCGTTGAGCACGGCCGGATCGAGTTCCTGCATCTCAGCGGTAAACGCCCCGACTGCGACGACGAGCGTGTCCGGGTCCAGCGCGTCTCTCGGAAAGACGGGTGCCGTCGCGGTCGTTGCAGTTACGACCGTATCCGCACCCGCGACAGCCGCTTGTGGCGTGTCGACCGGCTGAGCCGGAATTCCTCCCGCTGACAGGTCCTCCGCACACGCTACTCGGGAATCGCTTGGGGAATACACTCGCACAGTATCAAGCTCCGTAACCGCTGCGATGGCGCGCGTTTGCCATCGCCCCTGTGCCCCTGCACCGATCACTCCCAGCGTGGACGTCTCGGGTGCAAGCTCTCGAACTGCGAGTGCGCCGATACAGCCCGTGCGGGCGTTGGTGATCGTCGTGCCGGCCATGTACGCCTCTGGACGTCCAGTCCGAGCATTGGTGAGGGCGATTTGTGCGTTTATCGTCGGATATCCCCGGTCTGCGTTCCCTTCGTGGACCCCGACCAGCTTCGTCGCGTACTGCTCTTCGCCATGGATGTAGGCGGGCATGGCGATTGCGGTCCCGGTCGGTTCCTCTCCGTCGAGACCGGATCCAACCGGGAAATGGGGCCGTTCGGGACGCTCCACCGCTCCCGCGGCCTGTTTAGCGAGCGCGTCTCCCACCACATCAACGAGTGTCGAGAGATCCAGATGTGCCCGGACTGTCTCCTCCGAGAGCAGGAGTACCATATCTTTCGCCGTCGTCCCCTGACGTCTTGAGTGTTGACCTACGACCGGCAGAGGGTACGCACGTCGAACTCGAACTGCCGACTCACTTACTCACGGAAAAACTCCTCGCGCTCGAACGGTTCTTCCTCGCCTTCGACCGCAACGACGTCGAGCGTGGCAACCTCAGCACCGACCCCGAGAACTCCAGCAAGACTCGGCTCCGTGCGCCCATCGTCACTAGAGATCAGCTCTTTGATGTAGAGTCCGCCGGCACCGTGAATTTCGACCGTCGCGTGGCGCGCGTCGACGAGTTCGGCGGTCGCCTCGTACACGTCTCGCTCGCGGGTCAGACTCGCGCGACGGTGGTCGACTCGACTCGGCGTGTACTGTTCGATTGTTGCTCCTTCAAGCTCGCTCATCGCAGCTGCGAGCGCCTCGGCGTCGACGTCGGCGTCGAACACCACTTGGGCGCGGTAGCGTTTGGTGGCCTCAAGCTCCTTGACGCGTGCGACCATGTCGTAGGCCGCGAGCCGAAGTCCTTCGACTTCGACAGCGCCGTCGGCGAAGGCATTGATGTCGGCCTGTAGACGATCGGTGTCGACTCGGCGACGACGCGGCTCCTCGATTTCGACCACGAACGGACGGCCCGTGCCGAGCATGAGGGCGTCGACGTCTTCTCGACCCGCGCCGTGGAACGTCGCCTCCGTGCCGTCCATCACGTCTTCGATGATCGGCGCGGTGTACTCCTCGACGCTGTCGTCGTAGAGGTACCCCGATCCGTCGCAGTGATCGCAGGGATCGGCCCCCTGTCGTCCCGATCCCTTACACTCTCGGCAGGGCCACTCGGTCTGAGGAATGTCTCGTTCGAGCTTCCGGTAGCGACCGTACACAAACGTGGAGTTCACCTTCGCGTCGAGGGTATCATCGTCGAGATCGATCGTGAACTGCACGTCGGGACGGTCGAAGGAGACCTCCGTCTCAGTGCGTTGGCCGAATCGCTTCCCGACCTCGCGGTTGAACTCGGATTTGAACGGCTCGCCAGCGTCGTCGTCGAGACCGGCGTCCTCACGGAAGAGTGCCTCGTTCTCCTCGATCAGCGGCGGCGGTCGAGTACCGACGTTGTAGGTGGCGAACTCGATCCCCTCGACCGCCTCGGCGGCGCGCTCTGCCCATGCATCGAACTCAGTGCAACGGCCCTCACAGACCCAGCAATCGGCCATTTCGACCGGTTCGTGATCCACGTCATCGCGGAGCACAAGCGCGGTACGCAGCGCCGAGCCGCGCTCGGCGTTCGAGAGCCCGAAGCTCCGGTCGGCGACGAGCCGCCCGAGGCAGGCGTCACACACTGGTCCCGTCTCAGTCGCTCGCGCTGCGACCTCCAGTACGTCCATACGTGGTTCAGCGTCCCCCGTCGTAACTGTCTTGCTACATTCCGGCGTTGACTCAGATCTGATGGGCTCTGTTGAAATCCTCCAAATTTGATACAAACGGTGTGCTGAGTACAGGGCGCGAATCAGTCACTGATCAAAATCGACATCAGTGAATTCGAACCGTGCTCCGCCGTCAGTCCCATCGACAACTGTAACCTGCCAGCCGTGGGCCTCAGCGATCCGTTTGACGATTGTCAATCCAAATCCGGTCCCGCCACTCAACGAGGTATGTCCGGGTTTAAATACTGCCTCACGATCATCTTCAGGAATCCCTGGGCCAGTATCTTCGACGTAAATACCGTGGTCATCGATTTGCCCGACGCGAACGGTCACGTCTTCCCCACCGTGTTCGACTGCATTCCGAAAGAGGTTCTCGAAGAGGTGCTGGAGTCGGCTCCGATCACCCATGATCGTAACTTCGTCCCCGATTTCGATGGTTGCCTCGTCCGTTCGCACGTTTTTCCAGCACGTGCCGACTA
>LFFM01002738.1_pt1 | contig 11468 bp, 10 predicted proteins | sample 643131 | NCBI WGS metagenome assembly LFFM01 (sample SAMN03777445, study PRJNA286221) | soda lake metagenome | biome: soda lake; feature: Kulunda steppe; material: water; isolation source: sample Tc-Br brine of Tanatar trona crystallizer | place: Russia: Kulunda steppe | collected 2011-07
CTCGCCAGCGAAGAGAGCAGACGACTGCTGACGCGCGACCGCGAACTGGCCAGCAGAACCGAACACGCCGTACTTCTCGAATCCCGAGCCATCGAGGACCAGTTACGAGAACTCCACGATGAAGGGTACGAGTTGACACTTCCGGAGACGCCCGAACATTGTGGCACCTGCAACGGCGACCTCGAACGAGTCAGTCAGGAAGCAACGATACCAGCGTACGCACCCGACCCACACACCGTCGATGTCTGGCGATGCCAGCAGTGTGGACAGCACTTCTGGCAGGGGAGTCACTGGGACGATGTCGCGGAGACACTCTCTGTGGTGACGACATAGACAAAGGAACTCTCTATGGTGATAACAGAGCCGAGGTGCTACTTGAACGAGACAGCGAGAGACGTCTCGTTTGCGACGTTGTCGGTAATCGGACAGCGTTCTTCGACCGCTTCGAGCCAGGCTTCGAGCGTCTGCTCGTCCGCGTCCGCTTCTATCTCGAGCGTTACATCGACGCCCTGTAATCCGGCACGGGCGTCGCTCTCTCTCCCTGCATAGCGGTCGTAGTTGACACCGCCCTCGACAGTGATATCGAGCGACTCGATAGCGATATTCATGTCTCGGGCGACCATCGTTCCTGTTGAGTTGAGACAGGCCCCGATTGCGCCGAGGAAGTACTCGACCGGGTTGACATCCTTGCCGACGACAAACTCTGCCTTGCCGGTGTCGACCGTCGTTCGCTTCGGACTGACTCGCGAAGCGTGCAACTCGTAGTGTGTGACGTCTGTGTTCGCAGACTGGTCCTCAGACATACGTGTTACTCTATGAGACGGCACCGGGTGTGTCTTGTGATTGTGAGCCGCCGGAGCCATCGGCAAACTTCGGTGACCATGTCCTGAACAGGAAGGCCGACGTGTCACAGACACTGTCGGAAGAATCCACAACGAAGATTACGCTGGTGTGTGTACACTCCCGTATATGACGCTCTCGGAGGAAGCACACGAGCGCCTCGAAGATATCGTCGAGTTACAGCCCACGAAGAACAAAGAGTTGCTCGAACGCTGGGAACTCGACAGCGGAAGTGAGGTGCATCAGTATCTCGAATCCGAACTGCGCGAGTACTACTATCGAGACGAGAACAGTCTCATCTGTGCAACGCCCGAGGCAGTCGAACTGGTCGGCGGTGAATCCCAGACTGACGAGCGCACCGTTCACGGGACTGAACTGGAGCAAGCAATCGTCTCTGTCTTGCCTGGTCCCGACGACGAACCACAGAGCGTGGTGGCGACACTCCACGACCTCGAAGATGCAGGAGTCGAAACTGATGTCGACGACGTTCGCTCGACACTGCATCGACTCTCGGACAAAGGTGTCGTCAAGCGCGTCCGCAAGACGGTCCCCACGTTCCAGTTGACGCTCGACCGGGAGAAGATCCGTATCGAGACGAACGAGAGTTGAACGACCAACCGCACGTATCCTCACTCGCTGGCCTCCGTATTCTCGTTCAGGCCCAATTGAACGTTCTTGGATACAGCGTGGAGGTGCCACCGGCGCACCAGTTTATGAGTGAAGAGGATTATAACTCTGTGCCATCGTCATCTGGAGGGTCGTCGGGACTCTCGTCGTCTGATTGGTCAGCCGAGTCGTCGTCCGCTGTGGAGTTGTCCGAGTTGTCATCGCCTGTCGAATTACCGGGATGGTCATCTCCCGGTGGACCACCAGAGTGGTCGTCTCCTGGAGGGTCGCCAGGGTGGTCGTCTCCTGGTGGACCACCGGGATGGTCGTCGCCAGGAGGGTTGCCTGGATGGTCATCACCTGGGGGGTCGTCGGCGGGAGGGTCTGCGGGGTTATCGTCGCTGGAATCGTCGCCATTCTCTGAGCACTCACAGGTAATCTCAATCTCGCGGCCCTGTGCTGAAACGTCGACATCGTCGTTGCTCACGCTGACGTCGAACGTCAACGATACCGTCGTCGACGTGCTCTCGTCGCACTCGATTCGAGCAGTCACGTCACCGGAGTCTCCGACGTTGAGGTCGTCTGGAACAGTTAGCTCCGAGACGGTCACGTTGTCCTCGTCCACATCGTAGGTAAACTCGATGGTAGTGAGACGCTCGCGCACGTGGTTCGTGAGTTCGACAAGCGTGATGGTCTCGTCACACTCGACGGTCTGTGGCTCGTAGACGAGTCGGATGTAGGCATCTTCGTCACCGACGACCTCGATTGTGACGCTCCTGTCTGTTTCTGCCTCCGAGAGTGCACCCGAACCGAGGAGTGCGCTTCCGCCAGCTGCCACCGTGACGCCGCCGAGGAGGAACGCTCTTCGTTTCATTGTTCGATGTCGAATATTTCTGCCATCGCGCGTTTGTTTCGCCATTCGTGGACAACGTGTGCACAGGCAGCGACCGCCAGAACCAGAAGCACCATCCACACGAGAAGCTCGCTCGCGAGCCAGTCGAACGGGTAGACGCCAAACTGGCTCAATCCGCCCAGCAGGACGCCCACGCCAACCAGCCCGGCGTAGAACGTGCTCCAGGAGATGTCGTTTCCGGGGTCGTACTCCAGATACAGGCGTGCGTACTCAACCTCGTCACGGGCGCGTATCTCGCCACTCTCGCTGTCGTAGTCGATGAATCCTGCGGCGTCGAGTTTCGGGAGATGTGCCTGATGAAGCGCCGAGTAGACACACATCCGGTCGCCGGAGTCGAGTTCCGAAATCGGCTGGTTGTACTGCCACGCGGCCACGTAGTCGACGACCTCGCCGAGGCTGACTGGTCCCTCCTGTTGCTGGAGATAGTACAGCGCACATCTGCGTCGCTCGTTGCTCAACGCCTCGAAAAGCGCCTCTCGCGTCGGTCTGTCGGCGTCTTCGTCCGCGAGACTTGCTCTCGTTCGTAACCCCACACCTGATACAACGGGTTCTGTTTCTTTCGTCGCCATGATTGTCTCGTCGTGGGTTGTCCCACCCTTGTTCTCACTGTCACGTACTGTTTCTACTGACTTTGCTAATGATTCATTACCACTCGGTTCCGTTCTCCCTACGGCTTCGTTACAACGTCTGTGTCCCTTCCACAACGATTTATACAGCTTATATCACTCTCGCTCACAGCAGTATCACCAGACGGCAACGGTCTGTCTCGCTATTCTCTCGGGAAACACGAGCAGTCTGTAGGCACTGTCTATGACTGTGAATGTAGATATAGAGGGCGTTTAGAACCAGGAACTGGACGCTATACCCTGTTTAGAAAGCGCGGCCGAACTCTAAACGTCGTGTTGTAAAATTCGCGAACGTATAACAATACCAGAATGTATCGTCGGGTTCACTGTGTCACGCCTGTCGTGACGCGGAGGAAACTACCCATGAAACGACGCAACTTCCTGGTAGGGGTTGGAGGTACAGCAATCGGCGGAAGCGCACTTCTCGGTACAGGTGCGTTCACCCGTGTGGAATCACAACGCAGAGCGAAGATACAGGTCGCGAAGGACTCGAAAGCGTATCTGGGTCTGGACGGCTGCCCGGACTCGCCGAATTCGAGTTACACGGACATCAACAACGACGGACATCTCGAAATCGAGATGTCGCCGGACAACCCGAACATCCCCCCGGAGAATGCGAGTCCCGAGCATGTAGACTACGGTCAGGGTATCGGGGTCAACTCGGATTCTCACACGTACTTTGACGATGTCTTCCAGATCTGTAACAACGGCAAACAGAAGGTCGGAATCTGGATTGCCGAGTTCGACACGCTCGAACCGGAAGGTGACTACGGCTTCGGCGAAGACAACGACCGAGCCGTCGACTTCTACCTCAACGGAGACGAAGACGACTCGCTCGTCGGGGCGGACAACGCCTTCCCGCTCGGTGTGGGCGAGTGTATCTGTATCGGTATCAAGACCGTGACGAAGGGTCTCGAAAAGAAAGACCAGCTCATCGACGGCAACGAAATCGTGATTAACGCCGACGCCGATAACCTCGGTGATCTCGGTGACCGTGTCGACCCCGATTCGATGTCGGTAACTGGCATGTGTTCACACGTGGTAGACGGAGAGGAGTACTTCCTCTGGCGGGTCTACAACGAGAACGACTTCCCGGTCAACACGAACTGGGAGTGCACCGGCCACGACATCGAGGGTGCGCTGGACGTCTGTGCCAACGCGACCCGGGGTGTTGGCGACCAGCCGTTCATTCCTGGCTATTACTTCCTGACGGACGAGCAGTGTGACCCAATCATCCTGACCGTGAACGGTACAGAGGTTGGCCGGAATGGTATCGACCCGGGCAAAGAGTGTGAAGACTTCGAGATCGCTCTCATCAACTACCTCGTCCAGCAGGGAGACATCGGGAACACTGGCGTCTGTGTCGAAGACGAAGACGACGTGCCAGAACCGGCGTAACGAGATGCGACAAGAACATAGACAATGAAACGAAGAAAATTCCTCGTCGGTGCTGGCTCGACGGCAGTCGGGGGGAGCGCACTCCTCGGGACGGGTGCGTTCACCCGCGTGGAGTCACAGCGACGAGCAAAGATTCAGGTTGCAAAGGACGCATACGCGTATCTCGGACTGAAAGGCTGTCCGGACTCACCAAACAGCAGTTACACAGACGTCGATGACAGCGGTCACCTTGCTATCGAGATGTCGCCGGACAACGAGACCGACCCTGGTGGTCTCGGCGTCAACTCGGATTCTCGGTCGTACTTCGACGACGTCTTCCAGATCTGTAACAATGGCAAGCAGGAGGTATGTGTCTGGATCGAAGACGACGAAGACTGGCCGACGTACAACGACGAACGGCGCGTCGAGTTCTATCTCGGTTCGAGTGCAGGAGCGGACGACCTCACTGGGCTCGACTCCATCATCGGCGCGGAGAATGCGGTCCCCCTCGACGTCGGTGAGTGTATCTGTGTCGGCATTGCCACCGTCACGAAGGGGTTGACAAAGGGCGAACAGCTACTCGAGGACCTCGAGAACGAGATAGTCATCCACGCCGACGCCGACGCCGAGTGCTCCGAGGTGGTTCCAGACCCCGAACGGTTCGACATCCACCTCGCGTACCAGGACCAGGATGTGGATGCTGGCGGCGACTACGACTACAACGATTGGCTCGTCGACATCGACGCCACCTTCCACCGAGCTGGCGGCGAAACGCCAAACAACCCCGGCGTCACCAACCTCTCGGGGATCGACCTCAAGTTCTCGCCGCTGGCGAAGTCGGCCGGACTCGAACACCAGTTCCACCTTGTCGACGACAACGGCATCATCGGCGCGGAGTGTTCGGGTGAGTATCACCTCGAGGTCCACGACGAAGAGGGTAACGTGGTCAGGGAGGAATCGGGCTCGTTCAACGGTGGCGAGGAGACCATCACCATCTTCGAGAGTACCAACGAGGTCTTCGACCCCGAAGACGCGTTCGCTCCGAACAAGTGGAACGCCGACCCCGAGAAAGAGGTCGGGTGTGCTGAGCCAATCAGGACGGCTCGGCTCGAGCTCACCTTCGACGAGCCGTGTCTGTTCGACTTCGACGCCTTCGACCCGGTCGGACAGCCATCTGCGCCACACGGTCAGGGGCTGTTTTTCAATCCGACCCTCACGTTCGACGACGGTGAAGTCGAACGTGGTGACCTGGAACTGCTCACGGTTCCGGATGGCTGGGACTGGCCAGTCGAGGACGTCTCGATCTGGGACGTCTACGACGACGTGGAGGAAGACAACGGCACACCGGACTTCCCCGACGATGAGTGGCGTCCGCCGCTCGTGGGCTTCGAGGGCGACGAAGACTCACTCTACGATCTCTGTTAGAAGTATCGGGGATAGCCGACCACCAACCGCTGTCCGTTATTTTTCCCGACCCGAACCCGACGCTTCTCCGTGCTGAAACCGTCCGTTCAATCACTGCTGACAGTCACTGCCGATTCTGCTAGCGGTGCATACAGAACCGGAGGTCTGGCGTCGGAATCGAACGATGTGACCGAGCGAGCTCGGTGTAATTGGGTTCCTACAGAGTCCGTACGTCGTTCCTTCAGCGTATAGACGTTGTTTTGGCAGTGTCCAGCGGTCGATAACAAAGCCAGTTGATAGCGGTACTTCATCCGGAGGATAATGAAACGAAGAACGTTCCTCGTCGGTACAGGCAGTACAGCAATCGGAGGGAGCGCACTCCTCGGTACGGGTGCGTTCACCCGTGTGGAATCACAGCGCAGAGCGAAGATACAGGTCGCAAAGGACGCATACGCGTACCTCGGACTGGAGGGCTGTCCGGACTCACCAAACAGCAGTTACACAGATGTCGAGGACAGCGGTCACCTTGCTATCGAGATGTCGCCGGAGAACCCAACCGAGGGCGGTGGTCTCGGCGTCAACTCGGATTCCCGGAGCTATTTCGACCGGGTGTTTCAGATATGCAACAACGGCAAGCAGGAGATCTGTGTCTGGATCGAAGACGACGAAGACTGGCCGAGAGTGCCCGAGAACTACGAAGACAGCGGAGACCGAACAGTCGATTTCTACGTGGAAGACGACCCCGAACAATCGATTATCGGGAGAGAACAGAGCGTCATTCTCGACGTCGGAGACTGCGTCTGTATCGGAGTGAAGACGAACACCAAAGGACGCGAGAAGAAAGACCAGCTGCTCGAGGACCTCGACAACGAAATCGTCATCATCGCAGACGAAGAGTGCCCCGGTGAAGTGGGTGAGCCAGTGCCACCGGACAACGACTTCTTCCCGCGGACAATCGGTTGGTGGCGAAACTGGAGCGGTGACTGTACAGCCGGGGGACAGGCTGACGAACTCGGCGACACACTGCGAGGAATTGAAGACGGTCTCACACTCGGTGATCTCGTGCTGACCGGGGATGATGACACCTGTGACGCCGTCGATATACTCGGCAAGCGCACCATCGAAGGCGAGGTTCGAGCAAACGACGCGGCCTACGGCCTGGCCGCACAGTTGCTCGCAGCGAAGTTGAACGTCGAACGAGAAGCAGACACCGGTCCGAGTGGAACTGGTGACTGTGAGGATGTCGAACAACAGATTGCTGACGGACAGGCACTGCTTGACGACATCGACTTCGACGGTCTGGGCACCTTCCTGACACCGGGTGCAGACCGGCGTCAGGAAGCCCGTGACATCGAAGCCTGTCTCGACGACTTCAACAACAGGCGACTCGAGTTCCAGGAGTAGCGTCGCTGGCAACGCAACTCGATAGACCGAAATTCGACGCTACTTCTTTTCTGAGATCACCTCGGTGTTCCAGTCGTCGTCGGGAATCTCCGCTTCGAGTTCGATTTCGACGAGTGACTCCTCCTGAAGAAGACTCCCTACACCGACCATCGTCGCCGCAGGGTAGTGCGGTCGCTCGAAGAACTCCGACCGGACTTCGTGGATTCGTACCTGTGTCTCCGGAGAGAGGATGTCCTCGCGAACGAACAGCCGGAGTGTCGTCACATCGTCCATACTCCCGCCGAGGTCGTCGAGTGCCTGCTGTCTCCGTGTGAGTATCGTCCGCGTTTGCTCTTCGATGTCACCTTCGGGGTGGACTGCCCCAGAGAACGTGACCTTCTTGTATCCGGGTCGGTGGGTCACGACGCCGTAGGACATCTGTGGCTCGTCGATCGCTTCCGAATCAATTCTCCCCCACATCCCGGGGAAGATAATCGTCTTGTCCATCGTCTGGAATGAACGGTGCGGATACAAAAACGCACCGGCAACATCCGGGAACGGCCCTCTCAGTTCTCTGTTCCCTCGAACAGCACCGCGTCACACTCGACGCACGCAGCCGTCACGGAGACGATGTCGTCACGACAGCACGACCGTACAACGTCCTCGTCTGCAACGACCGCTCCCCCACAGGAGGGGCACTCCTCAACGAACGTCCGGAGTGCAACCAGAAGCTGGGTTCGCTGGTCGGCGGGCAGCTCTTCCCAGCGGTCGAGACGCTCACCGAGCAACTCCTCGCTGGCGAGGTCTGCGACGAACGCGGCTTCGGAGTGCCACCGTCCGGCGTGAACCCCCTCGATGTGAACGTGCCAGCCGGTTTCGGTCTCCTCGAACTCAACTTCGTTGGCAGGGACCACCAGCGAATCCGAGAGTCGATACCGTTTCTGGTCGTCTCCTTCTAACTCGGCCATCCGCTGGTGCCAGGCACTGCGGTAGCTCTCGGTCAGGCAGAGGTCGTCGGTCTCTGGACACTCTCTGATGATGGCTGCGTCGGTGAGCGTCGTCTCGACGTCGAACGACACCTCGACATGCTCGTCGTGGTGGGGTGTCGTCCCCAGAGCGTCGTGAACTCGTTCGGGCAAGTACTGCACGAGTGTGGGCGTACCCGGAATCAGGTATCCACGGAAGAAGATGACCAGGACGCTTGCGACGAAGAGTGCGCCGCCTGCCGGGAGCGAGAACACCCCGACCACGATGCTCACGACGACAGCGATGAGCGTGTTGAGAATCGTACACGGGAGACACCTGTTCTCGCCAGTGTACTCCGGGTTCTTGAAGCGCTCGACGAGCGCGGGCTGGTCGAACTGTCGACGCGTCTCTGTCACTGTGGCTTCGGAATCGGCCATACCTCGAACTCGGGCAGTGGGTGCCATAGGTATCCAGTGACTAACAATTCCGCCTCCCGACGTCTGCCACGCTGTGGGACAGGACGAACTCTCGCCGACGCTCGGTCGATGTCCACTCTGTGAGCAGCGGGTCTCATCTCGGCACCTGCTGGCGAAGTACACCGAAGCCGGAAGCTGGCCGAGAATGCTTGCGGAGTGTCCAACGTGTGACGAGATTGTCCCCCCTATCTGACAGTGAGGTCTGTACAGGGTTCTGGTATCCACAATTGAGTCAGATAGTATCTACGACGAACTAGAGTGGTATCAACGTATACAGAAGTGATAGTAACAGAATACGTGAGTGGTATTAACCGTATACCGGAGTCGCAGGAACCGTATACCGATGTGGTATCCACTGACTTACAAAGCATAGGTCGTGTGTTGTCTCCCCTGAGATAGGCAGAAACCGACTGACAGGCACGTCCTGTCAGCACCCATCTCGGGAGGGACCAGACAGATGAAACTCACACGGCTGCTCGAACTCGCAGTTGCAGGGACGCTCGTCCTCATGCTGGTGGCGTTACTGGCGGGACACGTCCTCGGCTATCCTGTGTTGCTGGCGTACGTCGAGAGCGACAGCATGGAGCCAACGCTCAACGAAGGAGATGGGTTCGTCGCAGTGCCCGGCCCGCTCGCGGGCGACGTCGGGACAGGAGCGGTCATCGTGTTCGAGCCAGAGCAGATGCACGGTGGGGACCTGACGACACACAGGGTCGTCGACGAGCGAGCCGATGGCTACGTCACACAGGGAGACGGAAACATCGTGACCGACCAGAGCGGTGGCGAACCGCTGGTCACCGACGGCCAGGTCAGAGCCGTCGCGCTGTCGGTCGACGGAACGGTCGTTCGGATACCCCATCTGGGAACTGGCGTCGAGGCAGTCGGGTCACTGCTCGACCGAGCCGAACGAACTGTCGCCGGGCTATTCGGAGCACCGCGTCTCGGCTCACAGCAGCTTGCCTATCTGCTGTTCGCGCTGGGAGTTCTCGCATTCGGTGCGACGTTCGTTGGTGACACGAGCGGCGAGCGCGACCGGTCGAGGAGTCGCTCCCGCTCGCTCCCGGACGTGGTCGACAACCGCCTCGTGCTCGCTGGTGCGCTCGTGTTGCTCTGTGGCGGTGCGATGGTCGGGATGGTTGCACCCGCAGGCACCGAGACCTACGGCATCGTCAGCAGCGAGAGCGACTCCCCGAATCCCACGATTATCCCCAGTGGCGGGTCCGACTCCTTCGAGTATCAGGTCCACAACGGTGGGTTCCTGCCGACGGTCTCGCACATGGAACCAGAGAGCTCCGGTATCGAGGTCGAACCCGACCACATCTCGCTCGGAACGAACGAGACGGCCAACGCGACTGTGACGTTTCACGCCCCCGAGGAGACGGGATACTACCTCCGCTCGATGACGGAGTACCGATACTTCGCAATCCTGCCACCTGCGGTTATCGAGCGCGCCTATGCCATCCATCCGTGGGTTCCATACACGCTGATACTCGCGGTTATCGTGACGCCGTTTCTGACGCTGTGGCTCCTCCTCGGAGGGTCGCAGTCGACGGTTCGGATTCGACACCGAACCCGCGACCGTACTGACGGATTCTTCGACCGCGTCCTGAACGACTGAGAAAGCCAACCCGATACATCACCCATGTCAAACAACAACGAAAACAAACGCGAACGTACAGATGCGCCGTCACTGCGGTCGATTCGAGTTCGGAACCACCTTCAGCGCTGGCTGGTCGTCATCGTCGTCGCACTCGTGCTGCTCGGAGTCGTCGGTGGCTGGCTCGTCTATCAGACACACGTCGAGCCAGGAACAGTGACCGAAGAAGAAATCGTTGCCTCCTGGAGCGAGGAGACGTACCTCTCACACCACGCAGACGTCGTCCGTCCGAATCCAGTGTTCGACGAGAATCAGACGCTCTCGAACCAGCAGGTGTACTTCACCGGAATTTCACCCACCTTTGCAGGGGAGCATGAGTACAGCTACAGCGCCTCTGATGATGGCGAACTCGACGTCGAAATCGAAGCTGAACTCCGCTCACAGGCGGTCGACCAGGACGGACAGCCGTACTGGCAGCAGACCGAACTGCTCGACCGGGCGACTCACGACGAACTTTCGCCCGGAGAGCCAGCACTCGTCGCGTTCGAAATCAACGTTACCGAAGCCGTCGAGAGCGTCGAGCAAACCGAAGCAGCGCTCGGAACGAGCGTCGGGACGACTGAACTGGACATCGTCTTCGACACCCGTGTCTCGGGAACGGTAAACGGCGAGCGCGTCACCAGCACGCACCAGGACAGACTCCTCATCGAGCCGGACGGTGGCAGTTACAGCATCGAGCTGGAAGACACTGTACAGGAGCGTCACGAAAGCACACAGCTCGTCGAGTACGAAGCCACCTACGGACCACTTCGCTCGTACGCACCGTTCGGTCTGATTCTGGTTTCGCTGGTCGGTCTTCTCAGCCTCGGTGCGTTGAAGTTCCGGGGTCAAGTACCCCCGTCACGTGTCGAACTCGCGTTACTCGAACGTCATCAGGAGCGTGAAGCGTTCGACGACTGGATAAGCCGAGGACAGGTTCCCGAGTCATCTCTCGATGGGCCACGTGTCGAACTCGACTCGCTCGAAGACCTCGTCGACGTGGCCATCGATACGAACAACCGCGTCATCGAGGACACCACGACCGGTGAGTTCGTCGTCACCGACCGTGACCTGCTGTATGCAATCTCGGCACAGCCATCTGGAGGAGTCGACTTCACTGCAACAGCCAGTAACGGAGAGGGTGTTTCCGAAAACGGTAACGCCCCGTCCGAACGTGGTGACAAGCCGTCCGAACGTGGGACGCAAAACGAAGGCAGTGGTGTCTCGACAGAGAACCCAAC
>LFFM01002739.1_pt1 | contig 11468 bp, 11 predicted proteins | sample 643131 | NCBI WGS metagenome assembly LFFM01 (sample SAMN03777445, study PRJNA286221) | soda lake metagenome | biome: soda lake; feature: Kulunda steppe; material: water; isolation source: sample Tc-Br brine of Tanatar trona crystallizer | place: Russia: Kulunda steppe | collected 2011-07
AAATCACGTTGCTGGAACACCCACGACAATCAACGATCGACAAGATGCACTCACGGCTGTGTACGAGGAGTTCGTGGCGGACGACACAGAAGAGAGGGCAGTCGACTCGCAATCGGATATCGATCGATCGGCTGCTAATCGGACACAAAACAACCGCACTGAGACGTCCACACTTTCGGACGATCGCTGAGAATTACGAACCACTAATTACATCTACCGAATTCGACAAACGGTTCAATCCGGAGGTAGTCCATCTGCATATGGGTGGCGTATTAGAATATAGAGGAGGACACCCCACCGTGTCCGCATAAATTACTCGGAGAAATATAAATGACAAGCAACTTATCTATTACTGGCGCGGTCTAGTTAAGAACCCCCTCAGCTGGCGTTCGATTATCTAGCGATTGATGCGGTCGTTGGTGGTTACAATAATGTACAAACTAATCAATACATTGGCGAACGCATCTCCGACTGCCCACCCATGAGTGAGAGAAGCGGTCGATGCGTTGTTTGAGTGTCTGAAACCATTTTCAATGAGGTTTCTGTCAGTATAACCTCGGTGACCGCGTAACCCTAATCGAGCAAGTGCAGTCTGACACCCAAAACTGTCGACGAGAAACACGGTCTTTACAAGACAAACGTCTTGTGGGCACACCAGAAACAACGTTTCTGGGGATCGTCAGAGAGATCGTGTTTCTCGGCAAGGCGGTGAAGGAACGCAGCCGCTGGATCAGTGCCATGCCGTCCGAACAATTCGGCGTCAAGAGTCAATTTTGAGTCAAGGTATATTGCATCGTATAACCAACACAGCTTTCCGTTAATTTTGACAGCAGTTTCGTCAACAGCGACCCGCTTCGGCTTCGCCTCAGACGGGTCGTTATACTGTCTGATATATTATATACTACTGCCAAATCGCTTGATGAGAACGCTCTACGCCGAATAACCGAAGAATTTCTTGTGTTTCCCTGAGAGAACAGACTGTCGCGTGGAGGCGGACGGCAAATACCCTGACGGGTGTTGCTGCCCGCTCACGCTCCCAACATTCAAGCTTCACCGTATCTAACGTTTCTTTGATCAGACCATGGTTAAACATTGAACACCTAAGCTATTAATTTGCTTGCTTCTTAAACTGGCTTATTTAGACATTGCTGCATCGAGGGCCATCTCATGAAACCTATCTAGGAAGAAACGTTGTCTGTGTTTTTATTTGTTGGAATGGGTCTACGCTAATTACATCTGGAAACGAATCGCATGTTGGAGTACATGCCACACATCATAGTCTTTCTTTTGCCAGAAGATGCGAAGCCGTTGCCGGAAGCTAACCGTCGATCCCACCGAATTTGAGTCGTGAGCTTGAATAGTATTACAGACATATGCTTATAATACTGCTCTATCTCAAGCTAAGTTTTCATAATATGAAATATACAGTTCAGTTGTTACTGGTACGATGTGTTGATTCCAATGATCTTTGCGGTGTTCTTAACCTTCTTTGGAATTGTTTCGTACAAGTGATCACCATCGAGTCGGGTAGAGGGGCCGGAGACGCTTACTGCTCCAATCAGGTTTCCGTCCTGATCTGTTACCGGTGCTGCAATGCAGCGGATTCCCTCTGCACGCTCTTCCCCGTCAAACGCGACGCCACTGTCTCTAATCTCCTCAAGTTCCTTCTCCAGTTCGTCCCTGTCGGTGACGGTATTCTTCGTTTTTTGAGGCAGACCATGTATTTCGATGATGGCGTCAAGATCTTCCTCGCTCATATTCGCGAGTATCGACTTTCCAAGTGCCGACATGTGCAAGTATTGGCGAGAACCCATCTTGGTATCTAGGCAGACAGCATCACCTCCACGGGATATGTAAATGTAGATCCCAAGACCGTTCTCTGTTACCATCAGGTTAGCAAGTTCGCCGGTCTCCTCTGCGAGTTTGTCGATCTCTGACTTACCGACCTTGTAGATTTGATATTGTCGACGCGTGTGTTGTCCAATCTCAAAGAACCGGAGCCCGATCTTGTATTTGCCATTCTGTTTAATTACGTAGTCACGTGACTCGAGCGTTGACAGGTGGTGGTAGACGGTAGTTTTGTTGTATCCGAGGTGGTCGGCTAGTTCGACGACGCCGCACGACCCCTCGGAGACGAGTGCATCAATGATATCCATCGATTTTTCAGTTGATGCAATGGTATTCTTTTTTTTGGGGGTCATATCTAATAGACTTAAGATTTTGGCCATGTTAAACTTTGTCAATTGTTGAAAATATTGACGTTTCCTATAGGTTGCGTATGTTCCGTGCATGTGTGTCCGCACCACAATTGTTTGGTAGTATGAACTCAAAAAATACATCCTCTGTGGATAATATACCGTGAATGCGTTATTTAATCCTGTATATTCGCCCACTTTGGCCAATTGATAATAATATATGTGTCAAAATTTTTAATTTGTACATAGACTCTATCGAACCTACTTCTGTATGGAACTACACGCGTTTTATAATACCAAATAATCACTATTGTGATTAGACCTACTCACCCGGTATCGAGTCTTTCATCAAAGGAATTAGTAGGAACGATGAAAGATCGTTTCTATTCCCGGTCGGTCCAGAAGTCGAATGAGCGTCCGGGTGCGAAGACATCTAAGCCGACAGCCAACTCGTCCCCTTCATTCACTACGCGGTGGGGTTCCCATGAGTCGAGCCATACCGAGTCGTACTGCGTGAGCTTCTTCGATTCGCCAGATTCGGTGTAGATAGTCAGTTCCCCACTCAGGCAGAGGCAGACCTGTTCGTTCTCGTGATCGTGCATTGGAGAACTGTGACCCGGCGGTTTCTCAAACCACTCAAAAGTGAACTGGTCGCTTCCAGCGAGCGATACACGCCGCCAGCCCTTATCAGGTTCATAGGTCTCTGCATCGGTAAATTTTATTGATTTCACGCTATGTAGTTCCTCAAGCAGGTTCTTATTTGTTATGTTTTTTTATTAGGATAACGGGATTCGGTATCTCATACCATACAATTATATGTCTCCCGTGGCTCCACCAGAGTGGTTATGGTAATTAAACAAGTTAACACTGAAGACGCGTATGCAAGCAGCGCTCCACTATCACAGGCGGTTATTCATGGGGATCGAGTGTACGTTTCAGGTGCCGTACCGATCGATCCCGATACTGAGGAACTTGTCGACGGTGGCGTCGGCCCTCAAACTGAAATGGTAATGCAGAACATCGAGGCAATCCTCGAGGCGGCTGGGTCGTCGATGGATCTAGTGCTCAGAACCCGCATCTTCCTAACCGACATGGATGCGTTCGGGGAAATGAATGCTGTCTACGAAGAGTTTCTAAGTGAACCGTACCCCGCCAGGACGGCAGTAAAAGGAGAGATGGCGAGCCCAGAAATCCTTGTCGAGATCGATGTGACAGCCGTCGTTGAGTAGGTCGAAAGTGTAAACGAGACATTTCATATATTTACTTATTTGCTCTATTATGGGTGAATCGTGATCGGCTCCAACGTGGGCCTATCAGCGGGGACCTTACGATCGGCGGTCCACACTTTGATTTCGTGAAAAATCAACGAGGTCGAGGAAAGTCACCACCGTATCGTAAAGAAAGAGGACAGATACTGGTTCGTCGAATCAATGAATGACATCCACCAGTCTGAGGACAAGGATCAAGCGGGGATAGTAATGGGATTTCAAGATGCAAACTGAGTTCAGGACCATATTTTGCAGATCAAAACGGTCGCCGAACCCAGTGTTCAGGTCATCGATCTCACGTACAACCATGGGAACACCCTCGGCGATGGTTGCTGTGAGCATCAGGTCCAAGACATAACCATGCTCACCCGTGAGGCTGTCGAGGCTTGTAACGACCGGGATATCATTCTTGACGTGGCACACGCTCACGATACGACGATGATAGAGATTGTTGACCACTTCGAAGACCCGGTTATCGCCTCACATATCGGCTGCCTCAAGTTGGCGAGTCCGATAGCCCGAGCCAAGACTGACGAGCAGTTGCGAGCCATCGCTGAGAAGGAGGTCAACTGTATCACGCCGTTTCTTCCCGTCATCAAGCACAACCCGAAGAGGAACAAGGTGCTGCCATCCGACGTTAACGGCGCTCTCGACCACATCAGCCACGCTGCGTCGGAAGCCTTGACAGCGTTGCGTTCGGCGGTGAAATGAGTGACAAACCCTCGACCAGGAACCCATTACGCAGAATTCGAATCTCCACGTCTGGCGCAAAACTCACCCCGAAGTGTACGGCGGTGGCCCCACCGACCGGATGGATCCATATCCCGGGGAATTCTCGCGGTACACTAAACTGGAATACGGTGTCTCTCACATCGTGTTTCTGGGCGCTGATGCGTGCCTTCTCCTTGGTCTCACACTGGCAGGCGGATGTGACGGCACCACGACTCGGACAGGCGAAAACTAACACGTGAACGTCAGCACCGAACGAGATTCGTTTGTCACGTTCGTCACGAGTGTCCAGTCCCTTTCTATGGCAAGCCAGCCAACTGGAGGGGAACTATTGTATCCCGCTCCAATACATTTATTTGGTATTATATATACCAAAGGTTGGATACCACGTTCTCGGTGTTGCATACCACGCTCAAGCACATTAGTAACCTCGGTCGATGAAGTTCGATGCTCGTTAGGGCGCTGTTTGTCAATGCACCGTTGCAGTCTTCGGCTACCTAACTGTCATCCAAAGAAGTCACCAGCCAGCCAGCCACCGTCGACGACGAGATTGTGTCCGTTCACGTACCGGCCGTCGGTGGTCGCGAGATACACTGCTGCACGGCCGATATCTTCCGGTTCGCCAATGAAGGAGGTCAGCGTCTTCTCGTCGTACCGATTTTTGATTTCAAAATCAGCGAGCGACTCTTTCATTTTTTTCGTTTTAATCGGTCCTGGGCAGATTGCGTTCACCGTTATGCCGTCTGGAGCGAGGTCGACTGCCATCTGTCGAGTGAGGTGCGAGACTGCTGCTTTCGACGCGTCGTACGCCGCGTTGCGCGGCCACGCCACGAACGCGACCTGTGAAGAGATGTTGATGATTCGAGCCTGGTTGCTTCTCCTGAGATACGGGATAGCGTACTTCGAGCACAGGAAGACACCGTCGAGATTCACTGAAAACACCTTACGCCACTCCTCGTAGGACTGGTGTTCGACCGTTCCCTCGATATTGGTTCCGGCGTTGTTGATAAGAATGTCCACTCCGTCAAGTTGCTCTGCGACGGTCTCTACCATCGCTTTGACCACTACCTCATCCGATACATCTGCTTGTATAAACATGCCGGTGTTTCCCATCTCTTTGACCCGTTCATGAGTCGGTGTTTCCTCAAAGTCCATGAGCGGGTCTTTACGCATATCCGCAACTGCGATATCAGCACCTTCCCGGGCGAGTTCGAGTGCGATTCCACGACCGATACCGGCCGCCCCGCCAGTGACGATGGCTGATAGTCCGTCCAATTGCATCACCGGCAATTACAGAGTCAGTATAATAAATATTCCGAGAGCATAGGGCAGTACTGGAAACGAGAATCACCATCTACGTTCATCGGTTTGAGACCATTGGGAGCGCCAGAGGGTAGACAATAGCGCCACGGTATTCCGCTGATTTGGATTTATTAATCAAAGGAATTAATATCTCTCCCATTACAATGATAGTAGCTAGACCAATTATGAAAAATACCTTTCAAAATATTCCAACGAACATCCATGAATAAGCAAACACCGGATATCGTCGTTTTGCGAAAAAACACTGAAGGACTGTCGACCCGTTCGTATGTGGATGCACTCCGTACTAGGCTTCCCGAACACGAAATCGTCCACGCGAACACACCACAAAAAGAGCGGGACCTGATACGAGAGGCCCGAGTTGCGACCGGCGTCACCATCGATACGGAACTTCTCGACCATGCCGAAAAGCTCGAGCTGTTCGTAGTGGCCTCTTCGGGATACAACCACCTTCCAATGGAAGAACTCTCCAGTCGTGGCGTCGTTGTAGCCAACGCTGCGGGAATACACGCCCCTGGTATCGCAGAGCAAGCACTAGGTTACTGTCTCATGTTTGCCCGCCAGTTGCACGTTGGCTGGCAACGAAAACTGAACCGTGAATGGCGTCACTACAAACCCGGCGAACTGGGCGGGAGCACGGTCACCGTCGTTGGGCTTGGGGCGATCGGGAAGGAGTTCGCTCAGCGGCTCGACGGAATGAACGTACAAACGATTGGCATCCGTTACAGTCCAAAAAAGGGTGGTCCAACCGACGAGGTATATGGGTTCGACGAAGAAAGTCTCCATCAGGCACTTGCACGAACGGACTATCTCGTTCTGTCGACGCCACTCTCTGATACGACTCGAAAGCTCATTGGCGAAGCGGAATTGAACACGCTCCCGCCGAGCGCGTACCTCATCAATGTCTGTCGAGGTGGCGTCATCGACACCGATGCGCTGATTGCTGCCCTGCAAAAAAACGATATCAGTGGTGCAGCCCTCGACGTAACCGACCCCGAACCCCTTCCCTCGGATAACCCACTCTGGCAGATGGGGAACGTACTTATCACACCCCACGTCGGCGGTCACACGCCAAAACACTGGGACCGCCTCAGCGATATTGTGGTACAGAATGTCGAAGAACTGGAGAATGGAACTGGCGACAAATTCTGCAATCACGTCAACAGTCACTCATTCGAAAAGACGCTCCTGGCCGAGGATTAATTACGATGTCACTGACACGAAAAAACCTATACTTTTGACAATTAATAAAAAATAACTACGCGCTTCTGGCACGTTTGAGTTGTTCGAACTGATTGTCTGTGATTGTCAGGTCAACACTGTCGAGGTTGGATTCGAGTTGTGAAACGCTCCGTGGGCCGATTATCGGTGACGTGACGTCGGGATGTTTGAGGAGCCAAGCGAGAGAAACCTGAATTACCGAACCGTCACACTCGGCCGCTACCGCTTCGACACGTTCGAGGATATCGAAGCTGTTCTTCGTGAAGTAATCCTCGTAGTATCGCTCCTCTCGGGCCACCCGAGAACCTGGTGGTGGTTCCTCGCCTCGCTGATATTTCCCGGTGAGAAAGCCGCCAGCCAGAGGTGAAAACGGAATCACCCCGAGTCCATAGTCTTGAGCCATTGGAATCACGTTGCGTTCGAGTTCGCGGTCGATCAGGTTGTACTTGAACTGCAAGTTCGTGAACTGCTCGTAGCCGAATCGGCGTGCGGCTTCGTTCGCTTTGACGACCTGCCACGCGTTTGGCTCGCCGTTCGATGCCCCGAGGTAGTGGACTCGACCTTCGGAAACGAATTGGTCGAGTGTACGCATGAATTCTTCGACGGGGGTCTCGTTGTCCCAGCGGTGGATGTACAACAAATCGAGATAATCAGTCCCCAGTCGGTCCAGAATGCGATCGACCTGTCGGCGGAGGTGCTTTCGATTGAGGCCGCTGGAGTTCGGATCGCTTTCGTGGGTCGGCCAGTATATTTTCGAGGCCAGAACGAACTCTTCGCGGTCGCGATCGCACAGCCACTCGCCCACGTACGTCTCGGCAAGGCCCCCACCGTAGGCGTCTGCGAGGTCGATGAAATTCCCACCCCGGTCAGCGTACGTATTCAAGAGTTCGTGTGCAGTCTCTTTGTCAATCTCTTCGGTTCCGTCGTCCCGAGTGCTTCCGAATCGCGCCGTTCCCAGGGCGATTTCGCTGACTTGTAGTCCAGTGTTTCCAAGTCGGACGGTATCCAGACTCATACTGCGTTCATCCCCGTGTCGCGCTAATAAAAGTAGGTGGTGTGCGTTCGAGCGTTACAGGTTCGCCTTCCCCGAGCCGCCGTCGAGGACGATGGACTGTCCGTTGATGTAGCCCGCCCGGTTAGAGCAAAGGTACGCGACGGTGTCGCCAAGCTCCATCGGGTCGCCAATCCGACCGATTGGAACCGATTCGCCGCGTGCCTTCATTCCTTCTTCGTAGGAGTCGAACTCGCCGCGCTCGGCTGCCGCCTGAACTAGGTTCTCGACGCGCGATGTCTCGTGAGATCCCGGGAGGACTGCGTTGACCCGAATATCAGGGGCCAGTTCTCGGGATAGAGTCTTTTCGAGTCCGATCACGCTCATACGAACTGCGTTCGAGAGAACTAGCGAGTCGATTGCTTCTTTGACGCTCCGGGAGGTGATGTTAACGATAGTGCCGCCACCGTCCTCGCGGAGTGCTGGCTCGGCCGCCCGAACCAGTCGTACCACGCTCATGACCAGCAAGTCGAACGCTTGGTACCAGTCTTCGTCTGTCGTCTCCAGGAACGCCCCGCTCGGTGGGCCGCCTGCAGAGGTGACGAGGTGGTCAAGTCCACCGAATTCGGAGACGGTGGTCTCAAGCATCGTGTTGAGGTCACCTTCGACCGTCAGGTCACCTTGCTGTGCGACGACTTTGCCCGTTGCGACGGCTTCTATTTCTGCTTTTGCCTTCGCAAGGCGCTCTTCGTTACGTCCGTTGATGACGACGTTTGCACCCTCGCGAGCAAGCGCGGTTGCTGATGCCTTGCCGAGTCCGCTGCTTGAAGCTGTTACTAGTGCTACATCTCCGGTCAGTTCGAGATCCATGGTACCCACAACTCACGACCGGTGTAAATATATTGTGTAACCGGTATCTGCCGCGCCTGCCCGGTCTCTGTTTTCATTTCGATCCCGTACTTGACGTTCTATTTGCTGTATATGATATTTCCCCATACTACTAAGAGCGTGGCTCCTGTGCACGAGATCAGATAAGACGCACCACAAGCGGCAGTGTTTTAACGGGACAAAAGTTTGACTGCTTCCTACCGGGGAAAGTACGAGCCACACACGCTCGACGAAATAACGCGCTAGGAGTTGGTCGGATTCCTCTACGTAAAAGTTCGATGAGAAGACTGCGGCGTACGAACGACGGGCGAACCACCTCCTTGAGACGCTTGAACGACTCGGCTTCCAGTTTCAGCCGGATCCGGACGGCCGGCAGCACTTTTTTGTTGGGACACTCCTTCCCCCAGAGTTGATAATAATACGCTTCAGAGCTACTTGCGTGCGAATACCTATCCACCACCGACAAAAATAATTTTGGTGAATCTGTGGATAAAAAGCGTCGCAGCCGAACTATTTGAAGCGAAATATCCAGGTACAAAAACCGTCTCGGATCGGATTCTCTGACTCAAAACCCAGCAACTGGACGACGATATCGAAGCGATTATCAAGACGGTTCAGACCTTTCTCAAGGCGTTCACTCTCTGATTACCGTTTTTCAGAACTCTTCGACCGATCTGTCTGGTGTAGAATCCTTAGAATGCAAAATTTAACAAGCCCTTCCATCGAATCACTAAACGGTCTTAAAAAGCATGAAAACACGTATTAAAGGCCGATGGGTTATCGGCTTCAAAGACGGCAGTCATCACATCGTCCCGGACGGAGAAGTTGTGTACGAGGACAACACTATCGAGTACGTCGGTGCGGAGTACAGCGGCGATGTCGATCGGACAATCGACGCATCCGACCACCTGGTTACGCCAGGATTTGTCAACCTCCACTGCGTGGCCAACACAGATTTACAGGTGTTTCGAATAGACGTTGACTCACCTGGTTTTCCGAAATCAGACGATTTCTGGACGGGCTCGGAGGAAGTCCTCGACCAGCGGCAGTCACGACACAGTGCGAGACACGCTTTGGCGACAGCGCTACGATGCGGGTCGACCACTGTCGGTGCCATCACTACGATGGCGACGAAGCGGTGGGGTCCCCCTGACTACGAACCGCCCGAGATTGCAGCCGCTTTTGAGGAACTGGGTCTTCGCGGATACGTTGCCCACGAGTTCCATTCAGGCTCTCACCGCAGCGACAGCAGCACCGTTACCGAGGCCGAAGAGCCCGGACTGAGGGAACTCGACCGGGCAGTCGAGTTCGCCGAGATGGTGCAGCAGACAGGGTCAGACCGCGTGCAACCGTATCTCTTCCCGTACACGCTCGACAGTTGCTCGCCGGAGTTGTTCATTGCGGCGAAGGAGGAGGCAGACAAGTTGGGTATCCACATGCGGACGCATTTCGCCCAGTCGCACAGCGAAATCGAGGCTATCCGCGAACAGCATGGGTCCAGCCCGGTGTACTACCTCGAGGATCTCGGTGTACTCGACCGGAACCTCATTCTCACCCACGGAATTTACCTCGCAGGGAAGGATGGCTTGCCACACGAAGACGGAAGCGAACTCGGCTTGCTGGCAGACCGTGAAGTGAGTCTCTCTCACGAGCCGCTCGTCTTCGCCCGGCGGGGCATCGCACTGGAGTCGTTCTCGCGCTATCTCGACTACGGAATCAACATGGGCCTCGGAACCGATACGTTCCCCCAAGATATTGTCTCGCTGCTTCGTTGGGGTACATCTGCAGGGAAGACGATGGAACAGCGCGCTGACACGGCGACGGCCCGTGAGTTTTTCAACGCAGCAACACTGGGTGGCGCTCGCGCTCTTAACCGCTCGGATATCGGTCGGTTAGCTCCGGGAGCAAAGGCGGACATCGTCTGTGTCGACTTCTCGTCGCTCCACGTTGGCTACGTCCGGGATCCAATCCAGTCGCTGGTGTATCACTGCTTCGGTACCGACGTCAACCACGTGATTGTCGACGGCAATCAGCTCGTCGAAAATGGGAATATTGTCGCTATTAATGAACAAGCGGTCACGGATGACGCACAGGACGTAATGGATACGATGAAATCGACGTTTGTCGAGTGGGACGACGAGGACCGCACTGCAGATGAACTGTTCCCGCCGACATACCCGACTGCAGGGGACGACGAATGACGACGAGAATCGACGGTGCGTGGGTCATCGGCTTCGACGAGGAGTTGGGGAGTCACTTGGTGTATGAGGATGGCGTGGTGGTGTTCGAGGACGACGATATTGTGCACGTCGGGGAGGAGTATGATGGGTCGGTCGACCGGGAGCTGTCGGGGGAGTACTTGATCATTCCGGGGATGGTGAACATGCACGCCCATGTCGACGCTTCCATTGGCAACTTCTTTTACGACGCCGACCGTGGAACAGACTGGACACGGCCGAAAAAGTGGATTGTCGACCCTGACGAGCGGCCGGCGTTCACGGCGAAGGACATCGAGGCGTGGGCGCGACACTCAATGGCGGTGATGCTCCTCACCGGGACGACGACGTTCGCCGACCTCACGACGTACGTCTGCAAGCGCTGGGACGACCCGATTTACGAGCCTCACATTTACGCGGAGATTGCTGGGGAGCTTGGTCTCAGAGCGTACCTCTCACACCGGTTCCGCTCCGGCGTTACGTACTACGAGGACAACGAGACGAAGGTTGTCTGGGATGAGGAGCGTGGCGAGCGCGGCTTCAAGCGTGCGCTCCGGTTTGCCGACTACTACCACGGGAGTTACGACGACCGCATCCGGACAATGCTGTTCCCCTACACGCTTGACTCTGTCACGGA
>LFFM01002740.1_pt1 | contig 11460 bp, 6 predicted proteins | sample 643131 | NCBI WGS metagenome assembly LFFM01 (sample SAMN03777445, study PRJNA286221) | soda lake metagenome | biome: soda lake; feature: Kulunda steppe; material: water; isolation source: sample Tc-Br brine of Tanatar trona crystallizer | place: Russia: Kulunda steppe | collected 2011-07
CATCAGGATACTCTGTTTGGCACTCTTCACATCGATATGAGTGCACTTTTTGGTCTGACTGTACAATCTCTTGAATACTGGCTCTCTTATTCTTAACTGGCCTTGTTACAGTGCCATCTGGAGAGACCTCAGGGAGTATTAGTCCAGGGTTCTCAGTTTTCACTCCGTTCATATCCCGCCATATCATATCCAAGTATATAAAAGCCACTTTTTAATCGAGTACTTTGTTAGTTTACCAATTGTGGATACACATGTGTGTGTAAAACCTGAACTAATTCTATAATTTCCTAACTTCGTACACTATCTGGCGTTCATCTTTTAATCGAAGACCCATAATTAAAAATTCAGCAGTTCACGCGCAGGGTATACGATATTCTATCATTAGTGCCAAGTACTATTTCAAAAGTATCGTCTACACTTGGTTTGTATGCACACTGTAGTCTGTGTTAAACTATTGTTTTCACTACAGCGTGCAAAATCTGAAAAAGAACCGAACGTGGCCGTGTTTTAGTTGCGCCGACGCGCAAGAAGTGCTGCTCCAAGGAGTGCACCGATTGCAACGATAACGCCGAATCCAGCTTGACCTGGACCCTCGTCATCTTCACCGAACTCCTCTTCGGGCTGCAGACCATCTAACACGTCATCAGACTCTGTGTCGTTCTCAGGTTCCGGTTCCGGCTCTGGTTCCGGCTCTGGGAGCGGCTCCGGCTCTGGTTCCGGCTCACTCTCGAGGAGTGTTACTGAAGTCTCAACAGCGCCCTCTTCTACATCTTCAGGCACAACGAAGAACTCTTGATAGTCTTGGTAACCAGATGCGCTAATTTCGAGTGGGTGTTCACCAACTGGAACCTCTTCGAAAACAGCGAGTCCGTCTTCAGTGTCCGCAGTAAACTCACCGAGGAATACAGTTGCATTAACCGCGTCACCTGATTCGTCTACAACAGTGACGTTGACAGGGAAGGATTCCACATCCTCAGGAGCTTCGTCATCTACATCCGACTCGTCCATCCGAATGATTGCATCTTCTGGACCGGGCATGAGGCCTCGAACCTCAATTTCGAACTCTGTTCCTGGTCGAACTTCCGAGAGGTCGAACGTGTCAGACAGGATGCCTTCCTCGGAGACGGTGAGTTCGCGGTCGTCAAGACGCGCAGCCTCTCCCGTAATACGAAGAACGAGGGTAGCCTCTGTTCCGGGGGCAACGTTCGTTTCAGCAACAACTTCTTCTGCGGATTCGCCCTCAAACACAACAACATCGTCGTTGTTCATGTTCTCAAACTCGACTGAAACCTCTTCCACTTCGAGTTCAGCACTGACGTGCTCTTTTGGAACTTCTCCCTCATCTACGTCAGCATCCTCATCGATGTATGGGTTATCTTCTGTCTTGTAGAAGTCCACGGTGTAATCGCCATCCGAAAGGAGGCTTGCATCACCAACTAAGAAGACTTGTTCATCTTCAGCGTTAACAATCACTGTACTGAATACAGTTTCCGGAACTGGCGAGTTGTCCGAGTTGGGTGTGTTAGAAACCTCCGTCATTTCGACGTAGATTCCGTGCTGGACGGCGAGTGTGCTGGCCTCTCCATACAGGTCTGCAACTTGGGTGTCTTCAGTCACCTTCGAGTAGATTCCGTTTGCGTCAATCTGGACAACGAACTGGTCGTCCTGCGAAACGAAATCACGGACTGTTGCAGCGCCAAGGTCTTCGACTTCTTCAACAACTTCAACACCAGGGACAACGTGAGTCAGAATTGACGACTCCGATGCAGGCTCAATGTTGAGTGCTGCGAGCGCGGTCTCGCGTCCGTCAGGCATACTCAGACTAACATCATAAATTCCTGGGGCGAGTTGACGGTCAGCTGGCAGAGCAGTCTCTACCTGCTTGTTCTGAATCTCGTCATCAGAGTCTTCATGAGTGAATACAACTGTGGAGCCATCATCTTGGCCTGCATTCCACGTGTCGAAGTAGAATGTGACTGCGTTATCACCTTCCACGTCTACAACGTCAAACGTGTATTCGTACCCAATTGCATCATCATCACCCACAGTAACGGTTGCAGAGTTAGTGTTCTCAAGGAGTACTTCTATCTCTGCAACATCACCCGCTGTAACAGAGGTTAGCGATTCGCTGAAGCTGCCATCAGAGGAACCAAAGTCAAGAACGGAAACTACAGACTCGTCGTCAAGAAGCGTGTCAAAGACTACGAAGTTGAATGCGTAGTCGCCCGCATCTTGACCATCGAAATTGGCAACAAGCTCGTAGCTTGAGGAATCAACGCTCTCGAGTCGGAGGAACTCATCTTCATCCTCGTCGGTGTACACACTGAACTCACCAGCTTGGAGGCTGGTAAACAGCGGAACGAGGTCGTCTTGTACGTCCATGCCGTCAGCGCTGACAAGTACATCGAACGAAGCTCGGTTGCTGTCAAACTCGAAGGTTGCTTCGGAGTCGCCTACTGCGTCATTATCAACAACCTCCTCATCTACGCTAACAGCGAAGGTTTGGATGCTAACCTCAAAAGCGGTGAGCTCGTTTCCGTTGGACTCGATAACGTAGTTAGCTGGCTCAAAGCCAAACGTGTCAACCTCAACGCTGACACCATCCTCATCAACATTTAGTTCTTGTACGAGGGTTGTCGAGCCGTCGTCGACAAGTCGCACCTCTGCCGTTTCACCTACCTCAGTTTCATCGCCGTGTGTATACTGAAGGATTTGCCCTTCCCAGTTTACTCCGTTTTCGTTCAGAGTAACTTCTTGCTGTTGTGTCCCCAGAGACATCCCAGCAAATGAAAGAGTCATACTCAGAACGAGTACGATTGCCATAAAGAGGGTTACCCCCTTATTCATTGTGTTAGTCATATTAGACATTGGTACATGTAGTATAGTAGTACGTATATGTTATGCCAATTGACAGACTGAAATCGGTTACCGTGTCGGTCTGTACCCCACCCTCAAGCGTATGAGTACGTATATGTCGGCTAAATACAATATGCGTAGTATGGAGCACACAAACTCAAAAACGCTCATACACGTAATCAACAATGAGATACTTCTGTTAAATGCTCTCTTGCAGTACTACGAACTCGAGTTTTATACAATCCCAATTAACGCAACTGAGGACCATGTTAGAAGAATGCTTCAAGACCTAAACTGGGTAATGAATTCAACAAATTCTGTAGGAGACTCTACCGACGCATACTTAGAGAACCAATACGAGAAGGTCCAGTCGTTGTTAGAAGCACTCATGAACTCACCCGCGCCATCAGGCGATGAAACGCAGCTCTCAACACGGGATTTCTGATAGCGCGCGCACGCGAGCTCGTACACACACGGGAACTCACGTGAATCTCTTTGAGTTTTCTCTCAGTGAGCTTCCAAACCAATTAACAGCCGTATTTTGCCCATATTTCTAATTATTTGGTTTTGTTGGGGTGAACCTAGGAGGCAGGACAGTTTTCCATTTTAGATGGGTTTATAACCCCTGACCTCATCAGTTTAATTGATAAGATGACAGACTCAAGCACCGGCTATACTGCTGCAAATATCCAGACGTTAGAAGGATTAGAGGCGGTTCAAGAACGGCCCGGAATGTACATCGGCTCTACTGGTGTTAACGGCTTACATCACCTCGTATATGAGGTTGTAGACAACTCAATCGATGAGGCTCTTGCTGGTCACTGTGATGCAATTCGAATCGTCATTCACGAGGACAATAGTGTAACCGTCGAAGACAACGGTCGGGGCATTCCTATTGATAAAAATGAAGACGGGCGGCCCGCAATTGAAGTCATTATGACTGTGTTGCACGCGGGAGGGAAGTTCGATAGCGAGGCTTACGGAGTTTCTGGTGGACTTCACGGGGTAGGAATTTCGTGTGTGAACGCGTTATCTTCTAAGCTCGAAGTATCTGTTCGACGTGATGGATATCATTGGAGCCAAGAGTACGTAGACACACGCCCTGGTGAGCTTGTTCAGGGCGAGGCCCTTCGCGATGATGATGAAACTGGAACATCGGTTCGATTTTGGCCCAACCTCGATATTTTGGAAACGGATGAGTACGTGTATGATACGCTCAACTCTCGTATCCAGAATCTTGCGTACCTCAACCCGGGAGTCGAAATCACGTTCACCGATGAACGCCCCGACGAGAAGACCGAGAACGTCTATTATTACGAAGGCGGAATTCGCGAGTTCGTTAAAGACCTGAATACGGCAAAAGAGCCTATCCACGAAGACATTCCGTTATTCTCTAGTGAGGAGACGACTGACGAAGGTCACAATGTAGCAGTTGATATCGCATTACAGTACACAACTGCTACGACGCAATCGGATGATGGACTCCTCTCGTTTGCGAATAACATTGAGACTCAAGACGGCGGGACTCACCTCACAGGGTTTAAGCAAGCGACGACTCGTGTGTTGAACGCGTACGCAAAGGACAATGAACTGCTGGGCAACTTAGACGAGAGTACGCTTTCCGGCACGTTTGTTCGGGAAGGGTTGACTGCCGTTATCTCAATCAAGCACTCTGACCCACAATTTGAGGGGCAAACGAAAACGAAGCTCGGGAACGCGAGTGTACGTGGTGTTGTAAGTGGTGTTGTCTCTGAGCAGTTCGAGCTGTATCTTGATGAGAACCCAGATACTGCAGAGCGAATTATTGAGAAGGCTGTTCAGGCTGCGATGGCCAGCAAGGCTGCGAAGAAAGCAGAAGAACTGACTCGTCGTGACTCGCCACTTTCTTCGACAGGCCTTCCGGGGAAGCTTGCAGACTGCCAGTCAAAAGACCCTGCTGAGTCTGAGTTATTCTTGGTGGAAGGAGCGAGTGCAGGCGGAAGTGCAAAGCAGGGAAGAGACCCAGAATTCCAGTCAATTCTCCCGCTTCGTGGAAAAATCATCAATCCGGAAAAGCACCGTCTCGACCGCATCTTGAAAAACAATGAGGTGCAAGATTTGATTACTGCAATCGGCGCAGGAGTTGGAGAAGACTTTGATGTTGAGGACGCTCGATATCACAAGATTATCACACTCACTGATGCAGACGTTGACGGGGCTCACATTCGGACGCTTCTATTGACGCTCTTGTATCGCCACATGCGACCGCTCATAGATGCGGGTTTTGTCTACAAAGCGAATCCGCCGCTGTACAGGCTTCGATATGGAGCACAAACAGTCGATGCGATGACTGATACAGAGCGAGATGAGATTATTGAGTCTCGTGGTGAGCCAGACAGAACTCAGCGGTTCAAGGGACTTGGTGAGATGAATCCTGAGCAACTGTGGAGTACGACTATGAACCCAGAGACTCGGTATCTTGAGCGCCTAACAGTCGAAGAGGCTGCAGAGGCTGACAAGATGTTTAGCATCTTAATGGGTACTGATGTCGAACCGCGCAGAGAATTCATTCAACAGAACGCAGGCGAGGTTGAATGGGTAGACATCTAGAATCGCTCTCACAGACACAAACAGACATTACCACACAATGACCGAAAATCAACCAGATACGACTACCGATACTCCCATGACAGAGACCATACCTCAGAAGAACATCGCGACGGAGATGAAACAATCGTACATAGACTACGCCATGTCGGTAATTGCCGGACGGGCCCTTCCTGACGTTCGAGACGGGCTCAAGCCAGTCCACCGGCGCATCTTGTACTCTATGGACAAAGAAAACCTCACACACGGCTCTAGCCACCGCAAGTCTTCTTCAGTCGTTGGTGAGACGATGGGTAATTTCCACCCGCACGGAGACAGTGCGGTCTACGATGCCCTTGTTAGAATGGCGCAAGATTTCAGCATGTGGGGCCCACTTGTTGACGGCCAAGGAAACTTTGGCTCTATCGACTCTGACCCGCCGGCTGCGATGCGATATACCGAAGCGCGGCTCGATAAGTTCGGAGAGCAACTCCTCGCAGATATCGATAAAGAAACCGTCGATTTTAGCCCCAATTACGACGATAGACTCGAAGAGCCGGACGTTCTCCCGGCAAAATTCCCGAACCTCCTTGTTAACGGAACAAGCGGAATTGCAGTCGGGATGACCACGAACATTCTGCCACACAACCTCTCTGAAGTCATTGATGGAACTATCCAGTACATCAACAACCCGGATACGACAGTTGATGACCTCCTTGAGCTGATTCCTGGCCCGGATTTCCCGACTGGGGCGAACATTATGGGGCGCGAAGACATCATCAGCGCATACAAAACTGGCAAAGGGAAGGTCAGAGTTCGCGCAGAATACGACATCGATTACGACAAGAATCAACTTGTCATCACGGAGATTCCCTACCTCCAAGACAAATCAAAACTTGTTGAATCGATTGCCAACTACGTCAAGAACGGCGATATAGAAGGTGTTAGTGACCTTCGCGACGAGTCCGATAGAAACGGGATTCGAATCATCGTCCAGTGTAAGCAAAGCGCGAACATTGACATTGTAGAGAATCAACTCATCCAGAAGGCGTTAGAAAATACTCTGAGTATCAACTGTATCGCGCTCGTTGACGGGCACCCACAGCGACTGTCGCTTCTCGACATTATCCACCACTATGTTGAGCACCGTCGAGATGTTGTCCGTCGTCGCAGCCAGTCTGAACTTGCTGACGCTGAAGAGCGAGCACACATTCTTGAAGGACGGCTCATTGCTGTCGAAAACTCCGAAGACCTTGTTGAGCTGATTCGCGAAAGCGAAAACCGAGATACTGCGATTGCTTCTCTACAGGAGGATTTCGACCTTTCACAAGCTCAAGCAGAGCACATTGTCAGGATGCAACTCGGCTCTCTCACATCCATGGAGGCTGAAGAAATCGAAACTGAGTACGACGACCTCCAAGAGACGATTGTGTACTTGACCAAGATTCTTGAGAATTCGGATGAGCTTGACCAAGTGATTATTGATGAGCTCCAAGAGGTTGAAGAAGAGTTTGGTCGCGAACGCCGAACAACGATTCTCGACAACTACACACAGGTTGACGATGCTGACCTTATCCCCGAAGAAGATGTGGCTGTGCTGGTAACAGACGAGAACTACCTCAAGCGGATGCCAATCAACACATTCTCCAGTCAATCTCGTGGCGGAAAGGGGGTAATCGGTATCAACCTCAAACGAGGAGACCGTGTGAAGTCGCTCATTCACACGAACACACACGACACTGTTCACTGCTACACAAACCACGGGCAGGTCTACTCAATCAAAGCGTATGAGATTCCAGAAGCCAGCCGCACAGCACGTGGAACAAGTGCAGTCAACGTCCTCAAGCTTGATGATAATGAATTCGTTGTTGCACTCATCCCCACCGGTGAGTTAGATACAGACAATTACATCACAATGACGACCCGGCAGGGGCGTGTAAAGCGAACTGAAAGCAGCGAATATGAAAGCGTCCAATCGACGGGAATCAATGCCATCTCTATCGAGGATTCGGACGAGTTGGTAGATGTCCACGTTACGTCCGGCTCAGAGGACATCCTCATTGCAACAGCCAATGGAAAAGCCATTAGATTCTCCGAGTCTGAGGTCCGGTCCGTTGGTAGAGTGTCACTTGGTGTGAATGGAATCAAGCTCCGAGATGATGATGTTGTTGCGAGCTCAACAGTCATTACTGACGAAAGCTCAACGCTGCTCACCCTTACGGAAAACGGATTTGGCAAGCAGACGAGCCTTGATGAGCACCGAAACCAGTCGCGCTACGGACTTGGAATCCGGAACATCAAGAATCTTGACCGCAATGGTCACGTTGTCGGTGTGACCGCACTCAATGGTGTCGAAAAAGAACTGCTAATTGCCACGCGAAAGGGGAATGTAATTCGCATTCCTGCGAAGGAAGTCTCAGAAATGGGTCGGAACACCCAAGGTGTGCGCACGGTTGCTGTTGGAGAATCTGACCTAATTGCTGGGTTCGATACGGTTCCAGCGACAAACTAAGTCGAAAGCCTCTCAGAGCCGCTCTAGAATCTTTTGCAGAGTTTTTGAATACCTTTTGAGAGTATCGTACTCACCAAGTCTAATTAAAAACTAATTAGAACAGTAGAAGTTTAATTATTTTCTAATTATACCGGTCTGAGCATACTCTACGAGCTGTACGCGTGGTTTTGGAAAAATATGTGATTGCTACCATTAGAAAAGAACCGTAGTAGTTGGGAGTTTATGTAAAGCAAAGTTTTATATACTTACCACACTAAAGTACTATTGAGAGCGATACAATGTCTTCAAACACTACTGACCCCTCAGACTCAAACAGTTCCGATGTTGAGTTTATGTCGCACCCAAGACAAGTCTTCGATGAGCTGTTTGACCAGATGACCGCTCTTATGGAGTCCGTTGGTCGGCAGTACGCAGACGAGTCAGGCTTTGACCCCGCATATCATTCAACTCGAACCACGAAAGGCAAGTGGACCATCGCATACGAGTCCGATAGCGGCGTCTCGTGGTCCCGATTCACCGAGACCAGTCGTCGTCAGAAAGATAAGAAGACGTATTTCGTCTCGGACTACGGTCGCCCGTCAATGCATGCGGTCTTGGACCTTATCGGTGAGTTTGAGGAATTTTACCAACAGGCCATTACTAGTGGGTATCTCGAAGACCCGTGTCCTGATGAAGAGTTTTCGCTACAGAATACGACCATTGGAACGCTTGTTTGGGAGCTTGAGGGTGCGCTTGAAGACGTTCGACAGACGGCAACGCTTGAAGATTTGAAAGCGGCCATTCTCAATCACGATGAGGATGCGGTAAAAACACTACTAGTGTCTGATGAGGATGATTCAAAGTCCGTCTATAAGATGCTCACGTATTGGAAAGACAACAAGCCACAAGACACTGAAATCGACATTCCTGTTGAAAACTCTACGATTATGCTTGTTCGGGCAACCCGCTACTACCAACCGGAGGACAAGTATTACCCTGTCGGGTATGTCGTTGGGTACGATGACACTGATGACCCGTTCTTTATCCACCGGCTCAACTCAACGAAGCGACTGCGTGATGAAGACCACGAGTGGACCATTACAGAACTTCGTGAAGAGATGGGGTTCGAAGTTGACCTCTCAGAGTACGGTGATGAAGAATCAGAAATACAGTTCGATAGAGTCTACCGGGCACAAGGTGATTTGAGCCTTCAGAGAGGTTGTCTAGAGGAGCGTCGTGAGACGTATGAGAACTCACTATACTGGGATGAGCGTGAAACCCAGCAAAAAGCATACCACGACGAGTGGATTGAATCAGTTGCGCCTACACATCCAGACGTGTCGTATACGTCAGCAACTGGCAAAAAGTACTCACAGAAGCTTCAGATAAACATCCGCACGTCTACAGACACAGAGAAGTTGAAAACGCTTCAAAGCGAACTATCGATAGATGAAGATTCGGTACGGGAGATTCAAGACGAGCATAAAGAGTGGAAGCAACTTACAGCCAAACGAAGGAAGATTGCTATTGAAGAAGTGCTTCGACAGCAGTTCTGCAACTGGGTTGAGCCGTACCTTCCACTTGACGAAATAGAAACCACCGTAGAAGAGAAAATGCGGGAGAACTGGGATACAACCCGTCAGATTAACTTAGTCGTCGGAAACCACCTGTGTATCCTCTCTGATGCGACCGTCCATCCGAAGTCTAATCCGCGTATTGTACCGATAGAGGTCCTCGTCCCCGAAGAGTGTGAGCTATTCATCATCCACGATGAACATCAGCAAAAGAAGTTCAAGCTAAGTCAGGGCTCATACAATTTTGACTTTCTTGACAGACATCGAAATGCGTGAGGCAGTGAGAGCGTGAAACGCCTCGGGGCTTGACCCCTGAGGAACTCGAGATTTCCAGCCTTCACCGGCGATATCTCTTGCTAAGGAGTGATTCTCTCCTGCTTACTCTGCAAACACATTTGTGAACTTAAACTAATTGTTGTTATATGAGAGAGCGCACAAGAGTTAGAGCAGCGTCTGATGGTGTCTCACCAGTCGTGGGAGTCGTACTCATCGTCGCTGTGTCAGTTCTTCTTGTGGGAATCATCTCTGGACCTATCGTTGAAGTTTTTGGGGGTGTTGAAGAAGAGCCCACTGCAAGCGTTACAGCAGAAGCGTCACAAGACGGTATAGATATCACGCTTGTTGATTTGGAGAACTCAGAAGAGGTCATCATATTCCACCAAGATGGAGAAACACCATTAGTTGAGCTGGGCTCGTCCACGGGCCCTGTGAGAGGAGAGGTTCACGCAGTTGCGTTCAAAGAAGATGCTTCAGCAGTAATTGCAACTTATGAGCCGTCCACGTACAATCTCGTCTCAGAGGGTGAGCTCGCTGCCGACTCTGAAACCGTAGGGGTTGGCGTTTCTGGGTCTGGAGTTCAACCAGGAGAACTACGTGTAACGGAAATCAGCGCACCTGATACAGTAAACAGAGAGAGTGAGTTAGTAGTCTCATACGAACTAGAAAACATTGGAGATTTGGGGACGATGGAAAATATCGTCTTCTCGCTCAACTCACAGCAAATAGATGTCGAACCAATCTCAGTTGCTCCCGGTCAAACAGTCTCTGATGAGTTTACCTACCAAGTGGCCTCAAATGCGCCTAGTAGCTTGGTTGCAGAAATAAGTTCTCACAATGATGCTCAAACAACTTCTATCGACGTTGTAGATATGACGGGACTGCTCGATGTTGAGCTCAACCCCGGCTCGTCTGGCTCTGCACCCCTTCCGACGTTTGATGATACTGGTATCGTTGTTGAGGGAGACCGTTCTCAGTGGGGCGGCTCTACCTGGTCTACTGCCGGCAATTGGATGGTGTATGAATACCCGGAAGCTCCCGAGTCTATCACATGGGAGTTTGATTACAGATACGACATATTCACAAACTCCAATTCTCTCCAGGATAGGGGTAATCGAATGCTTAGAGTATACAATCAAGATAACAACGAGATATTTCGAATATGGAGAACTCGAAACACAATTCGATTCCTTGAAGAAGCGGGTGACTTCAGAGACATTCGCTCGAACAATCAAGCTCTAAGAAGTGTGGTAACTGGAACGACGTACACGATGAGAATCGAATATAACGAGCACGGAAACGACGAATATCGAATCTACATTGATGGAGCACATCAAATTACTGTGGGAGATAATCGTGGTGGGAGTTATACAAACGATGCACCAGGGTATCTCCGGTTTGATGGGCGTGATTCCGGAACTCGAAGTGATGAAACGACGCGTGTGGTAATTGATTACATTAGCGACACCTTCAACCAATACGAGCCGTGATTCTCCCACGAGTAGAATTGCGACCTTCTTTGGTTAATCGCTGTTTAAAAAATCTGTGGCATCCTTCCTGCCGCAAACTACGGGAATCTCTCCTCGAAAAAGTATGTTAAGTAGGGAGAGAAACCTCAAAGACTCGGGTTTCTCACACAATTTGGCGTATGAAGAAGGTGTCCTTAGTCTCCGCCGAGAGCACCACTGACTCGAGTGA
>LFFM01002741.1_pt1 | contig 11457 bp, 8 predicted proteins | sample 643131 | NCBI WGS metagenome assembly LFFM01 (sample SAMN03777445, study PRJNA286221) | soda lake metagenome | biome: soda lake; feature: Kulunda steppe; material: water; isolation source: sample Tc-Br brine of Tanatar trona crystallizer | place: Russia: Kulunda steppe | collected 2011-07
AACAGGGAGGGTGAGCCCGGCGCGGGCAAACCGCTGCTGCAGAGCCACACGCGAGAGGCGCGGGTTGTTGGTCAAGATCCGGATGGTCTGACCGCGCGTCAGGAGCTGCTGCACCGCCTCAATCGCCTCGGGGATGGGCTTGTCGCTGAGGTAGAGCACGCCGTCCAGGTCCAGCAGGAACACGTCAAACTGATCGGCAAGCACGGGCAACACGCGGATGAGGGAGGGAAAAGCAGGCGGGCGGAGCGGGCAGTCCGTCGGCGGTTGATATGCGGGCCACGGATGAAGCGACTGCGGCACGCTCAACGGCGTGTCCGGTGGGGGCGGTTCCGCTGAGCTGCACGGACTCGTCGGGGCTGTATTTTGGGATGGGACGACAGGCTCTAATGACAGGGGATCATACCGCAACGCTTGGTTGCGAATGTGCAACACAAAGGACCTGTTAAAGCCAATTGTCGCGACACGGGGTTGCGACGCGCTGTTGGCTGTAAGCGAGTCTTTGCCGCGCCGCCGCCGAGGTTTGCCGAGGACCTGCCCTTCCTGAAGAACGTGCAACGGCACAAACGCGCCGGCTATTCCTTGGGGCACGCTATGCACAGCCTACAACTCGGAATTAAACGAAGGCCCACGCCGTGAGCTACAGGCGCGGGCCGTGGTGGTGAGGTGGCCGGTGTGCTTATAGACAAGGTAGCAACAGCCTGCCAGATACGTGGTAGAGGTTTGGCGCTTGTGGGAGCAGCGCGTTGGCGTACCCACGCGCCGCACCGATCGGCAGCTCTGGAAGTCGCCGTGGTGTGGGACGTCAAGGCGCCACCGGCTACTCGTGCTGCTGTGTTACGCTATCTCCCCACGTTTGCATTCGCTCGACAATATCTCGCACATCCGTCGGCGTCATAGGGTCTGCGCCCTCTTCGGCGAAGACCTTGTCTACCTTGTCGACGCGCTCACCGTCGGAGTAGACGGGGCTTCACATGGATCCATAGCAGCTTCCGAAGCGCTCAGTTGACGGCCGTGAATACCACAACACGCAAGGTAGCGAATTCCCGTGGGAACCGAAACGAGCGCGGTCGTCCAGCCCCTGCCTGGAGATTTCTTTCTGTCCTACCGATTGCACAGGCCTCCCCTGTATACATTCCCCGCGCCGTTCCCTACTTTGGATGCCCGCAGCACGCACAGACCCTCATTCGACCTCAACCGGTGGCTATGGCCATAAAGAAAACCCAACTTTACAGCTCGCTCTGGAAGAGCTGTGATGAACTGCGCGGCGGCATGGACGCTTCGCAGTACAAGGATTACGTCCTCACCCTGCTGTTCGTGAAGTACGTCTCGGACAAGTACACGGGCAATCCGTATGCGACCATCCACGTCCCGGACGACGGCTCCTTCGGCGCGATGGTGCGCCTGAAGGGCGACAAGGAGATCGGCGACAAGATGAACAAGATCATCGGGCGGCTGGCGGAGGTGAACCAGCTCAAGGGCGTGATCGACCTGGCCGACTTCAACGACGAGGACAAGCTGGGCAAGGGCAAGGCGATGGTGGACCGCCTCACCAAGCTCATCGCCATCTTTGAGAAGATCGACCTGCGCGCCAACCGGGCCTCGGGCGACGACCTCCTGGGCGACGCGTACGAGTACCTCATGCGCAACTTCGCCACGGAGTCGGGCAAGGCCAAGGGCCAGTTCTACACGCCGGCGGAGGTGTCCCGCGTGCTGGCGAAGGTGGTGGGGCTGCCCGAAGACGCCAAAGCCAGCATGTCGGTGTACGACCCCACCTGCGGCTCGGGCTCGCTGCTGCTGAAGGTGGCCGACGAGGCCCCGGGCGACCTCTCGCTCTACGGGCAGGAGATGGATAACGCCACCGCGGCGCTCGCGAAGATGAACATGATCCTCCACGACAATCCCACAGCCGACATCTGGCAGGACAACACCCTCGCCAACCCGCACTGGACGGACGATGAAGGCGGCCTGAAACGCTTCGATTTTGCCGTAGCCAATCCGCCCTTCTCGTATAAGGCGTGGAGCAACGGGCTGCATCCCGAGCAGGACGCCTACGGCCGGTTCCAGACGCACGGCATCCCGCCCTCCCGCCGGGGCGACTACGCCTTCCTGCTGCACCTCATCGCTTCGCTGAAAAGCACGGGCCGGGCCGCGATCATCCTCCCGCACGGCGTCCTCTTCCGTGGCAACGCGGAGGCCAACATCCGCCAGTCGCTGCTCAAGCACGGGCTCATCAAGGGCGTCATCGGGCTGCCCGCGAACCTCTTTTACGGCACCGGCATCCCGGCCTGTATCATCGTCATCGACAAGTCGGGGGCGCTGCCCACCAACAGCCATGCCGGCGGCGGGCTGTTCGACGCGGCGCAGGAGCCAGGCGTGTTTATGGTAGATGCCAGCCGCGGCTTTCAGAAGGACGGCAACAAGAACCGCCTGCGCGAACGCGACATCCACAAGATCGTGGACGTGTTTTCCTCGCAGACGGAGGTGCCGGGCTATGCGCGCTTCGTGCCCATGCCCGAGATTGAGGCCAACGCGTACAACCTCAACATCCCGCGCTACATCGACGCCACGGACGAGGAGGACCGGCACGACCTCGAAGCGCACCTGAAGGGCGGCATCCCCAACGATGACCTCGACGCGCTGCAGGACTACTGGGACGTCTTCCCGAACCTGCGCGCCGACCTGTTCGCACCCGCCCGCCCCGGCTACAGCCGGGCACAAGTCTCCACTCGCGAGGTGAAGCCATTCATCCTGGCGCACGAGGACTTCGCGGCGTTTGCTCGCGACATCCACGAGCGCACCACGGCATGGCGCGAGGCGCACCAACCTACGATGCGCGGGCTGGATGTGGGCGCCGACCCCAAGGCCTTCATCCACACGCTCTCCGAGGACCTGCTGCAGCGCTTCGCAGGGGCGCCGCTCATCGACCGGTATGCGGTGTACCAGCGCCTCATGACGTTCTGGAAGGAAACCATGCAGGACGATGTGTACATCCTGGCGCAGGAGGGCTGGGCGGCCGCGCGCACGGTGCGCACCACGTACGATGGCGAAACGGGCGATTTCTCGCTGAAGCAGGGCCGCAAATCGGTGGACTACATTGGCGAGGTGATTCCCGCCGGGCTCCTCGTGGAGCGCTTCTTCCCGGAGGCCCAGGCGGAGGTGGAGCGGCTGCAGGGCGCGCTGGATGAGGCGCAGCAAGCACTGGATGAGTTTGAGGAGCAGCACACGGGCGATGACGAGGCGCTCGACGGGCTGGAGAGCAGCCGGGGCGTCTCGAAGGGCAACGTGCAGGACCGCGTGCAAGAGCTGAAGAACGAAGCCCTCGACGTTTTCCCAAAAGGCTCCGCCCGCTACCGGCAGGCCAAGTCCATCACAAAAACGAACTTCGGCACGCGCGCGTGGACGAAGGGCCTGGACGACCCCGAGGGGATCTTCGCCGAGCTGGATGTGCTGTACGACTACCTGCGCCTCTACGACGAACGCTCCGCAACGAAAAGCGACCTGAAGGACGCCCGCAACGCCCTCTACAAAGCGGTGAAGGGCAAGTACCCGAACCTCACGGAGGAGGCCATCCAAACGGTGGTGGTGGAGGACAAGTGGCTGGCCACCGTGGAGGATGCCGTGCAGCAGGAAATCGAGCGCGTGACGCAGCGCCTGGCCGGACGCCTGCAGGAGCTCACCGAGCGCTATGCCACGCCGCTGCCACAGATGGAAGAGTCGGTAGATGCGCTGGCAGGGAAAGTTAATGACCACCTGCAAACGATGGGCGTACAGACCTAAAGCTCGCAAAAGATCATCCTGCTCGGTATTGTAGAAACAAGCGCACCAGCAAACCCTCCCTGCCACGTGTTGTCGCTTGTACCGCCCCACGCCGTTGTGTAGATAGAATCAGTTGCAAAAACTCCTCCCTTTGAGGGAGGTGCCGCGCCCCGCGCGGCGGAGGGTGTTGAACTCGAAAGGGGCACATTAGATAACTCGACAGTAAAGAATACACTCAGGCGTACCCGATCGGATAATGAAAGAGTTAGATCGCTTCGTGCTGACGGAAGACCTGCCCGACCACGGGCTAAAGGCCGGTGATCTGGGCACCATCGTGATGGTACACGTGCTCGACGGCACCTACACCGGCCCCGAGGGCTACACGGCCGAATTCACCTACCTGACAGGCGAAACACGCGCGGTGGTTGACCTGCGCCCTGACCAGGTACGCCCGGCCAGGAAAGGCGAGGTGGCCCGGGCTACTGCGGTCTGAGACTATACTACGCTGCTCCCCACGCTACAGACAAGTAAAAAGCCATGCAACACAAGATTCCCCCGACCCACCCCGGTGAGGTGCTGCAAGAAGAGTTTCTCGATCCGCTGGGCCTGAGCCAGAGCGCGCTGGCCCGTAAGATTCGTGTAGCGCCGCGACGGATCAATGAGATCGTCAATGCCAAGCGCGGCATCAGCGCCGACACCGCGTTGCGGCTCTCGGCCTTCTTCGGCAATAGCGCCGCGTTCTGGCTGGGCCTGCAATCCGACTACGATCTCGAACAGGCACTCGATGCGCACGGGGAGGAGATTCAGCGTGATGTGCAACCGATGAACGGATGACGCTCGCTAATCACCATCCAGCCTACTATGACAGCGTTAGATCGCTTCGTGCTGACGGAAGACCTGCCCGACCACGGTTTGAAGGCCGGTGATCTGGGCACCATCGTGATGGTCCACGTGCCCGACGGCAGCTACACCGGCCCCGAGGGCTATACGGCCGAATTCACCTACCTGACAGGCGAAACACGCGCGGTGGTTGACTTGCGCCCCGACCAGGTACGCCCGGCCAGAAAAGGCGAAGTGGCTCGGGCTACCGCGGCCTGAGACCATGCGCCGTTCCCTATGCAACAGACAATCGAACCGAAGGCCATGCAAGACAAGATTCCCCCGATCCATTCCGGTGACGTGCAGCGGTGTTTGCAGGAGCTCACGGAGCGCTACGCCACGCCGATTCCAGCATTAGAAAATGAAGTAGACGTCCTTTCCGATACGATCGTAGAGCATCTGAGGACGATGGGGGTGGCGACATGAAATGCGATCCAACCCGCGAGACCAAGACAGCTGACTCAGGTGCTTCTGAGTGGAGGCGTACTTCACTCGGTTCGGACGTCATTCTTCTTTCAGGCCAGCACGTGATGGCTGCAGACTACAATGTTGTGGGCAATGGCATCCCGTATGTGACGGGGCCCACAGACTTCGACGGCTATTCAGTTCGCTGTACGAAGTGGACAACCAATCCCAAGACCGTTTGTGACAAAGGTGACATTCTGATTACCGTCAAGGGATCGGGAGCCGGTACACTTGCGTTGGCTGAAAGAGCATACTGCATCAGCAGACAGCTAATGGCGATCCGTCCTGTCAAGCTTGGTAGCAAGTTCGTATTTTACTGCCTACAAGCGGATCAAGCTGAGCTCGAAGATAAAGCTACTGGTCTAATTCCTGGCATCTCCAGAAAAGATCTACTTGAGAAGCTAATCCCCCTCCCCCCACTCCCCGAGCAGCGCGCCATCGCCGAGGTGCTCTCGGATGTGGATGCGCTGATCGAGCAGCTCGACGCGCTCATCGCCAAGAAGCGCGCCGTCAAGACCGCCACCATGCAGCGGCTCCTCACCGGCAAGCAGCGCCTGCCGGGCTTCAGCGAGCCGTGGGAGACGCGGCGGTTGGGGGAGTTAGCAAACATTCAACGAGGGGCATCACCCCGGCCAATTAGTGATCCCAAATGGTATGATCGAAACAGCGGCGTTGGCTGGGTTCGAATTTCAGATCTCACTGCCTCGAACGGCATTCATCTCTCTGAAACTACCGACTATCTTTCTGAAAAAGGCATTTCAGCCAGTAGGTTCTTACCAGCTGACAGCTTAATCATGAGCATCTGTGCCACGGTTGGACTTCCTGTCATTACTGAAATTGACGCATGCATTCATGATGGCTTTGTCGGCTTCACGAACTTGTGCAGCGTTGAGCAGAAGTACTTGTATTATAAGCTCAAGGAGTTGGAGCCTGAATTTCGATCTGCTGGTCAGACTGGCTCTCAGAGTAATCTCAACAGTAGCATCGTGCGTAACCAAAAGGTGTTGCTGCCAGCACAGCAAGAACAGCACGCCATCGCCCAAATCCTCTCCGACATGGACGCCGAGATCGAAGCGTTGGAGGCCCGGCGGGAGAAGACGCAGCGGCTGAAGCAGGGCATGATGCAAGAGCTGCTGACGGGGCGCACGCGGCTGGTGTGATGCGCGTATTGCCAAATTATCAAACACCTCAAACTTAATGACGCCAGAATTTGAAGAGAAGCAATACGAGCAGCACCTGAACATGCAACTCGTAGAAGACCACAGACTGGTGTATCCTCCCGGGCAGGTCCTGGAGTCTGACATTGGTATTGATTCCGCTTTATATGTAGAACAGGCCAATCTATTCTGGCAGATGGTGAGAAGCCCCCATCGTAACGGAGTAAAAATCAATGCTCAATGGTGGGATGAACTAGCGAAAAAGATCGATCTATTTCCTCCCTTCAGATACAATGTGTTTCTTCAGCATAAACGGCCGAAATACCTTAAAAGGCCAAATGCCAAAGAGTGGGATAGTTGGGGTGACTCATACTTTCGCTATAGCATTCGTTCTAAGCAACAGAAAGCCCTTACCCACTTGGAAAATAAGGTTGGTCCTGAAGGCGTCGTTTATCACGCGAGTCCAGCCTTTCATAGGCGAAGTGAGTTGTGGGATGCTATCAGTAAAAGTCAGGTTGTCGAGCGCAGCAACTTTGCTCAACCTTCTCAAACTGACGGCCATAGTGTATACACCTACAATAAACCCGGAAGCAGCGGGATAGGATTTTCAGAACCTAAAGAAGTGGAAAGCACGCCACTGAGAGCCAGCATAGAAGAGCTATCGGTCGTCGATATAATCGATGATAATCAGGAGTTTTTGATACGATTGGGCAATCAGGTGCAAGCCGCGACAGCTTCTTCTGATGAAGAATTCCAAATTTTGCATAATCAAATCGTAGAAAGTCTCCAGCCTGATGAATCGGTCAATGATCTGGCTGTTGCTCTAACCCGAATTGACGCCTTCCGCTTCTTAACCCACTCCACGCTGCTCATTGGAATCGGTTAACAAAGGCATTTAGGGTCCTCGTTGAGTGATTATTCAGTCAACCATTGCATTTATGAGCACCGTCGGCCAACGCGAACGCGCCGTGCAAGACCGGGTCGTCCATCTTCTTCGGGACTCACTCGGCTACCGCTACCTCGGCGACTGGAAGGACCGCCTGGGCAACAGTGCCATCGAGGAAGGGCTTCTCACCGACTGGCTGAAGGTTCAAGGCGTGGAGGGCAGGCTTATTCCGCGGGTGCTGCACAAGCTGCAAAAGGCCGCCGCGATCGGTGGGGGCAACAGCCTCTACGATGCCAACAAGGCCGTGTACGACCTGCTGCGCTACGGCGTGAAGGTGAAGCCGGGGGCGGGCGAGCACGCGGAAACCGTACAGCTCATCGACTGGGACACCCCGTCCAACAACGATTTCGCGGTGGCCGAGGAGGTCACGGTCACCGGCAAAAACATAAAGCGCCCCGACGTGGTGCTGTACGTGAACGGGTTGGCGCTGGTGGTGCTGGAGCTCAAGCGCTCCACCAAACACGTGGCCGAGGGTATCCGGCAGAACCTGGACAATCAGAAGAAGGCGTTTATCCCGGAGTTTTTCTCCACCATGCAGCTCGTACTGGCGGGCAACGACACGGAAGGCCTGCGCTATGGGACGATCGAAACCCCTGAGAAGTACTTCCTCACATGGAAGGAGGACCCCGAGGTAGCGCCGGACCCCGCGGCGCATGCGACGACTGCATTCAGGCTGGATCAAGACCTCATCAGGCTCTGCCAGCCCGAGCGCCTGCTCGACCTCGTGCACAACTTCGTCGTGTTCGATAACGGCACGAAAAAGATCTGCCGCCCGAATCAGTATTTCGGCGTGCGCGCCGCGCAGGGCCACGTCCGCGACGGGCGTGGCGGCATCATCTGGCACACGCAGGGCTCCGGCAAAAGCCTCACCATGGTGTGGCTGGCCAAGTGGATTCGCGAGCATGTGGAGAATGCCCGCGTGCTCATCGTGACCGACCGGGTGGAGCTGGACGAGCAGATCGAGGGCGTCTTCAAAGGCGTGAACGAGCAGATCCACCGCACGAAGAGTGGGGCCGACCTCGTGGAGACGCTCGGCGACCCGGCCCCGTGGCTCCTCTGCTCGCTCGTGCACAAGTTCGGCCGCGGCGACTCGGACGACCTGCAGCGCTACATCGAGGACGTGCGGGAGAGCCTGCCGCCGGGCTTCCGGCCGCAGGGCCAGCTCTTCGTGTTCGTGGATGAGGCGCACCGCACGCAATCGGGCAAGCTGCATCAGGCCATGAAGGCCGTGCTCCCCGAGGCTACGTTCATCGGGTTTACCGGCACCCCGCTGCTCAAGCAGGACAAGAAGCGGACGATCGAGGTGTTTGGCCCCTACATCCACACCTACAAATTCGACCAGGCTGTGTCGGATGGTGTGGTGCTGGATCTACGCTACGAGGCGCGCGACATCGACCAGGAGCTGACCTCGCAGGAGAAAATCGATCAGTGGTTTGAGTCCAAGACCTCCGGCCTCACCGACGTGGCCCGCTCCCGGCTGAAACAGCGCTGGGGCACGATGAAGGAGCTCTACACCTCGCGGCAGCGCCTGGACCAGATCGCGGGCGACATTCTGCTGGACATGGCCCGCAAGCCGCGGTTGGCCGATGGGCGCGGGAACGCCATGCTGGTGTGCAGCAGCATCTATGCCGCCTGCCGCTACTTCGAGGTCTTCAACCGGAGCGACCTGAAAGGCCGGTGCGCGATTGTGACCAGCTACCGCCCCAACACGGCCGACATCAAGGGGGAGGAAAGCGGCGAAGGGCAGACGGAAAAACTGCTCCAGTACCAGATCTACCGCACCATGCTGGCAAACTACTTCGACCAGCCCGAGGACCAGGCGATGCACCGCGCGGAGGAGTTCGAGCAAAAGGTAAAGCAGGCCTTCGTCCACGCGCCTGGGCAGATGAAACTGCTGATCGTCGTCGACAAGCTGCTGACGGGCTTCGACGCGCCGCCGGCCACGTATCTGTACATCGACAAGAAGATGCGCGACCATGGCCTGTTTCAGGCGATCTGCCGGGTGAACCGTCTCCACACGGAAGACAAGACGTACGGCTATATCGTCGACTACATGGACCTCTTCAAGTCACTCGAAGGGGCCATCAACGACTACACCGGCGGTGCGCTGGAAGGGTACGACGAGGAGGACGTGCAGGGCCTCCTGAAGGACCGCATTGAGAACGCCCGCCAGGACCTGGATCTGGCGCTGGAGAAAGTGCGCGCCCTGTGCGAGCCCGTGGCGCCGCCGAAGGACACCCCGCAGTATCTGGACTATTTCGTCGCCGAGGATACCAGCGACCGGGAGGCGGTAAAGGAAAACGCGCCCCGCCGCGCGGCCCTGTACAAGCACGTCGGCAAGCTCCTCCGCAGCTACGCCGACCTCGCGAACGAGATGGACGCGGCCGGCTACACGCCGCAGGAAATTCGGGACATAAAAGCCGCCGTGACGCACTACGAGAAGGTGCAGCGCGAGGTGCGGATCGCCAGCGGCGACTCGCCGGATATGAAGTCCTTCGAGCCCGCCATGCGCCACCTGCTCGACACGTACATCCGCGCTGAAGACAGCCGGAGTGTATCCACCCTGGCCGATCTCCCCCTCATCGAAGCCATCGTGCAGCGCGGGCTGGGTGAGGCCACCGAGCAGCTCCCCGACGGGCTGCGCAAGGACAAAGACTCGATGGCCGAAACCATCGAAAACAACGTCCGCAGCACCATCGTGGACAAGCAGGAGACGAACCCGAAGTACTACGAAAAGATGTCCCGCCTGCTGGATGCGCTGATTCGAAAGCGGAAGCAAGCGGCCATCAGCTACGAGAAGTACCTGCAGCGTATCGAGGAGCTATCGCGGCAGGTCATGCGGCCCGGCGAGGGGCAGTCGTATCCCGGCACCATCGACTCGGCGCCGCGCCGCGCGCTGTACGATAACCTGGACGCGCAAGAGCAACTGGCCGTGGCGCTGGATGAGCGCCTCCGTCACACAAAAAAGGATGACTGGCGGGGCCATAACTTCAAGGAGCGGGAAGTAAAAAAGGTTATCTATGAAGCCCTCGTTCCGTACGACCTCGACGAGCGCACCGAGGAGATCTTCGAGCTCGTAAAGAATCAGTCTGCGTATTAGACTTATGCCCGAGCCTTCTACAGACATTGAGCGCCACACCCTTGAGGTAAGCGGGCTCCCGGTGGACGTCGTCCGCAAGGACATTCGCAACATCCACCTCAGCGTGTACCCGCCGGACGGCCGGGTGCGGCTGGCCGTGCCGCAGCACATCGACAACGAGGCCGCGCGCCTGGCCATCATCGACCGCCTGGGCTGGATTCGCCAGCAGCAACAGGAGCTGCGCGCCCAGCCCCGGCAGTCCAAGCGCGAGATGGTCACGGGCGAGAGCCACTACGTGTGGGGGCAGCGCTGCCGCCTCGATGTGATCCGGCACACGGGTCCGCCGCGCGTAGCCCACCCCGGCCCGCGCACGCTGCAGTTGTACGTCGCGCCCGACACGTCAGCCGAAGAGCGCCGCGCGGTGCTGGAGCGCTGGTACCGGGACCAGGTGAAGGCCCGCGTGCCCGATCTGCTCAGCACCTGGCAGGACACTATGGATGTGAGCGTCACCGGCTGGGGCGTCCGCACCATGAAAACCAAGTGGGGCTCCTGCAACGTGGACGCTGGCCGCATCCTGCTCAACACCGAGCTCGCCAAGAAGCCGGTGCAGTGCCTCGAATACATCATCGTGCACGAGCTGGTGCATCTGCAGGAGCGCCACCACACCGAACGCTTCCGTCAGCTCATGAACCGCTACCTCCCCCAGTGGCCCCACCGCCGCGCCCTCCTCAACGCCGCGCCGCTGGCCCATGAGGACTGGCGGTATTGATGGAAGCGGCGACCAGGCTCGTCAGGTGAAGGTGCTTCGAAATGCGACCCGCGACAGTTTCCCGGATCGGTAGCAGAAGCACGTAAAAGCCAAAAACCTTTGTACTTTTCTTTGTACCACGAAAAAAGGCTTCTCCTAAGCCCCTGTATTGCAGGAGTTTAGAGGAAGCCTATTGTGCCCGGGACTGGAGTCGAACCAGCACGACCTTTCGGTCACTGCCCCCTCAAGACAGCGCGTCTACCAATTCCGCCACCCGGGCGAGGGGTCTTCGTATGTATGCTACGGTGCTACAGGGGATAACTTCCCGTCCTGCGTGGTGTGACTCCGGCAGGGCTCGAACCTGCGACCCGCTGGTTAAAAGCCAGCTGCTCTGCCAACTGAGCTACGGAGTCGGCGTCTGTAAGCG
>LFFM01002742.1_pt1 | contig 11451 bp, 10 predicted proteins | sample 643131 | NCBI WGS metagenome assembly LFFM01 (sample SAMN03777445, study PRJNA286221) | soda lake metagenome | biome: soda lake; feature: Kulunda steppe; material: water; isolation source: sample Tc-Br brine of Tanatar trona crystallizer | place: Russia: Kulunda steppe | collected 2011-07
CAGAGTTCCGAGAGTTCTTCGAAAACAATAGTATAGAAAACCCGTTCAGCAAACAAGAAATAAAGAGTTCAGAGCTCGCTGAAAAGTTTAAAGAACTAGGTAAAGAAGAGGTCGGCGACTACAAATACGTCAAAAAAGGCTGTGAACAGGTCTTAGAAAGCTTGGTAGATTTCAGACGTTCAAACTACTTCAAAGAAGATCTAGACCTTTTTGAACAGTTCCTACAAGAAAAAATCGAAGAGTTAAACCAGTATAAACATGAAGGGTTCCCACTGGATGCGGAGCCTGACGACCTACCGAAAAGAGATATGATGTTGAAATAAATCTTTTGTTCGGGTTAAACTAAAAAATTTTTATTCTTACTAATTCCAAGCAACATTATGTCTCAGGAATCTGTAAATCTGGAAAAAAGAAGATTTTAGAATGTGAGTTCCTAGATACTGACTTTAATTCAGTGCTTGAAGATGTACTTATAGAAAAAGCCTAACCTCAGATATGGGAGGATTAAGTAAATCTAAACTCTTTTAGAAGTACAAAAATATAAACTAATAGAAATTAAATAAAGTGGTAATGGCTGAAAAATGGCTTGAAAACCCTCTAGATTTAAGGGTAGAAACGTCTTTACTTTCAGAGCGCATAATTCCTGGTCTAAAAGATAGAAAAGAGGACTGTTATATGCTAAAAACTCATCTGTCGTATATAGAGGAGGGTAAGATTGATATCGAAAGTGGGTTTGTGAAGAACGTAACGCATCCTTTATTCGAGGATTTCTCAAAAGGTAAACCTTCCTATAATAAAGCTAATACGGGAGAGGAGTGGGTTTCACGTGATTTTGAAATAATTGAAGATGTATATAACTTTATAGAGTCGAAAAAACTGCAAACAGACTCCGATATTTTTAGAAGAGGATTTATAGAAAAAGAAAACAAAGAATTGAAAGAAAAAAGGTTATCACTCTACCTAGAAGATGTCTGTAGGAGAGCAAAATACGAGGAATATCATGAGATGAATGGTCTCCAAATTACCACTCCTTATGATTATGGAGATATTAAACAAGTGCTTGGGCCCGATAAATTATCTCAAATTATTGGCGAATCTGAAACAGAGGCGGTTTTGACTTATGGACCTGAAAAAATTAGGTTTGCTGATGTAAGAGAGGCATATGATAGTTATTTAGAACTTAAAGAGCGATTTAACGATAGAAATCCTGAGAACAAAATTTCTGCACCAAATTTAACAGTCTTTGGATAAAAATCGTTCTAAAACGTTCTAAAAGGAGGAATAGATATATGTTAGTTAACATGCCAATACTGGTTTGTCATGAGTGAGAGTCGGTCTGATATGTTGCCTAAAAGTATGCATGAAATACAGGTCTCGGTTTTGAAGAGCCTAGGTTACAGAGGTAAAAAGACATTTTCTGAGTTGCAGGGAGGGTTACCTAGCAACAAATTATCTTTCCACTTGAATAAACTCAATGAAAAAGGCATTATAGAGAAAAATAGTGGGGTTTATCAGACTACTGAAAAAGGTAAGTCTGTTCTTGCAGATCTTAAATTTGGCGGTGTCACGACTCCGATAGATGAGTTAATGATTATAGTACGCAACAAAAATGATGGAGTTTTTTTAAAATATATTGAGGATAATATGGATCCTTTAGCAGGTTCTTATCGGCCGCTCGTTAATAGATTGGTGAAAAACGAAAGGCTTGAGGATAAAACTTCTGCTATAGTAGAGGAAGAGGTAGGTTGTCCTGTTGATAGTATGAGGTTCATAGGCATTCTAGATATGAAGACTTTGTTTGGTGATGAGAGATTTCAACATTATTTGAATCTTGTTGTCATGGTTGAAGTAGATGCTACGGGAGAAGATTTTTGGGAACTATCTGAGTTGTCAGAGCTTGAACTAATACCGGGTTTAGAAGATATACTGGCCCGATGTTTTGAGACTGAGAAGCTCCCGTTCATGGGGGAATGGGACCTCAAATCTACCGAAAATGGCTTTGAGCTTGATAAACTGGAGATTTGATTCTTTAACCAGTATATATTTAACATTTTATATTCAATGTTTAATCAAGTCAAGTTGACTTAAGTGGTGTTTATGACAAAGATTGAGGATGAAATAATAGATATAACCCAAGATTTGGTAAGATATAGAACGTTTCATGAGAGTCTAGAAGAATTCAAATACGAAAGTGAGGTAGATGACTGCCTTGACTATATAGAAGATTATTTTTCGGATACGAACCTACATATCCAAAGGTTTGGAGAAGATCAACAAGAATTCTCCGGAGAGACCCTAGATCCGCTTTTTTATAAGAACCCTAAACCGTCCTTGGTGGTTTCAACCGAACCCACACTAGAACCAAAATACATGTTACATGGCCATGTGGATGTCGTGCCGCCACAAGAAGACAACTATAATGCAAGAAAACAAGGCCTCGATCCAGAAAACGAAGAAAAAAGAACTAACCTACATTTCGAGCCGCTAATAGAAGAAAACAAGATGTATGGCAGAGGTACAGCAGATATGAAGCTTGGAGTGGCTTCCTTAATGAAGGTAATGAAGGATATAGATGGTCAAGACGTACCTCCAACATCTTTAATGATAGTAACAGATGAAGAACAAGGTGGATTCAGAGGAGCAGGACATCTGTTCCAAGATGTAGGATATAATCCGGACTTCACAATCTCGGCAGAGCCCAGTGATACAGAAAACGGCTACATGGTAGTTTACCGGCAAAAAGGAAATTTCCAACTAGATATAGAAGCTTACGGAGAAGCAGTACATGGGTCTAGACCATGGGAAGGAGAATGTGCTAACAGAAAACTAATTAATTTTCTAAACGATTTGGAAGAAAAATTTCCGGACTATACAGAAGATGATAACTGGTATACTACACTTAACATAGGGAACATGGAGGGTGGTCACCAGACACGAACTACAATACCTGACAAAGCTCGTGCGGAGTTAGGAATAAGGTTTACTCAAGATTATACTCCTCTCGAAATAATGGAGGACATATCGGATATACTAGGTGTAGAAACTTACGGAGATACAGCTGAAGACATAATAGAGGAGTTAAACAATGACGAAAAAGTGCAAGACCACGGTTTTAAGATGCCGAATAATGAGCCTATGCAGATAAACGAAAGAGGCGATGAAAACATCCAAGAATTGCTTGATATAGTGGAGGGTGTGACAGGTCAACCACACAAACCTGAAAAGAAACCTGGAGCATCTGATGCAAGATTTACAACATTGAAAGGCGGGACAGGAATAACTTTCGGTCCAAGAGGATTTAATCTGCACGGTAGAGATGAGTATGCAGATCTAACAAGTATCGAGCCATTTTATCAGACAATAAGAACTCTGATTACCAGGGAAAATCGGTAGGAAAATTTAAATTAAGATAAAAAATGACGGATAAAACAGCAGACGACGAAACACCAAAAATAGATCCATGGGGATCTATCGACTTATCTGAGCATCAAAAACTTTTCGAAGAGTTTGGTATAGAAGAGTGGGATGATAAGGCCTTCGACTTAGAACATCGGTTGTTCGATAGAGGTATAGTTATAGGTCATAGAGACTTCGAGAGTGTATACGAGGAGATAGAGGAAGGATCATTCATCAACATGACAGGGATAGCCTCTTCAGGAGATTTACACATGGGACACAAAGTAGTGTTAGATCTCTTTACATATTTCCAAGATGAAGGTGCAGAGAGCTACTTTGCAGTTGCTGATTTAGATGCTTTAACGACCAGAGATCACGTAAAAAGCTTAGATGACTTAGAAAGAAGTGTTATAAATAATACGGCAAATGCAATAGCTCTAGGTGTAGATGCAGATAACATATATTTACAGAGCGATAAAACAGGTACCTACAAAAATCTAGCGATACAAACAGGCGACGCAATGACTTTCAATGAGTTTCAATCTACTTACGGACTAGATGAAGGGGACACACTAGGAAAAACCTCGGCAGTAATGTTGCAGATGGCGGATATACTTCATCCACAACTTGAAGAGTACAGTGGTACTATGCCCTCTATAACAGGGGTATCTCTTGATCAAGATCCTCATATGAGAATGGTTAGAGATGTCTCAAGAAAACTGCCTTATGATCTTGAAAAACCTGGTTCTGTATACATAAATCAGCAATCAGGTCTACAGGAAGGTAAAAAAATGTCTTCAAGCGAACCTAAGACCGCGATCTTCTTAGATGATACAGAGGAAGAAATGCTTGAAAAACTAAAAGGAGCTAAGACTGGAGGATTGCAAAGTGCACAAGAACAAAGAGAGCAAGGAGGCCGCCCTCATCAGTGCAAGTTATACGAAGCAGCACAGTATCATGTAGAAGATGACGGATTTGTAGAAGAAATGTATGAGTGGTGCACACAGGGACAAAGACTATGTGGAGAATGCAAAGGAGTAGCTTCGCAGAAAATAGTAGATGATCTATCAGACATAAGAAATAATTATGAAGATGCCGTAGAACAGGCAGAACAAATAGTACAACAAGCTTACAATAAAAGGTGAAAAACAATCTCTTCTCAGACCTCTCAAGACACAGATGAAAAATTACTTCAAAACCAAGAAGACTTTCTCGAAGATTACTTTGATGATGGTAAATACGTAGGAGGTCATGAACTATACTGGAAAGATGAAAGCGGTGGTCCTTCAGGTTATGAATCTAGAGTAATGGAGGAGGGAGAAAACATAGAAAGCCAACAATATAAAGACCTAATCCGAATTCTTGAAAATGCACCTCCTGCGGTTGAAGATGAGATTCTAGTAGGACAGAGAAATATAGAGGATGCTATATCCTACTTGGAAGCTGATCAAGCAGGTGTCGTCTCAGGGTTTAAACCTAGTGGTCCTTGCCATTTTGGACATTATAGAACTATTAACACCATAAGTAACTTACAAGATTCAGGGGCACCGGTTTACGTACCTGTAGCAGATCAAGAGGCTCGTACAGAAAGCATGATGGAAACAGATATTGTCTCTAAAGCAGCAGACAATTTACTAGACTGGGGTGCAGTAGGACTTGACCTAGATGATGCTCACGTATACCGACAAACCGAAGAAGAAAGATTAGTAAACCCTAGAAACATTTCGCAGGAAAACGCACAATTTGAAGACATACTCGATGTATACGGACTCAAAACTCTTCTAAACGAAGACAGAGGAATGCCTTTTGTATTTGCAGGGATAACACAGACCGCGGATATATGTATGCCTCAGTATGATGATTTTGGTCAAGACCACTCAATAATGGTTGCAGGATCAGACCAGGATGCACATATGAAAATGGCTACCAGAATGGCCAACTTTCTGATACAAGAGGATGTGACTTCATCAACTCCATCGGCTTTGTACATACCTCATGTCCATAGCTTCGATCGCGGTAAAGCAAGTTCAAGTGAGCCAGAAGGAACCATATACTTAGGATCAACTCATGAAAATCTTTCTCTAGATGAAAGAATAGACCGCAGTATCGACAAACTAGAAGAAAACAGCCAAAAATACGAGTTAGGGTTTGCAGATGGTGCTAGAGATCACCTTCAAATACTTGGACTGGAAGTTGAAGACCCATTGAATAACGAAGAGTATAACTCATTTGGTGAATGGGCAGCAAATGTCCGGGATGATAACGAGGAACAAAGGAGAATAGTAGATCTTGCAGAAGAGTTTGGAGATTCAGTAAAAGAAGATTTGCGGAAGGAAATACCTAGATTTTTAGTAGATCATCAAGAAAGAAGAGAGAAAGTAATGGCTTATGCTGTAGATAGAAGTGAAGGAAAAAACCCGGAAAAACCAGAATTCTGGCCGGATAATGATCGGGCAAGAGTACCTGAAGAAGAAAGGAATAAAACAGAATGGCATGATATAGTCTCAGCTATGGAGGGAGAAATAACACCATGACAAATCTAATCGAGGAAGTAGTTCCTCCAAGGGCTTTAGACGATTATGAGAGAGAAACAGCCAATATAATGACAGGTATGACATATGATGCAAGTTCTCAGGGAGAACCTATTGATTACCTCAAACAAGTATTTGCTGCGTTTGATATAGCAGAATACCTAGAACAAAACAATGTAGAGACAACAGTAAACCTACTTGTAGCAGACAGTGAGCCTTATACACGTCCTGAAGATCAAGGCTATAGTGACATAAGAGGAGACTACCTAGAAGCGATCGGTGATGCTTACTCTGGAAATTTCTCTGTTGAAGTAGATTATACTTCTCAGGTAGAAGATCAAGAATGGGCAAATATCAGGGACAGATTAGCCGAATTAGTGGAAGAAGATCAAGACTTTGCAGATTTAATACTCGAAACTGTACCTCCTGAGGCATACAATCCTGATGCCTCGGATGTTGAGAATACTCTTTATGCACGCAGCGAGATAGCGACTATCATGAAAATGGGTACCGACATAAAAACAGGTCCTCATGCAGAGAAAGGATACGATTTCGGAGTTAAACTGGATGATGTCCAAAAGATAGGCGGTCTAGAAAATGGTGTAATAGGTGTATATGTATCAAACTCTGTTCCTGTGAGAAAAAATGAAGCAGAATCTAAATTAAAAGAAGATACAGGAGATTGGGAAGAATACCAAGAAAAAGGATTAACACCTTACAAAGCAGGTAGTAAAGACCTAGATCCGGAAAGACATAGAGTCTTGTTACAGGACTCTGAAAAGAATATCAGAGAAAAACTGGAAAAAACACCTCCAGAACTAAGATATGATTTAGAAGCATTGAACAGTTTTATGAACCGTCAACAAGAGGAAGGGTTCCATCCAGATCTTGCACATTCTCTAAATCAGAACTTAGAGAGAATAAGAGATCGGCTATGAAAAAATACGATGCTGAGATTAAACAGCTTAAGGAAATCTCGGACATCAAAGAGTGTGTAAATGTCACAAAGTCAGCATGGGAGGGAATACCAGATATAGAAACCATTCCCGACCATGTTTTCAAAGCATTTGCAGAGAATGGAATACTTCTAGGAGCAGAACAAGAAGGAAAGATAGTAGGGTATGCTGCAGTTATGGAAGATATGCATGAAGATGACAGTTACTATCTTCACGCAATAGGTGTAGATCCAGATCAAGCAGGAAAAAATGTTGGAAAAGATTTAATGTGTTTTCTGCGAGATGAAGTTCTAGAAAGAAATAGTGATGGATCTATCAGCTGGACTTATGACCCATTATTAGGTGCTAATGCCAACTTGTATATCGAAAAACTTGGAGGTATGGTTCAAGAGTATGAACGAGATATGTATGGGAACCAAGAAAACAGTGTTACCGCCGGAGAAACACCTACAGATCGTTTCTTAGTAAACTGGGATTTAGGCTCTGAGAGAGTTGAAACAAAACTAGAGAACCATTACAGTTCTCCTTTTAAAGATATAGAGTCTTTGTTGGAAGTAGACTCTAGTTTGGAACCTCTTGAAAATTACTGTAGCTTAGAAGAAAAAATAGGCGATAATAATTCTGCAGAAGCCTTTGGCGTAGAAATTCCATACGACTTAGATTTAATCAAAAAAGAAGGTAAAGAGAAAGAATGGAGAGAAGCAACGAGAAATGTTTTTGAGCCGTTATTAAATGATAAGAACTATCAAGTTGTTGACTTTAACTCAGATATAGTTAACCGTAAGAAGAGAGCTACCAACCTGTATATTCTATCTTAAAAAATTCTTTCCGTTTAAATCTCTATTTTTCTTACGGTTACTTGTTCAAGATAATTCCGGTCTACTTCCCCGTAAAGACCTGGTTTCTGAGGGATTTTTATCTTACCTGATTCAACCATTTCAATCTCAGGTTTAATTACATCTCTTTTGAAATATCTTTTAGATGGTGCTAGATCAGCAGGATATGAAACTTCGCTCATTGAAGCAGCAGCTAAGGCATATGAAACACCTATACCGGATTCAAGCAGTCCGCCGATCCATATCTTAATACCGTTTTCCTTGCAGATTTGGTTAATCTTTCTTGACTCCATCAAGCCTCCTACGCGTTGAGGTTTAAGATTTACATATTCGCAGGCGTCAAGTTTTACCGCTCTTTTTACATCTTCAGCAGACTTAATACTTTCATCTAAACATATAGGTGTATCTATTTTTTTACTGAGTGCACCATGGTTAACAATGTCGTTGTGATCGAGTGGTTGTTCGATCATATCCAAGTTGAACTGGTCGAGCCTTTTCAGACGAGAAGCATTCTGTAAGGTATAAGAGGCGTTAGCATCTGCCATTAAACTAATTTCGGGGAAACTGTTTCTTACTGCTTTAATATATTCTACATCGTTTCCTGGTTTAATTTTCAGTTTTATACGAGTGTAACCGGAATCAACATACTTTTTTACTTTCTCCACTACCTTTTCAGGGTTCTTTTCCAGACCTACGCTTATACCGCATTCAGAGTATTTTTTCCCGTTTCCAATAAGTGTTTTCAGAGCCTGGTTTTGTTCTACAGATTTTACATGGTGGAAAAGAAAGTCTCCTGCAGCTTTGGCCATTTTGTTACCTCTATAACGCTGTATATTCTGGTAGTAATCTTCGACAGAATCTGATCTTCTAAGTTCAGGTACTACGAATTTTTCGATGAATGCAAGATCTGAAGTGGTTGTTTCAGACTGGTATAGTGGTGCATGCTGGGCGGATGACTCTCCATAGAACCATCTACCGTTTCTTTTAACTCCTAATACAACTAGATTCCTGCTTTCAAATTTTCCGAAACTGGTTTCAAAAGGATTGGTTAGAGGTAGCTCAATATGCCTGATCTCTGCTTTTTCGAAATCCATAACTTTAACCTGCTAAAAGAACTGTTTTTAACTTAAGTCCTCTAAAAAGTTTTCAATTAGTTTGTAACGGTTTTGATCTCCTTCACCAGATAAAATGCTCTCTGGATGGAACTGTACTGCCTCAATAGGGTATTCTTCATGTCTAACACCCATAACTAGATCTTGGTCTCTGTGGGAGGTAGTTGCGGAGATATCAAAGCTTTCAGGTATTTCATCAGCTACTAGAGAATGATATCTTGCGCCTTGGTAAGGATTCTCTAGATCTTTGAAAACACCTTGGCCATCATGATATATGTCAAAAGACTTTCCGTGAACAGGTTCAGGAGCCTTATCTATGTTACCTCCGTAGGAGTAGATTGCAGCCTCTAAACCTAGACAGACACCTAAAGTAGGAGTATCTTGGCTTACAGTTTCTAGGATTTCATTTGTAATACCTACGTCTTTTTTGTTCTCAGGATGTCCGGGTCCAGGGCTTATAACAATAAAATCATAGTCTCTATTCTCTACTTCCTCGCAACTTATTTCATCATTGTAAAAAACATCTTGTGATAGTTCAATGTCTTTGTTAGCTGCAGATTCTCCTAGGTACTCAACTAGGTTATAGGAAAATGAGTCGTAGTTATCAATTACTAGACCCTTCATTTTTCAGTACCTCCTAACTGGTCTAATATCTGTGTCAGTGAACTCATCTTAGCTTCTGTTTCCTCGAATTCTGAGGAAGGTAAACTGTCCTGTACAATTCCGGCTCCGGCCTGAACGGTTCCTTCTAGGGTTTCATCTCCTTCAAACTCCATTGATCGAATAGCTATAGCAAAATTACTGTCGTTATTTAAAGAGTAATAACCTACAGCACCACCATAGATGCCTCTAGGACTGTTTTCTTTATCGCTTATTATCTCCATAGCTCTAACTTTAGGAGCGCCTGTAAGTGTTCCTGCAGGGAAAACCGATCTCATAGCATCGAAACGGTTTTTCTCATCGCTTAGCTCTCCGGAAACGATAGATTCTAAATGTTGGACGTTATTGTACTGTACTACAGACATGTAGTCTTCGACATTTACACTACCCTGTTCTGAGACACGTCTAATATCGTTTCTACCCAGATCTACAAGCATATTATGTTCTGCTCTTTCTTTATCGTCTGCTAAAAGCTCTCCCATCAGTTTTCTGTCTTTATCAGGCGAAGAGCCTCTGGGACGAGTCCCGGCTATAGGATTTGTTTTAACAATTTCCGAACCGTTTTCTCCGTGTGTGCTCACTAGTGTTTCAGGACTGGCTCCCAGTATACCCTTATCACCGAATTCTAAAATATACATGTATGGAGACGGATTTTCTTCTCTTAACTGCGAATAAATCTTCAGCGGATCTCCTTTTATATCTACATCCTTTTTACGTGATATAACTCCTTGATAGATTTCTCCGTTTAAGATATCTTCCTTAACATCTTTTACAAGATTTTCATACTTCTTACGGTCTTCTAGGTCTTCAGTTATAACTTCTATAGAGTCCGAAAAGCTAGTTGTACGAGGCTGATCAAGTATCTGTTCGATCTCTTTGATCTCCTCTTTTATCTCTTCTATTTGTTCTATTGTACTGTAATTTTCTGATGGAAAAGGTGTATAGACAACTTCTAAGGTATCTTCTTTATGGTTGTATTCAAGATACTTATCTGCTAGAACAAACAAAGATTCTGTACTTGGACCTTCAGTTTTCAAGGGTTTGATATCATATACTATATCGTAAGGATGAAAACCTACAAGCCCTCCTGTAAAGTTTGGACGGTTTTTATCTCCTTCATCTTCAACCTCTAAATCAGGTGTTACATCCTGTAAAGCGTCTAACTGGTCGTATCCTTCTTTAAGTTCTCCATTCTGAACCGTGTAACCGAAATCCAAAATACTGTGATTTTCAGAAGAAGAGAAGTATTCGATACTGTTTTTGTCCCCCACTCTTACAGCGGCTAAAGGATTGAAACCGATTACAGAGTATTTCCCACGTCCACTTAATGGCGCACCATTTTTCACTTCCTTGATTTTACTTGTTTCTGTCTCTGCACTTTCCAGTAAAAATGTATTTCCTGTAGTTTCATAATCCCTTAACGCTTCGTATGCCTCTATAGGATCAAGTTTGTGATCTTCTAACTTGTATCTTAAAGGCTTTACCACATTATCTTCCGAGGTTTCAAGAAATTCGTCCTCGTTTTCCAATTTCACAGGAAAACACCTTTCTGTGTTTTTACAGAAACTGAGTTTAAAATATAGAACTTAATATTTCCAAAAACGTCCACCTGATATTGGACATTGTGTATAATCTTTCATACAATAGGTAGTTTTGGTTAGAAATCTTTATATGGTTTAGACAGTCAGGACAAGTAAATATCTAAACAATCTTGAAAAAAGCAGGAGAAAAACCCGGCACCTCTATCACTCCGAAAGCTCCAAAAGCCTAACTCCCAATCTACATTTCTAACAGGAATGACTGCTCCCAACACACAACAAAAGAAGTTAATAGAAAATACTGATGGAATCTACCTAGCGGATGCAGGAGCAGGAACCGGAAAAACATTTACAATCACAAGGAGATACGTCAAACTTCTAGAGAAAGGTGTGGAGCCTGAAAACATCTTCCTAGCAACTTA
>LFFM01002743.1_pt1 | contig 11446 bp, 7 predicted proteins | sample 643131 | NCBI WGS metagenome assembly LFFM01 (sample SAMN03777445, study PRJNA286221) | soda lake metagenome | biome: soda lake; feature: Kulunda steppe; material: water; isolation source: sample Tc-Br brine of Tanatar trona crystallizer | place: Russia: Kulunda steppe | collected 2011-07
CGGACGACAGGGTGGCGGACGACAGGGTGGCGGACGACAGGGTGGCGGACGACGAGGAGGGAGGCGCCAAAGCGACGGTCCCGTCGGGTGCGTCCGAAGCCGCTCCCCTCGAGGTCGGCTCCGACTGACGGACACGTTCAAAAGGAGCGAGAAACCGTTCAGCCCGAAGGGGCGTCACTCCGTTCGACTGCCCCCACCGAGGGACGGAAGCTTCACGCCGATCTCGTTGAACAGCGCGCCGACGGCGGCGTAGCCGAACGCCAGCACCGCCAGCCCGATCAGAACCTGTCCGACGAACAGCGAGATCACGCTCAGCGGGTCGCCGGCACCAAGGATCAGGTCGTTCAGGAAGATGTCGGTGAACCGCCCGACGTCGCCAACGAGCCGCACGATGAACTCCAGCAGTGCGAACATGATCGTCGTTTGGTGAGGGGGGTACTTGGGTGTTGAGGGTTCACGGCACGTGGTGACGCGTCAAGCGTGACGCCCATCGTAACGCCTCGCTGCTGGGGGAACCGAACGCCTTACACACGACGGTCACCAATCCGGTTCCAATGAGTACCCTGCTGTGGGTCCTGACGGGGATCCTCGCGTACACGGCGGTCACGATGTGGCTCCGCAATCGGGGATTGCTCCCCGAATCCGTCCGCGTCTCCGGGCCGCTGACCACGGTCCACACCCGCCGTGGACGGGTCTTTCTCGACCGCATCTCGCGTCCGAAGCGCTTCTGGCGGGCCGTCGCCAATCTCGGGCTCGGCGGCGCGCTCGTCGCGATGGTCGGCTCGTTTCTCCTCATCGTCACCTCCGGAATCTCCGCGATCGCTGCCCCCCAGCCCGCCGCCATCCAGCAGCCACAGAACTTCCTCATCATCCCGGGCGTCAACGAGTTTCTCCCTCTGGAGGTCGCCCTCGAGATCGTGATCGGCCTCGCCATCGCGATGGTCGTCCACGAGGGTGCCCACGGGTTGCTCTGTCGCGTCGAGGGGATCGACATCGAGTCGATGGGACTGGTCTTCTTCGCGCTCATCCCGGTCGGCGCGTTCGTCGAGCCGGACGAGGAGACGACGCGTGAGACCTCCCGCGGAGCCCGAGCCCGCATGTTTGCCGCGGGGGTCACCGCCAACACGCTGTTGACGATCGTCGTCTTCGCGCTGCTTTTTGGTCCGGTCGTGGGCGCGATGTCCGTCGCACCCGGCTACGCCGTCGGCGAGGTTAATCCCGGATCACCCGCGGCCGACGCCGGGCTCGTCGAGGGTGACCGCCTGATCGCGGTCGACGGCGACCCAGTCGAGACTGCGTCGGAGTTCGAGGCCGCGATCGCGGACGCCGACGCGGACGTCACGGTGACCGTTGACGACGGCGACGACGAACGGGAGGCCGACGTCGCCCGCGAGCTGCAGATCGTCGGCTCCGCCGGGAGCAATCCGCTCGGCGTAACGATCCGAGATGCGCCCGTCACGATCGAGGCCGTGAACGGCGAGCCCGTTCGCACCGAACGCGACTTCTTCGAGGCGGTCGGCGACGAGGAGCGCGCGTTCGTCGAAACGAACGCCGGCACGATCGATCCCGACGCGGAGAACGCCACGGAGATGGCGATCGGTGCGTACCTGATCCGGATCCAGGAGGGTGGGCCGCTCCACGAGGCGGGAGCACCGATCGACGAGCCGCTTACCGTCGTCGAGATCGACGGCGACCGCGTCCGCGACGACGGCGACCTCGCGGCCGTGCTCGGCGAGCGCGAGCCCGGCACGACGGTCGAGGTCGTCGCCTACACGACCGACGACGAGCGCGTGAGCTACGACGTCGAGCTCGATCCGCATCCCGACCGTGAGGGCGGCTTCATCGGCGTGAACGTGTTCCCCGGCACGAGCGGGTTCGCGCTGGACGACGTCGGCGTTTCGGAGTACCCGGCGGGGGCGTACCTCGAGCTGCTCGGCGGCGACGCCGGCGGCGCGCTCGACGACATCGCGATCGGCGGGCTCGTCGACTCCCCGCTCGGGCTCGTCTTCGTGACCCTCATCCTCCCGCTCGGCAGCCTCTTCGGCCTGCCGTTCAACTTCGCCGGATTCACCGGGGGGATCACGAACTTCTACGTGCTCGAGGGGAGCCTCGCGGCGCTCGGCGGCGGCACGTTCCTGCTCGCGAACCTGCTCTTTTGGACCGGCTGGATCAACATCCAGCTTGCGCTGTTCAACTGCCTGCCGGCGTTCCCGCTCGACGGAGGCCGGATCCTCCGGATGGTCGCCGAGGCGATCGCGAGCCGGCTTCCGCTCGGGGACAGACACGCGGCGGTCAGGTTGGTGACCGTCTCGTCGGGGCTGATCATGCTCGCGGGACTGATCGTGATGATATTCGGCAATCAGATCATGGCCGCGCTCGGCGTCGTCTGACCGCGATCTCCGGCCCGACGTACCGACACCCCGACTTTTATCGATCCGGGAACGAAGTGGTGCGTATGAGACACGCACAGGGACCCCTCCTCAGGATCGACGTCAGCGAGCGAACCGCGACGACCGAGCCGATAGACGACCTGCTGGCCGAGTTCGTGGGCGGACGCGGGCTCAACACCCGGCTCGCGTACGACCGGATCCCCTTCGACGTGGATCCGCTCGGGCCCGAGAACCGAATCTACTTCTCGACGGGACCGATGCAGTACTCGAAGACCTCCTACACCGGGCGGATGGCGGCGACCGCCGTTTCCCCACTGACGAACGGGCTGTGCTCCTCGAACGCCGGCGGCTTCCTTTCGCGAAACTTCACCGGCGCCGGCTACGCCGCCGTCGAGATCGTCGGCGAGAGCGACGACCTCCTCGCGATCCACGTCCGTGAGGCCGACGAGGACGGCACGCCGAACGTGACCTTCGAGCCCGTGGCCGACCTCGCGGAGGCGGAGACGTCCGCGGTCTCCACGTATCTCGGCGAGGAACACGATCTTGAACCCGAGAACGTCGCCTGCGTCGGCCCCGCCGGCGAGAACGAGGTGCGATTCGCCTCGATCATGACTTCCGACACGCGGGCGTTCGGCCGCGGCGGACTCGGCGCCGTTCTCGGGTCGAAGGGCGTGAAGGCGCTCACGTTCGCCGGCGACGCCGACGCGGAGATCGACATCGAATGGCCCGCGGACGCCGGCGAGGTCCACCGCGAGGCTGCCACCTCCGATCACATCATGAAACGACAAGGGACGACGAGCGTCACCGAGCTCGCGAACACGGTGAACGCGCTGCCGTCGTACTACTTCTCCGAGCAGTCCTTCGAGGGCGTCGAGGGGATATCGGGTGATCGCGTCGAGGAGAAGAAGTACAAGAAGGGGACCTGCTCGCAGTGTGCGTTCGCCTGCAAGCTCCCGACGCGCGACGAGGAGACCGGCCTCGAGACGGAAGGACCGGAGTTCGAGACCGTGATGGCGTTCGGCTCGAACGCCGGGGTCGACGACATCGTCGACGTCATGGGCGCCAACGAGCTGTGTGACGAGCTCGGCATGGACACCATCTCCTGTGGGGACGTCGTCTCGATGTTCCTCGCGGCCGAAGACGAGTTCGGCAACGCGGAGCTCGTCCACTCGCTCGTCGAACAGATCGCCTACCGCGAGGCCGTCGGCGACAAGCTCGCCGAGGGGATACACCGTACCCACGAGGAGTTCGGCGTCGACGACTGGACCGTGAAGGGACTGGCGTTCGCGGGTCACGACGGCCGCCAGCTCAACGGCCAGGGGCTGTCGTTTGCGACCTCCAACCGCGGTGCGGACCACATGTACGGCGAGTTTTATCCGTTCGAATATCCCCTCGTCGGAAAGGAGGACGCGCTCGATCCCCAGGGGCTCGACGGCAAGCCGCCGAAGCTCGTCGTCAAGGAGAACCACAACGCCGTCCTCGACTCCGCGGTGATCTGTAAGTTCTCCCGTGGCACGGTCACCGAGGACCGACTCGCGAGCCTGCTTGACGCAGAGTACGACGAGTTGCTCGCGATGGGGAGCCGCGTGGTCGAACTCGAACGCGCGTTCAACAACGCGCGCGGGTTCGACCGCAGCGACGACACGCTCCCGTACGAGATTGACGGCTTCGAGGACGCCCTCTCGGAGTACTACGAGATCCGTGGCTGGAAGGACGACGGCACCGTCCCGGGCTACGAGGAGGCCGACGTTCCCGCCGTGGCCGGCGAGTGAGGGTTCACCGGCCGGCTAGGATCGTTAAGCCGCCGCCTGCTTCGTCGAGATCAGCTCGATCACGTCTCGGTGTGTGAGTTCGTGGCCGATGCCGACCTGCCGCCCGCTCCGGCAGTCGGTGCCGTGGAGGAGCCCCTCGCCGATGTCCGAGTGGATGTGATACGCGAAGTCCTCCGTCGTCGAGCCCTCCGGGAGGATGAAACAGTCGCGGAAGACGCCCTTCTCGTCCGTCGATCCGTTCGCCGAGCCAGGGAAGACGGCGATGCAGCCCAGGACGTCGAAGACGGCCGCCTCCAGCGCTTTTTGTACCCCGGTGCCGCCGAAGGTGTCAGCGAACTCGGCGATGGCGTCGAGGCCGGCAGCCTGCTCATCCGAGACGTCGCCGATCACGTCGAAGCCGTCGTCGCCGGCGACGTACTCGACGACGTCGGCATCGGCGGCCTTCTTCAGCGCCTTCTCGGCGTGTGCGCTCGCCGGGACGAACGAGAGGTGATCGTACTCCGGATCGGCGGTGATCGCCTCCCAGTTCCGTCGGGCCTCCGGCGTGTCCATCTTGTTGGCGGCGACGACCATCGGCTTCGTCCGCCTGCGAAGCTCGCGAGCGAGTTCGGCACGATCCGACCCGTCCCACGTTGCGGGATCGAGCTCGAGTCCCTCGGCGAGGATGACCTGCTTCATCTCGTCCTTGTTCGTGCCGAACGCGGACATCTGCTCGGCGAGCTCCTCCTCGATCGCGGCCTCGGCACCGTGATATCTGGTCTCGTACTTCTCGATCCCTTTTTGAAGGACGTCGAGATACCAGGCGTCGAGCTCCTCCTCCAGGAAGTCGATGTCCTCACGCGGGTCGTGTCCCTCGGTCGCCTCGCCCTCGATGTCGGTCTTCCCCGAGAAATCCACCACGTGGATCAACACGTCCGTCTCGTTGAGGTCGGTCAGGAACTGGTTGCCGAGCCCGCGCCCCTCGTGGGCACCCGGAACGAGCCCGGCGACGTCGACGAGCTTCACCGGGACGAACCGGGTGCCGTCCTGACAGACGCCGACGTTCGGCGTGCAGGTCTCATCGAACTCCGGTGCGGCGCACTCGACACGGACGTACGCCTCGCCGACGCTCGGGTCGATGGTCGTGAACGGATACGCGCCCTCCGGCACGTCGTTCATCGTCGCGGCGTTAAAGAAAGTCGACTTGCCCACGGAGGGCTTGCCGACGAGACCGATCCGATAACTCATTACGCTCGGTGAGGGCGCGTCGCTCAAAAACGATGCGAGACGCGTCGTGGCGTGCGTTTCGTGGACATACGGCATGAACAAGTGACCTGATAACCCTCGTGATACAACGAGGGTCCATTTGCGCCGACCGGTTGTGAGACAGGAATATTAGGTCCCTCGTCACATACGCTGCATGGATAGATCTGTCGTTGGGATACCACCCAGTAGCCGGGCCGCGCTGGACGCGTTTTCCATGCTCTCCAATAAATGGGGGCCGGTCGTGGTCGTTGTCCTCCTGGAGGGGGGTTCGCTTCGCTTTAGCGAACTCGAGGGACGGATCCCCAGCATCTCACCGAATATGCTCACGAAGACGCTCAAGTCGCTCTCTGCGGATGGGCTCGTCACTCGGCGTGTGGTCAGCGAATCACCACTCACGGTCACGTACGAACTGACCGACGCTGGATATGCGTTACGACCAGTGTTCGACTCACTGACGACGTGGGCCGACGAACACATCGATTCCGTCCGCCCGACGATCGTCTTAGGTGACGGGGACCATCGACTCGTCGAACTCTATCGCGGCTGGTTGTCCGATCGGTTCGATGTCGTCACAGTCACCGATCAGGAACAGCTGCAGCACGGTCTGGCTGACGCGCCGGACATCGCCGTTGTCGACGTTGACCTCTGGGGTGAGGAACCACGAACGCTCATCACACACTGTCCCACCACGACTCGACGGATCGCGCTCGTCGGCGATCGACCCGACCCGTCGTTCTGCACGTGGCCGTGTGACGACGTACTGCGGAAGCCGCTGGTAAAATCGGAGCTTCTCGCCGCCGTTACCCGGCAACTCGAGCGGTTCGGCCAACCCGAATCGGAGCGTAAACGCGACGGAATCGAAGCCAGACTCGCGCTGTTGGAGTCCGTCTACTCGAGGCCGGTTTTGGAACAAGATGCGACGGCCTCGAAGCTGTACGACAGACTGGCGACGCTGGACGAGCAAGCTTAGCCTGACCTAAGTGGCCCGCTTCGCTCAACCTAAGCAGAATGTTATTACACCCAGTGTGGTTCACTCAGCATGGTAGTCCGGGCACATCTTCAGATACCCCTCTTTTTGTCGGATAACCGGCGAGAACGACTGCAACCCCGTGTGGTGGTTGCATGAATGCGGGCGGATCCACGGATCGTCACTCAGGCGGGCGTGAAGCCACACGAGATCACGGAGGAAGCGACACGAGCACATCGCGTAGAAACCACAGCGCGGATCCACGACGCGCATCGGCGACGGGTGACGAGGTAAACTCGACGCGGGACCGCAGACCGTTCACTCGATCAACTCGCTCCATCCACCGCCTACTCTCCCCGAACCAACGGCGAGATGGGGGTCAACCGGGAGCGAGGGTGGCGCTCTGGATCGGGGTGCTAGCCGTCTGTGGGCTCTTGATTATCGGCGTCAGTGCCGGCCTCGCAGCGACGGACGGGGATGACTCGGCGGCGACGGAGCGGGTCGTGCCGACGGATCACGAGACCATTGAGGCCGCGATCGAGGCCGCCGAACCTAATGATAAGATTCTCGTCGAAGACGGGACCTACGAGGAGTCGCTGACGATCGATAAGCCGCTCACGCTCCGGAGTGTGTCCGAAGGTGAGGCGGTTCTCGATGGCGGCGGGGATCTTGAGCGTGCGATCACCGTTGAATCCGAGGACGTGACCGTTGAAGGATTCCGGATCGAAGGCTACACCGCGAGTGGCGAAGACAATGGCGCGGTGTACATTGATGCTGACCGCTTTACCTTCCGCAACAATATTATCACGGGATCGATCGACGCCGTTCAGGTGTACGACAATATTGACGAGTTCCTGATAGCAAACAACGACATTCACGACAACGAGGGGAGTGGAATTGACCTCCGATTCGGTCACGAACTGTTCACTATCGATGGCAATGAAATTGAACGAAATAAGAATGGAATCATCCAGCAGGGGCCATCTCGGAACAGCAATCAACATGGCACAATTAGGGACAACACGATAGCGGGCAATACTGGCCAAGGGATATCTGATGGTAGGGGTATCGAACTCAGTAGGTCTGGGTCCAATAATAATCTGATACTCGACAATACCGTCACGGGGAACGATGGCGGGATTGAAGTCGGCGATGACGAAGTCCGTGATAACCACGTGACCGTGCCAGACGGAAACGCGATCAGAGTCGATGACGGTGCGACTGTGGCAGACAATACGATTGAGGACGCCAATATAGGCATCGAGTCACGTCTCTCTAGCCCATTAAACGGGGCGCTTATCAAGGACAACAAGATAAGCGATGTCTCGGTTGGGATCGGCTATGGTGGCGACGATCTTACTGTTCGTAGGAACGAGTTTTCGGATACTGAGACCGATCTTGAACTCGACGAGGCGGTTAGGGCGACTATCACCGACAACGAGTTCGTCACCGGCGTTCATCTCAACGGGGTTCCGGAAAACCTCGATCAAGAGCCACACGAAATGTCCGGAAACACTGTCGCCGAGAAGCCACTCTTCTACGCAGGCGGACCTGATGAGGATAACCTAGAGATTCCTTCGAATGCCGCACAGGTGATTCTCGTCGGTGTGACCGACGTGCATATCGATGGGCATTCATTCTCTGACGTGGCTTCGGGCGTTCAAGTGGCCTACTCGGAGGATGTCACGGTGACGGATACCGAGTTCACGAATATCAACGCTGAATCCGCCGCTCAGGGTCCCGATGGAGCAGCCAGATTCTGGCACTCCACATCGGTGACCGTCAGTGATAGTTCGTTCATCGACAACAGCGTTGGGCTCAGACAGACTGGTGACGACCCGCTTGACGCACGGAACAACTGGTGGGGTGAAAAAGACGGCCCCTCTGGTGATGTTAGTGACCACGACACAGGAAAAGTTGCGGACGGCAATGGTGATCGAATCATCGGCGAAAACGTTCGCTTCGATCCGTATCTCGAAGCGCCAATAGGCGACGCGGGGACGCTTTCCGGAACGGTCACTGATACCGACGGCGAGCCCATCGTCGGTGCGACCGTCGAAGCGTCGGGCGATGGTGAGACGGGTACGACCGAAACCGAAACCGACGCCGACGGTAACTACGAACTCACACTTCCTGCTGGGACATATGAGGTGACCACGAGTGCCGGCGGATATGAGCCAAAGACTACATCTGTGGACCTAACTGCAGAGGAGACGGCAACCAGTGATGTCGTCCTGACACCCCTCCAGGCAAAGACTATTATCGGAACGGTGGTCAGTTCCGAGACGGACGACCCGATCGCTGACGCCGAAGTTGAAATCTTCGAACAGATAGCAGATGGCGAACCGACGGTTGTCACGGACGGGTTTACGACGACAGTATCGACCGACGCGAACGGGGAGTTTGATGTGGAAGTCCCGGTCGGGTCCTATCAACTCACGATTAACGCTCTCGGATTCGACGAAGGGGTTAGACAAAATATCGTGGTTGATTCTGAGACGGCAACGGAACTCGATCCGATCTCACTCGCTGCAGTCCCCGTTCTAACTGGGGTGGTGACCGATTCGGAGACTGACGAATCAATAGAGGGAGCCGATGTCGAATCGCGGTTCTTTGCGAGTGAACCACGGTTCACGGCAACAACCAGCGCTACAGGGGAGTACGCAATAAACATCCCTCAACACAGTACGCAAACTCCATCAGTCGCATTCAATGCTGCAGGTTATCAAGAGAAGATTATCACTGCCGACGAGAGCGTGGTTGATACAGGAGAGCTAGATGTCGAACTCTCTGCTGTTCAAGACCCCAGTGCGATTTCCGGAACGGTCACTAAAGCTAGTGACCAGCCAGTTGCTGACGTCGAGATAATGATCGTCGACGTGGAGAGCGGAGAACTACTGGATGTGGAGGGCATACCCTTCGAAGATGCCCACGGCGGCGAGTTTGATAGGGAACTTAGTGAAGGCGATCTTGATGGAGAATTTGGCGGAATCGATGTTGACGGCACAGTTGGTGAGGTCGATACGTCATCACGCGACGGAGAGACCGACGAAGACGGCCAGTATGCCGTTCAGGTACCGCCCGGAACCTACGATGTGAGCATTTTTAGCGACGAGTGGATCGCTCATCCCGTAACGGACGTCTCTGTCGCCGAAGGCGAGGCTGTTGAGGGTGTAGACCTCGAGGTTCAGGAGCGACCGGACTTCGAGGACGTTGACCTCACGGTTGAGATACTCGACGATGAGAGCGTCGTGACCGTCGAAGAGGGTGATGAAATAACGGTTGTGTCCGAAGTGAGAAACGACGAGGACGGAGTCACCACGGGTCATATTCTTGGCCTCGTCATCGTCGATAGTATCGATGAGGGGGAACTCCCCTTGAACGGTGAACTGAGAGACCTCAGACTACCACCGCAGCTTATAGAGCCGGGGGAGACGGTCACGGAGACGTTTTCGTTTGATGCCACCCTCGCGCACGATGGTGTTGAAGCCGTTGTGGCTTCGAGTATGTTCGACGACCCGGAGCCGTTTGGATTCGACTCCACGGTGATTTCGGTCTCCTCAGCTGAGGAGGAAGAAGAGGAAGAAGCAGCCACTCCGAGCCCAGGTGGCGGCGGGGGCGGCGGAGGCAGTGGAGGCGGCGCGGCTTCGCCACCGGAGACGGAACCCGAACTCGAAGTCATCGAGGCGAGCGTCTCGCCCGCCCAACTCGAGATCGGCGACGAGGCGACGGTCGACGCGACCGTCGAGAACGTCGGCGAGGATGACGGGGAGCTGACCGTTCCGCTCAACAGCAACGGCGAGGAGATTGACTCGACGACGGTCGACCTCGACGCGGGTGAGCAGACGGACGTTACGTTCACGGTGGCCTTCGAGGAGGCTGGCACGTTCAGCCTCGACGTCGATGGGGTTGATGCCGGTGCGGTAGCGGTTATCGAGGAGGCCGATTCGGACGTCGTCATCTACGGCGCGGACGTGAACCGATCGTCGCTCTTGCTCGGCGAGACGGTCGCCATCACGGGGGACTTACTCAACAACGGTGGGAGCGGCACCTTCGATGTCGACCTGAACGTCAACGGCGATGTCGTCGACAGCACGACCGTGGAAGTCAGCCCGGGTGCAACGCCCAGCGCCGTGGAATTCGAGTGGACGCCGACGGAGGCCGACTTGCCGGCCGATGCAGACGAGATGAACGCGGCGATCACCCTCAACGGGTTCGTTGTCGACACGGTCCACATCACAAACCCATACTCCGACATTACGGTCATCCAGACCTCTTCATCGGCGCTAGAACTCGTCGAGGGCGAGGAGATGTACGTCGTCGGAAGCCTCTATCAAAGAGGTACTATCAAAGAGGTACTATCGAGGGGCCCGAAACGGTCGAACTCACCGCCACCAACACCGACACGGGTGAGAGCGAGGTCGTGGCGAGTCAGGAAGTGACGGTAGGGCCCGGGAATTATCTCCTCGGTGGGATCAACGTCACATTCGTCCCTGAGGAGGCCGGCACGTACGACCTCGAGTTAGGTGACAGAAGTGCTGGTACTGTCGAAGTCGAACTCGCCGAATCGGACATCACCGTCATCCAGGCCTCCAACTCCAGGGTTGAGATGGTCGAAGGCGAGGAAATGTACGTCGTCGGGAGCCTCTATCAAAGAGGGAATATCGAGGGGCCCGAAACGGTCGAACTCACCGCCACCGACACCGATACGGGTGAGAGCGAGGTCGTGGCGAGTCAGGAAGTGACCGTGAGGCCCGAGTTTTATCACTTCGGCGGGATCAACGTCAGCTTCGTCCTTGAGGAGCCCGGCACCTACGACCTCGCTCTGGGTGACCGGGACGCCGGCACTGTCGAGGTCGAACCCAGCGAGGCTGACATCCGAGTCATCGCCGCCTCCGCGTCCGAAGTCGAAGTAATAGAGGGTGAGGAGTTGTATGTCGTCGGGTCGATACAAAACCAGGGTGATGACGAGGGAACCGAGGAGATCGAACTCACCGCAACGAACACCGAAACCAACGAGACCGAGCTGCTCGGAAGCCAAGAGGTCACCCTCGGAGCTGGAAACACCCACC
>LFFM01002744.1_pt1 | contig 11440 bp, 8 predicted proteins | sample 643131 | NCBI WGS metagenome assembly LFFM01 (sample SAMN03777445, study PRJNA286221) | soda lake metagenome | biome: soda lake; feature: Kulunda steppe; material: water; isolation source: sample Tc-Br brine of Tanatar trona crystallizer | place: Russia: Kulunda steppe | collected 2011-07
ATGAATATTTAGAGCGGATGGATGCAGAACAAGAAGCCATTTATTATGCAGTAGGTGATAATAAAGAGAGTATTGAACGACTACCACAAATGGAGTTATTACAGGATAAAGATTTAGAAGTGCTTTATCTCTTTGATGAAATTGATGAATTCGTCATTAATTCTCTACAAGAATATGAAGATGTTGAGTTTAAATCAGTTTTGAGTGGTGAGCTAGATTTAGATGAAGATGGGCAAGATGATTTAGAAGATGATGATGAGGTTAAAGCCTTACTAGCTACAATTAAAGATCATCTAGCAAGCAAAGTTGATGATGTTCGAATTAGTAAACGATTAAAATCTAGTGCTGCTTGTTTAGTAAGTGGAGAGCAAGGAATGAGTATGGCAATGGAAAAGGTCTTTAAACAGATGGATCAAAATATGGGGATGGCAGCTCAGGCTGAAAGAATTCTAGAGCTAAATCCTAATCATGAACTCTTTTCAACAATGAAAGAGTTATGTAAAAAAGATCCTAATTCAGATACTTTAAAAGATTATAGCCAGTTACTATATTCGTTATCTTCATTAATAGAAGGTTTTGAGCCAGAAGACCCTGTTGAGCTGAGTGAAAAAATCACTAAGTTAATGGCTCAAGTAAAATAAAATTCTAAAAAAAGACCTAGGGCCAAATTTAGCTCTAGGTCTCTTCTTAACTAATTATCTTTTTTTATAAAGTCATCAGTTTTATTCTCTATAATATCATCAAGTGAAAGATCAACTTGTAAATAAACTTCACCTAAATGCTTTATTTCATCTTTAATAATTCCAATGTTGTAATCACATATTTTTAAATTTTTCTCTGCTAAACTATTTTCTATTTTTTCACGTTCTATTTGTAGACTTAATTTTATATTTATATGCTCACTCATATTATCTCCTCCTTTTATAGATTAAAAGTTATGATTAAAAAATCCATCTATTTGCTTTAGATACTGCTTAAAATCTTTTTTCATAGCTTCAACATGATCAACTCCATCTAATAACCAAAGTTTATCTTGACTGTTGCTACTGCTTTTATATAATTTCAGGCTTTCGTGGTGGCTAATAAGATTATCTTCTTTGCCATGGATAAATAAAATAGGAGTATCACTCTTTTGAACCTCTTCTATTGGACTTACCTCTTCTGGTTTTAAATCATAGATTAATCTACCGAGTCTAAGGGCCAGCCAATTAAAGGGATAATCAGGCAACCTAGTCCATTTGTTTAACGATCTATCTAGATAAGATTTTAAATCAGCAAAAGGACTATCTAAAACCACTGCGTTCACTTGAGAAGTTTCTGGAATAACTAATGCCGTTGTAGCAGCTCCCATAGAGAATCCAATTAACCCTAACTTATCTACTGATTCTTTTTCTTTTAAATAATTAATGGCTCCTAATAAGTCGAATTTTTCTTTCTGTCCAATAGTAGTTATAGCATTATCAGAAGTTCCAGAGTTGCGAAAGTCAAATGTTAATACATTATAGCCAATTTCATTTAGCCCTAAAGCAAGCTCTTTTGTGTTATTTCGATTTTCACCATAACCATGACTAATAATTAAGTATTTATCAGTGTTAGCTGAAAAAAACCAGCCTGATAATTTTATTTCATCTTTTTCGGAAAAAAACTCTACTTCTTCTATGTTTTTATTTTCTGCTTTGTTAGGAATCGAAGAGTCATTTGGATTTAGCAAAAAATAGAGCATTCCAGTTGATACTAGAACTATTAAAAATGATAAGATTATAACTACTTTAAGTAAAGACTTGAAAATTTTTAAGCCCTCCTTTTAAAACTCTTACTCTATATTTATATATTATCATTATGTATAAGTTCTTTCAATTAAAAAAACCCCGCCAGATAAACAGCTTTGCTTGTTTAATTAGTTTATCTAACGAGGGTTATTTTTTTATTAAATTTATAGTAACTTTTCTCTTAATTCAGCCGGCGATTCTGGTGATAGGTACCCTGGTGCAACATCAAAGATAGTTACAGCTCCAGTCTTTCCTTCATTATTTAAACGAAATACCGCTCTAGCATATGCAACTAATACACTAGCAGTAAATTCAGGATTGCTATCTAATTTTAAAGAGAATTCAATAATGTTCGTATTCTCTTTTTCTTCTCCAGTCTCTCCACTACGGATTACGAAACCACCATGTGGCATGTCCGAATGCTCTTCATCTAATTTATCTTGACTAATAAATGTTACTTTAGTCTCATAATCAGCAAAATAATTTGGCATAGTCTTAATTTCTTCTGCAATTTTATCTTTATCTGCTCCTTCTTCAGCTACTACATAACAATCACGAAGATGTTTTTCACTTGTCTCTAATTCCGGATTCTCACCAGTTCTTACTTTATCAATTGCTTCTTCGAGTGGCACAGTATATTGAACTGCATCTTTAACTCCATCTATTCTTCTTACTGCATCAGAATGTCCCTGGCTAACTCCATGCCCCCAGAAAGTATATCCTCTTCCTTCTGGTAGTACCGCACCAGCAATCATTCTATTTAATGAAAATAAACCTGGATCCCAGCCAATGCTGATAGCACTTGTATTATCATTTGCTTCAGCAATTCTATTAATTTCAGCATAATATTTAGGAATCTCAGCGTGAGTATCATAACTGTCTACGGTATTAAATAATTTAGCAAACTTTGGCCCTTGTACTGGAAGATCAGTAGCAGAACCACCACATAATAACATAACATCAATTTTATCTACATAATCTTCTGCATCATTAACATTTACTACATCTACAGTTTCATCATTCACATCTAAACTATCAGCTGGCCTTCTTGTAAAAACACCTACTAATTCTAGATCTTCATTCTGTTTAATTGCTGCTTGAACACCTTTACCTAAGTTACCATAACCAACAATACCTAACTTAATCTGTCGCATAATTTTCCCTCCAATTAATTAAATTATTAGCTTTATTTTCAAAGTATAATCTATTCCACAAATAATAATATAACATATTATTTTTCATGTCAAAAATACTTTTCTTAAGGTGAAACTTAGTTAAAAATTATTATTCCTCTTTAGCAGTTGCAAAAACATGATTATCAATTTTAATTATTTTTTCTAATCTATTAAAAAACTGCATATTACGAGCAGTTTTAGGATTATAAAAGAATAAAGCTCCTTGAGAAGGGTCTGTTCCTGATAAAGCATCTTTAGCTGCTAAAATAGAGTCTTGGTTAGGAGTTAAATAGATTCTTTCCGTTTCTACTATAGTAAATTGATTTTTCTGATAAAGGACATCATGGATTGTATTGGGGAACTGATCACTTTCGACTCGACTTAAAATTACAGCTGCTACTGCAACTTTTCCTTTATAAGGTTCACCTTCTGCCTCTCCCATTACAGCTCGAGCTAATAAATCTAAACTTTCTTCTTCATAAACTAAATCTTTTTCTGGCTCTTTTTTATTTTCTATGACAGATAACGACTTGCTAAATATCTCTTCACTACCTATTGGATCAGAAATTTTAAGTGTTATTTCGTCTTCTCCTATGTTTTGTGGAGCATAATATGTTACTTTTTTAGCATTTCCAATAATCTCTCCTCTTTCTGCCAACCAGCTATATTCTAAACTATCCCTTGTATCTTTTATTTCTAATTCTATTGCCATTTCCTCTCCAACATTAATTTCTTCATCCATCTGTAAAGAAGTTATTACAATATTATCATCTTTATTACATCCTGCCAATAAAATAAATAATACTACTAATATCATAAATACTTTATAGCTTTTCATTAATTCTTCTCTCCTTTTTGTCTCCAAATTTATTTTACAAAAGAATTTTATAGTCGATACAACAAAATTATATATCTAAATTAAAACTATGTAAAAGGTTCATTCTGGAAATCAACAGTAAATTTAGATTTTTAAATTTTTTTATTAGTTGTTCATAAGTGACTAAGTTTAAAAAAACTACATATACTAAAAAAACAACTACTCTAATTTTCAGAATAGTTGTTTTAATCAATTATTATTTACTCTATATTTTCAATATCTTGCCATTCAGTATGGAAGGTCCCTTTTTTATCTTTTCTTTGATAGGTATGTGCACCAAAGTAATCACGCTGTCCTTGGATTAGATTAGCTGGTAATTCTCTTGAACTTAAACTATCAAAATAATCTAAAGCATTATTTAATGCTGGTATAGCAATTCCTTCTAATTTAACTTGGCTTACAACTTGGCGTAATCCATTAATCCGCTTACTGATGTTAGTCTTAAACTCTGGGGCTATAATTAAATTTAAAAGTTCTCTATCTCTTTTATATGCCTTTTGAATCGGTTTTAAGAAGGCTGATTTAATTATACATCCATCTTCCCAGATGCGAGCAATTTCAGCAAAGTCAAGTTGATATTCATATTCCTCTGAAGCAGCCTGTAAAAGCTTAAATCCTTCAGCATAAGAAATTATTACTCCAATATATAAAGCATCTTCTAAATTATTTATAAATTCTACTTCATCACCGGTGAAGTTTACATCCCCTTTAAATTCTTGACTAATCTTTTCTCTATCGGACTTTAAAGCTGATAAACAACGTGCTTTTACTCCGGCAGTTATAGTAGGGATTGCAATACCTAAATCCAGTGCATCTTGAGCACTCCATTTTCCCGTTCCCTTCTGTTTAGCTTTGTCTAAAATGATATTAATTAATGGCTGATTAGTTATTGAATCTTCTCGTTTGAGAATTTCATAGGTTATCTCCATCAAATAAGATTGATGTTCTTGATTCCAGCTTTTAAAATAATCACTAATCTCTCCTGCTTTCTTAGCTAAGAGTTTACGCATAATATCATAAACTTCAGAGATCACTTCCATAACAGCATATTCTATACCATTATGAACCATCTTGACATAATGTCCAGCCGACTTAGGGCCAAGGTAACTAACACAAGATCCAGATTCAGTCTCTGCAGCCGCCGCCTCCAAAATCTCACTTACTTCTTTATAAGCAGACTCATCACCACCAGGCATAATCGAAGGACCATACAAAGCTCCATACTCACCTCCACTGACTCCAGTTCCTAAATAATGGATTCCGACTTCTTTTAGTCTCTGATAGCGACGATCTGTATCTCGATAGTAGGAGTTACCGCCATCTATAATGATATCTCCTTCATCTAACAAAGGTTCTAGGCTATCTATTACTAAATCTACTGCCTTACCAGCTTTAACCATTAACATTATCTTTCTGGGTTTAGCTAAAGATTTAACTAGCTCTTCAAGATCATAAGTTCCTTTAATCTGTTTATCATTAGCTCTTTGTTTAATAAACTCTTGAGTCTTACTTCCGGTCCGATTATAGACTGCAACTTTGTAATCATTAGATTCAATATTTAAAACTAGATTTTGACCCATTACAGCTAATCCAATTACTCCTATATCATAATTATTCTCCACTAATAATCCCTCCCGTTTTTTTAGTTGATAGTTGATAGTTGATAGTTGATAGTTGATAGTTGATAGTTGAGTTCAAAAGCTTTACAAGCAAGACATTAAATAAACCATATTTAATCAGACCTTTTGTTTACACGCCAACATTGTCAATGGTCAATTGTTTTTAAAGGTCTTAACTGTACCTACGGGGCTTATCAGCCCCTCCGTGTAAAAACCACCACTCTAAACTATAAACTAATTTTATAACTCCTACCAACTCAACTCTGAATCCCACCACTGTCTCCCGTCTTTTTCTAATAATTTATCAGCAGCAGTTGGCCCTTGAGAACCAGGCTTATAATTAGGAAAGTCTGGAGTCGTGTTGGCCCAGGCTTTAGAAATTTGATCAATAAATTTCCAGGCTGCTTCTACTTCATCCCAGCGTGTAAATAAAGTCGAATCGCCAACAAAGAGATCTTTAATCAATTTTTCATAAGCTCCTGCAGTATTAATATCTACACTACAGTTTTGACAAAAATCCATATCTACTGGAATTATCTTTTCTTCAGCACCAGGCTTTTTTGCATTAAATCTTAAATAAATCCCCTCTAATGGCTGTATTCGAATAACTAATAGGTTAGGCTCTAACTCTGAAGAAAACTTATCATAATTTGAATAGCCTTTTTTCTTAAATTCGATTGTTATTTGTGTCAGTTTTTCTGGTAAGCATTTCCCGGTTTTAATATAAAAAGGAACACCTGACCAGCGTTGATTATCTATTTTTAATTTAAACGCAGTAAAAGTTTCAGTCACTGAATCATCTGCTACCCCTTCTTCTTCGCGGTAAGCAGGTATTTCTTCCTGCCCCACTCTTCCTGAATTATATTGTCCTCTAACTGCTAATTGATCAATATTACCAGCATCAATTCTTGTTAATGCCTTTAAAACTTTCACCTTTTCAGTTCTTATTAGATCAGCTTCAAGCTCTGCTGGAGGTTCCATTGCAGTAACAGTTAATAATTGTAACATATGATTTTGAAGCATATCTCTTAATGCTCCTGCTTTATCATAATACTCTCCTCTTTGGCCAATCCCAACAGATTCACTAGATATAATCTGTACATTATCTATATATTCAGAGTTCCATAAAGCTTCAAAAAATAAATTACCAAAGCGGATCACTGATATATTCTGTAACATTTCCTTACCTAAATAATGATCAATTCGATATATATCCTCTTCATCATAAACTTTTCTAATCTTTTTATTTAAGTCTTTAGCTGAAGATAAATCCTTACCAAATGGCTTTTCAATCACTAATCTTGATTTACCAACATAATTTTCTACTAAGTTCTGTTTAGCTAATTTTTCTACTACTGAAGCAAAAAACTTAGGGGCCAAAGCCAAATAAAATATTCTTTGTGCTTGCTCTTGCTCTAATAATTCTTTTAGTTGCTTATAATCACTACTTTTTGTAATATCTAAGTGTAAATATTTAATACTACTCTTTAATTCATTCCATAATTCTTCTTTGAAATCATGCCTGACTCTCTTTTTAATCGAAGTATAAATATCATTTAAATACTCAGCCCGATTATCATTTCGTCGTCCTAAAGCAATTAAGCTATAATCATCTGGTAATAAATCAGCCGCTAAAAGATCATAAAATGCTGGTAATAACTTACGATGTGACAAGTCGCCTGTTCCACCAAAAATTACGAATTGATACTTTTTATTTTTCATTGCTATCGCCTCACTTTAATAACAAAATTATTTATTCCTTCTTATCTATATTATAAAATAGCAGTATCCACTATACAACATCATCTATTTGGTCTAGTAAAAATTAAGAGCCTCATTTAGAGGCTCTTAATTTAACAGATTAAATTATTCACTTAAATATTCACTTACTCTTAAAGCTGCTTTAGCACCTTCAGCAGCAGCAATTACAATCTGTTTATCTCTAATATCTGTTACATCACCAGCAGCTAAAATTCCTTCTACATTAGTTTTATTACTATCATCAATTACAATCTCTTTCATCTCATTTAACTCTACTAAATCCTCTACAAAATCACTATTTGGAATTAAGCCAATTTCAATAAAGACAGCATCAACTGTTAATTCATTTATATCCTCTGAATCTATATCTTTAATTAAAATCTTCTCTACTTTATCAGATCCTTTAACTTCTTCTAAAGCAGTCCTAGTATGAATATTTATCAAGTCATTTGCTTTAACCTTATCAATCAGAACTTGATCGCCAGTTAAATTAGGCTGAAATTCAATTAAATCGACTTTACTACCTAACTTAGCTAAATCTAAGCTTGCCTCTAAACCAGAGTTTCCTCCTCCAACGATAGCAATTGGCTGTCCTCCATATAAATAACCATCACATGTAGCACAATAATGTACCCCTTTACCGTTAAACTCTTTTTCACCAGAAGCACCTAACTTTCTTTTATTAGCACCGGTAGCTATAATAACCGACTTACTTGTAAGCTCTTTACCACTTTTAGTCTTAATAATTGATTCACCTGTGTCAGAATTATTAATTCCTATAACCTCTTCTCCTAAAGCTAAATTGACATTATAGTCACTAACATGATCCCAAAACGACTGAATTAAATCTGAGCCTTCTACATTATGTTTTCCTAAGTAATTATCTATTTCTCCTGTATTCAACATCTGCCCACCCATATCAGCAGCTAGTACTAAGACCTCTAAGCCTTTTCTCGCTGAATATAAGGCAGCATTTAAAGCTGCTGGACCAGCTCCAATAATAGCAACTTCCCATTCTTGACCAAAATGATCTTCGGACTCAATACCTAATAGCTGATTTAGCTCTCCTTCAGTATTTAACTCCATCAGATCATCATAACCACCTATACCTTTATTATCAATGAAAATTTGGGGAACTGTCTTAGCCCCACCAGTTCTCTCTTTCATCTCTTTTTTTACTTCATCTCGCTCAATATTATATTCGCTATAATCAAGACCTTTACTTCTTAAAAAATTCTTCGCCTTATCACAATAAGGGCACCACTCTAATGTATAAATCTCTATCTCGGCTTTATTTTCTGAAGTCATATTTACTCCTCCTACCCCCTCTACCCGGGGTTAGTTTTTTTATTATTATATGTTAGCATAATATAATTGTCAAATTTAACGCTATGTAGATATTAAGTTGCACAGAGTGCAACTTAATATCAGTTGATAGTTGATAGTGTATAGTTGATAGTTAAGTTCAAAACCACTCAAAACCACTTAAGATCAAAAGCTTAAAAACATAGTTTTACAGAAATTTTGACTTTGATTGTAGGTTTTTTGCTTTTAACTGTCAACTATCAACTGTCAACTGTCAACTATAGAAATATTGTGCAACAATATTTCTATCAATACTTACCAGCACACTTCTTGTCATTCTCTGCGCAGAGAATTCGGATAATTCCTCGGGCTGAAGCATAAATAGGCACTACAAATAAAGCACCTAAAATTCCAAATAATAATGTAGCAATTATAATTATAAAAATAATAACTACTGGATGAATATCTAATCTTCCTCCTTGCAAAATTGGTCTTACTACATTGCCTTCAAACTGTTGGACAAGTAACATTAAAATTAATACTTTAATTACCATAGCAAGATTAGTCGTTAAAGCAATAAAAATTGCTGGCAAGACTCCAATTGCCGGACCAATAAAAGGAATTACTGATGCTACCGCTAGAATAACAGATAAACCAACAGGATTTGGCATTCCAATTATTAAATAGCCAACAAACATAATAATACCTGAAATAGAACCTACTAATAATTGACTAGGAATATATATCCCAAAAGCAGAATCAATAGTTTTTAAAATTTTTTTCGTTCTCTCTCTATTTTCAGGTGAACTCCATTTAATAATCTTTTTGGAAAACTTATGATCATCTTTTAAAAAATAAATCACTAAAAAAGGTATTAATAAAATTATCACCGCAAATTGAGTTAAAGAAGCAAAAGCACCTAAAAAGTCATAATCACTGACTCGATTCATTGTTTCACGAACAAAAGAAGTTATTCTTTCTTCAACATCTATCTCACCTAAAAATCCTAATTCTTCTACTTGCTCAAAAGCCTGATTGATAGCTCCCCCCGTAGCTTCATAATCAGAAAGAAATCTGATTAATCTCCTTACTTCATTATAAATGATACTGCCGCCAAAATAAGATATGAAAGCAATTATAACTATCATACCCAAAAACGTAATTAAAATAGCTAAGGTCTTACTATGTATTCTCTGATTTAAGAATCTAACTGATGGCCTTAGCATATAATAAATGAAACTGGCCATCAATATAGGGATTACAACTAAAAAGGATATATTTTTTATTATTTTATCCAAATTAGGAATTTGTAAACTTAAAATTATAATTAATAAAATCATTATAATTCCAGCTGTAACTCTAAAAAATTTTTCTCTAAACATCTTCCAAAACACCTCCTTTTTTAAAGTTGGTCTATAATATATATTAGATAAAAATTTCTTTTCTCCTTCATCACTAAAAAAACACCCACAAAATCGAAGCGAGGCTCCTAAATATTTAGGAGCCTCGCCGGAAAGAAATTAGGCAATGAGGTAAAATCAATATCGATATTCAGTCTTTTGATAATCAAGAACTAAATATAAGGTGTTTGCAAAAATTTAAGCAAGTTTAATCTAATTTAACTTTCATTTTACACAATAATTAAATCGGATCAAATTGTAGCAAAACCGGCTACCTTAAAGCAAACCACAAAACTCTTACGAATCATAAATTTTTAAGATTTTTAACTTAGTTTTCTTCAAACTGCAAAAATCACTATTAAGATTCTTTTGAGATTATTTTTTTCATTTTGGATTCTTATTTCATTGCCTTTTCTTTCCTATTAGAAGACTTACACTTAAATATGATGTGTATTTCTTCTGTTATTATAAGTATACAATAAATAAATTTAAATTGCAAGGATAATTTTCAGAAAATTTAATTTTTTTAATATTGAGCAAAAATAGTAACTGCCGTTCCTTCTATTTCTTCACTACCTGATAAACCTTCATTTTCAACACTTCCACTTGCATTAAAGACTTCTGTCCAAGTTCCATCAGGCAAGTTGATATTTGTCTCAGGACCTGAATGGACAACAACAAAAATTTGCTCCCAACTATCTCCAACTTCTCCAGCATTAATTAATTTAGTATGAGTTTGACCACCGTTACTTACTTCTGTAGTGACTAAATCATTAATCTTACTCCAACTAGTCAATCTAAATCCTGGGTGATTTCTTCTAATCTCGATTAAGTCTTGATGATACTGCACGGAGTCTTGATGTTCAGCTAATAAATCCCACTGAAAGTTGTTCATTTCTTCGCCCCACATATAACTGTTCCGATAAATATAATGATCATCTCTATGATCACCTCTCTGTTTTGTTCTAAACATCTCATCACCAGAGTGTAAGAATGGAATACCTTGTGAGGTTAATAAAATCCCATGAGCAAATCTTACCATTCGTTGTGCATAGTCATCCTTTATATGATCATATTCACTATTATTTTCTTTAACATAGTCAATTTTATCCCAGAGAATAAAGTTATCATGAGCTCCTACATAATTAATCGACTGCTCTGGATTATAAGCAAACATTGGATCCCACAGCCTGGTCTCACCTTGATCATCTAATAATGGATCTCGACTCTGCTCATCCATAATAGAGCCTCTAAGACCTGCCTCGATATTACTTCCTACTAACTCTCCTTCCTCATTTCTCCAATTTGATGCATCAGTATTATTAAACATATACCCAGTTGAATCATCATCTCCTCCACCTTTAATTGCTTCTCTGAATTCTGAATTAAAGACTCCTACGTGTCCTTCAGATATGGCAGGAGTGGTTCCTAATCTTACTCTTTCATCTTCTACAGGATCTTCTGTCCAGTAACCATTCCATGGCTCACCATAGAGGATTAAATCACGATCAGGAAATTCATTATTTAAATGCTC
>LFFM01002747.1_pt1 | contig 11428 bp, 12 predicted proteins | sample 643131 | NCBI WGS metagenome assembly LFFM01 (sample SAMN03777445, study PRJNA286221) | soda lake metagenome | biome: soda lake; feature: Kulunda steppe; material: water; isolation source: sample Tc-Br brine of Tanatar trona crystallizer | place: Russia: Kulunda steppe | collected 2011-07
ACAGCGGTACGTAGATGATTTTCTCCGATTCCTTCATCGGGGAGTGTCCGAAATGAACGAAGACGTCCGTCCGACGCATCATGTACGTATCGAGATCGCAGGCACCGTAGCAGGGCTGTCCGGAGATGAGAACGTTCGTTCCGTCGGGAAGTAGCGTCCGAAGATCATCCGCGACGCGGGATGCACGTCGTTTCAGTCCTTCGGGAAACTGGAGACCAACTGTCTCCGCTTCGCGTTCTTGGACTGCTTCGACGATCCGGTCGAGTTCGTAATCCCACGTTCGCTCGTGTTTCAGCGCCATCCCCGTGTTCCGAAGATCTCCCGCCGTTCGTTCGGCGTCCGATTCCTGGGTCATTACTGTTCGATTGTAAGCCACGGCGTAAAACAGCCGCGCTTTGTGACATGACCGTCCGTTCGGTCCCTTCGTTCCCGATTCCCGCTTTCGGCACACCTATACGATTTGATCTCGAAGCCCCGCCAATGAGTATCGAGACAACACCTGACAGACGAGCGATCGAACTTGCCGAGCAGCTGGGGGAGACGATCACCGAACTGGAAGCCTATGAGAAATTCCTCGAAGCCAAGGAAGCGACCAAAGCGGATCAAAAGCTCCAAGAGAAAATACGTGCCTTCGAAACCCAACGTGAGGAGCTCCTGATGGCGAGAGAAGCTGGAACCGCGAGCAACGACGATCTGTTGGAGCTACAGCGCGCCCAGGAAGAGCTCCACGAAAACCCGAAGATGACGGCGTATCTGCAGGCCAAATCTGACATCGAACTTCGGCTACAGGAGATCGACGAGATCATCTCGGAACCGCTCGACGTCGAGTTCGGCGAGGCTGCCGGCGGTTGTTGTCAAAACTGATCGTGTCAGTCGGCCTGTATCAATCCTTTTGGTACCTCCTCCCGATACGGTCGGTATGACAGGGGGGGCGACCGATGATCAGTTGTTCCGAAGCGTATTTGAGAGCACGCTCGATGCGCTTCTTTTGGCGGATGACGAGGGGGTCTACATCGATGTGAACGACCCGGCGTGTGATCTGTTCGGCTGCGATGCGGAGGAGCTCATTGGAACGTCGATCGCGGATTATCTCTCTGCAAGTACTAGACTCGAGTCGACATGGGGTTCATTCCTCGAAGACGAAAAAGCAGCGGGTACATTCGAACTCCATCGCCCGGACGGTGATATCCGAACTATCGAGTTTTCCGCAAACGCCGACATTCAACCCGGAATCCACCTCTTGACGCTCAGAGATATCACAGAGCGGCAGGAATACCGTCGGATGCTCGAACAACAAAACAGGCGACTCGAAGAGTATTCGGCGACAGTAAGCCACGACCTCCGCACACCGCTTTCGGTCGCATCCGGGTGGCTCAGCGTCGCGATCGATGAGGACTCAACTGAGCCGCTCGGAAAAGTCGACGAGGCGCTCACGCGGATCAGTGAACTCATCACCGATCTTCGCGCGCTCGGTCGCCATGGGCAAACTGTCACTGAGATGAATGAAGTGGATCTCGAAGCCCTCGCTTCGGATGTCTGGTCGGACCTCGATACGGTTACCGCACCCCTCGAAATCGAGGAGGAAATCGGTCAGATCCACGGCGATGAAGAACGAATTCTACAGCTGTTCGAGAACCTCTTTCGAAACAGCGTGGAACATGGTTCTACGGGAAGCCGGTCGCAGACCGGCGACAGTGTCGAGCACGGCTCGACTAGCAGTCGGCCGCAGTCCGACGACGCGATCGAACACGCCGGTCCGAATGTCACGGTCCGTGTCGGTCCGCTGACGAACGGGTTTTACGTTGAAGATGACGGACCGGGAATTCCGGCGGATACACGGGAATCAGTTTTCGAATTCGGGTATTCGACGACCGAACACGGGGCGGGTGTCGGCCTTGCGATCGTCGAAGCCATCGCCGACGCACATGGCTGGCAATCCGATCTCATCGATGGCGATTCGGGGGGAACGAGATTTGAGTTCCGGACGGGGTGGCATCCCGATTACGATCGAGAGTAAAACCGCTAAACGGTACAAAATCAGACGTTTTTTGCGGGTGACGAATGAAGCATATCCAATGACGATACACTCCGATTGGGGAGTATGGCTCCCACAAGCTGTGTCGGATGCTGATCCCAACGGCCTCGATATCTGGTATCTCGGCTGTAACGGCTTTATTCTGAAAGCCGCCGACGGAACGACCGTCTTCATCGATCCATATCTCGGAACGGGCGATCCCCCACGGACGGTCAGAATGATACCGATCCCGTTCGACCCAACCGACATCGTGGAGGCGGATGCGGTGTTAGCGACACACGAACACACAGACCACACGCATGGGCCCTCCCAAGCGCCACTCCTTTCGGGAACGGATGCGCCGTTTTATGGTCCCTCATCGTCGGTGACTGTCGCTGAAGAATGGGTAGACGAGTACGGCGTTTCGCCCGGCGATATTCGTGAGATCGCCGAGGGTGATACGATCGAAATCGGCACATTATCGATCCATGTCGAGGCAGCCAACGATCCCGATGCGGACCACCCCGTCTCGTACATTATTGAACACGATGTCGGAACGTTCTTCCACGGAGGGGATGCCCGACCGAGCGACGCGTTCGAGGAGATCGGATCCCGGTATGAGATCGATCTCGCAGTCGTCGCGTTCGGCTCCTCCGGAACGATCCTCGATAAACAGACTCGCGAGCCGAAGTACACACAGTGGTACTCGAATGAGAACATGGCTGCCGAAGCCGCAAACCAACTGCGAACGGAACGACTGCTGCCAACCCATTGGGATATGTGGAAAGGGCTTACAGCGGATCCGACTGCACTCCGGGATCATATCCGTAGCTTTTCGCATCCACGATCGCTTGAGGTGCTCGAAATCGGGGACAAAACATCCCTGTAGGAGATTTATGATTCACCACGGACGGCTTCGGCTCCCCGAACCGTCGCGTAGCTTTATTTCCGGTCAGGTATAGTTCTCCAGTATGAGCGATGCCAAATCCGAAGCGATCGTGACGGTGACAAACGGCGGAATTACTGTCGAGAAGTCGTTTGAACCGGACGATTTCCCGGTTCCCACGATCGCGTTTACCCTCCGATCGGACCGCGATGTAACAGTATCCGTTCGCCTCGTCGATAGCGTTCCGGAAGACGTCTCACCGGAAAACGTCGGGTTCCACCCGAAGTACGGCGCGGAGTTTTGGGATGTCGACGGGGAATCGATCGTGTTTGAACGGGAGTTTTCCCCCGGAGAAGAGTATACGACAGTGTACGGCCTTCGCGGAAGCGACGCAGAGGAGGCAGAAAAGTTCATGAGCGAACCGACGCTCGAATCGGTTGATCCACCGCTGGAAGCGTCTTCGTCGGCGACGGAAGAACCGGAATCCGCCACCGAGCAGGAGGCCGATCTAGCGGAGGATCCCGATGTTGAGACAGACACTGATGATGCGGTGGATGCGTCCTCTGAACCGGATGTCGATATAAATCCCATCCAGTTGGATGAGCCGGATGAAGACGATTCGGGTCAGGCTGATGTAGATGCCCCCGATGAGCTGAACGACACCGCAGATGAGTCTACATCGGAAACTACCGATGACAGGGACAGTGAACGAGAGACGACAGACAGTGACGACCCAAGAGGAAGCGACAGCGTACTTGCTTCGTTGGCGACTGAAATCGAAGCTGCCGACCCCGATGATCCGGAACTCGCCGCGCTTCGGGACGCGCTCGGGATGGACCTCACCCGTAAAAGCGTCGAGGCCCGGATCGAACACCTCCAATCCACAGTGGCTGATCTCGACGCATACACCGATGCATTAGAGGAGTTTCTCGACGAAAACGGCGATGCACAGACTCTCCTTGATGATCTCCAAAGCGAGTACGAAGCCACCACTGATCGCATTGCCGCCATCGAGACGAAAACGGATGCCAACGAAGAAACCGTTGCGGAACTCGAAGCAGAGTTGGAGTCAAAGATCGAAACCCGAATCGCGGACGTCGAGGACGAGATCGGCGGACTGGAGTCGCGGCTCGAATCGATCGAGGACGAACTCTCCGAGGTTGTCGAAATGCGGAACCGGCTGGCGAGTGCTCTCGGCGGGTTAGGTGCTGTCCCGGACGAAGAGCCATCCGACGACGAAGAGTAACGGCTACACGGTATCAGCTCTGAGATCACCGAGACAGCTCACGGTGCAGTTGCTAGCCCGAAACCAGTCGGACTTTATTCATCGAGCGTTTCAGTCCGATAATGACGACGATTCGGGTTGCTGTTCCGCGAAAAGGCCGACCCCTTGAGGCGGTTCTCGATCGGGTCGCGGCCGTCGCCGGAGTCGAGTCACGAGCCGATGAAATTATCTCAAAACTTCAATACGAGAAGGCTATCACAAAGGGAAAACAGACGACAGAAGACGATGTATACGACAGATTAACTACATACAGTTCCGTTTCCCCCTACGAGCCGGAGTACACGCTATTGCGCGACTCCCGCCCCGAAATGCCGCGGCGAATCGTCTTTGATAGCCTCCGAATCGAGGCCGGGCAACACGATATACATCTCGTCGGTCGTGAGGAGCCGTTCAGAGCGCTTCGAAAACACGAGTTTGCGCTCGGGTTCGATAGCGCGGATTTAATTCTTGAGGAGGTTGTCAGTATCGAACGCGAGCCACTCTCTTCACTCGACGAACTCAATGACCGCATTAGCCCACATGATACCGATATTCGCGTCGGTGGCGGACTCGGTGACACAGTTTATCATACCCTCCTTTCGACACCTGACCTTTCGGAGGATCCAACCCGAATGTTTCTCCGTAAGTACGAAGGACCCCTCTGTATCTCGCCACGATACGAACGGCTGGTTCGTGCCGTTCTTGGAACCGACGTCATGGACGGTCTCTCGTTTCGATACCCCGGTGAGCAAAACGAAGAAGCAGCGATTGCGTCGGTCGGCGTCGGCGTCTATCTCACTGTGACTGGATCGACGGCACGGGATAACGGGCTCCGAGTCGGTGAAAAACTGTTCCCGAGTGAGACGGTTCTCCTGGAAAATCCCTCGGAGTCAACCGATGCTATCGGCACAGTTCGAGCTCTGCTCGTTGGCGGGATCGAAACGGCGATCTGACGGCGGAATTGGGTCCGAAAAGACTATTCGGTCCGACCCGTGCCAGTTCTCAACGGTGAGAACTGCAGTGACGGATTATTTACCCCGCAATCGATAGGAGTCTATGGAACGATCTGCGACCCACCGAAAGGGACGCCTGTTCCCGTTGACACATGTCACTCAGTATTCATACGTCGGATCAGGAGAACCGTCGACGACTACGCGATAAGACCTGTCTCGTGACGGGGTCATCCCGCGGGATCGGCAGAGAGATTGCTCTCGAGTTCGCGAGCCATGGTGCCGATGTCGCGGTCAATTATCACTCTTCGGAGGCCGAAGCCGACGCGGTCGCGAATGCGATCGAGGAGATCGGTGGAAACGCCGTGACCATCCAGGCAGACGTCGCAGAGCAATCGGACGTCGAGCGGATGGCAGACACGGTTTGGGACGAGTTCGGAACGATAGACGTCCTCGTCAACAACGCTGGGATCACCGTCGACGGAACGTTCGAAAACATGACGCGAGAGGACTGGAATCGCGTCATAGACGTCAATCTCGGCGGCGTGTTCAACTGTACGAACGAGTTCTTCGAGGATATCAAATCGGCCGAGGAAGGTCGCCTGATCAACGTCTCGTCCGTCGTCGGCCAGCAGGGCAACTACGGGCAGGCGAACTACGCGGCATCGAAGAGCGGACTCTTCGGGTTTACTCGCACGCTAGCGCTCGAACTCGCGAACACGGGATCGACTGCGAACTGCGTTGCGCCGGGGTTCACCGAGACGGATATGCTCGAAAACGTCCCAGAACGAGTTCGGAGTAAAATTCTCCAGCGGATCCCGCTCGATCGGTTCGCGGAGTCGGAAGACATCGTCGGCATAATCCGATTCATCGCGAGCGACGAATCGAGTTACATGACGGGGCAAGTCATCGGAATAAACGGCGGGATGGAGTGGTAACGTTATACAACCCCGGCTGGTTTTTCATAAGATTTCTCGTAGCCATCCGGAGGGCGAAAGTTCCGTCCGATAGCTACATTGTTCCATCTCACGAGCGGACGCTATGAGCGCTTACGACACTCCCCATCAACTTCGGTACGCAACTATTCCAGCCCGTTGAAAAATTGGTGACTGACAGTCGATTCAGTACGCGGGTCGCTGTGATCGGATGATGTTCGCGAGCTGTTCGCTTTCCTCGGCGAGCAATTCAGTGAGGTCATCGGCCGTAATAATGCCGACCAGTTCGTTGTTTTCATCACAGACAGGGAGCCGACGAACGCCGTTTTCACTCATCGTCTGTGCTGCCTCATAGAAGCCAGCGTCCGGACTTACGGAACACAGATCCGTCGACATAACGTCTTCTGCCGTCTGCTCGTTGGGATCACCGTCACCTGTCAGTACTTGAAGCGCTAAATCTCTGTCCGTCGCGATTCCGACGGGGGAGTTGCCGTTCGTGATGACGACGCTTCCGACACGTTCGTTCTGCATCTGTTCGGCGAGTTCGGAGACGCGTGTTTCCGGGCTCGCGCTGATGACTTCATCGCGAGCGAGATCTTGTATGGGCATTTTTTGATCCTCCAACCGTACTTTTGACGGCGAATAGCATATTCTTGGATAGCGTTCTCATTTGCTTAGAACAGATATCATACAATCACGCGTCGAATCACTTGGAGAGGTCAGTCGTTTTGAATGAAGCATTCATCGGGTACTGAAGGTATGATCACCGTGAGCGATAATGTCTGTCACTCCGGTGAGAGGCCAATTTATTAAAGAAATAATAGAAAATAATAACTTATATTATAATGGGAGTTATAATTAGCAATACATGGCTGGACAGACTACCCCTGTAACAGTGCTTTCCGGGACACTCGGTGCCGGTAAGACGACCACGCTCAACCATATACTCCGAGAGAGCGGTGACAGTGATCTCGCTGTATTAGTCAACGATATGGGCGAGGTGAACGTCGATGCGGATCTCATCGCCGAGTCCTCCGATATCTCGGCTGAAGAGGAGGAACTAGTCGAGCTCTCAAACGGCTGTATCTGCTGTGAACTCCGTGGTGATCTGCTCGATGCGATCGGCGGACTCACCACGTCCGGACACGAGTTTGATGCGATTGTCATAGAATCGACCGGCGTCGCGGAACCGCTTCCGGTCGCGCAGACGCTCACGCTCGGGTTCGACCAATCCGATCTCGATCCGACCGAGTTCTACGAGGAGACGGGAATCGAACCGCTCGAAAACTGCCACCTCGATACGACGGTGACGGTCGTCGACGCCCACCAGTTCAACGAGGCGATGCAGTCGGACGAAATCCTCGACGACGATGGAACGAAAAAACACCTCGGCGATCTTCTCGTCGAACAGGTGGAGTTCTGTGATGTACTGCTGGTGAACAAATGCGATCTCGTCGACGAATCGACGCTATCCGAGATCGAGGAGACGCTCGGAGTTTTACAGCCTCGAGCCGAGATCGTCCGAACGACTCACGGTCGAGTTGATGTGAACGATATCATCGATACCGGCCGATTCGATTTCGAGGAAGCGAGCCAATCTGCCGGCTGGATGCAAGAGCTTCAAGAACCGCACGAATCGGCCGAAGAGGAACACGGCGTTACCTCTTTTGTGTTCGAAGCGCGACGACCGTTCCATCCGGAACGGTTCGCCGATTTTCTCGATTCGTTCCCGGAAAATGTCGTCCGCTCGAAGGGTCACTTCTGGCTCGCCGGTCGCGAGGAGATGGCGCTCATGTTCAACGTCGCCGGGCAGTCGATTCGGGTCGCACCTGCCGGAAACTGGATCGCGGCGCTCCCACCGGAGGAGCGTCAAGAGCAGTTTGAAGCGTATCCAGAAATCGAAGAAACGTGGGACAACAAGTGGGGAGATCGCGGCACACGGCTCGTCGTCATCGGCACCCAAATGGATCACGAATCGATCCGGGACCATCTTAGACAGTGTCTACTCACCGACGACGAGATGGACGCCGACTGGGAGACGTTCGAGGATCGATTCCCAACTTACGATCCACCGGAAGACCTCGAAGGCGATGGGGCCGAACGCACCGAAGATGCCCAACAAGAGCTTGGAATCGCCGATTGATACACCATTCAAAACGATCACGTGACAAAAACGGAATCATCACCGACACTCGAAGATCCGTCAATAGAGTGTTATGCTATCATTGAATCGACTGCATCGGGGCCAAACCTGTGTACGATCTACTCTACCGCCACCGAGGACTCACTAGTAACGACATGGATCACGGCTCAGGAAGGCTCCTACTGTACGCTCGAAACCCGACGATAACGATCAACTACCCCAAACGATGTCGAAATCATTCCAAACCGCGGTCAAGAAAAATGTTTCTCACACACGACGCCACGAGGCGATCGATAGCCTCGTTCGATCGAACGAAACGACGAACCTGGCGATTCTGGTTCGAATGGGCGGTCTTCGCGGCGAGTTCCGCCGGCACGCCCTCAACGGGATTGCCGACTGTAACGCCCCTTCAGTTCTCGAAGAGATCGCCGATGACACCTCGGTAGACAGCTCGCTGCGACAGCGAGCGACACAGCTAGCATGACTGACGCAGGACCTCCCTCAGACGAGTCGTCCGATTCAGCGGGTGATGGCCCGTCACGAACCGGAGACCACCGCGTCTGCCGAGACACTGGACGAGAACAGGGCCTTATCGGGAAATACGACATCTGGTTGTGCCGACAGTCGTTCCGAGAGATGGCTCGCGATATCGGGTTTCGGAAGTACGACTAGTAGATACCCCGTCCTACACGTTGTTTTTGACGAACGACAAGATTGCCGAACGGGATCTTGTGTAGTGGGTAGTAGATTCTTGTGAGGAGTTATCCGAAAATAGAGCTTAACCGAGAATACCGTTCAGCAAACCCCGCCGCATTCGCAACTACACAACTCCCGAGCGATAAAGTAGGCGCGAACACTTCTACTCAGTATAACTCTGATACGAACTCCAACCCGACTCAACTCAGCAATTACTTGCCTACTAATTAGACTCATATGACGCTCTCAATAACACCCGACCAAGACGAAATCCCCACCGTGGAAAGCGGTGTTGTAGTCTGGCACCGCCGGCACCTACGCACTTCCGATCACCCCGCAGTTACGTATGCAACTAACCATTATGACGCAGTTATTCCTGTATTCATCTTCGATCCCGGATTCTACAGCGGTAGTGGCCTCGCATGCGATTCCCGTATCAGTTTCCTCCATGACTGCCTTCGTGATCTCAACAATCAATACGAGCGTGTTGACTCCGCGATAACGTACGCGTACGGTGACCCTATCGACGTTCTCACCCGGTTCACTGAATCAGGGTGGGATATCGTTGCGACAGCAGACCCGACGAGCCGGTATGGGTGGCAACGCGATAACGAAGCCGCAGCTACGTGTGACGTGGCGTTCATCGATGATGACGGGCTCGTCAGAAATACTGATAACACCCGTGATGGATGGAGTGATCACGTGAAAAACTGGATGACTGATGACCCTCATACGTTCGACCCTACAGAAACCACGATCAAAACCATATCAACACCGATAACGCCTGCAAAGCTCACGGACGAATACAGTATTATCCCACAAAAAACAGATGTGCCTCGCGGTGGGCGAAAACCAGGAAAGCGGCGCTTGAAGCACTTTACACGGAATATAAGTGACTACCCAGGGAGTATTTCTGCGCCAATCAAGGCTGAGCATGGAACGAGCCGTCTTTCCACGTACTTGCGATTCGGTTGTGTGTCTGTCCGTGAAGCTTATCAGTACGTTACAGAGAATGCTACCGATGATCGTGCCGTTGAAATGTTCACCTCCCGGCTCTTCTGGAACCGGCATTATAATCAGAAGCTCGAAGACTGGCCCGGTTGGATGCGGAAAGCCGTGAACCCTGCATTAACACAGTTCCATGCCGATACTCATGACCCGGAACTGGTTAATGCGTGGAAACACGGGGAAACCGGATTCCCAATGGTTGATGCCTCAATGCGATGTCTAAAACAAACTGGCTGGTTGAACTTCCGGATGCGTGCGATGTGTGCATCGTTCCTATGCGATCTTCTCCAACAGCCATGGCGAATCGGCGCAGATTGGTTTTATTATCACCTCATCGACGCAGACCCGGCAATCAATTACACGCAATTTCAGAGTCAAGCAGGTGTTGTCGGTGTGAACATGGAGCGAGTGTACAACCCCCGGAAACAAGTCCGTGACAACGATCCTGACGGTGAATTCATTTCTAAATGGGTTCCAGAACTTGCTGACCTTCCGGTCAGCCATCTCGATCAACCAGAAAAAACACCGGTTGCCACTCAACAAAACTGTGGCGTGCGTATTGGCGATGATTACCCATATCCGGTCGTTGAATATGAAAAAGCGCGTGAACGCATTTACCGTAAAATAGAGCAAGTAAAATCCACTGCGGAGTCTGCACTCGCTAACTCAGAAGTCGCACGTCGAGCATCACTTTCTCGACGGGGGGGTCAGCAGTCTCTTGATGATGCAAATCAGTCAGACCAGTCAACGCAAACAGCACAGAGCTCGCTCGCTGAGTTCTGAACGATTATAGTGGTTATTGACCGTTTTCAACGCCTTTTGGTAAGATCTGTTACTGACTTGCTTCTTATACACGAGGTATGCCATCGGGCCCATCAGGGCAAACACTACAGCAGTCACGGTGGGAAACAGTTCGTCCGAGTCAATGGCCAAACTGTAGAACAATCCGATTCCGACGAGCACGTACAGCCCCGCAAGCGTCCAAATCGCCCAGTTCATACGTCGTAATACCCCGCCACACGAATAAACGTATTCGGCTCTGTTGAAATCCTCTTCTTCAGATATATTATTGTCTGAAACAGCCGTTAGGCGAAGGGTGCGAATTTATCATACCCGAAGAGCGATTACCCCCCGTTCCTATCTATACTATGACCGAAGAACAGGGGCGTATTCTCGGAATCATCAGTATTCTTCTGTCAGTTCTGGCGTTGCCCTATACCGCTCTCTGGTTCGCTGGAATCGTCTAAATACGCCTTACCGGGTCGTTTTTCGATACTTGTGACTTCTGTACTTACCGAAGCTACTCAACACATCGAAGCGAGTTCTCATAAGCCAGGTTATTCCGGTGGAAGGGCGTCATCATATTCGTCGTCAAGGATTTCCGAACAATCAACGGGAATACTGGTCCACGCGTTCTTCACAACCTCGTACCCAGTCCACCCTTCCGTTTGAATCATCCTCACGGTTGCCTCACAGAATTCAGGCTTTTCGATGAGGTCGTTGTCAAGCAGGATGTAGAGGAGATACGGTGG
>LFFM01002749.1_pt1 | contig 11423 bp, 8 predicted proteins | sample 643131 | NCBI WGS metagenome assembly LFFM01 (sample SAMN03777445, study PRJNA286221) | soda lake metagenome | biome: soda lake; feature: Kulunda steppe; material: water; isolation source: sample Tc-Br brine of Tanatar trona crystallizer | place: Russia: Kulunda steppe | collected 2011-07
GAACTGCAGGCGCAGTTTTCCCTCCGGGCGGCCCTCGAGGCCGGGGTAGGCGAAGACCCCGCCGTAGGTCAGCACCTGGTTTACGTCGCCGATCATCGCGCCGCCGTATCGGAGTTTGAGCTCCGATTCGATCTCGCGGGCGTAGGCCTCGAACTCGTCGGTCCAGTCGGGTACCCGACCGCCGAAGCCGTAGACGATCGGCGTCTCGGGCAGCGTGACGTCCTCCCGGACCGTCGTTCGCTCGCCACCGCCGAGTTCGTACTCGGTGACCCGCCCGTCGCGGGCGTACATCATCGTCGTGATCGGCCCATAGAGGACATAGCCCGCCGCGACGATCGCGGTTCCGGGTGCGGGCAGTGGCTCCTCGTAGACCGCGAAGACCGTCCCCATCGCGTTGTTCGACTCGAGGTTCGAGGAGCCATCGAGCGGGTCGACGGCGACCGAGAGGCCCTCGCCACACTCGAGGACCGCCGTGCGTTCCTCGCTCGCGTACTCGCCGACGCCGTCGATCGCGGAGAGGCGTTCGGCGAGTACGTCATCGGCCCAGACGTCGGCTTCGGCCTGGGTCTCACCACTGGGGTTTTCCGTGTCGGCTTTCCCGCGTCGGCCGACCAGCCCCTGGCGGATCTCGGTGGCCGACCGGGCGATCGTCGAGACGACGCCCTCGAGGACGTCGTCGCTCATTCTTCGAGTGCGGCTTCTGCCGGTTGGCCCCCGTAGATGACCTTCTCGAGGGCGTCGAGGATCGGCTCGGGCTCTGCACGCTGCCAGACGTTCCGACCCACGGCGAGTCCGTTGGCGCCGGCGTTCATCGTGTCCTCGACCGTCGAGAGGAACTCGTAGTCCGACGTCTTCGAGCCGCCGCTCATCACGACTTTCATGTCACCGGCACAGTCGACGGCGTGGGCCATCGCCTCCTCGCTGCCGGGATACTTGACCTTCGCGATGTCCGCACCGATCTCGAGGGCGATCCGGGTCGCATACGAGATCGTACTCGGCTTGGTGTCGTTTTTCAGTCCCTGACCGCGCGGATACGACCACATGACGACCGGCAGGTCGTACTCCCGGGCTTGCTCTTGGACCCGGCGGAACTCCTCGAACATCTCGACTTCGTGGTTCGAGCCGCTGTAGACGGTGAAGCCGACGGCGTCGGCGCCGATTTCGGCGGCGTAGTCGACAGAACAGTTGACCGCCGAGTCCGGTTCGCCCATCCACATGTTCGAGGTGCCGTTGAGCTTGACCAGCAGGTTGACGTCGTCCTCGTAGCTCGGATAGTAGCCCTCGGCGACGCCTTTCTGGACGGCCATCGCGGTGACGGCGTCGTGGGTCGCCGTCTCGAAGACCGTCGCGGGATCGAGTTTCTCCGGGACCTCCTCGAAGTCTACCGGGCCGTGCTCGAGCCCGTGGTCCATCGCGAGGATCACGGCGTTTCCGTCCCGTACGATCGGCGAATCGTCGATTGGAATCATACTGGCTGAAACTGCGATAGGGCCGTATAAATCGTTGATGGTCGGGACCGAAAAAGGATACTTTCGACTGTAGTAAATCACTCGGACAGGAGCTCTCGGGCGTTGTGTCGCCACGTCCTGACCTGGAGGACGCGAACGTCGAGGGCGTTCGCCACCGACATGGCGTCTACCGTCGCGAGCCGTTCGGCGGAGATGATCCCGGCCTCCGCGAGCCGTCTCGCGTCGTCGGGCCCGACCGCAGTGACGGCCGTCACCGGCGTCGGGCGGGGCCAGGGCCGTTCGCCGGCTTCCTCTCCCGTCTCGCCGTCGCTCGCCCGGCCCCCGGCGGTCTCGAACGCCTGCCAGCCCTCGTCGGCACTCGCCGCGATCCACGCCCGTTCGGCCTCGTCTAACCCGCGTACAGTCTCCGAACGACGATCGAGGTCCCCGTCGGTCTCGAACGACCACGGCAGTGAGAGTCGCCGCCGAAGCGACGCCGAAAGCGAGTCGGGAACCCCGGCGTCGAGCAATCCCCGGTAGGAGTACCGTTTCTCGAGAACCGCATCGGGCTCGAGGCCGGCGTCCGCCAGGACCTCACGCTCGTCGGGTTCGAGTTTGCCGGGGGGGCGGTGTGTCTTTTCGACGACGTTTTCGTTGCTCACGACACTCACCGGGACTATCCCTACCTCACGCCGTCGGCTCTTGAACGTTATCCCTCCGCGTTCTCCCAACGGCCTGAGATATCCACCGGTAGACTTAGGACGCAGTCGGTACATTCGGCTGACATGGTACGAGAAACTGTCGACCGGATCGGCGTAGTCGGCGCGGGAACGATGGGCAGCGGGATCGCACAGATCGCGGCCACGAACGGCTACGAGGTCGTCATGCGAGACATCGAGACGGAGTTCGTCGAGAACGGCTTCGAGACGATCGAGGGCAGTCTCGACCGCTTCGACGACAAGGACGCCCTAGAGGAGTCCCCCGGGGACATCCTCGAACGGATCGAAGGGACGACCGAACTCGCGGATCTGGCCGACTGTGACGCCGTCGTCGAGGCCGCTCTCGAGGACATGGACGTCAAGACCGACCTCTTTTCGGACCTCGAGGGGATCGTCGACGAGGACGTGATGCTCGCGACCAACACGAGCACCCTCTCGATCACCGCGATCGCGGCGGCCACTGACACCCCCGAACGCGTCGTCGGCCTCCACTTCATGAACCCGGTGGCGCTCATGGAGGGCGTCGAGATCGTCGTCGGCCAGAAGACCGACCAGGCGGCGATCGACCTCGCCCACGAACTCGCCGAGGATTTGGGGAAGACGACGTGGGAGTCCGACGACAAACCCGGCTTCGTCACCAACCGCATCCTCATGCCCTGGATCAACGAGGGGATTCGGGCCTTCGACGAGGGCGTCGCCTCCAGGGAGGACATCGACGCGGGCATGGAACTGGGCACGAACGTCCCCATGGGCCCGCTGACACTCGCCGACCAGATCGGGCTCGACATCTGTCTGCACGCCTCCGAGACGCTCCACGAGGAGCTCGGAGACCGGTACAGGCCCGCCTACCTGCTCAAACGCAAAGTCGAAGCGGGCGAACTCGGGAAGAAGACCGGCAAAGGCTTCTACGAGTACTAGCCCCGGGACGGGTGGGTTCTGTCCCGCTCGTCGATCCGTCCCACACCAGTTCACCGGGACGTCCCGGACGACCGATCGAGAACGGAGACGCCGTCGAGTGCCTCTAGCGATGCGAAGACCGCCGCTACGTGATCGGGACCGCTTCCTTCGACGCTGATCGTCACCGGAACCCGGTTTGGACGATCGGTCGGGCCCCGTCGCGCTCGCTCGAGGCCGTCCAGCTTTGCGCCGTCGGCCTCGACGCTCTCGACGATGGCGGCCACGGTCGTCGGCCACCCGTCGACGGCCAGTCGGGCGTCGGCGTACCGCCCCAGTTCGTAGAGCCCGGTCCGAACCAGTTGCGCGTGTTCGGTGAGGTTCAAATTCCCCCCGGAGAGGACGACCCCGACGTGTTCGCCCGCGAGCGTCACCGCCTCGGAGAGCGCGGCCGCAAGCGGTGCCGCTCCGGCGCTCTCGACGACCGTCTTCGCCCGCTCGGCCAACAGCGTGACCGCGACGGCCAGTTCCCGATCGGTGACGCTCACGACGTCGTCGACGACGTTTCGGGCGTTCGCGAACGTGGTCTCGAGCATCCGGGTGTCGGCGATCCCCTCCGCGACCGTATCGACGCCCTCGAGTTCGTAGATCGCGTCACGTTCGAGCGATCGCTTCGCGTGGGCCGCACCTTCCGGCTGGACGCCGATCACCCGGACATCCGGATCGTGTGCCTTCAGTACCGCTCCGATCCCCGAAACGAGCCCACCACCACCGATCGCGACGAGGACGGTGTCGAGTTCCGGATACTGCTCGAGCAGTTCGATGGCGACCGTTCCCTGGCCGGCGACGACCGCGGGATCGTCGAACGGATGGACGAACGTCCGACCGGTCCGGTCGGCCCGCTCGAGGGCGTACTCGTAGGACCGCTCGTAAATGTCCCCCTCGACGACGACCGTCGCGCCGTAGCCGCGGGTCGCCTCGATCTTCGCCGCGGGCGTGACCTCGGGGACGACGATCGTCGTGTCGATGTCGAGGAGCGAGCCCGCGAGCGCGACGCCTTGGGCGTGGTTGCCCGCACTCGAGGCGATCACGCCGGCCTCCCGTTCCGGGGCGCTCAGCTGGGCCATCGTGTTGTACGCCCCGCGGATCTTGAACGAGCCCGTCCGCTGGAGGGTCTCGAGTTTGAGTCCGACCGAGGCCGCGCCGGTTCGCTCCGTGAACGTCCGTGACGTCTCCAGGGGCGTGCGGTGAACGACGTCGGCGATCCGTCGGTGGGCGGCCTCGACGTCCCGGCGGCTGACGAGCGCGTCGCTCATTCCCCTTCGACGTGTGCGACCGGGTGCGTCCGCTCGAGTTCCCTGATCGTCTCGACGAGGACGTCCACGCCGTGCTCGAGGCTGGCTTCGTCGATGTCGAACGCCGGCGTGTGGTGGTTCGCCGGGTGGTCGGTGCCGACGATCAGGTACGTCGCGAGCCCACCCTCCCGCTGGACGCGCTCCATCAGGAAGGTCGCGTCCTCGCTCGCACCGAAGTCGGCGGCCGGGACGGCGCGATCGATACCGCTGACGTCGCTTGCGACCTCGCTGACGAGTGCCTGGAGTTCGGGGTCGCTGTCGGCCCGTGGGGACTCACTGACCACGTCGACGTCGGCCCGACAGCCGTGCATCGTCGCCGCGGATCGGACCGTCCGTTCGAGCCGGTCTTTCATGTACTCCATCAGCTCGGTCGTCTCGCCGCGCGCTTCGGCTTCCATGTGGGCCCGTTCGGCGATGACGTTGCTGGCGCTGCCGGCCTCGGCGTAGCCGATGTTTACACGCGTCATTCCGTCCCTGTGGCGGGCGATCCCGTAGGCGTTCTCGATCGCCGTCCCCATCGCGTGCATGGCGTTTGCACCCTCGTTGGGTTCTTTCCCCGCGTGTGCGGAGGCCCCCTCGATCGTCACGTCGACGTGACACATCGCGAGGGGTTTTTCGATCCCTGCCACCACCTCGCCCGTCGGATGGTCGAGCCCGACGTGGACCGCGACGAGGTAATCCAGTCCCGCGGCGAACTCGCTTTTGGCCATCGGACAGCCGCCGCCGCCCGTCTCCTCTGCCGGCTGGAAGAAGACGACCAGTCGGCCGTTAAACTCACTCGCCGCGATCGCTTCCAGGACGGCCAACCCCCAGGTCATGTGGGCGTCGTGGCCACAGGCGTGCATCGTCCCGTCGACCTCCGACCGAAAGCCCTCGGCGACCGGATCGTGTGTCCCGTCCTCGGACTCCTCGACGAAGAGGCCGTCAATGTCGACACGCAGCCCGATCGCCGGGCCGTCGCCGCGGTCGAGCACGGCGACAGCGCCGGTGTTCCCCCCCGTCATGCGCTCTAGGAGGGCCTCCTCCGCGCCGCGGGCGCGAGCGCGCTCGATCCACGGCTCGAGGTCGAGGTCGGTGACGGCCATCCGATCGCCGGGGTCGTAGGCGTCGGGGCCGACGGCGAGTTCGTCGACGCCGATCGCTCGGATCTCCTCGACGAGACGGGCGGTGGTGTAAAACTCCCGCCACGCCGGTTCGGGGTGTCTGTGAAAGCTTCGTCTGAGACTGACCAGGCGGTCGCGTATCGGCTCGCTCATGTGTGCCACTGACTCGCTCCGGGGACTTAATTATACACAGTCTGTGTTGACGACGGATACACAAAAGGGATAAGAGACTCCGTGCCAATCGTCGGGTAACACGATGAACACGAAGCCGGACGTCGTCGTTTTGCGGGAAGGGACCGAAGGACTATCGATGGAGTCGTACGCCGAAACGCTTCGGGAGCGACTCCCCGACCACACCGTTGCACTCGCCCGGACGCCCGAAGCGGAGCGCGAACTCGTCCCGGAGGCGCGAGTCGTGACCGGGATCTCGATCAAGGAGGAGCTTCTCGAGACGGCGGATCGCCTCGAGTTGTTCGCCTGTACGTTCGCCGGGACCGACCACGTCCCGATGGACGCGCTGGCAGACCACGGCGTCGCCGTGACGAACGCGGGCGGCATCCACGCGCCGGGTATCGCCGAGCAGTCGATCGCGAACATGCTCGTCTTCGCGCGGAACCTCCACGAGGGGTGGCGACGCAAGCGAAACGGCGAGTGGCGTCACTTCCAGTCTCACGAGTTCACCGACAGCACCGTGACGATCGTCGGCCTCGGCTCGATCGGCCAGGAGATCGTCAAGCGCCTCGAGGGGTTCGACGTCGAGACGATCGGGATTCGCTACACGCCATCGAAAGGCGGCCCGACCGACGAAGTGCTCGGCTTCGAGGACGAAGACGTCCACGAGGCCTTCTCGCGAAGCGAGTACGTCGTCCTCGCCTGTCCGCTCAACGACCTGACCCGCAACCTCGTCGACGCGGATGCGCTGGCGACGCTGGCGCCCAACGCCGTGATCGTCAACGCCGCCCGCGGCGGCATCGTCGACACCGACGCGCTCGTCTCGGCGCTGCAGTTCAACGGCATCCGCGGGGCCGCCCTCGACGTCACCGACCCCGAACCGCTGCCCAACGACCACGAGCTCTGGGATCTCGAGAACTGCCTCATCACGCCCCACACCGGCGGGCACACGCCGAAACACTGGGATCGACTCGCCGACATCGTCGCAACGAACGTCGACGCGCTCGAGGGCGACGGTGACCTCGAGAACGTCGTCTACCAGCCCGGCGTGAACTGATCGGATGGCAACCGATAACTCACGCTCGACGCCCGACGGAACCGACCCCGGTTCGCCGTCGGACCGCCGCCCCGGCGATCCCACGGCGGACCCGCGGGCGGCGTACGAGTACACCGGTGGGGAGGTCGATCGGCCCGACCTCGTTTCGCAACTGCGCGACCGCGTCGACGGCGAGGTCCGCTTCGACGAGTACTCCCGGCAGCTGTACGCCACCGACGCGAGCGCCTACGAGGTGACGCCGGTCGGCGTCGTCCTGCCGGAGTCGACGGCGGATATCGCGAGCGTCGTCACCTACTGTGCCGACAACGGGGTTCCGGTGCTCCCGCGAGGCGGCGGCACCAGCCTCGCCGGACAGGCGGTCAACGCGGCCGTCGTCCTCGACCTCTCGGCGCACATGGGTGAGGTCTGTGAGATCACCCCCGACGAACGAAAGGCGACGGTGCAGGCGGGGGCAGTGCTCGCCGATCTCAACGACGAACTCGCGCCCCACGGCCTGAAGTTCGCCCCGGACCCCGCCGCCGGCGATCGGAGCACGGTCGGCGGCGCGATCGGGAACAACTCGACGGGCGCTCACTCGCTGCAGTACGGCAAGACCGACGCCTACGTCGAGGAAGTCAGCGTCGTCCTCGCCGACGGCTCCCTCGAGCACTTCGGCGAGGTGACGGTCGCCGAACTCCGCGAACGTGCGGATCCGGACGGTGGTCTCACAGCGCGCATCTACGAGGCCCTCCGCCGTGTCGTAGACGAGAACGCCGACGCGATCTGCGAAGTGTTCCCACAGCTCAAACGCAACGTCTCGGGGTACAACCTCGATCGGCTGGTCGCGGAAGCCCACGGCGACCCGGCGGCGTTCGACGAAACCACCGATGGATCCGTCGAGGTCGACGGCGAGCCCGACCCCGACGCGACGGTCAACCTCGCCCGTGTCTTCGCCGGCAGCGAGGGCACCCTCGGTGTCGTGACGGCAGCCACAGTCTCGCTCGAGCCCGTCCCCGAGACGACGTCGGTCGCGCTGTTAACGTACCACGAGCAACTCCCCGCGATGGCCGACGTCGACACCATCGTTCGCAATCACGATCCGGCGGCGATCGAGGCCATCGACGACGTGCTGATCGACCTCGCCTCGAAGACCGAGGAGTTCGCCGACCTGGTCGACCGACTCCCAGAAGGAACCGAAACCGCGCTGCTCGTCGAGTTCTACGCCGACAGCGACGCGGACGGCCGCGAACAGGTCGCCGACCTGCTGGCTGATCGACTCCCCGACGCGGACGTGCCGGACCCGACGACTGATGGGGGCGCGAACGTGACGACGGACGCCGCGAGCGAGGCCGACACTGCCCCCGTCCGCGCGTTCGACGCCCTCGAGGCCCACGAGCCGGAGGGGATCGCCGAACTCTGGAAGCTTCGCAAGAGCGCCGCGCCGATCCTCCTGTCCCGAACGTCGGACGCAAAACACATCTCCTTCATCGAGGATACGGCCGTCCCGACCGAGAACCTCGCGGAGTACGTGGCGGACTTTCAACAGGTACTCGAGGACAACGACACCTTCGCGAGCTTCTACGCGCACGCGGGGCCGGGCTGTATGCATATGCGACCGCTGGTCGACACCAAGAGCCCGGCCGGCCTGAACCAGTTCGAAGCCGTTTCCGACGCCGTCACCGACCTCGTCGTCGAGTACGGCGGCAGCGTCTCGGGCGAACACGGCGACGGCCGTGCTCGCACCCAGTGGAACCGCAAACTGTACGGCGAGGACGTCTGGACCCTCTTTCGGGAGCTGAAGACGGCGTTCGACCCCGACTGGCTGCTCAACCCCGGGAACGTCTGTGGCGACCACGACATGACCGAGCACCTGCGATTCTCCCCCGACTACGAGTTCGAGGCCGGCTTCGAACCCGCCCTCGGGTGGAACGTCGACAACGGGTTCCAGGGCATGGTCGAACTCTGTCACGGCTGTGGTGGCTGTCGTGGCGACCAGGAAACCACCGGCGGGGTGATGTGTCCCACGTATCGTGCGGCCGAAGAGGAGAGTCTGAGCACTCGCGGACGCGCGAACATGCTTCGGGCGGCGATGAGCGGCGACCTCGACGTCGACGCGACCGACCCCGAGTTCCTGACCGAGGTGATGGACCTCTGTATCGGCTGTAAGGGCTGTGCGCGGGACTGCCCGAGCGAGGTCGATATGGCCAAACTCAAAGCCGAAGTCGAACACGCAAATCACCGGGAAAACGGTGCGAGCATCCGTTCGAAGCTGTTCGCGAACGTCGATCGGTTGAACGCCGTCGGCTCCGCGCTCGCGCCGCTGTCGAACTGGGCCGGGTCGCTTCCCGGCGTCGGAACGATCGCGGAGCGGACGGTCGGCATCGCCCGGGAGCGTGACCTCCCGACGTTCGCGAGCGAGAGCTTCGAGGAGTGGTTCGAGAGCCGCGGGCCACGGCTCTCACTCGAGGAGGCCGACCGAACGGTCATGCTCGTCCCCGACACGTACACCAACTACAACCACCCACGAGCGGGGAAAGCGGCCGTCCAGGTCCTCGAGACGGCGGGCGTCCACGTTCGGATTCCCGAGGACGTCGGGTCGACTGGCCGGCCAGCCCACTCGAAGGGCTTTCTCGACGTCGCCCGCGAGCGAGCGCGGACGAACGTCGACGCGCTGGCCCCTGCCGTCGAAGACGGCTGGGAGGTCGTCCTCGTCGAGCCCTCCGACGCGGTGATGTTCCAGTCCGACTACCTGGATCTGCTCACCGGGCGTGACGTCGAACGCGTCGCGGCGAACACCTACGGCGTCATGGAGTATCTCGAGCGGTTCGATCTCGCGTCGACGCTACCGACCGCCGACCCCGGGAGCCTCGAGGAGCGTCTCACCTACCACGGCCACTGCCACCAGAAGGCCACGAAAAAGGACGGCCACGCGGCGACGGTGCTCGAAACCGTCGGCTACGAGGTCGACGAACTGGACTCGGGCTGTTGTGGGATGGCTGGCTCTTTCGGCTACGAGGCCGAACACTACTCGCTGAGCCGGAAGATCGGCGAGGTCCTGTTCGATCAGGTCGACGACAGCGACGGCGACACGGTCGTCGCACCCGGTGCGTCCTGTCGGACACAGCTCTCCGAGTACGACGGCTGTGACGACCCACCGCATCCGATAGAAACGGTCGCTGCGGCGTTGTCGACGTCCTAGCGACCCGCGTCCGGGCGGCCGGGAGACTACGGCCAGAGCCCGCGAATCGACTTCGCCTCGGCGATCCGGGAGAGGGCCACGACGTAGGCGGCGTCACGCCAGGTCAATCCCCCGAGTTCGACTTGCTCGCGTACGTCGGCCCAGGCGTCGAGCATGTGGGTCTCGAGTTCCTCGTTGACGCGTTCGAGGCTCCACTTGCGGCGGTTTATGTCCTGGAGCCACTCGAAGTAGCTGACGGTCACGCCGCCGGCGTTCGCTAAGATGTCCGGGATCACGGTGACGCCCCGTTCGTCGAGAACGGTGTCGGCTGCGAACGTCGTCGGCCCGTTCGCCCCTTCGACGACGATGTCCGCTTCGATCGCGTCCGCGTTGTCCGCCGTGATGACGTTCCCGACCGCGGCCGGGATAACGACGTCGACGTCGAGTTCGAGGACGGCCTCGTTCGAGAGCGTCTCGGGGGCGTCGTGCTCGAGGACGGCCTCGGGCTCCTCCTCGTGGGTGGGGATCTCGTGTGTCTCGAGGCCGTCGGGATCGTAGATCGCGCCGTTGACGTCGCTGACGGCGACGACCGTCCCACCCCACTCCTCGAGCAGCCGGGCGGCGTTGGCCCCGACGCTTCCGAACCCCTGGATGGCGATGGTCGCGTTCTGGAGTTCCCCGCCGTGGTAGTCGATCGCCTCCCGCGTGGCGATCGCGGTCGATCGGCCGGGCGCCGCCTCGCGCCCGTAGGAGCCGCCGATGACGGGCGGCTTGCCGGTGACGACGCCGGGAACGGTCTCACCCTGTTGCATCGAGTAGGCGTCCATGAACCACGCCATCGTCTGGGCGTCGGTTCCCATGTCGGGTGCGGGGACGTCTTTGGTCGGACCGACGACGTCGCGCAGTTCCTCGGCGAACCGGCGGGTGAGCCGTTCGGTCTCGTCGTCGGTGAGCGATTTCGGGTCGACGGCGATGCCGCCTTTCCCGCCGCCGAAGGGGAGATCCATCACCGCACACTTCCAGGTCATCCACATCGAGAGCCCGACACACTCCTCGGCGGTCACCTCGGGATGGTAGCGAAGGCCGCCTTTGTACGGTCCTCGAACGTCGTCGTGTTGGGCCCGGTAGCCGGTGAACACCTCGACGGTTCCGTCCTCGCGTTCGAGCGGGACCGTGACCTGCTGGACGCGGGTCGGGTGTTTCAATCGCTCGACGACGCCGGGGTCGACGTCGACGTGGGCCGCCGCACGCTCGAGTTGTCGACGTGCGGTGACGAGCGCCGATTCGTGGTCGCTTTCGGGTGCCGGTTCGGCTTCGGTTCCGTCGGTCAGTGATGGTGAAGTCATAGGTGTGGGAGTCGTATCGAACGCCTCGAATGTCGTGTTTACGTGGTAAAAAGCCGTCGTGGGAACTCCGCGAGCGTCTCGGCACCGGTGGCAGTGACGCGGAACGTCTCGCTGATCTCCATCCCGACCGCTTCGGTCCAGATCCCGGGGATCATGTGGAACGTCATGTTCTC
>LFFM01002750.1_pt1 | contig 11420 bp, 8 predicted proteins | sample 643131 | NCBI WGS metagenome assembly LFFM01 (sample SAMN03777445, study PRJNA286221) | soda lake metagenome | biome: soda lake; feature: Kulunda steppe; material: water; isolation source: sample Tc-Br brine of Tanatar trona crystallizer | place: Russia: Kulunda steppe | collected 2011-07
GGAACCGACGTCGTCGCCGGCGGCGGATACCCCGAAGCCTGCGACACGGCGGGCCGCAGACTGCTCTACGATCTAGTGTCGATCCCCTCGCCCTCCGGCGAGGAGGCCGCCGCGGCCGAGCGCCTCGTCGACTTCTTCGAGGCGAACGGGCGGGAGGCGTGGATCGACGAGGTCGGCAACGTCCGCGCACCGGCAAACGACGCGATGCTTCTCACGTCACACATCGACACCGTTCCGGGCGACATTCCGGTGCGGGTTCGTCCCGCACCGCCGGACGGCGAAGAGCCGGGCGCATCCGCGGTGCGCGTCGGCGAACCCGGCGAACCCGTGTTGTGGGGCCGTGGGTCCGTGGACGCGACGGGTCCGCTGGTTGCGCTGGCGGTTGCGGCCGTGAAGACCGGCGTCTCGTTCGCCGGCGTGGTCCGTGAGGAGGTCGACTCGGGCGGAGCCAGGGGCCTCATCGCCGACCGAGACGCGCCGGGAGCCGTCATCAACGGCGAGCCGTCCGGCTGGGACGGGATCACGCTCGGATACCGCGGACTGCTCGAGGGAACGTACGTGAACACGAGCGAATCCGGTCACTCCTCGCGGCCGGAGCCGAACGCGATCCAGCACGCGATCGACTGGTGGCACGGCGTCGAGGAGACGTTCACGCCCGCGGACCCGGGGACTGCCGTCTTCGATCAGGTGACGACGAAACCGATCTCGATCGACGGAGGATTAAGCGACGACGGACTCGCCGTGGAGGCGACGATGGACGTTCAGCTCCGCGTGCCGCCGTCGCGTCCGGTCGACGAGATACACGAACTCGCGGAGTCCGAGCTGACGACCGGGTCGGTCCACTGGGGCGAGCCGATGCCGCCCGTGATGGAGAGTCCGCGGACGGACCTCGCACGGGCGTTTCGCGTCGCGATCCGGAAGGAAGGTGGCGACGTGCGTCTGCTGCGAAAGACCGGCACGAGCGACATGAACCTCTACGCGGCCGCGTGGGACTGTCCGATGGTCACCTACGGCCCCGGAAACTCCGAGCTGGATCACGCGCCGGACGAGCGACTACCGCTGTCGGATCTCGACCACGCGGTAGCGGTCCTAACCGACGTTTGCTTGGAACGCTTGGCCGACTGAGTACCCGGACACACAGACTGACACCCATGCCACTCGAAACGGACGACTTCCTCGACATCGACGACGTGACGCCAGCCGAACTCGACGCACTGCTCGACCGCGCCGCCGCGATGAAGACCGGCGAGACCGATCCGCGACTGACCGACCGAACGCTCGGGATGATCTTCGAGAAGCCCTCGACGCGGACGCGGGTCTCCTTCGAGACGGGGATGACCCGGCTCGGCGGGCACGCGATGTTCCTCGGGCCCGACGACATCCAGCTCGGCCATGGCGAGCCGCTCAGGGACACCGCACGCGTCCTCGGTCGCTACGTTGACGGCGTGATGGCACGGCTGTTCGACCACGCGGACGCGGAGACGCTTGCCGAGTACGCCGACTGTCCCGTGATCAACGGACTGACCGACGACGCGCATCCGTGTCAAACGCTCGCCGACCTGCTCACCATCCGCGAGACGGTCGGCGAGGATGCACACGTCGCGTGGGTCGGCGACGGCAACAACGTCGGCCAGTCGTTCGTCGTCGGGGCGGCGATGGCCGGGATCGACGTCTCGGTGGCGACGCCGGCCGACTACGGGATGGATCCCGACGTCTTCGAGCGGGCGGCCGCCTTCGGCGCCGACATCGAACCGACGACCGATCCCGAAACCGCACTCGACGGCGCGGACGTCGTCTACACGGACGTCTGGATCTCGATGGGCCAGGAGGACCAGCGCGAGGAGAAGCTGGCGGCGTTCGACGGATTCCAGGTGAACGCGGATCTGCTCGCGGGAACGGATCTGCAGGTGATGCACTGTCTACCCGCCCACCGCGGCGAGGAGATCACCGACGACGTGATGGAGTCCGATCGGGTGCTCGTCTGGGATCAGGCCGAGAACCGGATGCACGCACAGAACGCGCTGCTCGTCGAGCTGTTGGCGGACGGCTGAGGCGTCACGGGCGCGAAGCGCGGGCGCTATCCACGCATCCGCTCGGCGTGTTCGACGACGACTCGGCCCAGTTCCCTCGTTCGCCGTGTGAGATCCTCATCGGCGATGCCGTTCTCATCGACGACTCGCGAGGCACCGCGGATCCCGACCTCGTGGGGAACGACCCACGCGTGGACGTTCCGGAACGTCGAGCGGAGGTGTTCGAGCGCGCCGCCGTAGGAGCCGCCGCCGGCGGTCGCCAGGAGCCCGACCGCAGTGTACTCGTACTCGTCGGAGCCACAGAAGTCGTGGAAGTTCTTGAACGTCGAGGAGTAGGAGCCGCGGTAGACCGGCGAGCCGACGATCACGCCGTCGGCCTCACGAACGAGCCGCTTCAGGCGCTCGCTGTCGCCCTGTTTGTCCTCGTCGGGATGATACAAGGGAAGGTCGACGGCGCCGAGATCGAGCAGTTCGACGTCGGCACCCGCGTCCTCGGCGGCGTCGAGCGCAACGCGGAGCGCCGCACGCGTCGTACTCCCGTTCCGGCGGCTTCCGGAGATGGCGACGATCCTGACCATGACGTGACTCCGTCACGGGACCGCAAAAGCGATCGGTGTTCGATCGGGTCAAACGAACCGATCGTTTCGATCCGGGGGCTGACAGGCGGCACGTGGTGTACGTCCACGACGGCGCGCCACGCTCCCGCCTCGACCGTCGTGGACCGATCCTCAGGTCACGGGGGTTCTGGCCGCGGTATCGGATATAAAAAGTCGGTGCGGGAACGTTCGCTTACGCGATCTTGGTGTACTGCTCTGAGAGCTTTTCGGCCGCCTCGTCGAGCAGCTCGGACTCGTAGTCGTCGAGATCCCACTCGACGATCTCCTCGACGCCGTTCGAGCCGAGCTTGGCGGGAACGCCGATGGCGGTGTCATCGTAGCCGTACTCGCCGTCGAGGACGACGGAGCAGGGAAGCACCTCGCCGGTGTCGTTCAAGATCGCCTCGACGGTGTGTGCGACGCCCGTCGCGGGGCCCCACTGGGTGGCGCCCTTGCGGCTGATTACGTCCATCGCGGACGCCTGGAGGTCGCCGAGGATCTCCTCCCTCTCGTCCGCGTCGAAGGACGGGTCACGACCGTTCACGCGGACCTTCGAGAAGACGGGCGCCTGCGCGTCGCCGTGCTCGCCGAGGATCGTCGCCTCGACGTTCTTCACCGGCGCGTCGAAGCGCTCGGAGAGCACGTATCGGAAGCGCGCGGAGTCGAGCCGACCGCCGAAGCCGACGACCTGATGCCGGTCGCGGTCGCCGGTCTCGTAGAGGTGGCGGTTGAGCAGGTCGACGGGGTTCGAGGTGGTGACGGTGACGAAGTCGTCGTTGTGCTCGGCCAGCTGCGAGCCGATGTCCTCCATGATCGGCGCGTTGTCGCCGGCCAGGTCGATCCGCGTCTGCCCCTCCCGCCGGGGAATCCCGGCCGTGATCACGACAACGTCCGAGCCCGCGGTGTCCTCGTACTCGCCCTGTCGGACGGTCGTGTTCGAGTCGTAGGCGACCCCGTGGTTGGTGTCGGCCGCCTGGCCGATGGTCGTCTCCCGCTGGTCGGGAATGTCGACGAAGACGAGTTCGTCCACGACGTCACGCAGTGCGAGGTTGTAGCCGGCCGCGGCACCGACGGTGCCCGCGGCGCCGACGACGCTAACTTTCGTCATACCACGTGAAAACCCGACCGGCCCCCGAGTAAACGTTTCGGAACGGACGATGGCGTGCCTCGTTCGTCGGTGTTCAGTTCGACGCTTGTCGAACGCCACGGCGAGGCTGCCGTCGATCCGCTTCGCATCGCGAAAACCCTAACTTCGGCGGCCACCCACCGACGAGTCGTGCCGACGTTCCGCTACCCGTGTCCCGGCTGTCGAACGACCAACAGCCTCCACGACGCCGACTGTGAGTTCGAGGGAGTGAGCTGGCCGACCATCGAGAAGGCGTACACGGACTTGCTGGCGGTCCTCACGCGGGAGCCCGACGGGGTGACGGAGCCGGAGCTGCGGGCGGCAGTCCACGGCAAGTGGGGCGGCCTTCATAAAGCCGCGCTCAGTGCGCTCGAACGCGAACAGCGCGTCGTCCGCGAGGGCGACGTCCTCCGGCTGTTGACCGCCGCCGAGTTCAAGGAGCTCGTCTCGGAGCCGACCCGCGAGCCGATGCGAACGGTCTACACCCACGGCTCCGTCCCCGGCTGTCACGACAACGCCGTCTTCGCGATGATCGCCTGGTACGAGATGGTCGGACTGTCGTGGCCGGAAACGAGGGAGAACGTCGTCGAGTGGCTCCGGGACTCCGGCGCGTGGGATCGCGGCGGGTTCGAGGAGACGACCCCCGAGGAGCTCGTCGAGAAGAAACGCCACGTCTACGAGGAGGGGTACGGCTGGAAGGAGAAGGGACAGTCCGCAAAACGCGTCATCGAGCGTTATCGGTGAGGACCGTCGTTCGCCCGGATCACGGCGGCCCGACGACGGTCCGAGCGCAACCCGGCGGCGACCCGACGACCCTTTTAACCCTCGTCGTGGCCACTCTTCACCGTGACCCATCCCGAAGCTGGAACCGCCAGGTTGCCGGAGGCTGCGGCCGGGATGGACGGCGGCGAAAACGGGAGGGATGACGACGACACCGAGGACGATCCTCCCGTCTCGAACCCGCGTCGAGCGCTCGCGGTCGTGATCGGGGTCGTGTTCATCGACCTGGTCGGGTTCGGGATCGTGATCCCGATCCTGCCCTTTTACGTGCGCTCGTTCGGCGTCAGCGACGCGTACATCGGTCTGTTGGCCGCCTCCTACTCGCTCGCACAGTTTCTCTCGGCGCCGTATCTCGGCCGACTCTCGGATCGATACGGCCGCCGTCCGATCCTCCTGGGGTCGCTGTCGGCGGCCGCGGTCGCGTGGACCGTCTTCGGTTTCGCCGGGGAGGCGGGCACGGCGTTCGGGACCGGCGCCGCGCTGGCGACGCTGTTCGCCTCCAGGACGCTCGCGGGCGCGATGGGAGGAAACATCGCGGCCGCCCAAGCGTACGTCGCCGACGTCACGCCGAGGGAGCGTCGGGCCGAGACGCTCGGACTGATCGGCGCCGCCTTCGCGCTCGGGTTCGTCTTCGGACCGGCGATCGGCGGCCTGCTCGCCTCCGACGCGGTCGTCGCCCGGGCGGACGCCCTGTTTCCCGCGTTGGTTCCGGCGACGTCCTACTCGCTGCCGAGCTTCGCCGCGGCCGGCATGAGCCTGTTGGCCGTGGTCGCCGGGCTCCTCTTTTTGGAGGAGCCGCGTCGGAACCGACCGGCGAGCGCACGAACGACCATCGTGGGCACGTTCCGTGCGGCGCTCGGGTCGACGACGTTGCGGCCGCTCACGGTCGCGTACTTCCTCGTCGCGGTCGCGTTCGCGGGGGTGCAGGTGATGTTCATTCCGTACGTCGCCGACCGGTTCGGCTACGACGCGACCGCCGCCGCGTTGCTTTTAACGTACGTCGGCGTCCTCGGCACGATCAATCAGGGCGTGCTCGTCGGACGACTCTCGCGGCTCGTTTCCTCGCGAACGCTCGCCGGCGTCGGCGCGGTCGTCCTCGGAGGGGCGCTTGCCGCGCTTCCAATCACGGACCGAATCGGCCGGGGAGTTACGTTCGGCGGAGTCGACTGGGTGACCGGCCCGCTGCTCGCGCTGCTCGTCGTCCTCGCCGCGCTCTCGCTCGGGAACGCCCTCGTGAACGTCTCGCTGGCGACGCTGGTCTCCACGGGTGCGGGCGCCGACGAGCAGGGGGCCGCCTTCGGCGTGACGCAGGGCGCGGCGAGCCTCGGGCGGACCGTCGGCCCGCCGTTGATGGCCGTTCTCTACACCGTCGCGTACGCCTCGCCGTTTCTGCTCGGCGCGCTGCTGCTCGTGCCCGTCGCGGTGGCGTTTCGTCCCCGTGGCAGCCGGACGGACGAGGCGAGCACCTGATCCCGTATCGACGGACGGGATCCGCCGCCGTGGGACAGCTTTAGGGACCCCACCGCCGAGATTCGACGTATGCTTCCGATCCCCGTTCCCCCGTGGCCCGTCGTCGGGTCGGTCGCGGGTGGGATCGGCGCCGTCTGGTTGGCGTGGACGATCCGGCGATATCGCGGAAAGCCCGGCGTCAACTGGTTTCTCGTCGTCTTCGCCGCACAGGCGCTCTGGTGTCTCTCCTACGGGATCGGGCTGCTCGTGACCGATCGACCGATTCGGATCGCCCTCGATGCCGCGATGTGGATCGGGATCGTCTGGACCGGGATCGCCTTCCTCGGGTTCGCGCTGGAGTACACCGGTCGGGCCGACGTGATCCGGAGCCGGCTCTTCGGCGTGATCGTCGGATTCGGTCTGCTCTCGACCGCGTTGGCGGTCACCAATCCGATACACGGGGCGATGTGGACCGGCCTCCGGTTCGAGCCGACGTTCGGAGTGGAGACGATCTCGTATACGTTCGGTCCCTGGGCGTACCTCGTCGTCGCCGTCGGAACGATCCTCGTCGCGAGCGCGGTCTTCCTGCTCGTCGACACGCTGCTCAGCTACGGACCGCTGTATCGTGCGGAGACCGCCGCCGTCGCGTTGAGCTCCATTCCGCCCGGATTCGCGCTCGTTGCGTGGATCCTCCAGATCGGTCCGGCCCCACAGCTCCAGCTCGCGCCGATCATGTTCGTTCCGCACGTGATCCTCGACGCGTACGCCTTCGACCGCGCGGAGATGTTCGAGCGCTATCCGACGACGAGTCGGGCGGCGGAACGCACCGCCATCGACGACCTCGCGGATCCGATCGTCGCGGTCGCGCCGGATCGGCGGGTCGTCAGGCTCAATCCCGCGGCCGAGGCGGCGCTCGGCGTCGATGCCGAGATCGCCCGCAACCGACCGATTTCGACGTTCATCGACGTCACCATGCCGGAGAAGGACGGCACTGACGAGGGGGTCGGTGACGGAGCGATCGACGGCGAACGGGACGATGACGGAGCAGTCGATGACGAAGGAATCAACGACGAGGGATCGACACACGAGGGGGAGTCCATCGACGAGAAGGAATCGACCCACGAGGAGGATGGAAGGCGAGCCGGTCAGGTCACGCTCGGCGTCGGCGTCGATCGACGGACCTACGCGATTTCGATCTCACCGCTCACCGATCCGCGCGGCACACACGTCGGCTACACGATCGTTCTCTCGGACGTCACCGAACGCGAGCGCCGACGCCAGCAGTTGGAGGTGCTCAACCGGATCCTCAGACACAACCTTCGGAACGACGCCGGGGTCGTGCACGGCTACGGGGAGCTGCTCGCCGAGCGACTCGAGGACCCTGGGCTACGCCGGATGGCCGACGCCATCGAGCGCCGAGCGGGCGCGCTGGCCGCGTTGGGCGACAAGGCGTCGACGGTTGAGACGTTGGTGTCGGACGTCGATCCGCTCCCCGTCGACGTCGCCGCAGTCGTGACGGAGGTCGCTACGGAGGCACGTGGCCGCCATCCCGACGCAACCGTCGACATCCGGACGGACGTCGAGGACGCGACGGTCGACCTCCGGGCGGACGCGCTCCGTGCGATCGTCGAGAACACCGTCGAAAACGCGCTCGAGCACCACGACGGTGCCGGCGTCGAGCGCGACGACGGGGGGCCGTGGGTTCGGGTCCGCGTGACGCGAACGAGCGATGCGGCCGCGCTGGTGATCGAGGACGACGGTCCCGGCGTTCCCGATCACGAGATCGCCGCCATCGAGGCCGGCAAGGAGACGTCACTGGAGCACGGTTCGGGGATCGGTCTCTGGATCGTCGAGTGGGCGTCCGCCGCGCTCGGCGCCGACGTTGCATACGAGGATCGTGACCCACGAGGAACGAAAGTAACGGTACGGATTCCGATCCTCCCGGAGAGGTGACGTCGATCGGTGGCGTTCGCGGGATCGTAACCGGGCTAAAGGGTGGTCTCGACGTTCGGTTACAATTCGTTTCACACGGGACCCCGAAAGCTGGTGATCGGTTAGAACCGATCCCCGTCGCAACGTCTCCAGGAACGTCTTCAACGGTCTCGGATCATTTTAAAATAATATAATTGATATTTCTAAGAATTTCTAATAAATAATATGTTCGTGGATGGAACCTCGATGAACAACGTCGGGAACGGATCGGGCACCCCGATGAGCTGCCAGTTATAAGTGAGGCGTTGGCTGGTTTGATCAGTATATAAGCGATCGGTCGGTGAGTGGTCCTCGGCGGAGCAACCGTGGCCACTTTTACGGACACCTAAACGCCCCGCTCAACCGACCTACACGTTCCGCTCAACCACCTACACGCCCCGCTCAACCAACCTACACGTTCCGCCCGCACACAGCCTCACGCCCCCAGCCTCGCAGCCACCTGCGGGCATGCTACCCTCCAAAAATTCGCCACGGGAGCCGTGATTTATAAAACACCGTGTGAACCTTCGTTCGGCATTTTAAATACGTCGCGAGCGCTCGCGTGAGCAGCCCGGTCCAAATCTCACCCAAGGCCACGCTCCACCGCCGTAGATCCGACGGAGAGCGGTCAAAACGAACCATCGTGTTCCTCACCCGGCGGTACCCGAAGCCGTTCCATTCGTGCTTTATAAATCGTTGGCCAAATATATTTTTATTTATATATAGTTAAATCTGTTATAAGGAGCATGTCGAGTACCGAACGGTTCAGTCGTCGACGGCCGTCTCAACCCGGATCCTCGCGTAGGATGGGTCGACGGGGGCGATCACGGTCGTTTCGCGGATTCGTGCGGCACGATACGGCCCCTCAGCCGGGAGCGACTCCGGGCTCTCACGTTTGAGCCGCCGTTCGCCCTCCGCGGAGAGCAATCGCCGCCAATCCTCGCCATCGGCGACGTAGGTCCCGTTGAGGCTCCGATCGCGGATCAGCCACGAGGTGTCGTCACGCTCGATCCGAAACTGGATGGGAGAGACGTATCGACGATCGTCGGCGACGCCCACGTCGGGCAGTTCCGGGACGTCGGTGACCCGTCCGACGGTCTCGTCCGGACGGACCGGGCAGACGACGTCGGTACCCTCCGGGACCAACTCCACGGTCGATGCGTCGCGCCCACACGCCCGATACAGTTCGGTCAACAGTGCGCCCGCGTCCGCCGGCCGAGAGTGCGGGTCCGCGGCGGTCGCACGCTGGAGAATCCGAGCGATCTCCGAGGGCGGCGACGCACCATGCTCGTCGACCGCGATCCCGTCGGTCGGGGTTTCGGTCGTCGGCAGCGTCGTTCCGGTCAACAGATAACACAGCAGCTTCCCGGCGGCATACACGTCGGAGCGCGGTCCGGGCCCGGCGGCTCGATCGTCGGTGGGAACCTGTTCGGGCGCCTTGTAGTCGTCCTCGTAGAACAGCGTCTCCGCCTCGGTCGCCGGCTCGGCCGTGTTGAAATCGATGAGCACCGGAGCGTCGTCGCGGTCGCGAACGAGCACGTTCTCCGGTTTACAGTCGAGATAACAGGTTCCGTTTCGATGAAGGAACTCCAGCGCCCGGATCACGGGAAACCCGAACCGGCGCGCCGTGTCCAGGCCGGGTTCGACCGTCCCGTCCGCGAGTCGATCAGTGAGTTCCCGCCCGTCAACGTACTCAAGCACGAGATACGCCGGGTCCGTCCGCCGGCCGTCGACGTATCGGACGACCGAGGTCGGCGATAAGGCACTCTCGAAGCGATCGAGCACGTCGTACTCGTTTCGAAACCGGGATCGAACTTCGGAAGCGTCGTTGGAGTCGTTTTCGTCCGTTCGTGGAAACTTTATCGCCACGTCGGCACCGCCCTCCTCGTCGGTCGCCCGCCAGACGCTTCCGAACCCGCCGGAGCCGATCGGCTCCTGGACGCGATACCGTCCGGAGACCGTTCGGGCCGGCGGGGAAGGTGCAGTCATGCGTTCGAGATCGTTCGTGCGTCCTCACGAACGGTCGTCCGCGACGCGAAGACGTATCGGTTCGGAGCGCCGACGGATGCCCCCCGCATCACGACTCCGTATCGCGGGAGAACACTTCCGTTTCCTCCTCGTCAGGATCGGCGACGGCCCCGTCGAACACCTCGGTGGTACTCCCGGTCGCCGGATCGAACACCTCCGTGTCCGTGTCGCTCGTTCCGGTCCCTCCCGTGCCGGTTCCATGCGTCCCCGCGGACGTACCGGTATCCGGTGCGGAGCCGCCCGTCTTGGAGCCGACGCCGGTCCGTTCGACGGTCTCGAAGCCGCCGCGCTCCGTCGATCCGCCCGCTTCGGTTCCCGCCGCCTCCTTCGATCCGGTCGCGACCCCGGTATCCGCTCGCCGATCCGCGGACGCGGTCTCCGTGCCGGCGTTCGTGTCGGTCCCGGGATCGTTCGGGCTCGCAACCAGCCATGCCACGAAGAACACGATCGGCGAGACGACGTTCGTCAGGACGACCGCATCGAAAAGGAAGGCCGCCGGGATGCCCGCTATCGCCGCGAACATGCCGAATCCGCCGAGCATCTCCGAGGTGTCCGCGGACGTACCACGGATCCGCTCGATGATGCCGACGACGATCCCCCCCATGAACAGCAGCGTTGCGAGTCCGAACAGCGCCATGTCATGACAGTCGTCTCCACGATGATACGTCTTTCGCCGGTGTAGCCGGCGACGGGCGATCGATCCGCGACGGAGGAACGGGACGTGCATGACCTCGTCAGGAAGGCCGGCGAACGGCCCGACCGTCAGGGAAGCGCCGCCGGCCCGAGCGCGCCAGCGTACACGTACAGTCCCAAGGCGGCGACGTTTGCGACCGCAAGTACCCGTACTCGCGTGCTCAGCTCGTGGGGGTACGCCGGTGAGGTGACGTTTTCTTCGACGTCGTAGACCTCCCAGAGGTCGCCGGCATACTCGTAGGTCAGAACGTCCGTCGGAATCTCGCGAACCTCGTGTTCCCGCATGAAAACGTCGCCCGAATCCGCGTCGGGAGCCGTGTTTCGCTCCCGTTCGCGGAACGTTTGCGTCCCGTCGGCGGGTTCGAGGTGACTGACGGGAACGCTTCGATCCACGTAGGTGATCTCCGTTTCGGGGGTGTACTCGCGAGTCAGTTCCGCGTACTGAACGACGCGACCGTCCCCGTCACAACGATCACAGACGACGTCACCGGCGCCGCTGCAGGTCCCACACACTTCCGTCCCCGTCGCGCCACACCGTCCACACAAGACGTGTCCCTGCCCGCCACAGTTGCTACAGGCGCGGTAGCCGTTGTTCGTCTCCACCTGTCCCGATCCGGAACACCGACGACAGGTGTTGTGGGTCCGCCCGTGACAGCGGTTACACGTCACCTGCCCGCCGCCGCTACAGGTCGGACAGACGACTCGAGTTTCGCCGGCACACTTCGGGCAGAGACACTCCTCGACGGA
>LFFM01002751.1_pt1 | contig 11416 bp, 9 predicted proteins | sample 643131 | NCBI WGS metagenome assembly LFFM01 (sample SAMN03777445, study PRJNA286221) | soda lake metagenome | biome: soda lake; feature: Kulunda steppe; material: water; isolation source: sample Tc-Br brine of Tanatar trona crystallizer | place: Russia: Kulunda steppe | collected 2011-07
CACGGAGCGGGCATCGAAGGCGAACATCACCGTCATCGTCTCGGCACACGATTTCGAATCGACACCGCCGAAGCCAACGATGGCCGACCGCCTCCGACAGGCAAACGAGTTCGGGGATATCGGAAAAATAGCGGTGACGGCCACCGACCGCGAGGACGCGCTGTCGGTGCTTTCGGTCACACACGAACTGACGAAAGCGAACGTTCCAGTCGCGACGATGGCGATGGGACAAGCGGGGAGCCACACCCGGGCAGTCGCGCCGGTGTATGGGTCAAAAATCGGATACGCACCCATCGATCCAGCGAAAGCGACGGCTCCCGGTCAGTACGATCTCGAAACGCTAAGGAAGTTGGTCGAACAGCTCTCCAACCGCGAGTAGCCCGCAGTTACTTCTCGATGATCGATTCCTCGACAGCCTCGCCGAAGTGTCTGGCGACTTCCTCGTAGTACACCAGCACTTCGTCGCCGACCTCCAGCTCGGTGATCGACTTTCGACCGGATTCGGTCGCGATTTTGATCGTCTCGGCGTTCTGCAACAGCGTCTCGATCCGATCACCGTTTTCGAGTTCGGCCTCGACCCGAAACATCGGGCGTTTCTCGATCTTCGAGCGGCCGACGATCGCCTCGCGCGTCTCGCCGGCGGTGTTGAGAACCTGCACGACATCGCCGGATTTCAGCTCGGCCAGATACTTCGTCTCGCCGCCGGGCGTTCGGACGTAGGCGTGAACCGCCCCGGCGTTGACGCGGAACGGACGCGAGGCGACGTAGGGCGAATCGGCGGTTTCGGCGTGAACGAAAAACAGCCCGCGGCTCATCGAACCGACGAGCATCCCCTCATCGTGCTCAAGCATCGAGGCCGTATCGACACAGACCCGATCGGCCGAGCCGGTCTCTTCGAGTTCGGTCACCGTTGCGTACTGGAGATCGAGCGTTTCGCGTTCGGTCGCGTCACGGGCTTCGACCGTCGCGCGGATCTCGTCCGGATCGTCGGTATCGAGCAGTACCGCATCAGCGCCGATTTCGAGCGTTTCGAACGCCGTCCGGGCCTCCTCGGCGGTCTGGACGCCCGCGATGAGATCGGTTTCCTCGCCGATTCGCGCGATGAGATTCTCCAGCGGAATGATCTGCCAGTCCTCGCCGATTACGATCGTGAAATCGGCGTCCTCGGCGGCCGCCTCGGCGAACGACTCGTAGTCGGAATCGAGAATGCGGACGTAGGCGCCACCGGGGCTGTCGTTCCGTCGGAGCGTCGTCAGATCGGCCGAGCCGGAGAGATCGGACGGAAGGTCGACGGTTCCGTCGCCCTCGCCGTCCTTGCCGACGATAACCGCATCCGGTTCGGGTTCATCCTCGGTTTCGGCGTCCATCACGTGAACGTCGTCGCCGGCGAAGGCGGCGACGTTGACCCGACCGAGTTCCCGGACGCGACCCACATCACGTTGATCGACGAGCACCCAATCGACGCCGGCTTCCAGGCCGGCGGTGATACGGCGCTTTCGCGCCTCCCAATCGCCGACGGCATCGTCGGCTTTCAACCACACGGAACGTGTCATACCTCGTCGGTGGAGGGGGCGACTATTGAACGTGGCGGGACGAGATCCACGAGTGGCCCCGCCGAGGCCGGTGTACATCATACCTGATAACTCGGCTACGAGTCAAACCGAACGTCGGTGAATTCGATACGGACGCCACCATCGGCTCCTGGTGACGCTGAGACGGACCACCGGTGTGCAGCAGCGATCTGTTCGACGATCGCAAGCCCCAACCCAGTTGTACCATCGATCGTCGAAAATCCCGGCTCGAAGATATCGTCGTAGCTCCCAACATCGAGTCCAGCACCGTCATCCTCAATATAAAACCCGCCGTCGAGTTCCCCGACGGTGATCGTGACCGAGCTTCCGCCGTGTCCGATCGCATTCCGGTAGATATTCCGGAGCGCGGCGATGAGTCGTCCCTTGTCTGCGATTATTGTTGCGGCTGTTTCAATTTCGATCGACGCCATTCCCGTCTCGATGCTTTCGAAAGCCTCCCGTCCCGCGTCCGCAAGCTCGACTGAGTCGGTCTCTTCGACCGGAACACCCTGTGCTTCGAGCGTGTCGAGATCAGCAAGATACGCATCCAAGCGATCGATCGAGGCCGCAACCTGATCGAGTAACTCCGCCTGGTCGTCGGGATCGGATCGTGCGAAATCAAGGTATCCCTGTGCGACGTTGAGCGGGGTCCGGAGATCGTGTGAAACGACGCTTCTGAACGTTTCGAGGCGGTCGTGTCTGCGGCGCAGTCGCCAGTCCGTGGTGGTATCGGTGCTCTCTCGTTGGACGACCGTTCGGATCTGCTCACGAAGACGCGTCTCGAAGTCGGCACCGTCAATCGGAATATAGCCGTCGATTCCCGCGTTGAGCGCCTCAACCGCATCGTTTCTGCTGTCCGCATAAACGACAAACGGGGGGACCCGAGGGGCAACAGCGGCGTCGATCTGCCGGTACAGCGAAATCGCATCGAACCCGGGGATATGCCCGACGATGACGCAATCGAACCGCTCTGGTACCGCTGTTATCCTCGATTTAGCCGACGAAGCGTCAACGGGCGTGACGGAGAAATCGCTGGTATCCAACGATGTTTCGATGTCCCACGTCGAGAGATCGTGAGTGACAGAGAGGATCCGAAGTGGCTGGTCCATCGATCGTTGGTATTCGTGCAGGTGCCTATACTCTTTGGAGTATATCGATACGCGGAGATAGGCATCCAAACATGACATCCTCCGCGCCGTGAACGGCGCGGTTTCCTCCGCGGGAGTCTCAGCCGGTCTATGATTCCCCGAAGGCAACATTCCCGTCACAGTGGACGGTACTCAGGTTTGTGCGCTGTTCGTTGGGACTTTCGTGAGGGTATGATATCCCCGACCATTCATGGTCGTCCCACTTGAACCGCACGGACCGTGCCATCGGCCTGACTGCCTGCTCTGTCTGCCGCTCTAGGAACGTCTCAGAAGCCGTGAGATCGGCGTGTCCCTCGAATCCACATTCACAGGTTAGCGTATCCTGATGCCGTGTCGTTCGCTCTGTCGAACCACACTGTGGACACTCCTGACTCGTCCACGCTTCAGACCGAACCTTAACCGAGATCCCATATTCTTCAGCGGTACACGCCAATCGTTTGGTAAATTTTCTGAACGTCCAGAAATTGTGGGTCTTGGCGTTCGTCTCGACCGACCAATGCGTTTCGAGTACATCAGTTAATCCACCAATATATACTGTGTCCACACCGTCATCGTACAGTCGTTCCAGCAGGTCACGGCACAACGCTTCTTGGGCGTGGTCACGGCGGCGGGTTCGAGTTCGGTACAGCCGGCGAATGCGTTTGCTACTGTATCTGCCTTCTCCGAGTTTCGACTGGAGTCGGGCGATTTCCCGTGTCGTTTCACGGAATTGCTGGAACAACTCACGGCCTTCGTACAGATATTGTTCGCCGGTTGTGGTGGTACAGGCAACGAGATTTTTCGCACCAATGTCCAGAGCGGCCGTCTCTGCGGCCAGTGGAGTGTCCCGTGCATCAGTAGAAACAGTCACGGATTGGGAAGCTCGGAAGGTGCAATCAGTCTCGTCGTACCACAGGTCCAATCGGCTCTGGTCCTCATAGTCGGACCAGTTCGGATCACCAACGATTTCCAGCCGGAGACGACTTTTCGGGCTGTTGTGTCTGTCTCGGAGTTCTTCTCCGACGACTATCTCAAGCCGGGAGCGGTCGCCCCACTCGACAGAGTATGCGTCCTTGCGGATGACGCCTTTGAGAACCCGCCCGTCGTCTTTGTTGCCACGAAAGCCCGGCGGCTCCGGGTGTTGCGTAACCGACGTGTTCGACTCGTCGTAATATGCGTTCTTGTTCTCGAAGAACGAAGTCCATGCTTCGCTATTTTTCGCAATTACTTGTTGGGCAGTGGACGCACCGAGGATGTCTTTGTACGTTCCTTCGAGTCGGCCTGTATCGGAGTCCCACACTTCCTCATCCTCGAAGCCATCCTCGTCGTTGTACCGCATGAGACGTTCGTAGTTGGTTTCGTTCCAGAGAGCGGCGGAAGCGTCCAACAGATCCCGTAGCACCTGCCCGTCCTGTTTGGAGAGTGGGCGTACGGCGAAGGTGTTAGTACGCTTCATCGCTCACTTTTAGATATGTCGGCTTCGGGTTTGAATGTCAGCCACCCACAGTGAAAGTAGAACTCCATCAGTCGTATTGGAGACTCAAGGCCAGCAGTAACGCGGCGGTTTCTCACCGGAGTGTACGCGATTCACGCCCGCCCTGTTCGGCGCTCGGTTCCGACTGGGAGTCGGAACACTCGTCCCTCACGGGAAGGGCGGAACTCTCTCGCTGTTACAGGTAGTGTGAAACTGTACGAAAAGTTATTATGCCAGCCATCGTCCCCGACGTCAATGCCCTCTCGTGTCGTCTGTGATTTCGACGCGACTGTAACACTCCCCGAGATGGATCCGGAAGACTCCCGTACAATGCGAGTTCTCGTCGGGGACGAAAACATTGTGCTCGCGGATGATCAGGTGAAAAAATCCATCAGTATCGAAGACATCTTCGACGTTGTTCGGGACGTCTCCAGCGACGTCGCGCCGAGCGAATCCGAGATCGTCTCAATCGCTTTTCGGGAGGGAGGCACAACGGAAGTCGTTTCTATCAGTTCCCGAGCGGACGAACTCATACAGTTTCAGGGTGCACTGTATCGGCAAGCGCTCGGTGACACAGCTTGCGGACTCGAACACGAGCGGGGCGGTGACACTCCGGAGCTGCCGGGCGACCAGTTCCGGCTGTCGGTGACCGCTTCGAAACTCCGGTTTGTTTCGGAGGCCACTGATGAAACGAAGATCGCGATACCCCGCGAGACAATCATCCAGTTTCGAGCCCTTTCGGACGGCGAAAGCGACAAACAGCGCCTGGCAGTCCTGCTCATTTCCGAGCGCGACGACGAGTTACTCAAGACGGTTGTACAGCTTCCATCGCCGCGCCATCTCAACCTGTTCGGCAGATATCTCAAATCCGAGTTTCGGCTGTCCGAGCAGACGACCGAAGCAGTGTCCGACCGTTCCGGCACGATCGGGCTGTTGCTCGTCGACGACGATCCCCAGGACCTCCATGCTGCGGAGATGTTTCTGAAGCGCCGTCCGGAACAGTTTTCCATCGAGATGGCACCGGGCGGCGAAGCCGGGCTCCGGGTGCTCGAAGCCGAGTCGTCGATCGACTGCATCGTGAGCGACTTTCGAATGCCCGGCATGGACGGTATCGAATTTCTTCGAACGGTCAGGGACCGACGTCCGAACGTTCCGTTCATCCTGTATACCGGGAAGGGAAGTGAAAATGTGATGCGGCGGGCGATCCTCGACGATGTCACGGACTACGTCGAAAAGGGCGTCGGAACCGAACAGTACGACACGCTCGCCGAACGGATCAAAAGATCAGTCCAACGGCCGACGGGGCGGCGCTACCGGGGGTAGCTGTGGCTCCGGGAGTGAAAAAGAAACGATTCGCGATCTATTCGGACAGCCCGGCCCGTTCGAGGGCGTCAGCAGCCGAACTGTCCTCGTGGACGACAAGTGAGACGGCGTGGGCGATCTTTTCAGGGTCGTCGTGTTGGAAAATCGTCCGGCCCATCGAAACGCCGGCGCCGCCGGCGTCCATCGCGCCACGAACCATCTGTAGCGATTCGAGATCGCCATCCGGCGAACCACCGGCGATGAGCACCGGTCGGCTCGTCGACTCACAGACGTGTTCGAAGCTGTCCGCGTCGCCGCTGTAGCCGGTCTTGATCAGATCCGCACCCAGCTCCTCGGCGAGTCTGACGGCGTGTCCAAGGGCTTCGGGGTCGTCGCCGGCGACGTCGGGGCCGCGAGCGTACGCCATCGCGAGAACAGGAAGACCGTACTCGGCCGCATCGTCGGTCAGCTGGCCGAGCTGCTCGATCTGTTCGCGTTCGTGGTTCGATCCAACGTTGATGTGGAAAGAGACGGCGTCCGCGCCGGCTCTGAGCGCGGCTTCGACCGACCCCGTCCGTCGTTTGTCGTTCGAGTCGGGGCCGATCGACGTCGAGCCGTTGAGATGGACGATGTAGCCGGCACCGTTTTTGTTTTCATGAACACGGCGAGCGATCCCCTTCTGTGTCAGTACCGAATCCGCGCCGCCGCGGGTAATCGCATCGATGGTCGATTCGATGTCTTTGAGTCCTGTAACCGCACCCAGCGTGATGCCGTGATCCATCGGAACGACGACGTACCGGCCGTCCGTCCCGATTCGCTGGAGGCGTGCAGTGATCCCTGGTGTCATGCTATTTGTGAGTGTGGGAGGTTCCGTCAAGTTCGTTCCGGTCGCGGCCGAGCCCGGCACCCCCAAGAGCGCCGGCTTTCAGTTCGCGAGCGAGCGATTCCAGTTTTTCCGCCACACGGGCGGTCGGTTCGTCGTTTTCGTCCCCGTCAGCGACGATATCGACCAGCGCTGAGCCGACGATAACGCCGTCAGCGCCGGCCGCGACGACTGATTCGGCATGTTCGCCGGTCGAGATACCGAATCCGACCGCCTTCGGCACGTCGTAGCCCTCGAGACGGGACAACGTTGCTTCGGTGTGGTCGGAGAGTTCCGCACGCGCGCCAGTGACACCGAGCCGCGCCTGTACGTAGACGTACCCCGACACTTGCTCCATAATCCGTTTGCGGCGCTCGTCAGTCGTCGTCGGCGCGATGATGAATATCAGGTCGAGGCCGAATTCGTTGCAAACATCCCGGAGTAAATCGGCTTCCTCCGCAGGGAGATCAGGGACGACAAAGCCCTTGATTCCGACCGCCGCGGCCCGTTCGACGAACGAGCGGACCGGTTCCTCGCCGTACTGATAGATGAGATTGTAGTAGGTCATGCAGACGAGCGGGACGTCGACGTCGAGTTGTTCGACGAATTCGAAAAATCGTTCCGGCGTCATTCCGCCGTCGAGCGCCCGGACAATGGCTTTCTGGATCGTCGGTCCCTCGGCGATCGGCTCCGAAAAGGGGAGGCCGAGCTCGATCACGTCCGCGCCGCCGCGGGCGAGCGCCTCCACGTACTCGATCGAGGAGTCGAAGTCGGGGTCACCTGCGGCGAGATACGGAATAAACGCCGGCTCGTCGAAGGCGTTTTCAAGGCCCATCATTCAAACACCGCCATATCCGGGGCGTTCTCCAGGCTTCGCTTTTCGGTCTCTTCGAGAGCCGCTTCTAGATCCTTGTCGCCGCGTCCGGAGACGTTGACGACGATGGGTTCGTCGAACTTGATCGATCCGTCGCCGTTCGGCCCGGCAACCGTCTCAAGCAGGCCGAACGCGTGTGCCGTCTCGAGTGCAGGGATGATCCCCTCGTCCTGTGAGAGTCGATGAAACGCCTCAAGTGCCGCGTCGTCGCCGACGTTTACCGGCGTCACTCGGCCTTTTTTAACGAGATGGGAGAGCTCCGGGCCGACACCGGCGTAATCCAGTCCCGAAGAAATGCTGTGAGACTCCATGATCTGTCCGTGGCCGTCCTGCAGCAGTTTCGTCCGCGCGCCGTGTAGAACGCCGTCCTCGCCGGTCGAAAGCGACGCCGAATGGGGGGCGACACCGTTCTCCTCATCGACCGTCAGCGAGGAGCCGCCGGCCTCGACGGCATACAGCGTCACCTCTTCGTCGTCGATGAACTCGGCGAAAGCACCCATCGTGTTCGATCCACCACCGGCACAGGCGATCACCGATCCGGGTGCGCCGTCGAATTTCGTTTCGGCCTGCGCTCGGATCTCCTCGGAGATGACCGATTGGAAATCCCGAACCATCGCCGGGAACGGGGCGGGGCCGACGATCGATCCGATAACGTAGTGGGTCGTCTCGACGGTCGTCGCCCAATCGCGCATCGTCTCGCTGATCGCCTCTTTGAGCGTTCCGCGGCCGATATCGACGGGGTTAAGCTCTGCGCCGTTGATCCGCATTCGGAACACGTTGGGACGTTGGCGGTTGATATCCCGACGACCCATATAGATCTCACACGGCATGCCGAGATGGGCTGCCGCCATCGCCGTCGCCGTACCGTGCTGGCCGGCACCGGTTTCGGCGATGATCCGCTCTTTGCCCATGTACTTCGCCAACAACACCTGTCCGAGGGCGTTGTTGAGTTTGTGTGCGCCGCCGTGTAACAGGTCCTCCCGTTTGAGATAGATGTCGGTGTCATATCGCGACGAGAGCTGTTCGGCGTACTGAAGCGGCGTCGGACGGCCGCCGAAGTCCTCGATTCGCTGGCGGAACTCGTCCATGAATCCGTCTTCGTTTTCCAGGACGTACCGGGTGTACGCCTCCGTCAGTTCCTCGATGGCGGGCATTAACGCTTCGGGGACGTACTGGCCGCCGTAATCGCCGAATTTGGTGTCTGGTTCGGACATCGGTGAGTTGCTCCGTTTTGACATTCTTACTCCGTGAGATTGGCGAATCGCGCCGTGTTCGTTCGAACGTCGCCGTCCATGATGGCGGAGCCGACAAGCAAGGCGTCGGCCCCGGCCGCGCGCATCCGTGAAACGTCTTCGTTCGACGTTATGCCGCTTTCGGCTATGAGGGTGACGCTCTCACGGTTGGTTGCCGGAACCGACTCGACGACGCGTTCGAACGTCCCCACGTCTACGTCCAGTTTCGCCAGATCGCGGTTGTTCACGCCGATGATGTCCGCCCCGGCGTCGAGCGCTTTTTTCAACTCTACTGGGGTATGTGTCTCGACAAGCACCTGAAAGCCGCGCTCGCGGGCGGCGCTCAACAATCCCTCGAGATCGTCGACAAACCGGACGATCAAGAGAATAATATCGGCCTCGACGACGTCGAGTTGGGACTCCCGAACGATGAAATCCTTCCGGAGGACGGGAACGTCCACCGCGTCCCGAACCGCTTTGAGTGTTTTTGGGGAGCCGCCGAAATGGTCCGGCTCAGTCAGCACGGACAGCGCCGTCGCCCCGCCCTCGACCATTGCCTCGGCAAGCTCGATGGGATCGTCCGTCCGCTCGCCGTCCGTGGTCGGGCTGGTCGGTTTTATTTCGGCGATGATCGGGGTTCGACCGTCGGACTCCGCCGCCGAAATCGCCTCCGGAAGCGATCTGGGCTGTACGGTTAAGCGCTCATCGCCGCCCTGACGCTTCTCGGCAGCCTCGAGGATCGACTGCACCGCCGGTGCCAACTCTTCACTGGTGTTCATTACTGTACATTAACGGACTTATCTGTACAAAAGAGTTGCGTCTCAGCGATAGAAGATCCACGGATCCGGAGTGGGCGGTGGTCAGCGTTCGGTGTCAGTCCGTCGTGTCACCTTCGTCGAGTTCACCGATCCCCTCACCCGGAAGGCTGATAAGGTTCTCCCGACCGATTCGAAGTTTATCGACCCGGTCGTCGTCGTCCATCGATGAGAGTAGCTGAGAGACCTTCGCGTTCGACCACCCGGTCTCTTTGACGATCGTCGCCTGTTTCATCCGACCACCGTTTTGTTCGAGGAGATATTCGACGCGTTCCTCATCCGAGAGGAGATCGAAATCTACGTCGTCATCGCTCAAATCGGAATCTGACGCGGCCTGCGTGTCGTCTTCAGACGGTACGGGCTCCGTACCGGCCATAGTTGATGGCTCCTCGCCGCGATTCGGTAGGAGACCGCCGCCGTCCGAATCGTCGCTGTCACCCCAGCGCCGAGCCAACAATAGATACACCCCCAGCAACAGCGCCGTAGCACTCAACAGTAACGCCCCGACAACGAGAGTCGTCGAAATACCCTCAGTATCGATCGGGGCGGTCGTTGCCGGTTGATACACGATCGTAAAGTACCCCGGTTCGAACGTTGCAGGCCCCTCCCAGTAAAGATCCCCGTCGTCGGCCCCGATCGGTGACGTCGTCGGGGCACCATAACCCGGTGGAGCACGGATGGTGAGCGTCTGATCGGCGCCGAGGCCCGGAAGCCACGTTCCGTCGGTGGTGTTGAACGCGTCATCGACATAGAGCGTATCGTTCTCACCGAGGCGAGCGAACGATTCCCAGGTGAACTCGAGCCGGAGTTCGCCGTACTGTTCGGTTTCATCGCCGTTTTCGGCGGCGGTAACGACCTCGCTGTCGCGCCGGACTGATTCGATAGCCATCTCCCGACCGCTGGCCGTGGACGCCTCATCCACAGCCCGTTCGAAGGCGTCTTCACCGAGCTCGAGGTCGCTCTCCCCGGCTTCAAAGCGGGACGCAAACGCTTCGAACTCCTCGCGTTCATCGTCGGTTTCGATCGGCAATCGGACGCTAACAGTCCACTCGGCGTCACCGTCCGCCTGGAGCTGCGCCTCAAGGTGGGTCCCGTCAGTCGGCTGCTGTCCAGCGGCCGGAACAGCACCGAGGAGAACCGAACAGAGGAGGAGGACACACAGTAGGATGGGAACCCGACACCGCATGCGTAGAGCATGGACACCCGTACGGGAAAACGCTTTCCATACCGAGATAAAACGTCTCCGAGCTTGATAAACTGTTTCGACGGCTCTCAGAGACGGGACTACTGTCGGTGAGGACGGTCGGGTTTTTATTTCTCCGGGACGACACCCAGAGTATGGACGGTGCTCGCGCTCTCGTCGTTGCCCTCCTCCTCTGTGTGGCACCGATCGGTGGCGTCGTCGTCGCCGATACCTTCGGTGACAGCGAGGAGATACCACAGCAGACAACCGAGGAATCGGATCGTTCGATGACAGTGTTTACCGCGGAGAATACGTCGGAGTACCTCACACCGTATCCGGAGGATATCGAGCGAGCGGGCGATCGAGCGGCAACCCTCGACGTTGCGGCGACGGTCGAGGCCGATGGAGCGATCATCGAGAGCGCCTATCGAAGGGACGTAATCGAACAGCGGTACGAAAGCGCCGAAACCGATAGCGAGCGGGAAGCAGTTATCGAGGAGGGAATAACGGAGTTCGAATCCAGTGTCGACCGGCTCAGCTCAACGGAAGCAACGGCAATACGGCAGTACAACACGGAGGAGATCGATACAAAAGAGCTGTTGGGAACGCTTCAGAGAGTGAGCAAAGAAGCAGCCGTAACTGACGCTACGCTCGAATGGCTCAGAAACGCTGCAAACGATCAGAATGCGAACGATCTCGCTGAACGCGCAGCCACCGAACAGGTGCAACTCATACCGATGAACGGCCCTGTCAGAACGGAGCTTATAAAGGCAGTTGAGGGCGAGAAAACGCTTCGGGTGCACGTCGAGACAGCCGATACGGGGATCGTCCTCGCCACGGTCGATCAACGCAGTGGGTCGTATCTCAGGGAAGCTCACGATCCGAGCGCGAAAACCGACGATATCGGCGACCAGTACGGTGGCAACCCATCACCCGCCTTGGATCGTTTCACCGAACTCTACCCGTGGAGCATAAA
>LFFM01002752.1_pt1 | contig 11414 bp, 11 predicted proteins | sample 643131 | NCBI WGS metagenome assembly LFFM01 (sample SAMN03777445, study PRJNA286221) | soda lake metagenome | biome: soda lake; feature: Kulunda steppe; material: water; isolation source: sample Tc-Br brine of Tanatar trona crystallizer | place: Russia: Kulunda steppe | collected 2011-07
AGTATCGTACTGGTTTGCCAACTGTTGGTCCCGGGTGACCAGCGTCCGGTCGTGTTCGTCGGCATACGCTATCAGAGCATCATCCGCTTCGATATCTTCATCAAGTGCATAGACGGTATCGTAGTTACACATCCGCAGATACGAACGAAGGCCGCCGAGCATCACATCGAGCAACAAGCGGTCCTGCTTGGCAGTCATGAAAAAACGCGAGATAGTTATTCGACGTTGACTGATTCATCCAGCGACGGCGCGGAACTCCCCAGTTCCTCATCGATTTCAGCGTCGGCCATCTTTTCAACAAGAGCCTCGACAACTTCATCGCGCATTCCGGGGACAAACCGGATGGAACCAACGACGAGGTGACCGCCGCCACTCACACCCGCACCAGGGAACGCATCTTGCAGTTCCGTGACCATCTCGGGGATATCCAATCGAACGCCATCAGACCGCAAGACGGCGAAATCAGGTCCGAAGCCGATGGTAATCACGGGATCGCCCGTCTCCTCGACTTTCGTGTCGTGGACTTTACCGGTAGTCTTGCCGGGAGCAGGGTAGGTAAACCGCTTGGCGTGGTGTTCGACATCCAGTCGGTAGAGTTGTGCACCATTTTCCAGTTCCTCATGCGTGACATGCTGGAGGGCAGCGTCAAGCTGGGCGTTCACGTCACGCTCTGCGCGCTCGGTCAGCAACGAGACGACTCTCTCGTGGCGCTCACGGTCGTCGCAGTTGACGCCGATAACGTCGTTGATGAACTCCCGGCCGTCGCGGTAGCGCAGCCAGTAGGTTGCATAATCGAGGGCTTCGCCGATATCAAGCAGTTGTGACTCGTCGTAGCCAGCCTCGCTTGCGAGGGCAAGATACTGGTCCATCGCATCAGCATCCGAACGGTCAGCAAGTCCAGCCACTGCGGGAACATGTCGAAGCTCATCGGTAATGTCCGGCGCAATCATCCGCGCAATCTCGACACACATCATCCCGGTTGTAATCCGGTAATCCTCGTCATGAAGATACGGGTTGACGTGCTGTTCGACGAGACCGTCAAGTGCACCTGGGTCAGGGTGGTGATGGTCAACAACCAAAATTGGGACGTCGTAATGTTCGAGGTTCCGATAAGCAGGCGTATCCTCCTCGGTCGAACCGTTATCGAACATCAAAAAGAGGGGGAGTTTCTGTCCGTGTCGGTCGCGGTTTTCGAGTGCGTAGTTGAGGTCGCGGGTAACATCTTCGAGTTCATAATACGGCGCTTTGCTCGGGAGACGCTGTAACAGATGGCGTGGCGCTTCGGGGTCGGCCCACGTCTCGGCGATAAACTGCTCCAGTGCGTACTGAACTGGGACGCTGGCACAGAGCCCATCACCATCAGCATGGTGGCGAATCCGGATTGGACGACCGGAAAGCACTGTCTCGCGTAGCCGGCGAGTCACGTTTTCGAGATCTTCCCACAGCTTTTCGAAGGCAGGCCAGTCGATGAGCGGGTCAACTGCGGCCGGTTCGATGAGTCTCTGTGTGTCCTCCTGCAGTTGGTCGGAAACGCGCTCTGCGTCTGCGCCATCGAGTCGTTCGAGGGTGTCAACCTCAATCTGTGGCTGACCGTTTCGTGCTTCAACAGTGCCTGTCACGCGGACGAAATCATCGAGTGAGACCTCAGGAAACGCACGGACACCCGCATCCTCGAATGCTGCCGCAGGGATGACACCGCCTTCGATACGAACCTGGAAAATCGTCGGGCCGCCGGTCTGTTTGGCCTGAACGACCTGCCCTTCAAGATGGGCAGTTTCGCCGACGAACTCAAGCGCAGTATCGAGTGAGAGTTGCGTTCCCGGGCCAACGGGCTCCAGTTCATAGTCGCTCAGTTGTACTTCGACGAAACTCACGTCGCCGTTCTCTCGAACCGCATCAAGTTCGACGACGAGTTCGTCGCCAACGTCGTAGCTATCGACGAGGTTCGAGGTGTGAACGAGCCCTGAGACCGTCTCGGACAGGTCAACAAAGACACCATACTCCACAACGCCGTTTACAGTCGCAAGATACCGGTTACCGTCCTCAAGGTCGTCAGTCGTACAGCCATCAGCGAGGTCATAAACGACCGCTGCATCGGCTGTGGCTGCGAGGTCGGCACCATCTCCCGTGCCGTTCGGTTGAGACATATACACTCAGATAGCGTGTCACGGCCGTTTTTATGCTTCGATATCAGTTGTTGGTAATGTGATCTACTTTATTCAGTCTGACTGACCTGGACACTGCGGAATCCATGTCTGTCATTGTTCGTTTGTCAGTGCTCCGATTTCGGCTTTTCTCTCCGCTTCTTGACGTTAGTTTCATCTGGAGTGACTGGCTTCACTCGAAGCTCTCCAAAGCCGTACTTCGAGTGATTCCCGACCCGGGTGAGTCCTGACATCGCAGTCTCTACCGGACGGTCGCCGTCGTAGCCAACGACCACACCGTGGTCGACAGTCTCCAACTCGTATACGTTGCCACCCTCGATGACTTTCTCTAAGCGGTGGCGCAGCTGCGCGTCATCGTTTACGCTCCACCACCAGGGGATGTCCACGTTGTTCGCCTTCGGATACTCCGACCGGAGGACGAATGGCGTCACGAGTTCGAGCATGAACGCCTCGCCGTCTTCGAGACGCGAGTAGTCCAGGGCCTCTAGATCAACGACCTGCGTGTCTTTCAGGGCGGTCATCCCGTAGCCGTAGTTCCGTTTGCCCCCGAACTGGAGACCGTCAAGCACGTCCTCGTCGAGGGGCAGAACTTCCGGGTCATCGGTGTGCAAGTACGCGTTCACATACCAGCGCGTAGTCTGCTTCTGTTTCCGAGCATCGTCAGGTCGTCCCATTATCGTCTCGTGAGCCAGCGCAGGCATCCCGCTCTGGAACCTGATATCGTGAGCGTTCAGTCCGTCGCGAGGCCGGCTATCGAGCAGCCACGGATGGTCGGGATGCCGGAAGAGGAACAGGTCGTCGTAGCTCTCCACGTCGGGGAGCGACGCCCCCATGTACGGGCGAATCCCGCTCTGTGAGTGCTCTTCCGGGAACGTCCCGAACTGGCCGGGGACGAACATCCCGTGGCTGGCGTTGATTTGCTGGTGAGCGTCGTGCTCCAGTTGCATCCCGAGCGCGTGGTAGATTGCGTTCCCCGAGACGTAATACGGGTGCCCAAGATAGTCCATGTCGAGTTCCCACTGAACCTGCTGGATACGTGTCATTGGCTCTCCCTCCGGGTTTCGAAATCCTCGATGTACTGAAGCGCGGTGCTCCAACTCCAGATCCGCCGGAGGTTCGCATCGAGCACCATGTCGTACTTGTCGTGATTGACATCAAGCGGGTGCGCTGTGAGGCGCTTCCACGCCGATGCCCACGACCGCCACGGGCGGCTTCCAAAAAGCGCCCACGGTTGCCCGCCCGCGTTCTCGTCGATTCGAAGCGCAAAACGGTCGCCCGCGTAGACCGTCCGGTGGGGCACAATCTCCTCAGCTTTGTCCACGACCAAAAAGAGCTCGGCGAACTCATGACCGGCGCGGTAGTTGTCCAAGAGCGCCGCCACGAGCAGCGTGTGGTACTTCAGGCTGGTATACGGGTAGTAGACACTCTCGTTGAAGCCGCTCGCTACGTCCGACGTGAGCCACGCCCGATGCATCGCCTCGGGGCCGGAGCCCGTCAGCAGCGAGAGCCGGTAGTGCGTCTCGTGGTTGTCCACAGTCTGTTCGGGTTTCCCGTTAGGCCGTGAGAGAGCCGACGCGTCGCCGTCCGCGCCGTGCGGGACGGTCTGGTTCACCGGTACCCCATGAAAGGTGTCCGATGCGTATTCGTGTGCCTCACCGTTGAATTTGTGAGCGTCGTGGCGGTAGGCTGCGACCATCACGTCTTGCCCGCCGTCGCCCTGGGAGACGCTGATGGTGACGTTTTTCTCCATCTACGGCCCCTCCTCGATGCGCTCTTCCAGCGTCTCCACGATCGCCGGCCGATACTCTTCGGTCCACTGGTCGTCTTTCTCGGCCATCTTGTTCGTGTTGCCCTTCCCGCGGTCAAAGACGCGCTTCAGTTCGCACTCTTCGTACAACGGATTGATGAGGTGGCAATCGACGATCCCCGCGCCGAAGTTTCTCGCTCCACCGAGCTGATGCATGAAGTCGGTTTTGTGCCCATCGAGGAAGTCGATCCCCTCCGCGAGCAGTCCAATGAACTCGGGCTTCACCTCCCGAAAGGAGAGGTGCCAGCAGCCGTCCAGATTGGCGACGGCGTCCACCTCGACGTTCCGTAGCGGTTCCCGGTTGTCTTCTCGATTGCGGGACACGACATTTCGGTTCAGCCGGCGGTAGTGGCCTTCGGCCTGTCCGCGCGTGTAATCCACAGTGGAGCGGACGGGGTTGAACTTGATCGGACGACGCATCACCTTTCCCGGCTGATTGCCGAAGCCGCCGAAGAGATCGAAGACCACGCAGCCGTCGTCTTCTTTCGGATTGTCGGTGCACGCACCCTTCTCGTGATAGTTCTCCTTGAGATCGCGCTCGTAGATGTCTTCCTTCATGAAGTTCGCGTTGGCCTCTCCAGGATGACAGACGGTACCGTCATACTCGTGAACAACGCGCTCCATTCCATGGCGAAGCCAGCCTGAGAGCGGAAAGGCAGGGATGATACCGCCAATCTGGTTCTGCGGGTCGTCGTCCTCGTAGTTGCCGTTCGAGGCGTGGTGTCTGTTGGTCATGATGCTATCACCGACCACCAGCAGATCTGTCTGGATTCGCACGAATACGTCGCGGTCGATGTCTTCAATCATGGTTACCAAGTTTCGTGACCTGATCACGTTTAAACGTTAGCGAGTGTCGAGTGCACTCCTCAGCCAATCGAGAGAGACATAGACGACGCCATCCATGTACTACTGGTGGATCAGGTCGTTCGCTCTCATCACCGTCTCGGTATACATCAGTGATTCTCTGGCAGGAGTGTTCCAACTTCTCCGATTTTGTCTTCGCGTTGGCTTTAAGCAGGTCCCTGCCGCGCGTTTCACTGTCATGATACAGCAGCAGGATATCCCGCTGCTTCATATCGTCTGATAGCTTCAGTCCGATATCTTCATCTGGTTTTAGGGTCGAGTTCTTCATGCTTCGTGTGCTCCACGAAGCGCGGGATCGGTGCCTTCAACACCGGTCTCATTTTCAGCCATCCCGCGCTTCTCAGCTACATCTCTATTGGCCACCAACTTAGAACTTAGCACTATAGCAAACTATTGGCTGTGGTGCAAAGTTAGGTTGCTATGGTGCTAACGTAGAAGTAGATGGTCTCTGAATCACGGTACGTGAGCAAATACCGAGCCATTATGACAACGACTGACCGTGAGAGAATTACCGGTGAGGTTACTGTATCTGATGAAAAACGATACCAGGCGATCCACCGTGTGCGTAGTAGAATCGAGGAGTTGGAGACCGATGTCGATGTTCTCGCGGAACATCACCCAGAACTCCTTGAAGAGTTACGAGACGTTGTCTGTGACGAGGAGTGACTGATTACGAGGTGGTGCCTCAGGCGAAACATCAGCTCACAGTATTAACCGTGGATTCCTCTTTGAGTGAGAAAACGGTCGTTTCTATTGCCTGTCAGAATACGCCGTGATGGAATGTCCTGACGCCAACCGAAACCGATAGGCGTGAGCCAGTCAACAGCTCTGTACCACGTGGACGGTGGTGAACGCGATTGGAGCCGACCGGGGTGACGATCGCGACTTCGGGGAAGACGGGAAATACTGGAAGGCAATCGTCTTCCTGAGTAACATGGTTGACGACCGGGAGGCACTCGAAATCGGGGAAGTTTCTGAGGGAGAGTTGTCAGAATTCAGTGAGATGATTCAGAGAGATTTTTACTTGAAATTCAACGTCTGAAAGAGGGCGTTTCCACTCACCCCACAAGCTGAATAACATCACTTACATTGACAACTACTGATATTCGCGCGCCACCGAAATATCACTAAGGAACTTTTATTAGGCGGTGCGCGTGCTTTTCTCATGTTTATGGGGAAGAAAGAACCGCTTTCCGGGCGGGACAACGCGTGGAGGCGGATGGGGACGACAGAGAATCTCATGACGATAACAGGGATTCTCATGTTCGAAGAGGCGATTGGATACGACGAATTCTGCGACCGGCTAGAGGAGCGACTGCTCCGGTTTGACCGATTCAAACAGCGGGTTAACGGCCGAAAGCGCCGGTTTCGGCGGCCATACTGGCAGACAGTCGAGGAGTTCGACATCCGGAATCACGTCTATCAGGTGTCGCTCCCGGAACCGGCAACGGAGGAAACGTTCGAGGAGTTCGTCGGCCGCTTGATGAGCCGACCGCTGGATGAGCGACGGCCCCTGTGGGAGGCGTTCGTCGTCGACAACGCGGGCAACGAAGGAGGAAATGCAGTTGCCGTTCGCATCAATCACAGCGTCGGTGACGGGTTTGCACTGCTGTATGTCATGCTCGGCCTCGTCGATAATCCGGAAGATATCGAGTTTCCAATTGGGGGGATTTCCGTACCGCCGCGACCAGACATAGAAGAAGACGAGACAGCCGAAAACAAGTCTGAGGAGGAGACAAACGAGTTAGAGAAGCTAGTTGGGTCGGAACCGGATGAAGAAAGCGATGATAAATCGACGACAGACGAACCCTCGCAAAAGAGAGATGAGGACGGCGTCGAGAAAATGCGAGAGGAAGCAACTCCATCCGGCCCACTGAGCATGTTTGCGCAGGGACTCAAAACGACATGGAAGCTACTGACAGAGCGCAACGAGCCGAACACGTCGCTCTATACCGGAAATCTCGGGCAGACGAAAACGGCTGCGTGGACCGACCAGATGGACCTGGATAAAGTCAAAACAGTCTGTGAACAGCACGATGCGACAGTCAACGACGTGCTATTAGCAGCGACGGGCGGTGCAATCCGTCGCGTACTTGAAGAGCGTGGGGAGGAGACGGAAGACCTCGAACTGCGCTTTACCATCCCAGTGAATCTCAAGCAGATGGAGGACAGAAACGGTAAGCTTGGGAATCATTTCGGATTGGTGTTTGCGCCGATACCGGTTGGAACACAGGACCTCAACGACCGAATCGAAACGATTCACGAGCGTATGGATGTTCAGAAAGCGGGTGTCGAGGCATTCATTATGTACCACCTGCTGAATATCGGCGGTTACATGCCGGAGTCCGTGCAGAATCTCGTGATGAAAATATTTGAGAAACACGCAACGGGCATTGCGACGAACGTTCCGGGACCAGTCGATGCCGTCGAGTTCGGTGGAAAGAAAGTCAGCGACCTGATTTTTTGGGTCCCACAGGCAAACGACCAGGGGATTGGCATTAGCATCATCAGTTACAACGGCCATGTTAGGGTCGGCGTGACGGGCGATGCCAAACTGCTTCCGGACCCACATGTGCTGACAGATGCGTTCCACGAGGAGATTTCGGCGTTGGAAGAGCAGGCTACCCAGCACGAACACGAACAACTGTCACAGGCAGAGACCACCGTGGAACGGACGCCAACCGAGTCGGTCGAACACGCGGAGACGGAGGTACAACCGAACGAAAACGGCGAGTCGGAAGGTTCCGGGGAAGAGAACGAATCATAGCTGCGAATCGACGCCTTCGCGGAACTTCGCTGTTTCCGGGACAACATCGACCGAGAATGGAAAGCACATCTCACAGAAGGCAACGCCAAAATCGGTGAGTCGGACCGTTTTGTAGCTGGTTCGCTGTCGTTTAGCGCTGTCACGGGCGGCTTCAACGTGACTCTGTGCTTCGAGTACCTGATACCGTTTTAGCTGGTCAATAGGCTCATCAATGACCTCGACAACCCCCAGCCGTTCGAGATTCTGCAGATACGCCGGAGTTCGGACGGATGTCCGACAGCCGGCATCGCTTCCGAGCATCGTCAGATTCGTTGCAACCGGTTTCAGCTTCCACGGAAGATACGAGCGGTCGAACACGTCGAGCGCTGGTTGTGGACCGTCCATCGCGAGCAACCTGAGAATACGGGCTTCATCAGGTGAGAGATTATTCAGCAGTTGCGAGAAGGCGGGATGAACATCCTCATCACGTCCAACTTCGGCTGACTGTTCGAGCAGTCGTTCACCACGCTCGACGAGCGACTCCCGCGTGGCTGGGCGCGGGTCGGTAGCTTCTTGGTCGTAGGTTGCCAGCCAACTGGTCTGGTCCTCACCGATATCGATACCGGCCCGCTGAAGTTCATCAAGCGTAATAGCACGTGTGTTCGTTACGAGTTCAGCCGGTGATTTCGAGTTCGCTGCTGCATACGCCATTCTCGTTCCCGTTCGCAATCCGGATTCGAGCGAGTAGCCTGTTGCTCGCTGGGTAAGAGCAGCCCCAATCCGGCCAATCTGGGCCATATCGACTGGTTCATCCTCCCCATCAGGGTCGAACACATATTCCTCTCTCTCAGTCGTCCCAAACAGTCCACCCAGGAGAGCAGTTGGGTCCGCAAGGTTTGTCAGCACACCCTCCATGTTCCGACGCATTCGTTCGATATCGTCCGGTTCGATGGCTGTCGGGTCACGGATGCCTTCTTCGAGGGTAGTAAACAGGTCAGCGAGCGCCTCGTCATCAGTTCCAGTCGCTCCACCCAGCGCCTGTTCAAAGATACGGAGGAACCCACTCACATCGAACGGGTCCAGTTCATCTGGCTCGACGAGAAGGGACTCAAGCATCGAGATGAGTTCCGAAAACGTCTCCGGGTCAGTTGCCGTCGGGTTTGCGATTCCCCGTTCGAGAACGCCGAGAAGTTGGTTGAGTTGTGTCGTGCCAAGTGCATCGTCCGTAATCGCTTCCTCAAGCAACGTGAACACCCGGTCAACCTCCTGCGGCGGGAGGTCACCACCAATTGTCTCATCTGACGAAGACGGGTTAGTCGCTGTCTTCTCCGTCTTCGTCGTCTCCTCGTTTGCCTGTTCGGTAGAGCCCTCCTCAGTTTCGGACTGTCCCGGATTTGGAGACGGTTGCTCAGCGGCATTCGACGATTCGCTGAGCACTTGGGCCGGCCGAAGCGATTCGGACCGCCGGAGTTCAGGGGGCGAGCCAGTTGAGCCACCAGGAATATCCGGGAGATTCCGTGGAGAGTCGCTACCGGTTGTCTCCTCGCTCATATCCCAGTCACCACCAGCAGTTGTATCCAGCCGGCAACAAAGCCAAGAACGGCACCGAGCAGAATTAGCATCCACTCATCCTCTTCGAAGGCCGGCCGAAGCAGTTCTACGAACCCCTCCGGCGGCAACGCCTTGATGCGTGTCGTCATCAGCTCACGGATGGCCGTACTTCGTTCGTCGTTGAATTCGGGGTCCCAGAGCGGGTCAATGGTCTTATCAACGCTCTCTTCGGCAAACCGTTCACGAACCCGCTCATACTGTTCGCTCCCGCTGGTCATACGAACGAAGGGGCCGGCAAGCCCGACAGCCCTGTCAACCTCCGGGCGAATAGCGTCTCGTATCATTTTTCGTGTGCGGTCCGATTGTCTGCCGTGCATCAGGTTCTCCGCGACGTTGCCGATGGTAACAATCTCATCGGCAACAATCTCTGCGTACTTCTCAGCCGCTATTGGTTGGCGCTTGATAAAAAGGCCCTGCAGACGTAACGGGCCGAGCCGACGTTCCTCAATCGGTTGGAAAATGATTTTGAGCGCAATCCAGTTTGTCATATACCCGACGATGACCCCCGCAACTGGCAACACCCACCACTCGTCGATATACAAAAAGAGCGGGATAGTGAAAACGCCAAGGAACGTCCCGATATAGAACCCCGAGCGGATAATAAAGTTCAACTCCCGCTCGCCAACTTCCAGAAACAGTCGGTTCACAAGTTCCGGATGCTCGTCGAGATGGTTGGTAATCATCATGTTCACATCGAGCAGTTCGTTCACGTTCTCCCCGATTTTGTCCGTGACGGAGTCAGCAATATCGGGCAGCTGTGACTGAATACGGGAGTGAATAAGCTCACGGACCTGCGGTGGAGCGTTTCGCCACAGTTGTGGGTACTCGGACCGAAGAATCTCGTTTGTCATCTCCCGGATTTCTTCACGAGAGTTGGCAACCATGTGCGTGGCGATACGGTCGGGGTCAAACCGCTGATAGAACTCGCGCTCGTCCGCAATCTTGGCGACGCCCTTTTCGGCGGCGATACTTCCCATCTTTGCCGAGCGGGAAGGGATAATTCCCTGCCAGCCAACTCGCCCCTCGATAATTCCTGGAATCTGTTTGAGCTTGCGAGGGAGAGCAGGCGCGACGCCCTTGAGACCGGGGAGGCGGATGCCAATAAAGGAGATTGGACGGAACAGAAACCGGATAGCAACCCAGTTTGTTCCATACCCAATCAGCCCAGTGATAAGCGGAATGAGTAAAAGCCGCCAGTCAACTGATGAGAGGGCGGAGACAAACTGCGTCGTAGATAGCAACATAGTGTTCAGTGCAATCGTGATACCCGACCAGTGTGAGACTGTCCGTCACACTGTCGTATCACAGGTACGTCTCTTTAATGTACCTTTCCGAAGGAAACTAATCAAAGGAGCGATGCCAGACCGCGATAGAATGGTCAACTCTGAGATATGGGTTTTGGAGTCAACCAATGGTACTCAATGGTCTCATTCGAGTTTTTACGGTAACAATTAAGTAAACTCACAAGAAAAATCAATTGAGTAACAGCCATGGCAGATGACTCATCACCAGTCGGATTCCTGTTCGAGATGCAACGAGAGAGCTTGCGCCAGAGTAGCGAACTGGTCGAAAGCGCAATCGACCTATCCGCAGACCTCGGCGAAAACGTAACAGACGGTGTCGAAACCCAGCAAGAGCTCCAAAAGCAGAGTTTAGAGTTTGCTCGCGAATCGATTCACCGCTCGCTTGACAACGTCGAGGCAGTGTCCGACAACACTGTCGAAGGTATTCCAACGCCAGAAGCGAACGTATCGGAACTCCGAGAGACCGTCGATTCAACGTTCGACAGTCTGCTTGACCAGCAAGAATCAGCGTTCGAGAGGGTTGATGACGAGTACGGCCGGTTTAGCGATGACCTCACCGAAAACCTGAACGAACAGGTTGACCTGCTCATCGAATTTAACGAGCGTATCGAACGGCAAGTCACAGACCTCGCAGAGCAGTTTGTCGAACAGGCCGAAGGCACTGACGACCTAGCTGAACAGCTTGAATCACAACTCGACCGGATGACCGACCAGTTCGAACGACAGGCAGAACAGTTCAGCGACCTTGAAGACCAGTTCGAGACAATCGAGATCGGTGAAGGCAACTAGCAGTACTTCTTCTCAGCAGAGAGGAAGAGTAATTAAATAATAGAGCACATAACTCATTATTTTCAAACGCACATGGTATGAGTCATGGAATTCACCACCATAGTTTGAGTTTTTTGGGCATATACATA
>LFFM01002753.1_pt1 | contig 11413 bp, 9 predicted proteins | sample 643131 | NCBI WGS metagenome assembly LFFM01 (sample SAMN03777445, study PRJNA286221) | soda lake metagenome | biome: soda lake; feature: Kulunda steppe; material: water; isolation source: sample Tc-Br brine of Tanatar trona crystallizer | place: Russia: Kulunda steppe | collected 2011-07
CGACGAGGTCGCCCTCGCGGATCTCCCGGTCCGCCCCGACGATTCCCGGCCGCATCACGTCCGCGCCGTCGGAGACGAACGAGATCGCACCCGCGTCGACGGTGACGACGCCCGTTTCGGGATCGTGCTCGTTCGCGCCGCGGACTGTGAGGAACGGCTCGTCGTCGTCGACGTAGAAGACGGTCGGGTCCCCGTCGACCAGGACGACCTCGTAGTTCGCGTCCACGAACTTCACGAGCTCGAAGCTGTTCCCGTCGATGTCGACGCCGAGGTGATCGGCGATCGCCTCGCGGATGTCGTCGATGTCGTCGCTCCGAAGGTGGTGGCGAGATTTTACCTGCATGGCCGATGGCTCGGCCGCTCGGCCGATAAAGGAACCGCTCCGTGTCGGATCCGCGTTCACGTGGCCGGACCCGTCCGACGCGCGTCAGCCACGCACCAAACGCTAAGTAGGCACGGAGCGATGGAACGAATATGTGGCGCTCCCGGAGAAGCCGGGACCGGCGGACGGTGGTCTGCATCGCGTGTGGGGACTCGGTGCTGCGCGAGGACGCACGCGAGTACGACAAGGAGGGAAACCGCTGGGATCGGCGGGACAAGGCGTTCGAGTACCTCTGTACCGACTGTGACGACGACATCTGTCACCAGCCTCGCGACGGGCTCGAGTCGCTGATCCTCTCCTTCGAGTCCGACGGCCTCTCCCAGGAGGAGTTCCTCGACCGCTACGCCGACGCGGTGGCCGCCGATTCCGACCCGACCGACTCCGAAACCCGTTCGGAACGCGACCGATAGGGCCCAAGAGGTGACCGATAGGGCCCGACAGGCCTTTCTAACGGACGCGCGTTGGTCCGCTCATGAGCGACGACGAGCCGAAACCCGGGTCCGCCGAGGACCAGGGTCCCGTGACGATCGACGAGGAGCTGGCCCGCCACCTGGAGAACAAACGCGAGGAGCTGTTCGAGGAGTTCGAGATCCGCGACGAGTTCCCCCCCGAGGTGCTGCAGGAAGCCGAGACCCGCACCGAGGACGTCTACGCGGAGATCGAATCGGAGATCGACGACCGGCGCGACCTCCGGGATCTCACCACGTGGACGACGGACCCCGTCGACGCACAGGACTTCGACGACGCCATCTCGATCCGCCGCGAGGAGGACGCCTACCGGCTGTGGGTCCACATCGCCGACGTCACCCACTACGTCACGCCCGACACGGCCATGTGGGACGAGGCGGTCGAGCGGGCGAACACGGTCTACCTCCCGGCGTACACGATCCACATGCTGCCGCCGATCCTCGCCGAGACCGTCTGCTCGCTCGTTCCGAACGAGGACCGGCTCGCACACACCGTCGAGATGGAGATCAGCGACGAGACGCTCTCCTTCGAGAACATCGAGATCTACAAGTCGGTCATCGAATCCGACGAGCGACTCACGTACAAACAGTGTGAGGGGCGGCTGGAGGACCCCTCGCTTCCGCTCGGCCCGGAAAACGAACTCGCCTTCGAACTCGCGGACCGGATGCACGAACAGCGCAAGGAGGACGGCTCGCTCGTTCTCAATCCACGACGCGATCGCGCACACACCATCATCGAGGAGTCGATGCTGAAGGCGAACAAGGCGGTCACACACACGTTGATGTGGGATCGCGGCGTGGAGGCGATGTACCGGGTCCACCCGCAGCCGACGCCCGACCAGTGGAGCAAGGCGCTCCGGGAGATCCAAGAGCTCGACGGTGTCTCCATTCCGGGAGACGCGTGGGGTGACGATCCCCGAAAGGCGGTCAACGCGGCCCTCGAGGCCGCACCGGACCGCCAGCTCAACAAGATCCAGCGGGCCGTGTTGAAGGTGATGCCGCGCGCGAAGTACATGAACGATCCGTTCGGCGGCCACCACGCGCTCAACTTCGACATCTACGGCCACTTCACCTCGCCGATCCGGCGGCTCTCGGACACGATCAACCACTGGATCGTCCACGAGTACGACGTCCCTGAGAACCTGCTCGAGCTCTGTGATCACGCCTCCGACAAACAGAAGGACGGCGAGACCGCGGAGCGGCTGTATAAGCAGTTCCTCCAGGAGATCGGACTCGACCCCTACGCCGTCAATAATCGTGGGTTGGAGGTCGTCGAGGACCCCGACGAGGCGAAACATACCGCCTGATCGGCCGGCCCACGCCGCCCCGAAAACTATTGGAGGCATTACCGTGAGACGTAACTGGATGTCGATATTCGAAGGCGAGAGCGACACGGGTCGGGTCCCGTGGGCGTTCCTCGTGCCGGGGGTGGGTCTCATGCTCGCGGTCATCCATCTCCTCCATCTCCTCCTCCACGACGAGAGCCTCGTTTCGACGGTTCTCGGTGCCCTCCTCCCGCTGCTCGTCGCACTCGGCGTCGCCGCCGGTGGGATCTGGGTTCGCCGACGTCGGTTTCCCGACCGAGCGAACCGACGGATCGCGGGCTGGACGATCGGCGGCGGGCTCGTGGGAGGGATCCTCGCGAGCTTCATCGTGATCCACCAGCTCATCGAGGGCAGCTTCATCGACGAGACGTTCTTTCTCGTCGCGAGCATCGCGACCGCCGGATCGGCCGCGGGGGTGCTGGTCGGCGTCAACGACGTGCTGCGGCGACGGCGCACCGAACAGATCGCCGCGCTCCAGCGATCGACCGGAGACCTGATGAAGGCGACCTCACGGGAGGCGGTCGCTCACCACGCGGTGGCGATCGCCGCGGACGTCCTCGACCTTCGGATCAACGGCGTCTGGCTCGTGGACGGGGACGGCAGCGCCCTCCATCCCGCGGCCATCTCGCCGACCGGCGCGGCGCAGTTCGACGAGATCCCCGTCTACCGGGAGGGAAACAGCCTCTCGTGGGAGGTCTACGAGCACGGCGACGTTCGGTGGTACACCGACCTCAACGACCATCCGGGAACCTACGATCCGGACACCCGGGTCAAAAGCGAGATCGTTCTCCCGTTGGGTTCGTACGGCGTGATGAACGTCGGAAGCGTGACGCCGAACCGGTTCGACGAGACCGACGTCGCGCTGGCTCGCCTGCTCGCGGACGCGACGACGGTCGCTCTCGAGCGCGCCGATCGGGAGGAACAGCTCGAACGCCGGGCGAGCGAGTTGGAACGCCAGAACGAGCGACTCGACCGCTTCGCCAGCGTCGTCTCCCACGATCTGCGCAACCCGCTGTCCGTCGCCCGTGGCTATACGGACCTCGCGATCGACGCGATCGACGAGGGAGACCTCGACGCCGCTCGCGACCATCTCGGCCGGGTGAGCGACGCCCAGCGACGAATGGAAGGACTCGTCGATCGCCTGCTGGAGCTCGCTCGCGACGGCGGACCGGTCGAGGAGCCGGACCCCGTCTCGCTTTCGGACGTCATTCGGGATGCCTGGGCGGGGGTCGACACCGACGACGCCGCGTTATCGGTGTCCGCCAACGCCGAGGAGACGAGGATACTCGCCGACCGGGATCGACTCCGACAGCTGTTCGAGAACCTCGTTCACAACGGCGTGGAGCACGGGATCACGGACGACCGGCCGGCGGACGACGGTTGCGGGGCGAACGATGGCCCGGTCATCACGATCTCCGTGGAGCGTCTCTCCGACGGGTTCGCGGTCTCGGACGACGGCCCCGGAATTCCCGAGGAGGCCCGCGAGCACGTCTTCGAGTCGGGAGTCACGACGAGCGAGGACGGCGTCGGCCTCGGGCTCGCGATCGTCGAGGAGGTCGCCGCCGACCACGGCTGGTCGGTGACCGTCGAGGACGCCGATCCGGGCGCACGCTTCGTGTTCGCCGGCGTCGAGTTCGTCGACGACGCGGAGTGACCGGCCGCGGCGTCACGCTCCGACACCGTGGGTATACGTTCACGGAGTGCGTACTGGTATCATGGACGACCGACACGACGACCGATCGTCACGGACGGTGAAGGACCCCGAACGCGAGGCGGAGCGCGCCGCGACCGTCGGCGGATTCGCCGGCGCGGTGCTCGGCGCGAAGGGCGGACCGGTCGGCGCCGGCATCGGCGCGTTCATCGGCGGATCGACCGGCTATGCGGTCGGCTACGCGCTCGCGGAGCTCGAGGGTGACCGTCGGGACGCCGCCGAGACGACCCTCGCGGACTACGGCGTCGGAAGCCGCGACGGCCGATCCGAGGTCGATGCGTCCGCGACGGAGACGTCCGACGATCCCGTTCGAATCGACGTCGACGGCCCGGAGGAGGACGATGACGGGGGTGACGGCGAGAGCGATGACGGGGGTGACGACGGGACCGGTGATCGCGTCGAGCCCGACGAAGGCGACGAGGATTCGGTGGATGAAGGCGACGGGGATTCGGATACTGGAGGACGCGGAGCCGGACCATCCTAGCCACGGTTCGGTCCGACTCGAGGTCGTGGACGGTCGGGAAGTGGGGGCCGTCACGGGGGCGACCGTGACGGATGAAAGGCGAGTTTCCGCTCAGCACTTGATCTGGAGTTCGAGGGCGTTGGCCGCACCCGTAACCGTCTCCGGGATCTCCTGGGTGAACCGGTCGCCACGAAGTCGTTTCTTTGGTCCGGAAACGACGAGCGAGCCGCGTACCTCGCCGTCGAGGCGGATCGGGCTGGCGACGGCACGGAACCGCTCGAGCGATTCGCCGTCGTTGAACGCGACGCCGGTCTCCGCGATCCGATCCAGCTCCTCGAACAGTCGATCACGGTCCGTGATCGTCGCGTCGGTGAAGGCGGGGAGTCCGTGCCGATCGATGATCCGGTTGACCCGCCGCTCGGGGAGGTGAGCGAGAATGGCCTTGCCGGCCGCGATGTTGTGAAGCGGGAGCCGTCCGCCGATAGTCTTGTACGGTTGGATGGCAAGGTCGCCCTCCGCCTTCCGGAGACAGACCGCCCGTCCGTACTCCTCGACGACGAGCCAGACGATCTCGCGAGTCTCCTCGGCGACCTGGTCGAGGATCGGTCCGGCGGGATCATACAGGTCGTTCGTCCGCTGTACGACGACGCCGTGTTCTAAGAACCGCAACCCGAGACGGTAGGCGCCATCCTCCTTTACCAGGTACTCCGAGTTCACCATCGAGGAAAGATATCCATGCAGCGTGCTCGGCGGCATGTCCAGTTCGGTGGCCAGTTCGGTAAGGGTCCGCTCTTTCCCCCCACGGAGCGAATTGACGATGGCAAGCGTTCGCTCGCTCGCCTGCACCGTATCACCGCCTGCGGTGTCCGACGACATGGTCACCAATTCCCGCCACAACGTATAGTGTTTGGGAAGAGATCACAAGACACAATCCGTTCGGCATGGCCGAAGTCCGGGGTGGTGAACGAATTCGACCTAGCGTCGTGAAAGCGATCGTTACGTGTGAAGTGCCTCGGGGTCAAGCCCCGTGGCATTCGCCTTACAATGCTGTAAAACACGTTGGACGGTGCCGTGATCGTACGAAGCGACGCGGATTGCTTCGAGAGACGTCGGTTCAGTCTCGTTTCGGCGATGACGAATTAGATAATGACATATTTCATATAATTTTGTTCAAGTGGTTCATCATCCCCGTGCGCGTTGCCGCAAAAAACGACACACTTGGACGGTTCGCATATTATTGAACCCAATTAATCATCGTGTACAAGACATATTGGATCAGGTAGCATTTGGCAAAGATTTAATAATATAACGAAAAATCAGACGGTTGTGCATGTCTAACACGCAAGCGGACCCCACGGCCATTCAACGATTCGGTCAGGCGGTATCCAGACGCGTCGAACGGTGGATGCCGAGCCCGTTCCTGTTCGCGATCATCCTTACGTACATCGCTGCGGTGGCGGCGTTCCTCTCCGAGGGTGCCGGCGCGACCGAGATCGCCACCTCGTGGTACGGCGGCTTCTGGGACCTCCTCGAGTTCGGGATGCAGATGGTTCTCATCCTCGTAACGGCGTTCGTCGTCGCCTACCATCCATGGGTGAAATCCGGCATCGACCGGCTGATCCGGATACCCAACAACGGAACGCAGGCGGTGTTGCTCGTCGGCGGCGTCGCCATGCTCACCGGATGGATCTCGTGGGGGCTCGGGCTGATCGTCGGTGCGATCTTCGCCCGCGAGATGGGTGAGCTCGCCGATCAAAAGGGGATGGCGGTACACTACCCCCTGTTGTGTGTCGCCGGCTACCTCGGGATGAGCCTCACGTGGGGCTGGGGGATGTCGAGTTCGGCGGCGCTGCTGCAGGCGACCGACGGAAACATATTCATGGAACAGGGGGTCGTCGATAACGTCATCGGGGCGACCCAGACGATCTTCCATCCGTACGCGTTGACGCTCACGGTCGTTAGCCTCGTGTACGCGCTCATCCTCCTGTACCTGCTCAACCCGCCGAAGGAGAACCGATCCGGAATCAGTCAATACGTCGACTTTGACGGCGGCGACGACGAGCTGGTCGAAGAGGAGTCGCTCGACGCCGGCGAGACGATCGACGAGGATCCCGACGTGGCCGCGGACGGCGGCGACGACCTTGCCGAGGACGGCGGTCCCGATCCGGCCGACAGGATCAACAACAGCAAGGTTCTCGGCGGCATCATCGCACTGACGGGCATCGCGCTCACGATCAACGCGTTCGTGACACAGGGGCTGGACGCGCTCGACCTCAACGTCCTCAACTTCGGGTTCATCGCGCTCGGGCTCGCGCTGTACACCAGTCCGATCGACTACCTGCGGGAGTTTTACGAGGCCGTCGAATCCAGTGCCGGCATCATCCTGCAGTTCCCCTTCTATGCGGGAATCATCGGAATCATGACCGGCACGGGGCTCGTCGACACGATCACGGAGTTCCTGCTGTCCATCGCTACGCCGGCGACGTATCCGGTCATTGCGTGGATCACGGCCGGCGTGCTCAACGTCTTCGTCCCGTCCGCCGGCGGCGAGTGGACGATCATCGGCGGCCCGATGATGGAGGCCGGCCAACAACTCGGCGTCGAGAACGGCCAGACGATCATGGCGTACGCGGTCGGTGACGCTCACACCAATCTGATGCAGCCGTTCTGGGCCATTCCGCTGCTCGCGATCACCGGCATGCGTGCCCGCGACATGTTCGGCTACGCGATCACGATGATGATCCTGCTCACGCCGTACCTCGCGATCATCCTCTACGTGCTGCCCTACGAGATGTTCTGAGAGACGGCGACGCGGCCGAGCCGGCGGATCGCTGCCGTACCGGACGACGGCAGCGTCCGCCGGATTCCCGAACGTACCGCCCGACTCGACCAACACACGATTCACAGACGACACATACATGAACATAGACGATCTGACCGACGGAAGGCTGCAAAATTACGTAAACGGTGACTGGGTGCCCGTCGACGGCGACGACGGCGACGACGTCGTCAACCCGGCGACGGGCGAGCGGCTCGCACGCGTTCCCTTCACCGAACCCGACGCGGTCGACGACGTCGTCGCCGTCGGGGACGCCGCCTACGAGGACTGGCGTAACACGGCGATCGAGGACCGAATCCAGCCGGTCTTTCGGCTGAAGGAGCTGCTGGAGGAACATCAGGAGGCGATGGCGCGCGTGCTCGTTCGCGAACACGGCAAAAACCTTGCTGAGGCACGCGGCGAGCTCCGCCGCGGCATCGAGAACGTCGAGGTCGCCTGCGGCGCCCCACGGCTCATGCAGGACGGCTTCCTCGAGAACGCTGCGCCGAACATCGACGAGATGGCCGTCCGGCGTCCGCTGGGCACGTTCGCGGCGATCACGCCGTTTAACTTCCCCGGCATGATCCCGTTATGGTTCCTCCCGTACGCGGTCGCCACCGGCAACAGCTTCATTCTGAAACCAAGCGAGCAGGACCCGCTAACGGCGCAGTATCTCTTTCAGCTGATCGACGAGGCTGGATTCCCGGACGGCGTCGTCAACCTCGTCCACGGCGGACCCGACACGGTCAACGCCCTGTTGGACAACGGGGACCTCGCCGGCGTCTCGTTCGTCGGGAGCACTCCGGTTGCGCGTCACGTCTATCAGTCGGCCGCGGAGACCGGCATGCGCGTGCAGGCACAGGGTGGCGCGAAGAACTACGTCGTCGTCAGCGAATCGGCGGACCTGCGGTATGCGGCCGAAAAGACCGTCTCCTCGTCGTTCGCGTGCGGCGGCGAACGCTGTCTCGCCAACGACGTCGCGGTCGTCGTCGGCGACGCCTACGAGCCGTTCGTGGAGGAAGTTCTCGACGTCGTTGACGATCAGGTCGTCGGCGACGGGCTCGATCCCGAAACGGACATCGGTGCGCTGATCACGCCCGAACATGCCGAGCGCGTCGAGGAGCTGATCGAGGCCGGCGTCGAGGAGGGGAACGAACTCCTCCGCGACGGCCGGGACGTGACCGTCGAAGGCGAGGCGTACGCCGACGGCACGTTCCTCGGACCGACGGTGTTCGGCGAGGTCGACACGGACTCACGGATCGGTCAGGAAGAGATCTTCGGACCGGTCCTCGGGGTCGCACGGGCCGATGACTTCGACGAGGCGGTTGCGAGGCTGAACGCCACCGAGTTCGGCAACGCGGCGAGCCTCTTTACTGCACGCGGCGGCGAGGCTCGCCAGTTCCGCAACGAGGCGGAGGTCGGCAATATCGGCGTCAACGTCGGGACGGCCGCGCCGATGGCGTTCTTCCACTTCGGCGGCCGGAAGGACTCCTTCTTCGGCGATCTCCACGCACAGGCGGAGGACGTCGTCAGATTCTACACCGACGAGACGGTGTACATCGAGCGCTGGCCCGACGCATAGTTCGATCCCCAGTTCGGCATCGGGCCGGCCGTCCGCCTTCCTCCCCGGAATACGCCTATTATGCTGGACGTCGTATCACCGGCCATGACGCGAGCACGTGATCTGATCAGCACGGAGTACATCTCGGTGAGCACCGACGCGACCGTCGACGACGCCATCGACGCCGTCCGGAAGTACACGCCCGGGGCCGCCGTGACCATCTACTACGTGTACGTGACGGACGCGGACGGCAGGCTGGCGGGGGTCGCATCGCTCCGCGAGCTGTTGAACGCCGGCGGCGACGCCGTCATTACGGACGTGATGACCGACGACGTCGACGACGTCTCCGGCTCGGCGACGGCCTCCAGCGTCGCCACGGCCTTCGTGGATCACGGCTATCCGGCGCTTCCCGTCTGTGACGACGGTGGCGTCCTGCTCGGAATCGTTCGCTCCGGAGACGTCATCGACGCGCTCGACGAGCGTACCGCGAAGGACCTCCTGACCGGTTCGAAGGGCTTCCAGCCGTTCGGCTGAGCCGGACGAGATCGATTGGACATGCGTTCTCCGCGGGTGGGTCAATCCCGGCGCCGCCCGTACCGCCCGATTGCGACCGCGATCAGCGCTCCGGTCCCGGCGATGACGGCGAGGACGACGAACAGCTCCCGCGGACCCGCAAGCGTGAGCACCGTCCCCGCGATCCCCGCGCCGAGCGCGCCGACGCCGAAGATCGCGAGGTAGGTGTACCCGAACGAGAGCCCGCGGGCGTCCGGATCGGAGTAGGCGGCGACGGTCGCCTGCGAGAGCGGCTGGACCGTGAACAGCGCCACGCCGAGCAACAACGAGACGGCGAGAAACGTCGGGACGGTCCCGCTTGCGGGAACGAACAGGAGCGCGAGTCCCGCCAGCACGGACATGACGTATATCAACCCGCGCTCGGGATGGATCCGATCGGCGATCCGTCCCCCGAGGTACTGGCCCGCCACGCCAACGGTCAGGATCGCCACGTAGAGGTAGCGGGCGGGGTCGAACTCCTCGGCGAGGGGGCCCTCCGGGTCGACGAGATCGAACTCGATCAGCCCCGCGAGCGTCTCCCCGAGGAGATCCGGCAGGAACGTGAGGAACGTCCGATAGTAGAGCCCGCTGAGGGTGACGAACCCCAACACGAGCACGAAGCCGACCGTCAACAGCGCCCGGGTGTCCGCGAGGAACGTCGCCGGCGAGATCTCACCCTTCGCCGAGTCCGTCTCGGGGGGCTCGCCGCCATCGACCTCGACGGGATCCGCGGTCGCGTCGGCCATCCCGTCGGGAAGGGCCGCCTCGACGTCCACGGTGAGGCCGTAGGCCGCGACGACGAGCGCCGGGAGCGCCAATAGTCCGGCAACGATCCGCCAGTCGAAGACGAGCAGGAGGAGCGCGATCGCGAGCGGACCGAGCGCGATGCCGAGGTTGCCGCCGATCCCGTGATAGCCGAGCGCGATGCCCCGTCGGTCGACCGCGTTCGAGATCAGCGCGAGCCCGGCGGGATGATAGACGCTCGCGGTGAGCCCCCATGCCGCGATCGCGACCGCGAGCGTTCCCAGCGTCGGTGCCAGTCCGGCGGCCACGAACGAGCCCGCCATGCCGACCAGACACGCGAGGATGAGCGGCTTCGATCCGAACCGGTCCACGAGCACCCCGCCGGGCAATGCTCCGACGCCGAAGAGTCCGTAGCCGATCGTCACCACGATCCCGAGCACGGCCGCGGTCGTCGAGAACTCCGCGACCCAGACGGTCAACAGGATCGGAATGGAGAGCTCGTAGGTGTGCACGAGCCCGTGTGCCCCCGCGGTGAACGTCACGATCCGGCGCTCGTCGTCGTCCATGTGGTCGACGATCCGCCCGGTCCGGAGATAACGGACGCGGTCACCCTCCGGCTTGCCGGAAGCGACCGCCGTCGCCCTCCGTGGACGGGAGCGGTCGTCCGTCGTGTTCGAGGCGCATCAATCGTCGAGGCACATCAATCGTCGTCAGCCGTCGCTCCTGCAGCGTACCGCGACCGGACGTCGTCCATCGTCGGGTCGATCGGGTCGACGCCACCCGTTGCCCGTTTCGCGCTCGCGGCGTCCTTCAGGCCGAATCCGGTGGCGCACACGACGACCGTCTCGTCCGACTCGATGATCCCCTCCCGTCGTGCGCGCCGGACGCCCGCGACCGGTGCCGCCCCGGCGGGCTCCGCGTAGAGCCCCTCCGTGCTCCCGAGCAGCCGCGCCGCATCGAGGATCGACTCGTCGTCGACGAGCAGCGACGTGCCACCGCTTTCCGAGAGCGCTCGACAGGCTTTCACCGTGTTCCGAGGACGGCCGACCGCGATGCTGTCCGCGAGCGTCTCCGCCACCTCGTCGGGGTCGTCGTGGCCGTGGAAGGCGTCGTGGATCGCCGACGCGCCCTCGGCCTGCACGCCGAGCATCCGTGGCGTGTCCGCGACGTAATCGAGCTCGGCGAACTCCCGGAACCCCTTCCACGCGCCGGCGATCGTACATCCGTCGCCCATCGAGAAGACGACCCAGTCGGGGACCTCCTCGCGGACCGCCGCCACCTCGGCGAGCTCGTGGCCGACCGTCCGCTTTCCCTCGACCTGGAAGGGGTTGATCGCGGCGTTGCGGTTGTACCAGCCGTACTCCTCGGTCACCGCGACGCTCAGGTCGTA
>LFFM01002754.1_pt1 | contig 11409 bp, 7 predicted proteins | sample 643131 | NCBI WGS metagenome assembly LFFM01 (sample SAMN03777445, study PRJNA286221) | soda lake metagenome | biome: soda lake; feature: Kulunda steppe; material: water; isolation source: sample Tc-Br brine of Tanatar trona crystallizer | place: Russia: Kulunda steppe | collected 2011-07
CTGGTGCCGATAAAGGCGATGCGATCGGGCAGTGAATCGAGCCTCGACAGTTGGTTGAGCGACCATACGTCGACGTCGTCCAGCCCCTCGATATCGGGCCATGTCGAACGGGTCCCCGGCGTCAACAAGACCCGGTCCGGCTCCCAGGTGTCGTTGTCGGCGCTGAGCACCATCTCCTCTTCGAAGTAAGCCCGGCCCTCGATGAGTTCCACATTGTCCAGCCGGTGCAACCTCGACCGCATCCGATCGCGGACCCTTTCGCCCATCTTTGCGCGGCGATGCTCGATTTGCTGCCAGTCGGCGTCGGCAGCCGAGGTATTGAGTCCTTCAAAGCGCGGGTGGCGCGCCCGGTGGTGATCGGTGGCCGCTGTCATCAGCATTCGCGCCGGCAAGACCCCGACGTGAATACAGGTCCCGCCCAGCGGAAGCCCGGCGTTAAAAATGGTCACCCGCACACCCCGGGTCGCCGCCCAGGTGGCGGCGGCACATCCGGCAATGCCGCCTCCGACAATCGCCAGATGTAGTGGTGTCGACGTCGCGTTATCTTCGGCCATCGATGGGCTCCCCCCAGAAGTTGCGGATCAATCCCGAGCGGAACACCAGAACCCGCCCGACAACGAAAACAAGGACACCGACACCGATCTATCAAGTGATGCGATCGCAGATGTGGCCACGGATCGGCGTGTCGTCGGTTACGGCCACTGAATTTGACCGAAGTCTCGACGGGGGGCAAAGGGATTGACGTCGCCGATCGTCGACGCCCCGGCCATGTGTAGCATCAGTAGCCGATCGACGCCCAGCGCCACGCCCGCCGACGGTGGAAGGCCCCACCGCAGCGCCCGGATGAAGCTGTGGGCCATCGGCAACTTCGGTCGCCCCATCCGCCCCCGGATCTGGTTATCCTCGTCGAATCGCCGCTGTTGTTCGTCGGGATCGGTCAACTCTCCGAATCCATTGGCCAGTTCGATGCCGTCGACGTACAGCTCAAAGCGCTTTGCGACCCGGCGGTCGTCGTCGCAGCGACGGGCCAAAATGGCCAGTGGCGCCGGCCAGTCGGTCACCAATACGGCGCCGCAGTCGGCGAGATAGGGATCGATGTGATTGACGGTCAACGAAAAGAATAACTCATCCCACCGGGCGGCCTCCATGTGGCGGCCGGACAACAACTCCAGTTCTTCGATTCGACGCCGCAGTGCATCGACGTCCAATGCCTCCAGAATATCAAATCCGCAGGCCTCGTCGACGACCTGTTGCATGGTCATCCGCTCGATGGGCCCGTCGACAGGTCGCGCGCTTTCTTCGTCACAGAGCTCGACGACGAGCCGCTCCACATCATCGATAATCGCCTCCACGTCCCTCCAGGGCCGGTACCACTCCAGAATCGTAAATTCCGGGCTGTGCTGGTCGGTGACCTCACCGTTTCGAAAGGCCTTGCCGAGTTGATAGATCGGGCCGGTGCCGGCGGCCAACAGTCGCTTCATCGCAAATTCGGGCGACGTTCTAAGATAGCCCTCGACGTCGTCTCCGCCGCCGTGCTCTTCGAAAAAGCGGGCCGGCATCGGCTCGATATGCGGGTCGGTGCCCGGCGCCCGGACCCACGACGGCGTATCGACCTCCACAAATTCTTCGCCTCGCATCCAGTTGCGGATTCGGTGATACAGCTCGTCGCGGGCCTCCAACACCTGCTGGATGGGAAGCGAGGATCGACTCGACAGAGGGGCATTATCGACGTCGGGCCGGTGTACGACGGTGAACTTGTCGGCGACGACGTCGGAGTCGACTCGGCGGATGCGCACCCAGACCAGGTCGCCGTCGCAAAGATCGGCGTCATCGCCGATGGCATCGCCAACAACGACGGCGACGTCGCATCCGGCGTCTCGAAGCCGCCACCGACCATCGAGTTGCCGAAGTCGGGCCCCGACCTCGACGGGCTGGTCAATATTCGGTGATGCGAGCCATTCGCTGAGGTACATCGTCTCTACCGTCATGGGCACGTCGGGGTCGTCGGGGTCGATATCGGCTAATTTCCGGTCTACAAGGGCCGGCGACAGCCGTCGGAGGCTTGCGCCTATTGGCTCCGGCGATTACCATGCGAGCTACGCTTTTTTGTCCGCTGATGTCAATTGGACCGCCGCTCGCCGGTTATCGTCGTCTGGTCATCGACCAGGACCGCCGCGGCGCGTCACCTCAATATGGGAGTGCAACCACATGGCTGAAGATTTTAAGACGCTTGTCGACGTTCTCGAACACAGCACCGAAGCCTACAGCGACGATCCATTTATCGGCACCAAGCATTCCGGTGAATACCAGTGGACAAATTACCGGGAATTCGGCGAGATGGTCGCCGACTTTCGCGGTGCCCTGGCGTCGATGGGTGTCGAGGCCGGCGACACCGTCGCCGTCATCGCCGACAACCGCATCGAGTGGGCCGTCGGCGCTTATGCCACCTACAGTCTGGGCGCCAAATATTGCCCGATGTACGAAGCCCAGCTCGTCAAAGACTGGAAGTACATCATCGGCGACAGCGGCAGCAAGGTCGTACTCGTCGCCGACACCGACATCTACGACAAGGTCACGCCGCTTATTGACGAACTCGACGACCTGGAGCGCGTCGTCTACTTCGACGGCCCCCAGGACAGCGAGGACGCCTACCCGACGCTGATGGAGCACGGCGCCAAAAACCGCGTCGACGCCGTCCATCCCGATCCCGACGATCTATGCGGCTTTATCTACACCTCCGGGACCACCGGCAAGCCCAAAGGGGTGCTCCTTTCGCACTCCAATTTGTTGAGCGTCATCAACGGCGTTCAGGATCTTCTCGACATCGGCGGCTCCGACGACGTCAGCCTGTCGTTTCTGCCCTGGGCCCACAGCTTCGGCCAGGTCTGTGAGTTGCACGCCCTCTTTGCCTTCGGGGCCTCGATGGGCCTTGCCGAAGACGTGACGACCATCGTCGAAAACCTCTCGGAGGTCCGGCCCACCCTGCTGTTTAGCGTCCCCCGGATCTTCAACCGCATCTACGACGGGGTGCACAAAAAGATGGATGCCGCCGGCGGCATCAAAAAGATGCTCTTTGACAAGGCGATGGCCAACGCCAAGAAGGTCCGGGAGGCCAAAGACGCCGGCAACGAGCCGGGCTTTCTGACCCAGAAGATGAACGACTTTTATGACAGCGTCGTCTTCTCGAAGGTCCGCGACCGCTTCGGCGGACGGCTCAAATACGCCTTTAGCGGAGGCGCCGCCCTGAGTCCGGAGGTCGCCCGCTTTATCGACAGCCTCAATATCACCGTCTACGAGGGCTACGGCTTAACCGAGACCTCCCCGCTGGCCACACTGAACTACCCGGGCAACCGCAAGATCGGCAGCGTCGGAAAGCCCATTGCCGGCGTCGAATTGTCGATTCGTCCCGTCGAGGGCTACCCGGAGGGCACCGGCGAGGTCTGCATCAAGGGGCCGAATGTCATGCAGGGCTACCACAATCTTCCGGAGAAGACGGAGGCCGTTTTGGACGACGACGGCACCTTTCGGACCGGCGACCTGGGCCGAATCGACGACGACGGCTTTCTGTGGATTCTGGGCCGCGTCAAAGAACAGTACAAACTGGAAAACGGCAAATACGTCGTTCCCGGGCCCATCGAAGAACAGCTCAAGCTGTCGCCCTTTATCAATCAGGTCATGATCGAGGGCACCAACAAACCGCACAACGTGGCATTGATCGTCGTCGACGAGGAGTCCCTCGTCGAGTGGTGCGAAAAAAATCAGGTCCCCCGCGACGAAATGCTCGAACACCACAAGGTTCGACAGCTGTTTCGCGACGAAATCGAACGCGTCAGCTCCGGCATCAAGGGCTACGAGAAACCGGAGCAATTCGCCCTGCTCGACGAGGAATGGACGCCGGAAAACGACATGTTGACTCCGACGCTCAAACTCAAGCGCCGGGTGGTCATGGAGGAATACGGCGACCTCATCGAAGCACTGTACGAAGGCGAGCGCGGCGCCGCCGCGTAATGTTCAACGCCGACGCCGCATAACGTTCAACTCTGGCGCCCGATGGCGGTCCACTCTGGCCGCCGCATCGCGGTCAGTCCTGAAGGCAGACCCCGGCGGACGTACCCCGTCGGGGTCCACATCTGGCAGCCTACCTGTCGGCTGTTACCCACTCCCACCGCGAGGCTATATCTTTCCGCGCTTCCGCGCCGGGTTTGCTCAGCGCCTCAGCGGTCCTCCACGCGCTCTTCCGCGCCTCCACGCTTCCGCGCTTCAGCGATTCCGTGCTTCCGTGCTTCCGTGCTTCCCCGCCTCCACGCTTCAGCGCTTCAGCGATTCCGTGCTTCCGCGCCGGGTTTGCTCAGCGCCTCAGCGGTCCTCCACGCGCTCTTCCGCGCCTCCACGCTTCAGCGCCTCAGCGATTCCGCGCTTCCGCGCTTCCGTGCTTCCGCGCTTCCGCGCTTCCACGACTCAGCGAATTAACGAAGAGAACTTTTTAAACGCCGGATGTTTGGAGTTTTGCAACGCATCGAAGACGATCGTTTCGTAATTGGCCACCGTCGCTCCCGCCTCGCGCATCAATTGGAGACCATTGTCGTGGTGGGTCGCCCTCCGACTGATGGTGGCGTCAAAGGGCACCACGACCTCGTGGTGGCGACTCAATAGCTCGCGAACTGTGGTGTACACACAGACGTGGGTCTCCATGCCACAGACGACGATCCGCTTCGGGAGATCGATTAAGACATCGTGAAATTCGGGGGCCGAACAGGCGTCAAATGAGGTCTTTTCGATGCGCACAGCGTCCCGGTCGTCAAGCTCCTGGCGCAGTTCGTCGACCGTCGAGCCCAACCCCTTCGGGTACTGCTCGGTGTAGACGATATTGGCGCCCAGTTCGCCGGCGAGTTTCACCAGTGTTGTCGTGGCGTGCAGACAGCGCTCCATCTGGTCGTCGGGCATCGACGCCGCCAGCCGCTGTTGGATATCGATGACCAGAAGGGTGGTGTCTTCGGAAAGCAACATAGTGTCGATCCCTGCTCGTTGTCTCAAAAATGTTATGGCCGCAAAAATTTGTACTTTCGTCGCCGACTGCTACCATGGCCAGCCGTTGTAGTTGCTCGTCGTCGGTGAAGTCCACGGCGACCAAGGTAGACGTTTCCCACAGGGTCGACAAGGTGAAGACAACCTCTCTCCAGCGCACCATAAGCCTGGTCATGATCGGATGCGCCATCGCCGTTGGATGCGGCGATCCAGACGATGAGCAGGTCATCTCCGATCCCGTCGATACGTCGCGGATGCTGGTGGAATCGCAGCTCGCCGAACTCGACGTCGTCATGCGCGACGCCGCCCGCCATCGGGCCGTCGAAGACGCCATCGAGCGCCGGGTTCAACGCCAGGGCGATCGCCCCTTTGAAGACCGCGTCGACGACGGGCTGCGCTACTCGATGGTCTTCGACGAGATGTATGTCGACGGCGACCTCAGCGCCCGATTCGTCGACCATGACGGGCTGACCGACTACGGCCGGCGCACCGTCGACTACATCGACGATGCCGATCGCCACGCGTTGCAAGCCGAGACACTGCACCGAGAGGCCATCGACGGCGCCGTCGACGCCCTGGCCGCCGACCCCTCCGACCGCGCCGAATCACCGGGCTTTGCGCCCACTGTCGACGAGGTCGAAGCCCTCGTCGATCTGGTCGCCGACACCGTCGACGAACGCGGCGCTGACGACGGCGTCGCCCTGATCGTCGATGCCGTCAGCACCGTCGACGATGACAGCGATACGCCCCCCGGACTGGAGCGCTTTCGAGACTACAACATCGAGGAGGCGCAGCGTTTCTCGAAGCGCGCCGACCAGATCGCCGAATTGGAATTATATATCGCCGACGCCGCCCTGCGCTACGCCCGCGAGATGCGCCACAAATATCTGGAGCGAAAAAGTTGGACCGACATCCGCGATGCCGGAGGCACCACCGACATTATTCTGGGCCGGATGCGGGATACCCTGGGCGACCTCCACGGCGCCGACGTCGACGGCATCGACGCCGTCTTTCTGGATCTGGAGCCCGGCCATCCGCAGTATCGGGCCCTGGTCGACGCCATCGACGACTACCGCCAATTCGTCGACGACGGAGGCTGGCGCTGGATCCATCCCGTCGACCTCGACGACAACGCCTCGCCGGCGCGCATCAACGCCCTTCGCGAACGGCTGGCTGCCGAGGGCATCGACACGGTGCCCGACGACGCCGACGACGACTTCGACCCCGGCGTCGTCGACGACCGGCTGATCGACGGCGTCAAATACTACCAGGAGACCCACCAATTTGTGGCCGATGGCGAGCCGACCCACGGGTTTTGGCGAAGCATCAATATTCCGGCCACCGAGCGCTTAGAGCAGATGGAATTGACCCTCCAGCGCTGGCGCGAAAGTCTGCTGGACGATGACGAGGACTTTATCTTCGTCAATATCCCGCTATTCGAGGCCCAGGTGTGGACCGACGGCGAGCCCCAGATGGAATTTTCGGTCGTCGTCGGCAACAACCAGCGCCGATGCGACGAGGAGAGCGAAGAGTGGATCTACCCCGACGCCACGCCGGTGATGATGGCCGAATTCGACCACGTCATGCTCAATCCGCCGTGGTATGTGCCGGAGCGCATCGTCGAACAGACGTTGGAGCCTCGCCTCGAGGACAACGAAGACTACTACGAAGAAGAGGGCTACGAGGAAGTCGAGATGGCCGACGGCCGCACCGTGGTCCGCCAGAATCCGGGCGACGACAACGCCCTGGGGCGCGCCAAATTCATCTTTCCGAACGAAGACAATATCTATCTGCACGACACGCCCCACCAGCAGTACTTCGACTACGGCATCCGGGCCTTCAGCCACGGCTGTATCCGGGTCTCCGAGCCCATCGAATTGGCCCGATATCTCATCGACTGGGAGGGCCGCGACGACATCGACGTCGATGAGATCGTCGACGGCGACACCACCCGCCAGATCGACTTCGATCGCGAGTTGCCCGTCTTTCTGGAGTACTACACCGTCTGGGTCGACGACGAGGGACGCCCCAACTTTCTGGCCGATATCTACGAAAAGGACGCCCATCGCCTCAGCGACGAGCCCGACGAATTCTTCGAGTGCGACCCCGCCGAATTCGCCACCGACGAGGACACCGAAGCAGATCCCGACGACGACGCCGACGACGAAGACGCAAGTGACGACGACACCGACGGCGACGCGCCCGATACTGACGAGGGCGAAGACGAGCACACCCCCGACATCACCGACGACGTCGGGCCTTAAGCACCTGGCTGGAGACGGAGGCGTCCTCGCCTTCGGCCGTCTCATCGCGTTCCCACGTCCCCTCGAAGCTCCCGTAAATCCTGCTCGAGCAAACTCTCACGCTCGTCATCGTCGACCCCCTCGAGCTGCTCTTCGGCCCGCGAAATATAGCGCTCAGCATCCGTGGAATCGAGCTGCACACAGGCCCGCGCAAGTCCCTCGTAGGCATAGCCGACATAAAACGGCGCTCCACCGCCCTGGCGAGCCCAGTGAAGCGAACGCTCCCCCCAGTACACGGCCTCGTTGGGCCGCTCGACGACGGCGTAGACCCGCGACAACAGCCAGGCGCCCACCGAGCGATTCGTCGCCGTCACATCGTCGCGCTGCGTCCAGTGCCACAGCGACGCCGCCGCCGTCAGCACCACCTCCTCGACATCCTCCCCGTCGGGGGCGTCTTCCAGTCCCTCCAAGAGCTCCCAGGTCTCATTGAAACAGGCCGGCGCAAACCGCCGATGGGCCTGTTGATCTTCCATCTTGTTGTCGTCACTCACCACATACCTCGTCGCAGATCCTCGTTGATAGCCGCCCGGACATCGTTATCCCGGCATTTTCGCTCTTCGCAAGCCCCACACGCCGCTCAACCGAATCCGCCGTTCCCGCACGTCCGCGTTATTCGCCGCCCCTGCCGAGGGCGGGGACGCCCTCGTCTCCTTCTGTTGGGTGCGCGTCGGCGCTGTCCAACCGACCGTCGGAGGGGTGTCGTCAGCAAGCGACCACATGGCCGTTTCCGAACTCACGGGGCTCACCACGACGCCCCTTCGACTCCGCTTCGCTCCGCCACCTCCCCTGTCAAGCCGGGGAAGAGCTTCTTGCGCCTTTCCGTTTCGCCTGCTGTACCGCGTTGCTACGAAAACTGGAGACGGAGGCGTCCCCGCCTTCGGCCGTCTCTTCGCATACCCTAATCCCCACTGGAGACGGAGGCGTCCTCGCCTTCGGCCGTCTATTTGCATGCCCCTAGCCCAGGACATCCGGCGTGTGGTCGTCGATGGACTGGCGCAGTTCGTCGGCTCGCTCCTCGAGGTGATCTCGCTCTTCCTGGAGGCTATCGAAATCGCCGCCGGGTGAGTCGCCGAAGCTGTCGAAGTCGTAGTCGTTATCCGACGGAAGTTCCCAAAGGGTGTCGCCGTCGGGTCCGTCGAGGCCGACGACTTCGACCTGTAATTCGGCGCCGTCGCGGGTCGGTGTGTCGTACCAGTCATTCATCATATTGGGCTCCAGACTCCACTCGGCAGTTTCGCCGGGTTCGACGCCGCCGGAGATCGAGTAGTTGAAACTGCCCTCGTTCCAGGGGACCTGGCGGTCGGGGCTGGTGTATTCGGCATCGAAATAGACCGTAGAGATGGCGTGTTCGGTCTCGTTTTCGACCTCCAGATCGATGACCGTTTTGTCGGAGCGGTAGCGCCCCTGGCTAACCTGGCGCAACCCGGCGGAGTGAACGGAGAAGTCGGCCAGATTCTGTCGGGCTTCCTGTTCATCCTCGATATCGCCTCGAACCTCGTGGAGACGCTCTTCGACGTCGTCCAATTCCTCCTGTAATTCTCGGCGCTCGAGGTCGTGGTGGGCGCGCCAGCCATCGTCGGTATCGCGAAATAGCAGTGTATGCTCGGTGGTCGTCGTGGTATCGCTTTCGGCAATCCACTCCCGCATGGTCTCCTCCACGTCGTCGGCGTCGGCGTCTTCATCGAATTCGCCGAGCGCTTCCAAGCCGAGGTCGAATTCGGGAACCTGCCGGCTAAATTCGACGCGGGCCCATTCGCCGTCGATGTCGACGTCGTCGATGACACACTCGGTATGCGGAGCCATGGCCGCCATACTTCCCTGGACCAGCGGCTCAAAGGCCTCCGCCAGACCGGCTTCGAACTCGCCAAATTCGCCTTCATCGGCCTCGTCTTCGACGTAGGCAATAACCTCCGAATCGACGTAGTCCTCTAGCGACACGCCGTCGGGCACAATCTCCGGATCCGGCGTTTCGTGTTGGTCGTATTCGCAGAGCCACTCGGTCTTGTCTGTAATCTTGGCCTCGTCGGAACAACCGGACAACACGACGAGTCCCATCAGGGCGAATATCAACAAATAACACATTCGAGTCGATCGACTGGTCATTTTCATCATCATTTTTCCCAACCTGAATTGCAGTTTTCGATAGAATTGGCACTCGCAATCCGCGGTCTGGTTTCGGTGAACTCCAGAACTTCCAGCACCACCGCCCACCAGTGCCCACGTCGCACTACACAGGTAGTATGACCGACATCGGCCGGCGACCCCAGCGCCCAAAACACCGTATTGCGATCACTGTCATTCTTTACAGAACGTCGGTACCCATCGACCCTTTCAGGCGTTCAGATCTTGAGGGCCTGTTCTGCTCTCAAGTGGCCCTTACACCAGACGACGGGAGAAGTGTTGATGCTGAAATCGTTGAAGCTATTCGTTTCGATAATCGCGACGATGGTGCTGTGTCTCGTGGCGACACCGGCCTTTGCCGGCACCTGGGAGTACACCGAAAGTACCGACGAGTTGACCGATGAGACCGAGGGGTATGCCACCTATCAGGATGGCGACCGGGAAATCGGAGTATTCTGTTCGGGCTCAACGCCGGTGGTCATGGGCACCGGCTCCGATCATCTGGGCATTGAACAAGAAATTTCCGGCGCTTACCGGTTTCGAGGCGAAGAAGATACGGGCGTGGTGGATTATCGCTTTATTACAGGCTCCGATGGAGAACTCTTTCGGTTTCAGCTCCAAGACGGCCCCCAAATCGTGGAATACCTGGCGCAGAGTACGGAGTTGGTGGTTCGAGTCTGGGATTATCGAGACCGTCAACAAACCTACACCTACGGACTCGACGGAAGTCGAAACGCACTGCAACAATTAGAATGCATAACCTTTGCAGACGACGGTACATTGTCGTCGCACGACACCGGCGAAGACGGAAGCCAGTGGGTGCTTACGGAGGACGGAGAACGCGCTATGAATTTCTTCAGTGAAAGTGTCTCAATGTCAATTTCATGTCCCCATATCATGGTGGTTGTACAGGACCAGCGGCTGGAACTTCCAAGTGAAGACGAAACCATTGGCGCCGTAGGATTTATGGCTGATGAACAGGAGCTGGACACGTTCGCTTACACTCTTGATTACAGCCACGCGCAACGGGCGGTGGTGCTTGACGATGAAGAGAAGTTTGAAGAATTGCTCGACGTGCTGTGGCAAAGCGAAGAGATTGGATTTTTGTTCGCCGATATCCGCGATGAGCGCCACAGCTACACTTTCGATCTCACTGGCAGCGAGGAGACTCTGCCGGAACTGGAGTGTATCGACGGTCCAGAAGAGACCGTCAGCGATGAGTCCGGTGACGGCGAGCCGGACAACGATGAATCGGATGCAGATGAATCGGATGCAGATGAATCGGATGCAGATGAATCGGATGCAGATGAATCGGATGCAGATGAATCCGATCTAGACAAGTCGGACATCGTTGAATCGAACGCCGACGAATCCGACAGTGTCGACGACGGGGTAAAGTCAGACTGACGCTACTGGCGACGGAGGCGGCCCCGCCCCTGGCTGTCTCTGCGCGCAACAGCAACGTGGGTCGGTTGTTTACGATGATCGTCGGCTCTTCCAGTGTCCTTGGGGGGGGGAGCGGGGGTTGTCGTGAAGCGTTGGTTGACGACGTCACTGCGAGCGACGCCTTACGTGCGATGACAGCGCCGGAAACTCGCTACAAGCTCGTCCCGGCGCGGAGATGTCATCGGCTCCAACACCGAAGTTGGCGTCCCCGCCTTCGGCCGTCTCTTCGCATACCCTTATCCCCCGCTGGTGACGGAGGCGCCGCCGCCTTCGGCCGTCTCTTCGCATACCCCTATCCCGCTGCCTAAAGCCCCACAAAACTCCATTGCTTCTCGAAGACCTGCCGAAGCCGCTGCGGGTCATACAACTTGGCCCGCGACGTCCCCAGAAGTAGACCCGGCGGCAGCAATTCGCCGAACTTCAGCTCATCCATCAGGCGGTGCTCCACGCAGCGCTCCGGGAGCCCCCCATCGAGCCGCCCTTTGAGCGTCTCCCGCACGTCTTCGACCTCCGA